>Ga0335075_10003412_pt1 | contig 25210 bp, 21 predicted proteins | sample Lox_Sample_24_FD_206723 | JGI IMG/M metagenome (GOLD analysis project Ga0335075, IMG submission 206723) | Soil microbial communities from Loxahatchee National Wildlife Refuge, Florida, United States - Lox_Sample_2.4 | ecosystem: Environmental > Terrestrial > Soil > Wetlands | place: USA...
CACTCGGCGGCAAGCAGCCGTTGGTCAGCGTGCGGTACGGGCCCGCGGAGCGGGAAGCCGCCTACGCCAGGCTCAACACGACCGCCACCGACACGGCGGTCGACCTGGTGATGATCGGCTGCCCGCATGCCAGCCTCGACCAGATCCGCGACGTCTGCGACCTGCTCGGCGACCGGAAGGTCGCGCCTGGCACCGAGCTGTGGCTGTTCACGCCGCGGGCCATCCGGCTGCTCGCCGAGCGCAGCGGGTACGGCGACCGGCTGCGCGCGGCCGGGGCGGTGCTGATGAGCGACACCTGCCCCGCCATCGGGCGCTTCGTGCCCGACGGCACCCGCGTCATCGTGACCGACTCGGCCAAGCAGGCGCACTACCTGCCCGCGATCATGGGCGTGCAGGGCTGGTTCGGCGACACCGGGGAATGCGTCGACGCCGCGGTGACCGGCCGCTGGAGGGGGGACCTGTGACGAGGGCGACCGTGCTCCATGGCCGCGGGCTTGGCGGCGGCGCCTGCGCGGGCGAGGCGCTCGTCACCAGCGAGGCCATCGCCGGCTGGGGCGGCATCGACTCCCGCACCGGCACGATCATCGAGTCCAGGCACGAGCTCGCCGGGCAGTCCATCGCCGGGAAGATCCTCGTGTTCCCCTCCGCCAAGGGCTCTTCCGGCTGGTCCGGCGTGTTCCACCTGGCCCGGCTCGAGGGCGTCGGGCCCAAGGCGATGGTCTTCAACGTCATGAACACGAAGATCGCCCTGGCCGTGGTGGTCTCGCACGTGCCGTGCGTGACCGCGCTCGACCGGGACCCGGTCGAGGTGATCAGGACCGGTGACCTGGTGCGCGTCGACGGCGACAGCGGCGTCATCGAGATACTCAAGCGGAAGGACGGCAATGCCAGCGGTATCTGAGCCGGCCCGGCAGACCCCCGTGCTCGGGGACTACGACGTCGTCGTGGTGGGCGGCGGGCCCGCGGGAATCACCGCGGCGGCCGCGGCCGCGCGGGCCGGCCGGTCGACGATCCTCGTCGAGCGCTACGGCTACCTCGGCGGCGCGGGGACCGCGGGCGGCCTTTCCACGTTCTGCGGGCTGCACGCCAACGTGCACGGCGAGCACCGCCGGGTCATCCGCGGGCTCGCCGACGAACTGCTTGACCGGCTGGCGGCCATGGACGGGCTGAGCGAGCCGCACCTCTCCCTGGCGGACCGGATCGCGGCCCAGGCCTTCGACATCTCCGCGTACAAGGTCGCGGCCGACGAACTGGTCGGCGGGTCCGGCGCCACGCTCCTCTACCACGCGATGGTGACCGGGGTCAGCATGACGGCCGCCAACCGGATCGACGCCGTGTTCGTGGAGTCCAAGTCGGGCAGGCACGCAATCCGGGGACAGGTGTTCATCGACTGCTCCGGCGACGGTGACCTCGCGGCGTGGTCCGGCGCGCCCTTCGAGAAGGGCAGCACCGCGCAGGACATGCTGTTCCCTTCGCTGATGTTCCGCATCAACGGGGTGGACGCGGCGGCGGCGGGCCAGGCGTGGAAAGTGGTCGCGCGGAAGATGGACGAGGCCGAGGCGGCGGGGACGCACAAGTTCCCGCGTAAGCGCCCCATCGTCCGGCCGCAGCGGAACCCGCTCGAATGGCGCGCGAACATGAGCCAGCTCGCCAACCCCGACGGCAGCCCGGTCGACGGCACGGACGTCTGGCAGCTCAGCTACGGCGAGCTGGTCGGCCGGCGCCAGGTATGGGACGCGCAGCAGTTCATCCGGGAGGTCACGCCCGGCTTCGAGAACTCGTACATCGTGGACATCGCGCCGCAGATCGGGATCAGGGAGACGCGCCGCATCGTCGGTGAGTACCAGCTCACCCAGGACGACATCCTGGACTGCGCCGACTTCCCCGACTCGATCGGTGTCAACGGCTGGCCCGTCGAGGCGCATGTCACCGGGGACGTCGAGATCATCTTTCAGAGAGGCGATGACCCGCGAGGGTTCAACATGCTCCCGTTCCGGATGATCATTCCGCAAGCCGTCGAGAACCTGTACGTGGCGGGACGCTGTGCCTCGATGACGCACGGCGGGCAGTCCTCGGCCCGGGTCTCCGGGCCGTGCTTCGCGATGGGCCAGGCGGCGGGCACCGCCGCGGACCTCGCGCTGAAGGGCGGCGTGAGTACCCGCGCGGTGGACTACGGGCAGCTGCGCGAGCGCCTGCTGGCCGACGGTGCGTACCTAGGGGAGGAATGGTAGCTATGAAGCTCAGGAGCAACCTGCCGGTCGGCAGCTCGCGGTGGGCGACCCGGCGGGCGCAGTGGCTTTCCCTCGGCATCAGCGACGAGGACATGGCCAAGCCGAAGATCGCTATCGTGAACAGCTCGTCGGACCTGGCCAGCTGCTTCGCCCACCTGGACGGCATCGTCGGGCCGTTGAAGCAGGCCATCAGGGAGGCCGGCGGGCTGGCGTTCGAGGTGCGGACCGCCGCGCCGAGCGACTTCATCACCAGCGCGGGCAAGGACGGCCGGTACATCCTGCCCTCGCGTGACCTGATCGCCGCCGACATCGAGGTCGCGGTCGAGGGCGCGCAACTGGACGGCATGATCTGCCTGGCGTCCTGTGACAAGACCGTGCCCGGGCAGCTCATGGCCGCCGCCCGGCTGAACATCCCCACGCTGATCGTGCCCTGCGGCTACCAGCCCTGCGGGCTGTTCCGCGGCGAGAAGCTGGACATCGAGGACGTGTTCCTCAAGGCCGGGCACGTCGCCTCGGGCGAGGTCACCCTCGAGGAACTCGCCGAGATGAGCGAGAACGCGATCAAGGGGCCAGGCGTCTGCGCGGGCATGGGCACCGCCAACTCGATGCACATCAGCTGCGAGGCGCTCGGCATGACGCTGCCGGGCACCACGCCCGTGCGCGCCAACAGCCCGGAGATGTGGGACGCGGTGCGCCGCGCGGGGGCCAGGATCGTGGACCTGATCCTCGAGGACCTGCGGCCGCGGGACGTGCTCACCAGGGACGCGTTCGCCAACGCGGTCACGGTCATGCTGGCGCTGTCCGGCTCGATCAACACGATGAAGCACCTGAAGGCCGTGGCGGTCGAGGCCGAGTGCGACGTCGACATCTGGGGCCTTTACGAGACGCTGGCGCCGCGCGTTCCGCTCGTGGCGGCCGTCCGGCCGAACGGTGAGCAGCGCATCGAGGACCTTGAGGACGCGGGCGGCACCCAGGCCGTCATGAGGCAACTGTCCGGCCTGCTCCGGCCGGACACGCCGACCGTCGACGGGCGCACCGCGGGCGAGATCTACTCGGCCGCGACGGTGCGGAACCCCGAAGTCATCAGGCCGGCGGACGACCCGTTCGCCAACCACCCGACGATCGTGGTGCTGCGCGGCTCGCTCGCCCCCGAGGGCAGCGTGGTCAAGCTCGCGGTCGACGACACCAGGCCGCGCCGGTTCAGCGGCCCGGCCCGCATTTACCATTCACGCGACGCTGGCCTTGAGGGGCTGCGCCGCGGTGAGGTCCAGGCGGGCGAGGTCGTGCTGCTGTCCGGCATCGGCCTGCGCGGCGGCCCGGGCATGGGGCTCACCTCGGCGTTCATCTTCGCCCTGGACGGGGCCGGGCTCGGCGACAAGTGCGCCGTGATCACCGACGGGCAGATGTCCGGCCTGGTCAACAAGGGAATCGTGGTCGGTGAGGTCGCGCCGGAGGCCGCCACGGGCGGGCCGCTCGGCCTGGTCCGCGACGGTGACATCATCACCATCGACCTCGACAGGCGGGCCGTCGACCTGGAAGTCCCGGCCGGGGAGCTTGAGCGCCGCCGGGCGGCGTTCACGCCGCCGCCCGCGTCCGGTGACAACGGGTGGCTTGGCGTCTACGAGCGCACGGTCGGCCGCCTGGCGGACGGCGCGACCCTGCGCGGGTAGACCAGCCGACCGGGCGCCTGCCGGGGTGAACCCGTCAGGCGCCGGCCGGGCTGAGCACGAAGACCGGGAGGATCCTGGTGGTCTTCTTCTGGTACTCGGCGTAGTCCGGGTAGGCCGCGACCGCGCGCTCCCACCAGGTCTCCCGCTCGGCTCCCTGGACCTCACGGGCCACGTAGTCCTTGCGGACCGGGCCGTCCTGAAGCTCGACCTGCGGGTTGGCGGTCAGGTTGTAGTACCAGACCGGGTGCTTGGGCGCCCCGCCCAGGGAGGCGACGACGGCGTACTCGCCGTCGTGCTCGACGCGCATCAGCGGGTTCTTGCGCAGCTTGCCGGTCTTGGCTCCCTTCGAGGTCAAGATGATGACCGGCAGGCCGTTCATGTCGGCGCCCGCCGTGCCGCCCGAGCGCTCGTACGTTTCGACCTGGTCCCGGGCCCAGGACGAGGGGCTCGGCTCGTACTCGCCGGTGAGAGGCATGTTGTCTCCGTCCATTCGGAAGTGATCGTCAGCCGTGGCGTACCCACACGGCTCAAGCATAACCGGGGTAAAGTCCGGTTAGTGACGATCAGGCTCGCCGTTCCGGCCCGCAGACGCGCCGCACCAGGTCTTCCCAGCCCCGGCCGAGCCGTTCGGCGACTTCTGGCGAGTCGTCGGCGCCGGACAGGTACAGCAGCGGCGCGTCAAGCGCGGCCGTCCAGGTCGACGGCGGCCAGCCGCATCTCCTGCAGCAGGTACCTGATGTGCACGCGGGAGATGGGGGTCTGGTGGCCGACGGGTTCCCTGCCGTCGAGCGCGGCCCGCGCGATCACCCGGCGCCCGGTCATGAAGCCGGACCTGGCCCGGCCGTAAGCGATCAGCCGGTCGAGGGCCGGGGCGCCGGGACCGAGCGGCGGCGGCCCGGAGAGCACCCGCGCCTGGAAGTCACGCTCGTCGTCGTCAAGCAGCGCCTGGAAGATGCCGGCCCTGGTGCCGAACCGGCGGAACACCGTACCCTTGCCCAGGCCCGCCCGCTCGGCCAGCGCGTCCATGGTCAGCTTGTCCGGTCCCTGCTCGGCGAGCATCTGGCGCGCGGCCGCAAGCAGGTGACGCCGGTTGCGGGCGGCGTCGGCGCGCTCGTGATGCGGTGGCCCGAGGGTCAGGCCGGGCTGGTTCATGGGCTCCACTCTAAGGGGCGGAATATAAACGGGGTAAAGTCCGCGTGCCCTGGGCGGCGGCCGCCACCGGACGCCGCCCAGCATGCGAGTATGACCGTATGGCCGATCCGCGTGCCGGGCAGCCCGCCGCTCCCGGAGACCTCGTTAACGTCGCCAAGCTGGTGACCGCCTATTACTCGGTGCACCCCGACCCCGGGGACGTGGCCCAGCGCGTGTCGTTCGGCACGTCCGGGCACCGGGGGTCCGCGTTCACCGCGACGTTCAACGAAGACCACATCCTCGCCACCACCCAGGCGATCTGCGACTACCGGGCGCGCCATGGGATCGACGGGCCACTGTACCTGGGGGCCGACACGCACGCGCTGGCCGAGCCCGCTCAGGTCAGCGCGCTTGAGGTGCTCGCGGCCAACGGGGTGCGGGTGCTGGTCGACTCCCGTGGCGGTTACACGCCGACGCCGGCGGTCTCCCGGGCGATCCTGGCGCACAACGAGGCCGAGGGCGGGCCGCGGGCCGACGGGATCGTCGTCACGCCATCGCACAACCCGCCCGCGGACGGCGGCTTCAAGTACAACCCGCCCGACGGCGGCCCGGCCGGCACGGACGTCACCAAAGAGATACAGGACCGGGCGAACGACCTGCTCGCCGACGGGCTGAAAGGCGTGCTGCGGACCCCGTACGCGAGGGCGATGGCGGCCGACACCACCGGGGCCTTCGACTTCCTCGGCCGTTACGTGGCCGCCCTGGACCAGGTGGTCAACCTGGCCGCGATCAGGGACGCCGGCATCCGCATCGGCGCCGATCCGCTCGGCGGGGCGAGCGTCGCGTACTGGGGCGAGATCGGCGAGCGGTACGGTCTCGACCTGACCGTGGTCAACCCCGAGGTGGACCCGACCTTCCGGTTCATGACGCTTGACTGGGACGGCAAGATCCGGATGGACTGCTCGTCGCCGTACGCGATGGCCAGCCTGATCCGCCGGCAGCACGAGTTCACGATCGCGACGGGGAACGACACCGACTCCGACCGGCACGGCATCGTGACACCGGACGCGGGGCTGCTGAACCCGAACCATTACCTCGCGGTCGCCATCGAGTACCTGTACGGGCACCGGGACGGCTGGCCCGCGGCCGCCGCCGTGGGCAAGACGCTGGTCAGCTCCTCGATGATCGACCGGGTGACGACGGGTCTCGGCCGGGCGCTGCTTGAGGTGCCGGTCGGGTTCAAGTGGTTCGTGCCCGGCCTGCTCGACGGCTCGGTCGCCTTTGGCGGGGAGGAGAGCGCGGGTGCCTCGTTCCTGCAACGTGACGGGTCGGTGTGGACGACCGACAAGGACGGGATCATCCTCGCGCTGCTCGCCTCGGAGATCACGGCGGTCACCGGGCAGACGCCGTCGCAGCTCTACGACGGCCTGACCGAGCGCTACGGCGCCCCGGTGTACGCCCGGGTCGACACGCCGGCCGACCGGGCGCAGAAGGAGGCGCTGGCCAGGCTGTCGCCGGACCAGGTGCCCACCAGCGAACTCGCGGGCGAGAAGATAGTCGCGACGCTGACCACGGCACCAGGCAACGGGGCGCCGATCGGCGGGCTCAAGGTGGTCACCGAGTCCGGCTGGTTCGCCGCCCGGCCGTCCGGCACGGAGGACGTCTACAAGCTGTACGCGGAATCCTTCCGCGGCCCGGATCACCTCGCCGCCATCCAGCAGGAGGCGCGCGCCATCGTCGCACAGGCCATTGGCGGCTAGGAGGCCCGCGGTGCCGGTTACCGTCGTTGACGACCTTGTCGCCGAGGCGGCACGCCTCGACACCATCCTTGGCCTGCTTACCGAGGCCCAGTGGCACGCGGAGTCGGCCGCGGACGGGTGGTCCGTGGGCCACTGGCCCGCGCGGTCCAGCAGCCTCCGCGTCGTTCGCACCTACGCGTAAACCGGGCCGGCCGGCCGAAGAAGGTTAGAAGGCCCCGGCACGGGAAGCTGAAGCGCCTAACTCGCACTAAGAGAGGCGCGACATGGGCTTCATGGACAAACTTCGCAACCGGTTCAAGATGGGCAGGGGCCGGGCCAAGCAGGACGTTGGCCGGGCGACCGGCGACCCGTACCTGGAGACCAAGGGCCAGGCCGAGCGGGTCGAGGGTGCCACCCGGCAGGTCGGCGAGCAGGCCAAGGACGCGGCCAAGAACGTCAGGGACGCTTTCAACTAAGTAATACGGGGCCACGGTCAGGGTCCGGGGATAGCATCTCTTATGGATCTTGACGACCCAGCAATCCTGGCCGTGGACTTCGCCTCCATACCCGCGGGCGACCGCGCGGCGGAGATCGGGCGGCTGTGCGACGCCATGGACGCGGCCGCGGTGGCCGGTCATTACCCGCTGCTCGCGGTCGAGCGGCCGTGGTCCGTGGACAATCCCCTGATCGAGGGAGAGTTCGCCTCGCCCGGGGCAATCCGCTGGTACCTGGAGCGGGAGCTTGTCCGGCTGGCCGCCGACGGCGCCTTGATATCGGTGTCACGCGGCCGGGAGGCCCTTGACCTGCACGACCCGCGGCTCGGGCCCGCGGTCGACGAGACACAGTGGGACCTGCGGCGCAAGAAGCTGTTCCTGTTCGCTCCCGAGCGCATGGCCCTGTCCATCGACCGGCTGCAGCATTACACGGGCACCAGCGCGGACCTGTTCCAGCGGTACGTGCTGCTCACCAACTACGAGTGGCACGTCGAGGAGTTCCGCGCCGCCCTGCCCGACAGCGTCGGACCGGAATCGGCCGGCCGCCAGATGCCGGCCTGGCATCACGTGCTGCCCGGCAACATGGGCGTGAGCATCGTGAACATCGGTGTGGGCCCGTCCAACGCCAAGACGCTCACCGACCACCTCGCCGTGCTCCGCCCGGACATGGTGCTGATGATCGGCCACTGCGCCGGCCTGCGCAATCACCAGCGGATCGGGGACCTGGTGCTGGCCACCGCCTACGTCCGCGCGGATCGCGTGCTCGACGACATGCTGCCGCTCAGCGTTCCCGTCGTCTCCAACCACACGCTGAACTCGCTATTGCTCGGCGAGCTGACGGGCCGCGGCCTGCACGGCCGGATGGGCATCGTGTACACGACCGCGGACAGGAACTGGGAGCTGCACCTGGCCATGGTCGAAGACCAGTTGCGGGTGTCCCGTGCCCTGGCGGTGGACATGGAGTCGGCGACCGTGGCCGCCAACGGGTTCCGCTACCGGATTCCAACCGCCACCCTGCTCGCCGTCAGCGACAAGCCGCTGCACGCCGCGCCCAAGATCAGCAGCGACGCGCAGGACTTCTACGCCGCCAGCCGCCGCGAGCACGTCGAGATCGCCATCTCCCTGGCCCAGCGGGTGGGCGAGCTGTATCCGGGCGGGCTGCCCGCCGCCGGCCTCCGCTCGCCCGACGAGCCCTTGCTCGGCACCGCGATCACGGCAACCGACCGCCACGCGGGGGAAAACTCGCGGAGCGCATCGTGATCATCAGGCCGGCCACCGCGCAGGACTGGCCGCGGATATACCCGATCTACGCGGCGATCATGGCCGAGGGCAAGACCTACGCGTTCCCCGAGGGGCAGTCGCTTGAGGAGGCGCGGCCCTGGTGGATAGAGGAGCCACCGAGCCAGACAGTGGTAGCCCTGTCCGACGGCGAGATCGTGGGCTCGGCCAAGATGGGGCCCAACCGCCCTGGGCGCGGCGCGCACGTGGCGACGGCGTCGTTTATCGTCGACCCGGCCCGCCAGGGCAAGGGCACCGGCCGCGCGCTCGGCGAGTACGTCATCGACTGGTGCCGCCGCCAGGGCTTCGCGAGCATCCAGTTCAACGCGGTCGTGGAGGTCAACGCCCCGGCCGTGCACCTGTGGCAGGAACTCGGGTTCCGTATCATCGGCACGGTGCCCGACGCCTTCGACCACCCGGAGCAGGGCCTGGTCGGCCTGCACGTCATGTTCCGCCCGTTGTAACGGCGAACAAAGCCGCGCAAGCGCTAATGCGCCGAGGCGTCCCCGATTAGGCCGGCTGGCCCGCCTCGTAAGGAATCCGCTCGCCCGCCTCGACCGCGATCGGCAGGCGGTTCTCGGCCGGGGGCAGCGGGCAGGTCGCGAACTCGGTGTAGGCGCAGGGCAGGTTGGTCGCCCGGTTGAAGTCCAGGACCACGGTGCCGTCCGCGGCCGGAGGGGCGACGTGCAGCGAACGGTTCGCCGCGTACGTGGTGACGCCGCTCGTCGCGTCGGTGAACAGGATGTGCAGGCTGCCGGGGACGTGGCCGTTGAAGGCGGTCAGCGCCAGTGGCTGCCCGTCGACCTCGAACTCGACCGCGCCCGGGGCGGCGTACACGTGCTGCAAGCCCTCGACCACCGAGCCGACCGTGGTGTCGCGCGGCGTCGTGAACGGCCGGTAGCGGCCACGGACGACCCAGTTCGCGTCCGGGACGTAGGCGGGGGTACCCCGGAACCCGGCGCGCAGGCCGTGGTCGGGGTGGCGGGGGCGCAGGATGTCGTTGCCGCCGCGCCTGGCCACCTCGTACACGCCGTTCGCGTCCCGCGGGAAGACCCCGCCGCGCTCGGGTATCCGGCCGAAGTGGTGGCTGCCCCGGATGACGCCGCCGTCGAACTCAAGCTCCTCGCCGTCGGCGAGAACGACCGAGACGCCCGACTCGTCGGCGGCCCAGGCGCCCGGGGCGTCGGCGAACCGGGCCGGGGCCTCACCGAGCCAGTTGATGCTGGTGATCGCCAAGAAGCCGTCGGGCGCCGCCAGGTGGTCCTCGTGCTGCTTGTGCCAGCGCTCCCACTCGGCGGTGAACTCGGCGGCCTGGGCGTCCTTGGTGTCCTGAGCGGTCATGACGGTGAAACCCTCTCCGGTGAGCGGCTATCGCCTGCCTACAAACCGGGTAAACAGGAAACCGGCCCCGTTATTTCCCGTTCGCGCCGGGCTTTTGCCGCGGCTGGACGTCGAAGCCGAGGTTCCCGAGCACCTTGACCGCTCCGGACTTGCCGCCCTCGAAGTCACCGGAGGCGAGGCGCTGACCCGTGGCGAACTCGTACGCCGTGCCCAAGATCGCCTTGGGCGGGTAGCGGCGCTCCTCCCAGACCAGGTCATATGTGGTGGTCGGGGCGAACCCGTGCGCGGCGAAGAAGTCACCGGGGCCCAGCCGGTCGTACTCCTTAATGGCCCGCACTACCTCGCTCCGGGTGACGTGATCCCATGTGACCGTCATCTTTTCCTCCCTTGAAACGGATTGTCCATTACATGTCCAGCACGATGTCGGTGCGCGGGCGGGCGCAGCAGATGAGCACCTGGCCGTCGGCCGGAAGTTCAAGCGGGTCAGGGGCGTACGCGAGGTCACCGGACAGCAGCGGGGTGACGCAGGTGTGGCAGACACCGGTCCGGCAGCTCCACCTGGTCGGCACGTCGCAGGCGTCGGCGAGGTCGAGCACGCTGTGCCAGTCGGCTCCGAATGCCGTGTTGATGCCGCTGCGGGCGAACGTGACAAGCGGCCCGGTTTCCTGCGCTCCCGGCGGCTGGTGCGGCGGCTTGCGCTGCTGCCCGGTGATCCCCGGGTTGATCGAGGGCAGCGCGCCAAACAGCTCGGTGTGGATGGCGGCCTGGTCGAGGCCGATCGTGGTCAGGGCGTCCTGCATGTCGGACATGAACGCGGCGGGCCCGCAGATGTAGGCGCTCGCCCCGCGCGGGACGGCCAGCGCGACCAGCGCCTCCTTGGTGAGATGGCCGGCGGCGGCGTGCGCCCGGCGGCGCTCGGCGGCCGTCGCGGCGCTGTAGAACACGTGCGCGCGAGCATGTGGCAACGCGGCGAGCAGGGCGTCCGTCTCCGCCGCGAACGGGTGCTCGCGCGGCCCGCGGGCACCGTACAGCCACCAGACTTCCCGTTCGCTGGCGCCGGCCGCGAGCCGGTGGAGCATGGACAGGACCGGCGTGACGCCGATGCCCGCGGACACGAGCAGGACCGGGCCATCGCCGTCACCGAGGGTGAAGTCCCCGCGCGGCGCGGCGACGTCGAGCACCGCTCCCGCGCGCAGCTTTTGGTCCAGGTAGCCGCTCGCGACTCCGTGCGGCTCCTGCTTGACGCTGATCCGGTAGGTGCCGTCGGTGGTCGCCGACGACAGCGAGTAGCTGCGAACCGGGGCCGGCTGCCCGGCGCCGGTCACCCGCAGCGTGAGGTACTGACCCGCACGGGCCGCCGGGAGCGCGGTGCCGTCGGCGGCGGCCAGGTAGAACGAACACACGGTGTCGCTTTCCCTGACGACCCTGGTCACGCGGAGCTGCCTGAAGGCGGGCCAGGCCGGCGCGCCCGGCTCGGTGCCGGCGGCGGGGGTGGCGCCACCGTCGGCGGGCGCGGCCAGCAGGTCGCGGAACGACCCCTGCCAGCCGGGGCTGAGCGCGGGGATCGTCACGGCGACCTCGAGCTTCGCGCGGTCGTGCCCTGGGAGGTAAAGCAGGGCGTCGGTGTCGGCCACCGACAGCGCGCCCGGCCCGGTCTTGGTCTTGACGATCGCGTCGCCTGGCTCGATGTGCCCTTCGGTGATGACGCGCATGTAGAAGCCGGGGCGGTGATGGCTCACGAGCAGCGCGGGCATCTCGGGCTCGCCGAGCCGCAGGCCGACCCGGTAGCAGGTGACACGGGGCTGGGTGACCTCGAACTCGGCCTCGCCGATGCGGTACCGGTCGCCGATGCAAACCTCGTCGTCGGCCAGGCCGTCGACGGTCAGGTTCTCGCCGAAGTTGCCGTACTCCAGGTCGTCGCGCCCGAAGTGCTGCCGCCAGTGCGCGTAGGACTCGGCCTGGTAGACGAGCACCGCCCGCTGCTCGCCGCCGTGGCCGTTGAGGTCGCCCTGGCCGTCGCCGTCGATGTTGAGGCGGCGGACCATCCGGGGCCCCGCCACCGGCGCCTTCCATATGCCGGTGTAGACGGTCTTGCCCTGCCAGGAGACGTCTTTCGGCATCCCCACGTTGACCGAGAGCAGGACCGCCGCGCGATCGTGGCTGCCGCTGGTCATGCCTGCTTTTCTCGGGCGAGCTCGTCGGTGGTGAGGTCGCGGTCGGGACCGTGCGGTATCACCGACTGGCCGGGCTCCAGGCGCAGCCGGGCGCCGTCCAGCCGCACCTCGATCTTGTCCGGCTCAAAGGACAACAGCCCGCGGACGCGCGCGACCTCGGTCCACGCGTCCTCGTAGGACCACGCGGCCCGGCGGGCGTCCCCGATGTCGTAATAGCTGCACAGCCCCTTGTACGGGCAGAACGTCTGCCCCTCGGCGGCGGTGAGCGCGGCCTGGTCGACGTCGTCGCGCGGGACGTACCAGCGCGGCGCGAACCCGGACTCGTACAGGGCCAGCGGCCGGCGGGTGTCGGCGATGACCCGGTCGCGGTCACGGACGACCAGGTGGCGGCTGGTGCGGCGAATGTCGATCCGGTGGTAAGCGTCGGCCGCGTGGCCGACGATCCGCTCGTCTTCCTCGTAGAAGGCGTCCATGGCGCGCCACGCGAACGCGACCCGCCCCTTCAGCTCGCCGGCGTAGCCGGGCAGCGCGGTGTGCTGCCACGCGGCGCGCGGCCTGCGCTGCGTCCCGGCCTGGACGGTGAACCAGGCCGTGGCGCCGAGATCCTGATGCCTGGTGGTGTGCTCACCCGGTTCAAGCACGCCGTCGGCGACGGCACCGGCCGGGAAGTAGGCCACCGGGTAGCGCCCGGGCTCGTGCAGCAGCACGACGTCGTCGCTGTCGGCGATCCACGTGCCGCCGAACCTGACGCGCATGCGCCGGCGCAGCGGCTCCGCGTACAACAGGCGTTCCGGTAGCGGGTCAGGGACCAGGAACCGCCCGGCCGCCCCGGCGGCGAGCGGCCCCTGCTGCCAGGCTAGGCCCATCGCTGTCTCCTTCTCGGCCTTCCGCCGCTCCCCCGGGGCGTCCGGCGCGCGGCCTGGTCTTGAGTGGGTCCGGTCATGCCAATGCCCTTCCGACGGAGCCGCTGACGTGCGGGCTTCTGCTGTCAGCGCGCCGCCGGGAGCAGCGCAGGGTTCGCCTTGATGATTTCCCAGGCGTTGAGCATGCAACCGGTGAAGACGTCGCCGATGAGGTACGGGTCCGCCGCCAGGATCTCCTCCGCCGCGGCGAGGGAGTCCGTCTCGTAGATGTACAGCGCACCGCTGCCATCGGTGAACGGGCCGCAGGCCACCAGCAGGCCGTCGGCGTGCAGCCGGGCCAGGTACTCGCGGTGCGCGGGCCGCAGCGCGGCGGCCCTCCCAGGGATGGAGGTGTATTCCGCGTAGTTCACGACCTTCATGGCAGCAGGTTGCGCGATCCTGGCCGCCCGCCGCATCACTCGAATGAGCCATGTAACAGTCTCGTGCCGCGACATGACTACCGGATGAGGGATGCGAAGACGGCCGGGCGCGGCGGAGACTTTAATCAAGCCACGGCACCGAAGCACGGAAACCAGTGCCTGGCGATGTGGTCAGGCGATGACGGGCTGATGCTGATGGTTTTGCTCAGAGGGCGGCAGGTCCAGGTCGAGGCGCTGGGCGAGCAGCTTGACGCGCTGCGGGCCGGCCGCGGCGGCACCGTGCTCGTGTCCGGACAGGCCGGCCTGGGCAAGACGGTGCTGCTCGACGCGGCCGCGGCGATGGCCCGCGAGCGCGTCATCAGGGTCTTTCGCGGCGGCGGCGACGCCGCCGCGCGGGTGATCCCGTTCGGCCCGCTGCTCGAAGCGCTGGTGTCCACGGCCGACGCGCCGGTGAACCCGGCCGTGCTGCGCGAGCTGTCCCGGTCACCCGACCAGCGGTTCTGGCTGCTGCGCGAGCTACAGGAGTCGCTGGAACGGGCCGCGCTGCGCGCGCCGCTGCTGATTTCTGTCGATGACGTGCAGTGGGCGGACGAGGCCACGCTGGCCGCGCTCACGGCCCTGCCCAGGCAGCTCGCCACGCACCGGATCCTGTGGCTGCTCGCGGCGCGGGCCGACGAGCTGTGCGGGCCGGCCGCGGCGGCCGTGGGCCGCTTGGCAGCGGCCGGCGCGCTCAGGATCACGCTGACTCCCCTCGACCGGGACGCCGTGGCGGACGTCGCGGCGGACCTGCTCGGCGGCGCGCCCGACCCCGCGCTGCTCACCGCGCTGGCCGGCGTGCACGGCCAGCCGTTCCTGCTCACCGAGTTGCTGCGCGGCATGCGCGAGGAGAAGCTGGTGAACGTCGCGGACGGAGTCGCCAGGCGCACGGGGACCCGGATGCCGCTGCGGTTCGTGGACTCCGTGAACGACCAGCTTGGCCGCCTGTCACCGGCCGCGCGGGACGCACTCCAGATGGCCTGCGTGCTTGGCCGGCACTTTTCCGCCGATGAACTCGCCGCGCTCACCGGCACCACTACCGCCGCGGTACTTGGCGCGCTGCGCGAGGCGATCGGCGCCGGGCTGGTCATCGAGGACGGTGACCGGCTGTCGTTCAGGCACGACCTGGTGCGCGAGGCGGTGGACGCCACCCTGCCGCGAACGGTCAGGCAGAGCCTGCGGCGCCAGGCCATTGACGTGATGCTGCGCCACGGAGCGCCACCGTCGGACGTCGCGGAGCTCGTGATGGACGTGGCGCAGCCGGGTGACGCCGACGCGATCGCCGTCTTGCGCCGGGCCGCCGCGCAGACCGGGCAGGTGTGCCCGACGGTGGCGAGCACGCTCAGCCGGCGGGCGCTTGACCTGACACCGCCGGGCGATCCTGGTCGCGGACCGCTGACCGCCGAGACCCTCGCCTACCTCATCTACGCTGGCCAGGCCGCGGCGGCGGTCAAGCTCATGACGGTCGGCGCGGGCGACCTCACCGACCCGGCGGCCGAGGCCGAGGCTAGGCTCGCCCTCGCCCATCTCTCCCTGCAGTACTCGCCCGCCGACGTCGTCGAGCAGTGCCAGCGGGCGCTTGAGCTGCCCGGCGTGCCCGCGGAACTGCGCATCCGCCTGCTGTCTTTCCTGTCGCTCGGTCAGGACCTGTTCGGTGATCCCGGTGCCGCGGAGGCGTCCGTCCGTACGGCCACGGACATGGCGCGCGCGCGGGGCGATCACGAGGACGAGGTCTTCACGCTGGTACCGCGGGCCGCCCAGGCACTCGCCCGTGGCGACTGGCGGACCGCCGTTGACCTCGCGGCGGAGTCGGCCGCCCGACGGCACGGCCTGCGGGGCGCGGAGGTCCGGCTGTGGCTGCCTGACGCCTGGGAGGCGCTGATCGCCATCGTCCTCGCCCGGCTCGACGAGGCGTTCGCGCTCATCGACGCCGGGATGAAGGCCGCGCAGCGCGACGGGATCGCGGCGAACATCCGCGTCTGGTCCATGCTCCGGTTCCGCGCCCTGTTCGGCTCCGGCCAGCTCGCGGACGCACGGGCGGAGGCCGAGGCGACGATCGAGATGGCGGACGAGATCGGCGACGGAAGTTACGGATATATCAACCATGTCGCCCGGTACATCCTCGCCCGGGTGGCCCTGCACACCGGGGACGGGGCCGGGCTCGCCCAGGCCCGGCGGTCGGCGGCCAGGCTCGGCCAGGCGCCGGAGTCGCCGGCCGGACGGCGGCTCGGGGCATGGCTCACCGCCCTGCTCGCCGACGTCGACGGCGCCCGCGCGCTCGACGACACCCGCGCGCTTGAGCTGGCTGGCCCGATCCCGGTGCGGGCGCTCGACCCGCTGGCCGACGGCCCGCTGTCGGCGACCAGCCCGCGCGCGTACGCCGACACCGCGCTGCTCACCCGCCTGCTGCTCGACGCGGGCAGGCGCGCGGACGCGAAGTCGGTGGTCGCCCGCCTGGAGGAATTCGCCGGCCGGCACCCGGACTTCCCCTTCATCGGTGCCGCGGCGTCGCACGCGCGCGCGGTGCTCGACGGCGACCCGGACATCGCGCTGCGAGCGGTCGCGCTGAGCGGCGGCGATCCCCGCCCGCTGGTGCGCGCGGCGGTGCTTGAGGATGCCGGGCGGCTGCTGCCAGGCACCCGTACGGCCGAGGCGGTGCCGCTCCTGGAGACCGCGCTTGAGAGCTACGCCGCGAGCGGCGCCGAGCGAGACGCCGCCCGGGTGCGCAGCCTGCTGCGCACCCGCGGCGTCCGCCCGCCCGCGAGCGGCCCTCGCTCCGCGCCCGACTGGCCGGAGCTCACGGAATCGGAGTTCGCGGTGGTCAGCCTGGTGGCCAGGGGCGCCACCAACCGCGAGGTGGCCGAGCATCTCTACTTGTCCCCGTACACGGTGAACTCGCACCTTCGGCACGTGTTCATCAAGCTCGGCATCAGGTCGCGGGTAGAACTGGCCCACCTCGCGACCTCGCGCGGGCTGCCGGAGGAGCATCGTTGAATCGGGTAACGCCCGCCTCGCCCGTGGGCGACGGGCAGCAAAAATACCAGGAGGATAGCGTGGACCCGTGTATCTGCCTGGAGGTCGCCAGGAACGGCGGGTAACCGAGCTGGCGGGCCGTCGCGCCGAATGCGGCGTGCTCGACCGGCTGGCGAGCGACGTTCGTGCCGGGGAAAGCCGGGTGCTTGTGGTGCACGGGGAAGCGGGCGTCGGCAAGACGGCGCTGCTTGACCACCTGGCCGCGCACGCGCCTGACCTTAGCGTGGCGCGCGCGTCCGGTGTTCAGTCGGAGATGGAACTGGCGTTCGCGGGACTGCACCAGCTGTGCGCGCCGACGCTGGGCCGGCTCGACCTGGTGCCGCCGCCGCAGCGGGACGCGCTGCTGACCGCGTTCGGCATGAGCGCGGGGCCCGCCCCCGACCGGTTCCTGCTTGGCCTGGCGGTGCTGAGCCTGCTGTCCCACGCCGCGGCGGAGCGGCCGCTGCTGTGCCTGGTGGACGATCACCAGTGGCTTGACCGCGCCTCCGCCCAAATACTCGCGTTCGCCGCCCGGCGGCTTGGCGTGGAGGCGGTCGGCCTGGTCTTCGCGACCAGGGAGGCCGGCGGTGACCTGGCGGGCCTGCCGGAACTGCCGGTCTCGGGGCTGCCGGAAGCGGACGCGCGCCTGCTGCTCGACGCGGCGCTGGCCGGTCCCATCGACGCCCGGGTCAGGGACCAGATCATCGCCGAGACGCGGGGCAACCCGCTGGCGCTGCTCGAGCTGCCGCGCGGGCTGACGCCGCAGGAGCTGGCGGGCGGCTTCGGGCTCCCGGGGGCGCTGCCGCTGGCCGGCAGCATCGAGCAGAACTTCCAGCGGCGCGTCGCGGCGCTGCCGGGGCAGGCACAGCGGCTCCTGCTGCTCGCGGCGGCCGACCCGTCGGGCGACCCGGCGCTCGTTTGGCGGGCGGCCGCCCGGCTTGGAATCGGCACGGAGGCGGCGGTGCCCGCGGCGGAAGCGGGCCTGGCCGAGTTCGGCACCCGGCTGGTCTTCCGCCACCCGCTGGCCCGCTCGGCCGCCTACCAGGCGGCGTCCACGCAGGCCAGGCAGGAGGCGCACCGGGCGCTCGGCGCGGAGACCGACCCGCGGCTGGATCCCGACCGCCGCGCGTGGCACCGGGCGCAGGCCGCACCCGGGCCGGATGAGGACGTCGCCGCCGAACTGGAGCAGTCGGCCAGCCGGGCGCGCTCCCGCGGCGGGCTGACCGCGGCCGCCGCGTTCCTTGAACGCTCGGCCATGCTGACACTCGACCCGGCCGAGCGGGCGGCGCGGGCGATCGCCGCCGCGCGGGCCAAGAGCCAGGCGGGCGCGTTCGCGGCGGCGGTCGATCTGCTGGCCATGGCGGAAGCCGGGCCCCTCACCGACCGGCAGCACGCGCACGCCGACCTGATACGGGCGCAGCTCGCGTTCGTCACCAGCCGGGGCGCAGAAGCGCCGCCGCTGCTGCTGAAGGCCGCCACCCGGCTGCGCGACATCGATCCCGGCCTGGCCCGCGCCACCTACCTCGACGCGCTGTCGGCCGGCATCTTCACCGGCAGGCTGGCCGGCCCCGGGTGCGGCGTACTCGACATCGCCCTGGCGGCCACGCGGGCACCGCCACCGCCGCAGCCGCCACGGGCACCCGACCTGCTGCTCGACGGCCTGACCGCGCACTACAACGAGGGCTACGCGGCGGGGGTGCCGATGCTGCGCGGCGCCCTGGCCGCGTTCGGCGACGGCATGCCGGCCGACGAGGAGCTGCGCTGGCTGTGGCTGGCGTGCGTCGCCGCCGCGGTGCGCGTCTGGGACGACGAACGCTGGGACGCGCTGTCGGCCAGGCACGTCCAACTGGCGCGCGACACCGGTGCGCTCAGCGAGCTTCCGCTCGCCCTGACCTCGCGGGCCTTCCTGCACCTGTTCTCTGGCCAGCTCGCCGCCGCCGCGGCGCTGACCGACGAGATGCAGGCGGTCAAGGAGGCGACACGGAGCGGGCTCGCGCCCTACGGCGCGCTCGGCCTCGCGGCGTTCCGTGGCGCGGACACCAGGGCGCGGTGCCTCGTCGAGGACACCATGGAGGACGTCACCCTGCGCGGCGAGGGCGTGGGGATCACGTTCGCCGAGTGGGCGAACGCGGTGCTCAACAACGGCCTCGGCCGCTATGACCAGGCCGCCGCGGCGGCGCGGCACGCCTGCGACTACGACGACGACCTTGGCTCGCTGATCTGGACGGTACCCGAGCTGGTCGAGGCCGCCGCCCGGGCCGGCCTGAGCGAGGCGGCGACCAGGGCGAACGACCAGCTGGCGGAGATGACAAGCGCCTGCGACACCGACTGGGCGCGCGGGATCAGGGCCCGCTCGACGGCCCTGCTGAGCGAGGGCGAGACAGCCGAGCGCCTGTACCGCGAGTCGATCCGCGCGCTCGGCCGGACCAGGCTGCGGGTCGACCTCGCCCGCGCCCACCTGCTTTACGGCGAGTGGCTGCGCCGCGAGCGTCGCCGCAGCGACGCGCGGGAGCAGTTGCGCACGGCCGACGACATGCTCGAGGCCATGGGCGTGGCGGGGTTCGCGGAGCGGGCCAGGCGCGAACTGCGCTCCACCGGGGAGTCCGCCCGCAAGCGCGGCCCGGTCACCGGGCACGAGGAGCTGACCGCCCAGGAACTCCTGGTCGCGCGGCTGGCCAGGGACGGCCTGTCCAACCCGGAGATCGGCACCAGGCTGTTTATCAGCGCGCACACCGTCCAGTACCACCTGCGCAAGGTCTTCGCCAAGCTCGGGGTTACCTCGCGCAGTCAACTCGACCGCGTGCTCACCGAGGACGCACCCGTCGTCTAGCGGGAACCGGCGACAACCTGTGCCAGACTGTCGGCGTGAGTGGCGACCGCGCGCCGACGGCTGGGCAAGGGCTTGCCGACCTGCGCGCCGCGATCGCGGTGGCGCAGGCCATCGTGGCGGGCATCTCCGCCGGCCAGTGGGGCGCACCGACCCCGTGCCCCGGTGTCGACGTCCGGGCCCTGGTCAACCACCTCGTCGCGGGGAACCTGTACTTCGTCTCGCTGGTGGCCGGGGGCCCGCGCCCGGACGGCGACGCGGACCTCCTTGGCGCGGACCCCGTCGAGGCCTTTCGCACGGCCGCGGCCGGCCTGACCGCGGCGCTCGGCGCTCCTGGCGTGCTCGACCGGACGTACGCGCTGCCGTTTGGCGAGGTATCGGGGCCCGGTCTGATCGAGGTCCGGCTCATCGAGCACCTCGGCCATGGCTGGGACCTGGCGCGGGCGACCGGGCAGCGAGCCGACTTCCCCGATGACCTGGCCGAGCGGGCCCTCGCCGTGGCCAGGCGCCAGGTCGAAGACCCGGCCGGGGGCAGGCGGTCCGCGTTCGGCGCCGAGGTCGAGGTCTCTCCGGGCGCTCCGGCGATTGACCGGCTCGCCGGCTTCCTCGGCCGGCCCGGGTAGCCGGCGCGACCCGATCGAGGACGAGCAGGTGACGAGCATCATCACTCCGTCACCCACCGGGCGGACGCCTACCGCACGCGCTAGCCGGCACCTCACCCGCCCCCTCGACGCCCCGTGACCGGCGATGTCTTACGGTTGTGGGGTCGGGCCGGCGCATCGGCTGCGGCCGCTGGTAGGCGCGGAAGTAACCTAGCCATGGCCCGGAAACCGGGAAAGACCTTGAGGAGACGAAGACGACATGACCGCCCAAGCGACTGCGCAGATCGGCGTGACGGGACTTGGCGTGATGGGCAGAAACCTTGCCCGTAACTTTGCCAGGCACGGCTACGCGACGGCCCTGCACAACAGGACTACCGCCAGGACCGACGCCATCATGGCGGAGTTCGGCCACGAAGGCACCTTCGTCCCCGCCCGCAGCGCGGAAGAGTTCGTCGCCAGCCTCGAGCGCCCGCGCCGCCTGGTGATCATGGTGAACGCCGGCGCGGCGACCGACGCGGTGATCGAGGAGTTCGCGCCCCTGCTCGAGCCGGGCGACATGATCATCGACGGCGGCAACGCGCACTTCGCCGACACCCGCCGGCGGGAGGCGGCCCTGCGGGAACGGGGCCTCCACTTCGTCGGCATGGGCGTTTCCGGCGGCGAGGAGGGCGCGCTCAACGGCCCGTCGATCATGCCAGGCGGCTCGGTCGAGTCCTGGCAGGCCCTCGGCCCCATGCTCGAGGCGATCGCGGCGAAGGTCGACGGCGTGCCGTGCACGACGCACGTGGGCCCCGACGGCGCGGGCCATTTCGTGAAGATGGTGCACAACGGGATCGAATACGCCGACATGCAGCTCATCGCCGAGGCCTATGACCTGCTCAGGTACGCGGGCGGATTCGAGCCGGCCGAGATCGCCGAGATCTTCCGCACCTGGAACCGCGGCCGCCTTGACTCCTACCTGATCGAGATCACCGCCGAGGTCCTCGCGCACACGGACGCGAAGACGGGCAGGCCCTTCGTCGACATCGTGCTCGACCAGGCCGAGCAGAAGGGCACCGGCCGCTGGACCGTGCAGATCGCCCTTGACCTGGGCGTGCCCGTGGACGGGATCGCCGAGGCGACCTTCGCCCGGTCGCTGTCCGGCCACACCGACCTGCGCGCCGCTTCCCGCGGGCTGGCCGGGCCCGGCCGCGAGGCCGTCTCCGACCCCGACGCGTTCGCCGACAAGGTCGAGCAGGCGCTGTACGCGTCCAAGATCGTCTCCTACGCCCAGGGCTGGAACATGATCGCCACGGGCAGCGCCGAGTACGACTGGAACATCGACCTCGGGAAGACGGCGGTCATCTGGCGCGGCGGCTGCATCATCCGCGCCGCGTTCCTCGACCGGATCCGCGCCGCCTACGCGGCCAACCCGCAGCTGCCGACGCTGCTCGCCGACCCGGACTTCGGCAAGGAGGTCACCGAGGCGCAGGACGCCTGGCGCGACGTGATCGCGACCGCGGTCAACAACGGCATCCCGGTGCCCGGGTTCTCGGCCGCGCTCGCGTACTACGACGCGCTCCGCGCCGAGCGCCTGCCGGCGGCGCTGGTCCAGGGCCTGCGGGACTACTTCGGGGCGCACACGTACCGGCGAACCGACGCCGAGGGCAGCTTCCACACGCTGTGGGCCGAGCCGGACCGTTCCGAAGTCGCGAGGTAAATCCGGGAAACCGTGCATCCGTTCGGGATAAATTGTTTTATTTTGTCCGAACGGGTGCACGGTGACTCCCGCCACTCCCCGCTGAACCCGGAGCGGGGCTAACCCGACGCTCCTGTCGCCGAGCCGCCCGGCTCGCCCGGAGCGTCGCTCCCGGGGGCCGGCCGCTTCCAAGGGCGAGCCAGCCGCATTCGGGCCCAAGGGCACCTAGGGCCCATCTAGCTACGCCGCGGGCGCCTCGGGCCAAAACGCGTCCGGGTCACGGGCCCTGGGCCAAAACGCGTTCGAGCCGCGGGCACCCTGGGCCAAAACGCGTCCGGGTCACGGGCACCCTGGGCCAAAACGCGTTCGAGCCGCGGGCAACCCCCACGCTTCCGGGTCACGGTCGCCCTGGGCCAACGCGGACAGGGCATGGCCGGTCGTGCCGGGCTCCCGGGTCTTGGCGCGGGGTTCGTCCCGGTTTAGGGTTGTAGTCACAGTGAGACTACTAGGCCTCGTGGGGCGCGGCTTGACGCGTGCCCGCGGGCCGTCCCGGAGGGCACCTCAATGAGCGAGGCAATCGCGCCGATCCGCCACACCGACCGCTTCTACATCGGCGGCCAGTGGGTGGCCCCGTCGTCCGACGCCAAGATCAACGTCATCGACTCCGACACCGAGCGGCTCTACTTCACCGTCCCCGAGGCGCAGGGCGCCGACATCGCGCGGGCGGTCGAGGCCGCGCGCGAGGCGTTCGACAGCGGCCCGTGGCCGTGGCTGACGCACGAGCAGCGGGCCGACTACCTGCGGGCGATCGGCGCGGAGCTGAAGCGGCGCACGGAAGACATCGGCCAGATCTGGCCGCGCGAGTCCGGCGTGCTCGCCGCCGTCGCCCGTGGGGGCGGCATCGGCGCGGAGCGGACCTTCAGCGCGTTCGCCGACCTGGCGAGCACGTTCCCGTTCGAGGAGCCCGCCAAGCCGTCGGCCGGGCAGTTCGGCCTGCTCGTCCGCGAGCCGGTCGGCGTCGTCGGCGCGATCATCCCGTGGAACGCGCCCATGGGCCTGATCAGCAACAAGGTCGCGCCCGCGCTGCTCGCCGGCTGCACCGTGATACTGAAGAACTCGCCCGAGGCCCCCGGCGAGGGCTACCTGCTGGCCGAGGCGGCCGAGGCCGTCGGGCTGCCGGCCGGCGTACTCAACGTCGTCACCGCCGACCGCGAGGTCTCCGAGCTGCTGGTCCGCGACCCGCGGGTCGACAAGATCACCTTCACCGGCTCCACCGCCGCCGGGCGGCGCATCGCCTCGATCTGCGGGGAGCGGATCGCCCGGGTGACGCTGGAACTCGGCGGCAAGTCCGCCGCCGTCATCCTCGACGACATCGACGTCGAGGCGGCCGCGCGGACCCTGTCCCAGGCCGAGTGCTTCCTGTCCGGGCAGGTCTGCTCCTCGCTGACCAGGATCGTCGTCTCCCGGTCGCGGCACGACGAGCTTGTCGAGGCCCTGGCCGCCACGTTCAGCCAGGTCCGCGTCGGCGACCCGTTCAGCGGCCAGTCGCAGATGGGGCCGCTGGCCGCCGAGCGGCAGCGCGACCGGGTCGAGGGCTACATCGCCAAGGGCATCGCCGACGGCGCGACGCTCGCCACCGGCGGCGGCCGCCCGGCCGGGCTCGACCGCGGGTGGTACGTGGAGCCGACCGTGTTCGGCAACGTGGACAACTCCTCGGTCATCGCCCAGGAGGAGATCTTCGGCCCGGTGCTTTCCGTCATCCCCGCGGCCGACGAGGACGACGCGGTGCGGATCGCCAACGACACGATCTACGGGCTCAACGCTTCTGTCTTCACCAACGACGTCAACCGGGCCAGGCAGGTCGCGGCGCGGCTGCGGTCGGGCACGGTGGGGCACAACGCGATGCGCACGGACTTCGGCGTGAGCTTCGGCGGGTTCAAGCAGTCGGGCATCGGCCGCGAGGGCGTGCACGAAGGGCTGCCGCACTTCCTCGAGACCAAGTTCATGATCCTCGAGGGCCAGCCGGAAGGGTACGAGGACACGGCGTTGTAAGGGGTTTCGCACCTGCTGGCGGGCTTCGGCTGGCTTGTGCTCGCCGCGGCCCGCCACCGGTGTCACCTTGCTGACACCGGTGGCCTGCGATGCTTGGCCGTAGGACGTGCGCTCGCCCGTGCCTGGCGGCGCGGCCGCGGGCGCTGTCAGCCGAGGAATGACCAGGTCAGGGGGTTCGATGACGGTCGATCCGATGTCTAACGGTGGGTTCGCCGCGCGGTCGCCGTCGCCTTCGCCGTCGCCTTCGTCTTCGCCTTCGCCGCGGGCGCTGGCCGCGAACGCGGACCGGGACCGTGCGATCGACGTGCTGAACGCCGGCTTCGCCGAGGGCAGGCTCACCAAGTCCGAACACGACGACCGGGTGGCCCGCGCCTGCGCCGCCCGCACCTACGGTGAACTCGGTGCGCTCGTCGCGGACTTGCCGGCCGGACCGTTCGGCGGCCCGGCTCAGTATCCGGGCGCCATGGACCCGGCTGGCCGGCCGCCGGCACCGCTCAACGGTTTCGCGGTGGCGTCGCTCGCCTGCGGCATCGGCATGTTCTTCACGATGGGGGCGACCTCGGTCCTGGCGATCGGATTCGGCCACGCGGCCCGGCGGGCGGTGCGCAGGACCGGGGAACGCGGCGAGACCATGGCGCTGGCCGGGCTCGCCCTCGGCTGGGCCGGGGTCGCGCTGATCGCCGTCCTCGTCGTCATGCTCATCACGATCGCGAGCGCGGCGCGCAGCCGCGGGATCGTCATCAACCCGGGCGATTTCCCCGGTGGCTTCCCTGCCAGGCCCGGCGGCCCGCTGAACGGCGGCTAGCCACCGCTCCCCCGCCCCGGCCGCGGCCGCGGCGAGTCACACGGGCCTTGCCTGGTCGCTCTCGCCCTCATTGCCCAAACACGCCCCGTGGGCCCCACGGGCCGCTCCGCGAGGACAGTACCGCTAGCCTCGCTGGTCACTCCCGTCCTCATTGTCGATGAAATGACCATTTTCGCGGTCACTTTGCCCCACTTTGGGGGTGCGTTTCACCGACAAAGATGAGGATCACCGACAAAGATGAGGCACGCCGCGTCCGGTCCCTAGATGGGGTTCAGCTCGGCGATCAGGTTCTTGTGCCAGACCATGATCGTGTAGGGCGGGAAGTGGTACGTGTGAACCGGCTGGCCGAACATCTCGATGGCGAGCTTGACCGGGACGATCCGGTCCGGGCCGGCCACGATGAAGTTCGCGGTGTGCGTGTGGGGGTCGGCGAGTGACACGTCGGTCTCCCACTGGTCCGGGGCCAGCCGGCGGTTCCAGCCGTGGATCCCCACCGCGAGCATGGTGATCTTGTCGTCGGAGTCGACGGTGACGCTCGACGCCTCCCAGTACGACGCCAGCCCGCTGTGCAGGTCATGCTGGTCAAGCCAGGTGGCGAGGGTGGCGTTCGTCGGCGGGCTCTGCGAGACCGTGGCGGCGATGCCGAGCAGCGCGGCGTAGCAGGCGAGCCCGATGGCCAGGACCGGCACGAGGACCGGGATGCCGCGCCGCGGCCGGTCCGCGTGCCCCGCCGTCCACGGAAGGCGCGGCCCGGTCCGCCAGTGGACTACCCGAGACCGGAGCACCGGGCCGCCGAGCATCCGGCCGACCAGGGCCGCGCCGAACGACGCGACCGGCCCGATCTCGTGCGCGTCGTAG
>Ga0335075_10003413_pt1 | contig 25209 bp, 19 predicted proteins | sample Lox_Sample_24_FD_206723 | JGI IMG/M metagenome (GOLD analysis project Ga0335075, IMG submission 206723) | Soil microbial communities from Loxahatchee National Wildlife Refuge, Florida, United States - Lox_Sample_2.4 | ecosystem: Environmental > Terrestrial > Soil > Wetlands | place: USA...
CGACCGGTTCGGCGGCGCGCGCGGCACGCGCAAGCTGATGCGGAAGGTCTTCCCCGACCACTGGACGTTCATGTTCGGCGAGATCGCGCTGTGGTCGTTCGTGATCCTGCTGCTGACGGGGACCTACCTGGCGCTGTTCTTCCAGCCGTCGATGGCCGACGTGGTCTACCACGGCTCGTACAGCAAGCTCGACGGCATCACGATGTCGCAGGCGTACGAGTCCACGCTGAACATCTCGTTCGACATTCGCGGCGGCCTGCTGATCAGGCAGCTCCACCACTGGGCGGCGGACCTGTTCATGATCGCGATCTGCGCGCACATGCTGCGGCACTTCTTCCTCGGCTCCTACCGCAAGCCCCGCGACGTCAACTGGCTGATCGGCATCGTGATCTTCGCCCTCGCCCTGATCGAGGGCCTGTTCGGCTACTCGCTGCCGGACGACCAGTTGTCCGGCGCCGGCCTGCGGATCTTCCAGGGGGTGCTCCAGGGCATACCGATCCTCGGCACCTACATTTCCTATTTCCTGTTCGGCGGCGCCTACCCGGGACAGGACATCGTGCCCCGGATGTACATCATGCACGTGCTGCTCATCCCCGGGCTGATCCTCGTGCTGGTGACGGTGCACGTCTTCCTGACCTTCCACCAGAAGCACACCGCGATGCCCGCGCTCGGCAACAGCGAGCACTCGGTCAGGGGGCAGCCGTTCTGGCCGTACTTCCTGCTCAAGGGCACGTCCTGGTTCTTCTTCATCTTCGGGACGCTGGCGGTGCTCGCGACCTTCGCCCAGATCAACCCGATCTGGCTGTACGGCCCGTACACGCCGCTCGCGATCTCCTCGGCCAGCCAGCCCGACTGGTACCTCGGCATCCTGGAGGGGGCGCTGCGCATGATGCCCGCCTGGGAGATCAACTTCCTCGGGCACACGCTCTCCCTGTCGGTGTTCATCCCGTTCGCGCTGCCGCTGGGGATCATCCTCGGCGGCGCGGCGATCTGGCCGTTCTTCGAACGCTGGGTGACCGGCGACAAGGCCGAGCACCACATCAACGACCGGCCGCGCAACGTGCCCATGCGGACCGGGATCGGCGTGGCGGTCATCGTGTTCTACGGCGTGCTGTGGGCCGAGGGCGCGAACGACGTGATCGCCGACCGGTTCAACATCCCGCTCTACACCGTTACCTGGATAGCCCGGGTGCTGGTGATCGTCGGCCCGGTTCTTGGGTATGTCATAACCCGGCGGATCTGCTTTGGCCTCCAACGGAAGGACGCGCGGATGCTGGAGCACGGGGTGGAGACCGGCATCATCCGCCAGCTTCCCTCCGGGGAGTTCGTCGAAGAGGAGCGCCCGCTCACCGAGGAGGAGCGCGCGGTGCTTTCCGCCGGCCCGGTAGCCCACGTCCTCCCCGTCGCGGACGCGAACGGCGTGCCTCCGCCCGCGGCGGCCGGCCTCCTGGGCAGGCTCCGCGCCGGAATGAACGCCGCGTACACCGAGTCCGCGGCCGGTGCGAACGGTCATTCCGCCGACGGCGCGCACCGCCAAGGCAACGGCCAGGGCGAACTGTCGGCAGGCGAGCCCGCCGGGGAAGTCGTCACGGACCGGGAACGGTCCACGTGATCGCGCTGGACCGGCCGAGGCAGGGCAGGTGAACGATGAGCATTCCGCGAGCCAACCGGTCGGCCGGGCTGCCCGGCCGACCGAGGGCACGGCGCGTCCGGTTCAGTGAGGCCGTCCCGGTCCGGCGCGATCGTCGTGAGCTGCGGCGCCTCTTCCGGCGAGCGGCGCGCGCCGCGAAGATGGAGCGCAGGGCCGCGATGACGGAGCTGCTTGGCCGGCTCGCGGTGGACCGCGTGCCGGTGTCGGTGATCGCGCCGGGCCCGCGGCCAAGGGACGGGGTCGTCGAGTTCCTCGACGGCACCCGCCTGCTGCTCGCCACCCGCCGCGGCAGCACCGGGCTGACCCGGCTGCGGGAGGAACACCGCGCTCCCGGCGCCATCGTCCTGCTCGTCCGGGTACAGCCGTCGTTCGCGAGCTGCTGGTTCCGGCTGTGGTTCCTCGCGGTCGACGCCGTGCGGCCGGCCGAGGTACTCGCCCGGGTAGGTCCGCCCCCCGGCTGAGGTACTGGCCGAGGCCGGGCTCGGCCGCCCGCTGCGCCGCGTGGGCCTGCGCGACACCTTCGCGAAGGGGGCGAGGACCGCGCCGTACCTGTTCGCCGCCTACGGACTGTCCACGCAGGCGATTATCGGCACGGCGTGGAGCGTGCTCGCCACGACCGGGCATGCCCCGGTGGCGGAGGTCGCGCCGGCCGCGGACGGTGAGTACGCGCCGGTGTGAGCCGGGCACCGCCGCTAGCAGGTCATCGGCGGCGCGTCTTCCATGCTGAGCGGCAGCCCGTCGCCCGTCGGCAGCCCGGCGGGAGAGCCGGTCGGCATGACGCCGCTGGTGACGCAGGCCGGGTCGATCCCGAGGTACCTGATCAGGTAGTCGATCTTGCGCTCGAGGCGCGTCATCTGGTCGCTGTCGTTGGTCTGCATGCAGGCGAGCGTAGGGACGAAGGCGGCACCGCGCCCATCACATGCACGGATGTACATAAGGCACGAAAGGCCGGTCGCCGGTGGCTGGCCAGCGCCGCGAACCGCCGGTCCGCCCCGTGGTCGCGTTCATGATCGTCCGAACGTACCGTTGGTGTCAGTGGTCGCGCACCACGCATGCTGGTGCGTGGTGACCAACGTGGTCTTCAACGCCAGGAGTAATGCATGACTATCACCGAGCTGACCGGCATCGACGTTCCGACCGGGCTCCTCATCGGAGGAGAGTGGGCCAAGGGCAACGCCACGTTCCCGGTGCTTGACCCGGCGACCGAGGAGCCGCTGGCGGAGGTGGCCGACGGCACGGTGAGCGACGCGCTCGACGCGGTCGGCGCCGCCCACGCCGCGCTGCCCGCGTGGGCGGCGACGCCGCCGCGGCAGCGGGCCGAGATCCTGCGCAAGGCGTTCGAGCTCATGACCGCCAGGTCCGAGCAGTTCGCCAGGCTCATGTCGGCGGAGAACGGCAAGTCGCTGCGCGACGCCCGCGGCGAGGCGGCCTACGCGGCCGAGTTCTTCCGCTGGTACGCGGAAGAGGCCGTGCGCATCGAGGGCACGGTCATGCGCGCGCCGTCCGGTGCCAACCGGATCATCACGATGCACCAGCCGATCGGCGTGTCGCTGCTGATCACGCCATGGAACTTCCCCGCGGCGATGGCGACGCGCAAGATCGGCCCCGCCCTCGCCGCGGGCTGCTCCGTCGTGCTCAAGCCCGCCGAGGACACCCCGCTGACCGCGCTGGCCCTCGCCGCGCTGCTGAGCGAGGCGGGCGTGCCCGACGGCGTGGTCAACGTGGTGAACACGTCCGCGCCCGGCCCGGTCGTGGCGGCGATGATGAACGACTCCCGGGTGCGCAAGATGTCGTTCACCGGGTCCACCGAGGTCGGCCGCATCCTGCTCGGCCAGGCGGCGCGGTCGGTGATGTCGACCTCGATGGAGCTGGGCGGTAACGCGCCGTTCATCATCTTCGAGGACGCCGACATCGAGGCCGCCGTGGAGGGCGCGCTGGTCGCGAAGATGCGCAACGGCGGCGAGGCCTGCACCGCGGCCAACCGGTTCTACGTGCACGAGGCCGTGGCCGACAAGTTCAACGCGGCCTTCGCCGCGCGCCTGCGGGCGATGCGGCTCGGGCCCGGCCTCGACGAGTCCACCGACATCGGCCCGCTCGTCAACGAGGAGACCAGGTCCAAGGTCGTTGGCCTGGTGGATGGCGCGCTGACCGACGGCGCGAGCGCGGTGCTCGGCGGCCGCGCGCCGGAACGGAAGGGCTACTTCTACGAGCCGACCCTGCTCGACGGCGTGTCGGCGGAATCGGCCATCCTCAGCACCGAGATCTTCGGCCCGGTCGCGCCCGTGGTGCGGTTCAGCGACGAGGCGGACGCCGTCCGCTGGGCCAACGGGACCGAGTTCGGCCTGGTCGCGTACGTCTACACGCGCGACCTCGCCCGCGGCCTGCGCGTCTCGGAGGCCCTGGAGTCGGGGATGGTCGGCCTCAACCGCGGCCTGGTTTCCGACCCGGCCGCGCCGTTCGGCGGCGTCAAGCAGTCCGGTCTCGGCCGCGAGGGCGCCCACGAGGGGCTGCTCGAGTACACGGAGACGAAGTACATCGCGACCGACTGGTGACGGTATCTAGCGGTATCTAATGGGAGCGCTGCCGGATCTAATCTTTAGATCCGGTCAACGCTCCGGTGCCCGGCCAGAGCGCGTGTAGAATATAGGAACTACATTACGGCCGCTGCCTGAGGGGCTTCTGGCGGCGGCCGTTGTGTACTCCAAATATGGTCAACTGTCACATTGGCGGGCATCTAGGCGGTACGGGGCCGCTGGTTAACCGATGCTTCGGCCACCGGGCGTGACCGGCCCGATAATCTTAAGTGGATATTAGTAAGTAGCTCAGATGTTCGTCATTAACTGACTGGCAGAGCACGCGTGGCGGACCGCCGGATAGGGTAGACGTGCGTGCTAATGCGAAATATCTATTGCTGATGCCGCGGGGAAGGATCAATGAGGATGGCGCCACCAGCTTCGAGCCATGAGTTCGAGCGCGACCTGGTAGTGATCGGCGGCTGCGGCCACGTGGGGCTGCCGCTGGCGATCGCGTTCGCCGACCGAGGCGCCCGGGTGGGCATCTACGACGTCAGCGAGTCGGCCGTCGAGTCCGTGAACGCGGGCAGGCTGCCGTTCGACGAGCCGGGTGCCGCGCCGCTGTTCGAGCGCGCCGTGTCCTCGGGCAGGCTCCGCGCCTCGACCGACCCGTCCGTCGTCGGCACCGCGGAGAACGTGATCGTGGTGATCGGCACACCGGTCGACGAGCACCTGAACCCGAACCAGACCGCGATTCCGAAGGCGCTGTCCGCCTGCGCTCCTTACCTGCGCGACGGCCAGATGCTCGTGCTGCGGTCCACGGTCTTCCCCGGCGTCACGGCCCTCGTCGAGAAGATGGTCGCCGGCCTCGGCGTGCACATCGAGGTGGCCTTCTGCCCGGAGCGGATCGCCGAGGGCAAGGCGATGACCGAGCTGTTCGAGCTGCCGCAGATCGTGTCCGCGCGTTCTCCGCGGGGCCTGGAGCGTGCGTCCGCGCTGTTCGGGCGGCTGACGGAAACGATCGTGGAGCTCACGCCGGAGGAGGCCGAGCTCGCCAAGCTCTTCACCAACGTGTGGCGGTACATCAAGTTCGCGGCGGCCAACCAGTTCTACATGATGGCCAACGACCGGGGCCTCGACTTCGAGCGCATCCGCCAGGGGCTCACCACGGACTACCCGCGGGCCGCGGACATGCCGGGCGCCGGCTTCGCCGCCGGGCCGTGCCTGTTCAAGGACACGATGCAGCTCGCGGCGTTCAACAACAACAACTTCACGCTCGGCCACACGGCGATGACGATCAACGAGGGCCTGCCGCTGTACCTCGTGCACCGCCTTGAGCAGAAGTTCGACCTGTCCAACATGACCGTCGGCATCCTCGGCATGGCGTTCAAGGGCGGCTCCGACGACATCAGGTCGAGCCTGTCGTACAAGCTCAAGCGCGTCCTCGAGTTCAAGGCCGACGCCGTGCTTTGCGCCGACCCGTACGTCTCCGTCGATGAGAACCTGCTGCCGCAGGACGAGGTCATCGCCCGGTCCGACCTGCTGATCATCGCCGCGCCGCACCCCGATTACCGCACCATGGCCATCGACAAGCCGGTCGCCGACATCTGGAACGTCCTCGGCCGCGGGGTGCGCGTATGACGGGTGAGTCGCCCAGGGTCACCGTGGTCGTACCCGCCTACAACGAGGGTGAGCACATCACCCCCGTCCTCGACCGGATCTTCGAGTCGGTCAGGCTCCAGTGCGAGGTGCTCGTTGTCGTCGACGCCCAGGACGACAACACGGTCCCGGTGGTCACCGGGTACGCGGAGAAGGAGCCGCGGCTGCGCTGCCTCATCAACACCTACGGCCGCGGTCCCGCCAACGCGATCAGGTACGGCATCGCCGCGGCGGCCGCGCCGGTCGCCGTGGTGACGATGGCGGACGGCTGCGACGACCCGAGGCAGATCGACGACCTCGCGCGGCTCGTGGACCGGGGCGTGGCGGTCGCCGCCGCCTCCCGCTACATGCCGGGCGGGCAGCAGGTCGGCGGGCCGCTGCTGAAGGGGCTCATGTCGAAGGCCGCGGGTCGCTCGCTCGGGCTGCTCGCCCGGATCGGCACCAGGGACGCGACGAACTCGTTCAAGGCCTACTCGACGGATTTCGTGCGGAAGGTCGGCATCGACTCGCGCGACGGCTTCGAGATCGGCATCGAGCTCACCGCCAAGGCCCGCAGGATGCGGATGGCGGTGGCGGAGATCCCCACCATCTGGCTCGACCGCCAGGCGGGGATGTCAAACTTCAAGATCGCTCAGTGGATACCCGTGTACCTTCGTTGGTACCGGTTCGCATTCGGTCCCAGGCTCACAGCCGAGCAGATCAAGGCCTACGGGCAGCACAGAGGAAAGGACAAGGCCACGCAATGAAGGTTCTCGTCAGCGGATCAGCCGGCTTCATCGGCGGCTACGTCGTTGAGGAACTGCTCGGCAAGGGGTACTCCGTCGTCGGCGTGGACAACTTCTCCAAGTACGGGAAGGTCGCCAAGTCCTACGACAGCCACCCCAACTACCGGCTCGTCGAGGGCGACTGCCGCGACACCGAGCTGATGACCGGCCTGCTCACCGACTGCGATCACTTCATCGCCGGTGCCGCGATGATCGGCGGCATCTCCTACTTCCACACGTACGCTTACGACCTGCTCGCCAACAACGAGCGGATCATCGCCTCGTCGTGCGACGCCGCGATCAAGGCGCACAAGGAAGGCCGGCTGGCGAAGGTCACCTACCTGTCCTCCTCGATGGTCTTCGAGTCGACGCCGGAATGGCCGTCCTACGAGGGGCAGGAGCGCGAGGTGCCGCCGCCGCTGTCCTCCTACGGCTTCCAGAAGCTCGCCGTCGAGTACTTCGCGCGCGCCGCCTGGGACCAGTACCAGCTGCCTTACACGATCGTCCGCCCGTTCAACTGCGTGGGCATCGGCGAGTCGCGCGCACTCGGCGACGAGGAGATCATGTCGGGCAACGTGAAGCTCGCGATGAGCCACGTGGTGCCCGACCTGGTGCAGAAGGTCTACAAGGGGCAGGACCCGCTGCACATCCTGGGCACCGGCGAGCAGGTGCGGCACTACACCTACGGCGGCGACCTCGCGCGCGGCATCGTCACCGCGATGGAGCACCCGGCGGCACTCAACGACGACTTCAACCTGTCGACGGCGCAGTCCACCACCGTGCTCGAACTCGCCGAGACGATCTGGCGCAAGATCAAGGGCGCGGACGAGCCGCTGCGCGTCGTGTCCGACGACCCGTTCGAGTACGACGTCCAGCGTCGTGTGCCGGCCACGGAGAAGGCCAAGCGCGTGCTCGGCTACGAGGCGTCGACGACCCTGGACGAGATGCTCGACGAGGTCATCCCCTGGATCGCCGCGGCCATCGACAAGGGCACGATCTAGCCCCGCCCCAGGCCACCGGAAGCCCCCGGCCCAGGCCGGGGGCTTCCGCGCGTCCGCCCCGCGCGGGTTGCGGCGGATGCCCTACCGGGCGGGTGCGGCGGTAATACGCTGAGTCGGTGTCGATTACTCAACGTGATCATACTCGTACAAAGAGTGCTTATGGCGGAAGGCACTCGCGGGGGGCGACCGGGCCGGGCTTGAGCAGCCTGATCTGGGCGGGACCGTTTGTGGTCGTGCTTGGGACGCTGCTCGCGCGGAATGTCTGGCTCTTCCGCACGCCCGTGTACGAGGACGCCGACATGGGGGCGTACTCCATCCAGATCGAGCAGGCGCGGCGGTTCGCCCTGCTCGTGGGGAACTACTCGCGGGAGAAGTTCAATCACCCGGGGCCCGCGTTCCTGTATGTGCAGGCGTGGGGTGAGGACCTGTTCTACGACCTCACGAGGGCCGTGCCCGCCGCCTGGAACGGAGAAGTCGCCGGGCTCTACCTGCTCAGCTCGTTCTTCGCGGCGTGCACCGTCGTCGTGGCGTACCGCTGGGGCGGCGGACGGGCGGCGCTGGCGACCCTGGGGGCGGTGGGGCTCTTCGGTGCCCTGCACCCGTCGGCCTTCAGCTCGGACTGGATGCCGTACGAGTACGTGCCCGCGTACCTGGCCTTCGTCGTGTCGGTCGGCTCGGTCGCCGGCGGGCGGACGCGCGACTCGTGGATCGCCGCGCTGTCCGGGTGGTTTCTCATTCACGGGCACGCCTGCTTCCTGCTCTTCGTGCCATCGCTCTGGCTGGGCGCCATCGCGGCCCGCCTCGCACCACACCTGCGACGACGAACCTGGCCGCGGCCAGGGCGGGGAGCGTGGCTGCCGGTCGCGCTGATCAGCGCCGTGTTCGCGCTGCCGATCGTGCTTGAGCTGGTGCTGCACTGGCCGGGGAACTTCGGCAAGTACTTCGCCTATTCGGATTCCTCACGCTCGGGCGGTCATTCCGCGGCCCAGGTCGCGGACTACGCGCTGTGGTTCTGGTGGCCGCGCGCGGGCGCGTGGGCGGTCGCGGCGGTGCTGGCCCTCGTGGCCGCGGTAGCCGCCTGGCGGATGCCCGCGGGAGGGGTTCGCCGCTTCTGCCTGGCGCTGCTCGCCGTCAACGCCGCGTCGACGCTCGCGTTCGCCGTGTACGCGGCGACCGGCATCGACGCGCTGAACCAGTACTACATCGGCTACTTCTACTGGTCCGCACCGGACATCATGCTGCTGGTGCTCCTGCTGGCCGGCACCGAACTGCTCGCGGCGCGCACGACGGGACAGGGGACGGCGACCCGCGTCGCCGCGGTGGCCGCGGCGGGGGCCGCGGTCGTCGGCTGCGCCGCGTTCGCCATCGCGCCGCAGACGAGGCTCTCCACGGACCACACGGACCCGGGCGATCCGACGGCCACCGGCTCGTTCGCGGACCCGGCGCTCCCGGCGGGCGTGGCGCGGATCGGGAAGCTGGCGGCCGGGCGCTACGCGGTGCTCTCCGTGCCGCAGCACAACGCCTGGCCGGAGGTCACCGGCATCCTGGTTCAGGCCGAGCGCACGGGGGTGCCCGCCTGCGTGGCCGACCCAGCGTGGGAATTCATGATGACAAGCCAGTTCATCTGCACCCGCGAAGAAATCCTTGCTGGCAGGCGATTTAGCGTCTGGATACCGGGTTCCGTTCCAAGCGGCATGCCGGTGGCGTTCCGGCTTCGGCGGGGCATAGTGACCTACAGGCCAAAGTGAACGTAGCCTAGAAGCGTGGACAGGCGAATATTCGGGCTCGAGAACGAGTACGGCGTTACGTGCACCTTCCGGGGACAGCGGCGGCTGTCGCCGGACGAGGTGGCCCGCTACCTATTCCGCCGAGTTGTGTCGTGGGGACGCAGCAGCAACGTGTTCCTGCGCAATGGCGCGCGCCTGTACCTGGACGTGGGCAGCCACCCCGAGTACGCGACGCCCGAGTGCGACAACGTGGTCGACCTGGTCGCCCACGACAAGGCGGGGGAGCGGATCCTGGAGGGCCTGCTCGTGGACGCCGACCGGCGGCTGCGGGAAGAGGGCATCGCCGGCGACATCTACTTGTTCAAGAACAACACCGACTCGGCGGGCAACTCCTACGGCTGCCACGAGAACTACCTGGTCGGCAGGCACGGCGAGTTCGGCCGGCTGGCCGACATCCTGATCCCGTTCCTCGTCACCAGGCAGATCATCTGCGGCGCGGGCAAGGTGCTGCAGACGCCGCGCGGCGCGGTGTACTGCGTGAGCCAGCGGGCCGAGCACATCTGGGAGGGCGTCTCAAGCGCCACCACGCGCTCGCGGCCGATCATCAACACGCGCGACGAGCCGCACGCCGACGCGGAGCGGTTCAGGCGGCTGCACGTCATCGTCGGCGACTCCAACATGTCCGAGACCACGATGCTCCTCAAGGTCGGCGCGACCGACCTGGTGCTGCGCCTGGTGGAGGCCGGCGTGGTGCCGCGCGACATGACGCTTGACAACCCGATCAGGGCGATCCGTGAGGTCAGCCACGACATGACCGGCAGGTCCAAGGTCAGGCTGGCCAACGGCAGGGAGATGTCCGCGCTCGACATCCAGTGGGAGTACCTGAACCAGGCCAAGAGCTTCACCGACAAGAACGGCCTCGACCCGATCAGCAAGCGCGTACTCGAGATGTGGGAGCGGGCGCTGTCGGCGATCGAGGACGGCGACCTGGACCGGATCGCGCGCGAGATTGACTGGGTGACGAAGTACCAGCTGATCGAGCGGTACCGGGCCAAGCACGACCTGCCGCTGTCGGCGCCGCGCATCGCGCAGCTCGACCTCGCGTACCACGACGTGCACCGCGGCCGTGGCCTGTACTACCTGCTGCAGAAGAACGGCGCCGTGGACCGGGTCACCACCGACCTGAAGATCTTCGAGGCCAAGTCCATCCCGCCGCAGACCACCCGGGCCAAGCTGCGCGGCGAGTTCATCCGCCGGGCGCAGGAGAAGCGACGCGACTTCACCGTCGACTGGGTGCACCTGAAGCTCAACGACCAGGCCCAGCGCACGGTCCTGTGCAAGGACCCGTTCCGCTCGGTGGACGAGCGCGTCGAGAAGCTGATCGCCGGCATGTAAGGGTTGTTAGACCCAGGGAACATTGCTCCAGCTGCGTGGTGGGAGCCGGAGGCTTGCGGAGATTTCGACGCGACGCTCGTTGCCCAGAAAGCGGGCACCGAAGGTCGCGGCGAAATCCCGCCGCGCTTCCTGCTCCCGCCGCGTGGTTGGCGCAGGTCACCGGTGGCTGAGGGGCCGCCTGCCACGAACCCTGGGGCACTTAGGGCTCGAATATTCGGGCCGCGGGGCACACGGGCCCGCATCTAGTGGCCTTGGGGCGCCCACGCTTAACTCGTTTTGGCCTTGAGTGCCCCGGGGCTAAATGCACAGCGGCACCATTGATTTCACGAGCCTCATTGATTTCACGAGCCTCATTGGTCACACGAGCCTCGATAAACGCCCCGAGAGCGGCAAACCTACTCGAACAGGATCCGCCGCCGCGCAACCAGCAACAGGGCGATGACTATCACCGCGGCCAGCCAGGCCAGGTGCTTGCTCGTGACGGCTCGGTCGGGGGCGAAGACGCGGTCAAGCAGTGGCGCGTGCGACCGGTGCGCCCCCCGGGTCACGACGGGCGGAAGCACCACGGAAGGCGTGGACAGCAGCAGGACGACCGCCATCACGTACGCGTCGATGTACGTGCGGCCCTCACCGAAGACGCTGTACCAGAACTGGCTGGACGCGCTCACGACCTCCACCGCCACGAAGCCGACGAAGGCGAATCGCTCGTAGAGCGGCGCCCGCGTCGAGCGCAGCACCAGGAAGCCGGCCACCAGGAACGCCGCCAGGGCAAGGAACTCGATCAGGTTGTAGTCGTAGGTGCCAAGGCGGGTCAGGCTCATCCGGTCCACGTCCCGGTCGAGTCCGGCCACCATCGCCGTGAACGGCCAGGTCAGGTTGGCCGACACGTCCGCGGCGCCGCCCGCCGTACCGCGCACCACGACGTGCTGGATGCCCTGCAGCAGCAGGTAAAGGGAGCCGGGCAGCACCCACACCAGGTCCGCCAGGCCCGGCCGGGCCTGGCGGCGCCACAGCTGCCACAGCCGTGTCAGCGCGAGCACCGCCGGCAGGACAAGCACCGGCTCGTTCGTGAACACGGCGTAGCCGACGAGCAGCGCGGCCAGCACGAACCGGCGGTGACGGTAGGCGAGGAGCCCGCCGAGCAGGCAGGCGTCGGCCAGCGGCTCCGAGGTGTCCCGCCCAACGCTGACCACCAGCCCGAAGTACGCGGCGAACAGCAGCCCCCACAGCGCGTGCCGTCCCGACTCGTTGGCGAGCAGCCCGCCAAGCCAGGCCATGGCCCCGACGCAGAGCACGTTCACGAGCACCAGCGCGATGGGCAGCAGCCTGCCGTGCCCGCCGAGCGAAACTGCCCACGCCACCACCGAGTACCCGATCCTCGTGTAGCGGTAGGGATGGTCGATGGTGATCCCGTAGGCGGTGCGCTGCCAGTTGAATGGATCGAAGGCGAAGCGGTAGTAGAACTGCCCGTCGTACCCCTTCCCCTTCACGTGGCTGATCTTCGGGAACATCAGCGCCGCGTGGCTGTACCTCGTGCCGGCCGCGATGAACAGGCTGAGCTTCCCGTCCGCCCAGCCCGCGAGCCTGGCGGCCACGAAGACGAGCCAGCCCGCGGAGGCGATGAGCGCCGCCCGCGACGGCCGGTCAAGCCGGGCGACGCGCCCGGCGCGCGCCCGCGGTGACCTCGCGGCGTCCGAGATTGAGGTGAGCTGCACCGGGGGAGACCGTCCTGTCGCTACTGTGTGACACGTTGTGGTTGCTCGGCGTATACGGTTGCCGACCGCGTACGAGTGTAAGAGCTGGACACCTGGTTTGATCACGAAAACGGTCTGATTGGTGGCTCACGGTAATGCATCGGTCCGTCTCGGAAACCGCGCGCCGCGCGACCCACGTCACCACCGTCGACGGCGCTCGGGCGCCGTCGCGGCGCGCCCGCCGCTGGGCCGGGACGGCGATCTTCCTGCTGGTCCTCGCCGCCCTGTTCACCGCGTACCTGCGCCTGTCGGAGACTTACCCGGAGAACTCCGACGAGGCCAACATCCTGCTGATGGCCGGCGACATGGCTCACGGGAACCTGTACCTGTCCGGCTGGAACGTCTCCGACGTCCCGTTCATCACCACCGAACTGCCCGAGATCGCCGTGCTCGTCAAGCTCTTCGGGCTCCGCCTGGACACCGCGCACATCGCCGCCGCCCTGACCTACACCGTGGTCGTGGCGCTCGCCCTGCTGCTGGCCAGGGGACGGGCCGACGGCCGGCGGGCGATCGCGCGGATGGGCATCGCGCTCGCGATCCTGCTCGCACCGCAGCCAGGCGTCGGCGTCTTCGTCATGATCTTCTCCGTCGGCCACATCGGCACGGCGGCCCCGGTCATGCTCACCTGGCTGCTGCTCGACCGCTGGTGGCCGGCCGGGGACGCGGCCGCCCGCGCCCCGCGCAGGCTCTGGTTCCTGCCGGCGGCCGCCGGCGCGCTGCTCGCCTGGGCCCTCATGGCCGACCCGGTGCTGCTGGTCACGACGCTGCGGCTCGTCCCCGGACTTAAGGCGGATATCCCGAACGGGAACGTGCGCTGCCGCCTGGGCCACGCTTTCGCCGCTCGCTGGCTGGAGGCATCCCTTGCCGCCGCGGCCGCCGGGGCCTGCCTCGTCGCGTGGTGCGGCGGCCGGCTGCTGCGCGCCGCGGGCGGCTACGCCCAGCAGCCCGTCCCCTTCAGCCTCGATCCGGTCGGCACCTGGTACGGCCACACAAGCACGGCGGTGCACGGCCTGCTCGAGATGTTCGGCGCCTTCTTCCTCCCGGGAGACGCGATCAACCGCCTCGGCCCGGGCAACTACGCCGCGGGGCCGCCGCTGTCCGGGCTCGCGGACGTGGTCGCCATTAGCCGCCTCGGGTGCGTTGCCCTGGCGGTCGCGGGCGCCTGCGCCGTCGGGCGCCGGTTCTTCCGCCGGGACGCTGACCTGGTCGGCCAGTTGCTCCTGGTCGGCATCGTCGCCAACCTCACGGCCTACATCCCGAGCTCGCTCGCCGCGCACACGGCGCTGAACGCCAGGGAGTTCGCGCCGGTCGTGCCCTTCGCCGCGGTCCTCGCCGCCCGCGCGCTCGGGGACGGTTTTCTCCCGGGCGGGCAACCCGCTGGCATGGGGGGCTCCCGCCCACCGCGGGCAAAAGCTCCGTCGAATCTCTTGCGGGGCGAGAAAGCCGGCCGGATTCTCAGCCTGGCTCTCGTCGCACTCTTCGGCTGGTATGTCTTCGGGCTCGTCCACGAGGCCACGATCCCGGCCGCGCCCGACCCCTTCGCCCGGCTCGAAGCGTTCCTCCGGCAGCACCACCTGACCAGCGGGATCGGCGGCTACTGGGACTCCAGCGTGATCACCGTCGGCACCGGCGGCGCCGTCACGGTCAGGGCCGTCACCCAGGGCTGCCTCCAGCCGTACGCCTGGGAGTCCAAGCCCGCCTGGTACGACCCGGCCGGGCGCGCGGCGAGCTTCGTGCTCGAGTCAAGCGGCGCCGGCTACTTCGGCCAGTGGCGGGCGGCCCCCGCCGCGCTGCGGCGACTTGAGGCGCTGCTCCCGGCGGCCGGTCACGCTGCGTGGCATCCCGGCCAGGGCTACACGGTTCACGCCTACCGCGGCAACGTCCTGGCCCAACTGCCGCTCCTGGCCCGCTGCTAGCCCGGCCGGGGTGCTGCCCGTCCCGTCCGGCCAGTAATGAACGGGCCGTCGTCGTCGTTATAGCCACACAGGCAGCGAATTTCCCCGGGGCGCGCAGCCGAAGCTGAGCGTTTGCTGTTGACCTCGGTCCAAACGGTCGGGTCAGCCATCAGCGCCGGTAGCCTGGGTAGGCTTTACCAAACACAGAGAAAGCGGTGTCGGACCTGGGGCTCTCCTCCGTCACCCAGCCAGACCCCGAGAGGTTCTCATGCGACGCGCAGCCGCGCTTGCCTTTATTCCATTGCTCGCCGCCGTAGCCATCGCCGGCTGCGGTTCCTCGTCCTCTTCCACAGCAGCCGCCCCCTCCGATAGCTACAAGTCGGTGACGGTGACCGGGGACTTCAACAAGTCGCCGAAGGTAACCATCCCGAAGGAAGTCGGGACCGGCGCGCTTTACACCAAGACGATCATCCAGGGCACCGGCGCGAAGCTGACCTCCTCAGAGGGCATGATCGGCAACTACGTCGCGTACGACTGGTCGGGCAAGACCAGCAAGCTCCTCGGCTCCTCCTACAGCCAGGGCACCCCGTCGATCTTCGTCGGGTCGCTGCTCCCCGGCCTTGAGACGGCGCTCGTCGGGCAGAAGCTCGGCAGCCGGGTGCTCGCGGTCATCCCGCCGAAGGACGCCTTCGGCTCGTCGGGCAACTCGTCCGAGGGCATCGGCGCCAACGACACGCTGGTCTTCGTCATCGACATCGGCTCGACCTTTGTCACGTCGGAGGTTTCCGGCAAGCAGACGAGCGACGGCGGAGGGTCGCTGCCCACCGTCACCCCCCCGGCCGCGAACAGCACCGCGGGCCCGACGATCAAGATCCCGGCCAAGACCACCGCGCCAAAGAAGCTGCAGGTCGACACCCTGATCAAGGGCAAGGGCGCGAAGGTGACGAAGGGCCAGGACATCGCGGTCCAGTACACCGGCGTGATCTGGCGGACCGGCAAGGTCTTCGACTCCTCGTGGGCGCGCAACACGCCGCTGACCACCGTGATCGGTGAGGGCCAGGTCATCCCGGGCTGGGACGACGGCCTGGTGGGCCAGACCGTCGGCAGCCGCGTCATGCTCGTCATCCCGCCGGCCGACGGCTACGGCTCCTCCGGCGCCTCGTCGGCGGGCATCAACGGCACCGACACCCTGGTGTTCGTCGTCGACATCCTCGCCGCCGTCTAGCCGCGCTGCCCCGGACCCCGTTCCCTCGCCCGCCGGCGGGGGACGGGGTCCGCCGCATTCGTCGCGCCGCATTCGTCGCGCCGCATTTCGTCCACCACCCCGGCTATCCGGGAATGTCGGGCGCTGGCGCGCCACGACATTCCCGGATATTTCATGATTTCGCCGGCCGGGCCAGGAGCGCCGCCGCGTGGGCGCCGGCCGCCGCCGCCGCCAGGAAGTACTCGAGGTCTTCGTCCAGGGAGCGGCCCATGGTTGACAGGCCGACCGGGGTCGCGCGCAGGGCCTCTTCCATGCCGTTCAGCGGAACCGTGATCAGGCGGTGACGCGCGGCCAGCGGCGCGGCGTCCGCGGCCACGCGCGCCGCCCGCGGCTCGGCGAGGGCGGGGATCACCACGTCGGCGCGGGCCAGGGCGACCCGGCCGTAGGCCGTCAGGCTGTGATGGGAGACGCCCTGGTGGCGTTCGCGCGGGTCGGCGAAGGAGATGCGCAGCGCCGCGACGGCGCGGCCGCCCAGGGCGGCGGCCGCGTTGACCGCCTCGCCCGCCGCCACGCCCGAGTAGCCCCACTTCGTGCCCGTGCCCAGGTTTCCCGGGCCCTGCGTCACGATCGCCACGTCGGCGCCGACCGCGTGCCGCGCGGTCAGGAGTCCCGAGTGGACGGTGACCGCTTCCAGGTCGCCGCCGAACGACTGCCCGGTCGTGATCGTCGCCGCCAGCCAGCCGGCCTCGCGCAGGCCGGCGATGGTGCGGGAGAACCACGCGGGGAGCGCGCCGCCGTCCGTCATGACATAGGCGACGCGGGGCGAGTCACCCGCGGTCGTGCTGGCTACCGAGTACAGGCCGGCCAGGATCGCCGGGAGAGCCGAGTGCAGGTCGGCCACCACCACCGGCATCTCGCCGAGCGAGTCCGCCGCGTGGAGCAACTCGTGGTACTCCGAGCCCTGCTCGTCGGCGCTTCCCGTCATCACCTGGAGCGGCGTATACCGAGATTTCACGATATGTCCACCGAGCTCGGGATCGGGCGGCAGGCGATCTGGCATCGCCACGACGAGCGCGTAGCCGCCCGTGCCGAGGCCGGCCTCAAGCGCGGTGACGTTCAACAGGACCCGGTCGCCGACGCGCGGCGACCCGACCATCGCCGGGTAAGCAAGCGCGCGAATCGAGGCCCCGCGCACGGTTACGATGAGTTCGACTGCCCCGGACCACTCGCGCCGCAACGCCGTGACAGTTCCGCTCCGCCATCGGATCACGACGGCAGACTAGCGGCAGGCAGGCCGCGGATAGCTGCTACTAGAGTAAAATCGCACGTTCGAGACACCCTCCCTAGGGGTTACGGGGTCGTCCCCCCGGGAGAAAACGGAGGTCGCGTTGTCGAAGCGTCGGACCGAACGCCTCCTGTCCATCGTCGTCCTCCTGCTCTCCTCGCGCAGGTACCTGACCGCGGAGCAGATTCGCGCCGCGGTCAGCGGTTACCCGGAGGAGCAGGAGGCGTTCAAGCGCATGTTCGAGCGGGACAAGGAGGAGCTTCGCGACCTCGGCATCCCCCTGGAAACGGGCCGCGCCTCCCAGTTCGATGACGACCTCGGTTACCGGATCAGCCGCCAGGACTACGAGCTGCCCGAGATCCACCTGGAGCCGGACGAGGCGGCCGTCCTCGGCATCGCGTCGCGGGTCTGGCAGTCCGCCGAGCTGGCGGGCGCGGCGACGGGCGCGGCGCTGAAGCTGCGGGCGGCCAGCAGGGAGGCCGACGGTGCCAGTGGTGCGAACCTGGCCGCGAGCCCGCCGCCAGGCATCCAGCCGCGGCTGACGACGCAGGAGCCCGCGTTCGGCCCCCTGTGGGAGGCGGTCCGCGACCGCAGGCCCGTCACCTTCGACCACCTGGCCGCGGGCCGTTCCGAGGTGACGAGGCGAACCCTGGAGCCGTGGGGCGTGGTCAACCGGCGCGGCCGCTGGTACGTCGCCGGCTACGACCGGACCCGCAAGGCGCCGCGGGTCTTCCGGCTCAGCCGCATCACCGGCCCGGTGAAGCTGGCGGGGCCGCCGGGCAGCGTGCAGGTCCCGGCCGACGCCGACGTACGCGAGCTGGTCAAGGACTGGGACAAGCCCCTGGCTAGGGACCACACCGCGACCCTGCTGGTGCGCGCGGACGCGGGGTTCGCGCTGCACCGCTGGGGCCAGGTCACCCGTGATGCGGCCCGCCCCGGCTGGGACCGCATCACGATCGACTACTCCGACCCGGACTGGTACGCGGGCTACCTCGCCTGGTTCGGCCCCGACGTCATCGTCGTCGACCCTCCCGAGCTGCGCGAGGCGGTCATCCGGCGGCTCAAGGGGGCGCTCACGTGAGTCCCCAGCCGAGGATGGTCACCTCCGCCGAGCGGCTGCGCCGGCTGCTCGCGCTGGTCCCTTACGTGGCCACCAGGCGCGTGGTCGGGCTGGCGGAGACGGCGGCGACCTTCGGCATGACCGAGCGTGAGCTGATCGATGACCTGAACCTCGCCTGGTGCGTGGAGCTCCGGGCGCCGGAGCCGTACTGCCCGATCGACTTGTCGTACGAAGACGGCGAGATCTCGATCAGCCAGGCCGAGTCGATCGCCCGGCCGCTGCGGCTCGCCGCCGACGAGGCGAGCGCGCTGCTCGTCGCGCTGCGCATGCTCGCCGAGGCGGCCAGCTTTGGCGAGCACAGCGACTCCAGCCACGGGGACGGCGATGCCGTGGCCCGGCTGATCGCGAAGATCGAGGGGGCGGCGGGCGCGGCCGGCGCGGCGAGCTCCCAGGTGGCCATTCAGATCGAACACCCCAACGCGCGCGGCATAGCCGCCACCCTGAGCGCCGCCCTGTCCGCCGGCCGGCGGGTTCACCTGCGTCACTACGCGCCAAAGAGGGACGAGGCGACGGAACGGGACGTGGACCCGATGCGCCTGCTGGTGGTGGAGGGCCGGACCTACCTGGAGGGGTGGTGCCGCCGCGCCGAGGGCGTACGGCTCTTCCGGCTCGACCGGGTGATGTCGGTCGACGTGCTCGACGTGCCGGCCGAGGTGCCGGAGACCGCGGAGCCGGTGGACGTCGACGCCGGCCTGTTCACCGCGTCGCCCTCGGACGTGCTGGTGGAGCTTGAACTCGGCCCGGCCGCCCGCCGGGTCGCCGAGGACTACCCGTGCGAGTCGGTGACCGACCTGCCCGACGGGCGGCTGCGGGTTGGCCTGCGGACCCCGGACACGGCGTGGGTCCGTCGGCTGGCGCTGCGCCACGGCGAGGACGCCCGGGTGGTGTCCCCGGCCAGCCTGGCGGAGGAGGTCCGCCAGGCCGCCGCCGCGGCCCTAGCGCATTACGAGTAGAGCGCATTACGAGTAGAGCGCTACGAGTAGAGCCGCGGTACGAGCAGGTCGTCGCCCACAGCGAAGTTCCGCTCCGTGATCAGACGATTACGTTAGGCTTCCCGCCATGCGTACGCGGGGGGCACCCGTGCCCGACGACCTCATGGTCGGTGGTTCCGCGCGCCCGGGCGTGCGGAACCGCCGGCCATCTCGACCGCGGCCCGCGGCGCGGCGCGAACGACGCCGGCCTACGGCCGCGATGCTCGTCGCGGCGGCGGCCTGCGGGCTCTTCGCGCTTTACCTCTGCCAGTCGAGGACCGCGCCGTTCAACTCCGACGGCGCCGCCAACGTGCTCCAGGGGCAAGCGATCATTTCGGCGAACCCGCTGCTGCGCGGCTGGTGGACCTCGGACGTGTCCTTCTACACCACCGAGCTGCCCGAGTACGCGCTGGTCACCGCGATCCGCGGGCTCTGCCCCGACGTGGTGCACCTGTGCGGCGCGCTTACCTACACGCTCACCGTCCTGCTGGCCGCGCTGGTGGCCAGGGGCGGTGCTGGCGGCCGGGCCGGCTGGTGCCGCGCGGGCATCGCGGCCGGCATCATGCTCGCGCCGAGCATCCTCGGCGGCACCGAGGTCTTCCTGGAGAACCCCGACCACGCGGGCACCGCCGTTCCGGTCCTGCTCGTGCTGCTGCTCCTGCGCCGCGACGGTCCCGGCGCGACCCGGTGGGACGGATGGCTCGTGCCCGCCGGTGCCTGCGCCCTGTTGACGCTGGGCCTGATCGGCGACGAGCTGACGCTCGCCGCCGCGACCGCGCCGCTCGCGGTCGTCAGCGCCCTGCGGCTGACCGCCGGCCGCCGGGGAAGGGGCCGCCTGGCCAGCGGCGGCGCTCGCCGCCGGGCCCCGATCGCCCGGGCCCCGATTGCCCGTGCCCCGATTGCCCGTGCCCTGCTCGCGGCGGCGGTCGTCTCCGTGGGGCTGGCCAGGCTCGCGGACCTGCTGATCCGCGCCGCTGGCGGGTTCGACCGGCGGCCACTCGGCGGCGTGACGCTCGCGCCGCTGGCGGCGGTGCCCGGCAACGCCGACGTGCTGTGGCGGTCGCTCCTCCTGCTGTTCGGCGCCAATAACCCGGGCGCGCCGCACACGGCGCAGACGATCAAGGCGCACGTCCTGCTCGTGAGCATGGCCGACCTGCACGTCATCGGCCTGCTGCTCGGGGGCGCGGGCCTGGCCGCGGGAACGGCGGCGGTCCTGTTCCGGCGCGCGGACCGGGTCACCCAGTTGCTCGTCGCGGCGATCATCGCCATCGCGGCCGCCGGCGTCTTCACCACCGTGCTGCGGTCGCTCAGCAACGCGCACGAGGTCGCGATCCTGCTTCCCCTGGCCGCCGCCCTGGCCGGCCGGCTGGTGCCGGAAGCAAGGCGGCGGCCGCTGCCGTCCGCCGGGCGCCGCGCCGCCTGCGGGCCCGGCGCCGGCCTGGCCGCGCTGGCCCTCGGCGCGTGGCTGGCCGTCTGCCTGGCCGAGCTCTGCTATGCCGCCGCGTGGCCGCGGACACAGCCGGCCCAGCAGGCCGTGGCGGACTGGCTCAGCGGCCACGGCCAGCGCGAGGGCCTGGCCGGCTACTGGCAGGCGGACGCCACCACGGTGACGAGCGGCGGCCGGGTCCTGGTCGCCCCGATCACCCTCTCCGCCCAGGGCGGTACCGGCGCGGTCCGGCCGGCCGCGGACCGCTGGGAGTCCTCGGCCGCCTGGTACCAGCCGGGCCGGCGCTCGGCGACCTTCGTCGTCGCGGTCACCGGCCTCGGCGCGCCGGCCGGCCTGTCACCCGCGGCCGTCCGCGGCCGCTTCGGCCGGCCCGTCGCCGAGCACCGCGTCGGCCAGGACCTGATCATGCTTTACCGCTACAACCTGCTCACGCGCCTCACCGCGACCGCATTCCCCGGCCCCGGCTGACCGCCCAGGATCAAACGCCCGACCCAACGGGGCCAGACAAACCCCGCCTCGTCCGACGAACAAGCCCGTGATCATGAACGCGAACGGTAACTTGATGGCTACTCAGTGCTAAAGGGGTGGGGCGGGGAGTGGACCGTATCGCTGTGACACCGGCCGCCGAGCGGTCGGCCGCGGCTGCGTCGGCCCGGCGGCCAGGGCGGGCGCAAGGGCGGGGGCAAGGGCGGCGGCGTGCGCTTGCCCGGGTGGCCGGCATCGCGCTGGCCGGCGTCGTGCTCTTCGCCTGCTACCTTCGCCAGTCGCGGACCATCGCGGTCGGCTCGGACGGCGCGTCGCAAGCGCTCCAGGCGTGGGACCTGTTGCACGGCAACGTGCTGCTGCACGGCTGGTGGGTCACCGACGTGTCCTTCTACACCACCGAGCTGCCGCAGTACGCGCTGATCGAACTCGCCCGTGGCCTCAGCGCCGACGTCATCCACGTCGCGGGCGCGATGACCTACACGCTGCTTGTGCTGACGGCCGCGTTCCTCGCCCGTGGCAACACCCGGGGCGGCGAGGGCGCGGTGAGAGCGCTGCTCGCCGCGGGGATCATGCTCGCGCCGCAACTCGGGCCGGCCACGCAGACGCTCGTGCTCTCTCCCGACCACACCGGCACCGCCATCCCCGTCCTGCTTATCTTCCTTCTCATCGACCGGGTGCCGGCGGGCTGGTACGTCCCCGTGCTCGTCTGGCTCGGCCTTGCCGGTACGGCCCTGGCGGACGCGATGACCATCTTCGTCGCGATCATCCCGCTCACCCTGGTGTGCGTGATCCGGATGTGGCGGGCGACGGTGCTCGACCGCGAGCCGCTCGCCGCGTGCCGCCGCGACGCGGCCCTCGCGGCGGCGGCCGTGCTCGCCATACCCGCCGAACTGGCCGCGACCGCGCAGATCAGGGCCCACGGCGGCTGGCGGGTGAACGGGCTGCACACGGGGCTCGCCGCGGGCGGGCAACTGCTGGGGAACGCGCGGCTGACGATCGAGGGCCTGCTCGAACTGTTCGGCGCGGACGTCTTCGGCGCCACGACCGCGTTCGGCACCTTCCTCGCCGTCGTCCACCTGTTCGGCCTGGTGCTCGCCGTCGTCGGCGCGGTGACGGCGGCCAGGCGGCTTCTCCGCCGTGACCACCTCATCGAGTCCGTGCTTGTCGTCGCGATCGTCATCGACCTGGCCGCCTACCTGGCGGGGGGCCAGGCGGTGAACATCCTGTCCACCAGGGAAATCGCGCCGGTCCTGCCGTTCGCCGCGGTGCTCGCGGGCCGCTGCCTGGCGCCCCCCTGCCCGGCCCGGCGCTGGTGGCTCGGCACCGTCCTCGCGCTGTACGCCGCGGGACTCGCCTACGCCGCCGCTCAGCCGCCCGCCGCGCCGCAGTACGCCGGCCTGGCCACCTGGCTGCGCGCCCACCACCTGACGGCCGGCCTCAGCGGTTACCACCAGGCCAACATCGTGACGCTGGAGACCGGCGGCGCGGTGGTCCTGCGCCCGGTCACCGAGGGCGCGGGCGGCCGCCTCGTCCCCTACGCATGGAACGCCAGCGCCGCCTGGTACGACCCGGCGGCGCCCGCCGCGACCTTCCTGGTCGTCCCGTCGCCGGCGTCGACGGCAGCCACCGCGCCGGCGGACGGCCCCACGGCCGCGCGCGCCGCCGCCACGTTCGGCCCGCCCGCGGCCAGCTACCGGTACCAGGAGTATGAGATCCTTGTGTGGCGCCACGGAGTGAACCTTCTCGCCGACTTGCGGCCAGCGGAGTAGCTCCCCAAGCGTCACCTTTTGTGTCGATTTGACGGTAAGTGATCGGTTCACCGGCAGTTTGACAGCAGGCCCCTGGTCGTTTGGCTACCGGCGTGTAGACTCGACGGCGAGGCGAGTCCGGATGTACGAGGCTCATCCCCTGTGACTTTTAAGGACGCAAATGATTGGTGACCTGTTCGACAGCCCGTGGAAGATCGCGATCATCGCGATCGTCATCATCGTGCTGTTCGGGTCGCGCAAGCTGCCCGATGCCGCACGCTCGCTTGGCAAGTCGATGCGCATCTTGAAGACCGAGGTACAGGGCCTCCACGAGGACGAGTCGGCCGCGCCGACCGCGACCTTCCAGGCCACCCAGGCACAGCTTCAGCCCCCGGTCGCGCCCGCGGCGTCGATGGACGCCCAGGCGCAGATCGACGCGCTGAGCAAGCAGCTCGCAGACCTTCAGCAGTCGGTCAAGCCGACAGACAGCGCGCAGGCCTAGGCCCGCGAGCCCCCACAGAAGCCCTCCGGGAAGCACGCGACCATGGCCGACAACCCTTCCGCCGTCGAGGGTGCCCGCATCGTGGGCGAGCGCTACGTGCGCTCCAAGCGGCGGGCCAACCCGGAGGGGCGGATGCCCCTGTTCGATCACCTGCGCGAGCTGCGCAACCGCGTGGTCAAGGTCGCCATCGCGATCCTCGCCGGCGCGATCATCGGCTGGGTGTTCTACGACCAGATCTGGAACTTCCTGCAGCGGCCCTACTGCCAGGCCGTCGGATTCTGCAAGCTGAACGTGAGCGGGCACTCGCTCATCTACATCGGCGTGATGGACGGCTTCTACCTGCACCTCAAGGTCGGCATCATCGCCGGAGTGATCATCACCAGCCCGCTGTGGCTGTATCAGATCTGGGCCTTCATCGGCCCGGGGCTGTACAGCAGGGAGAAGCGCTTCACCTACCTGTTCCTCGGCGCGGCGGTTCCGCTGTTCGCCCTGGGGTGCTTCTTCGCCTACCTGGCGATGAGCCGCGGGCTGAAGTTCTTCCTGTCGATGTCGGGTGGCGGGCTGACGCCGCTGTTCACCGCCGACTCCTACCTCGGGTACTGGATCGCGATGATCGTGGGGTTCGCGCTCTGCTTCGAGGTGCCGCTGTTCCTGGTCATGCTGAACCAGGCCCGGGTCATCACCCACGCGCGCTTCAGGAAGTGGCGCCGGATGATCCTCTTCCTGATCTTCGTGTTCGCCGGCATCGCGTCACCGAGCCCCGACCCGATCACGATGCTCCTGCTCGGCGGGGTCGTCGTCGCGCTCGTCGAGGTCGCCGAGATCGTCATCTACTTCAACGACAAGCGCTACGCCCGCAACCACCCTGACCTGTACGCGGACCTGGCCGACAACGAACTCGCCCCGGTCGAGACGCCAGAACCGGTCGACGCCGATCGTTCGAGCTAGCCTCCCGTCTCACTGAACCCACCGGGCCTCACGCGTACCAGCTGGGGTAGATGTCCCCTACTCTTGGTTGCATGAGCACACCGGCGGTGAGCCCTGCCGAAAGGTACGCGAAGTTCCGTGAACGGCAGGCCGCCCCTGAGTTCACCAGCTTCCGTGAGCTCTACGACTTCGACTTCGACCCGTTTCAGGTGGCCGCCTGCGCCGCGCTGACCGCCGGGGACGGCGTCCTGGTCGCGGCCCCCACCGGCTCGGGCAAGACGGTCGTCGGCGAGTACGCGGTCCACCTCGCGCTGACGCAGGGCAAGAAGTGCTTCTACACCACGCCGATCAAGGCGCTGTCCAACCAGAAGTACAACGACCTGGTCAGGCGCTACGACACGGGCTCCAACACGGGCACGGTCGGCCTGCTCACCGGCGACAACGCCATCAACGGGGACGCCCCCGTCGTCGTGATGACGACCGAGGTGCTGCGCAACATGCTCTACGCGGGCTCGCCCGCGCTGAAGGACCTCAGCTACGTCGTGCTCGACGAGGTCCACTACCTCGCCGACCGGGAGCGCGGCGCCGTCTGGGAAGAGGTGATCATCCACCTTCCGGAAAGCGTCCGTGTCGTCGCCCTGTCCGCGACGGTCAGCAACGCCGAGGAGTTCGGCGACTGGCTCGCCCAGGTGCGCGGCGGCACCGACGTCATCGTCGACGAGCACCGCCCCGTACCGCTGTGGCAGCACATGCTCGCCGGGCGGCGGCTCTACGACCTGTTCACCGACGACGACCACCACGAGGTCAACCCCGAACTGCTCCGGCTCGCCCACCGCGAGGCGATTCGCCAGCCGGCCAGCAGGCCGGGACGCGGCGGTCACCGGCCCAAGCGGAACGCGGCGCCGTACCGCCCGGAGATCATCGACCGGCTCGACGCCGCGGGCCTGCTGCCCGCGATCACGTTCATCTTCAGCCGGGCGGGCTGCGACGCCGCCGTACAGCAGTGCCTGGCGGCGGGCCTGCGGCTCACCACCCCGGACGAGGCGCAGCTCATCGAGGACACCGCCGCGCGCAGAACCGCGGACATCCCCGATGAGGACCTGGCCATCCTCGGCTACCACGACTGGGTGCTGGCGCTCAGAAGGGGCATCGCCTCGCAC
>Ga0335075_10003414_pt1 | contig 25207 bp, 14 predicted proteins | sample Lox_Sample_24_FD_206723 | JGI IMG/M metagenome (GOLD analysis project Ga0335075, IMG submission 206723) | Soil microbial communities from Loxahatchee National Wildlife Refuge, Florida, United States - Lox_Sample_2.4 | ecosystem: Environmental > Terrestrial > Soil > Wetlands | place: USA...
GATGGCCAGTTTCCGGCACCGGACCGATCTGACCATCCAGACGCCTGGTTACGAGCCGTTCCTCTATACCGGGCTGGGCGGCAACTTCCGGATGACGCCACTCGCTGCGGTGCTGGCCGCGAGCCATCTGGCCCGCCTGGACGAACAGGTGGCGGCGCGGCAGCGCAACCTGCGCGCCCTGCTCGACCAGGTGACCAAGCTTCCGGGCCTGCGGCGGGTCCCGGTGGCGGCGGGCTCAACCACCGGAGCGTGCTACGACGCTGTCGTCGCCGTCGACCGGCAGGCGCCATACCTGCGTGACGAACTGGTGCGGAGGCTGGTCGGGGAGGGGCTCAGGGTACGCGCGCCAGCGGCACGACCGCTGCATCTGTACCCGGTCTTCCGCGGTGCCACCGCGGACTGGAGCGAGCTGGCGGGACCTGCGGGCCGGGCCGCAGCCCGGGCGAACGACCGTGCGTTCCCTCGCTCCGACTATCTGTATGGCTCATGGATAAGACTGCCGGTGAACTTCCTCTGGGACGAGGAGGGGCAGATAGTCCGGCCATACATCGAAGCTTTCCGCCGGGTTCTCGGTCCGGGGGCGGTGGATTAGGCATGTGGCCCCCCGTCCTCTACCTCATCTCCCCGGCGAGCGCGGGAGGCTGGTTTCGCTACTTCGCCCTGCTGGCTTCGGATGACCTGATACGCGAGATCGGCGAAGGCCAAGAGGTCGATGAGCTGGCCGTCCGGCGAGGGCTAACCGATGGCCTGGCCAGCGGGCTACGCCGGGTGGTCATGTTTTCCAGCCATGACGCGCTCCTGCGCGACGTGCGGCTGGCGGAGCGGCTCCGTGCGGACGGCATATCCGTTTTCGCGCAATCCGAGGCCTGCGCTCAGATCGGTTATGACAAGTTCGCCATGAAGGCGTTCTTCGACTCCCGCGGCCTGAGTAACCCCCCATGGGGACGCGCGGGCGACATAACATCGGTCGCCCCGGAGCGGACGCCGGTCGTGGTCAAGAACCGGCATGGCACCCAGAGCGCGGGCACCCGGCTCTCCACAGTGGAGTATTGCGCACTGCGAGACGATGAGTTCGCCGAGGTTTTCATCGACGGCGTCGAGTACTCCGTCGTTGTGTTCCGGGACCAGCACGGCACGGCGACCTTTCCCCCGGTCTGGAAGGGCCGCACGGGCACGGACCTGATCCCGCCGTGGCGCCGTCTGCGACTGTGCCCGGCCCCCGGGATCGATCCCGTGCTCGACCGGCAGCTCCGTGACCTGGCCGCCAATGTGGTGACGCTGGCCGATGGCCTGGGCCATGTCGAGGTAGAACTGGTCGCGGACGACGCGGGCGGCATTCATATCTTTGAGATCAACCCACGGGTATCCGGGACAATGCGCATCTCCGCTATGGCGGTCCGCATGCCCATATTCGGCCTGCACCGGCTGCCCGGAGCGCGGGGGGCGCTGGCCCCGGTCCGCAGCGCGGCCGAGGTGCCCTACAGCGGTCCGGTCATCTACGACCCCGATCATGACACGTTCGCCACCAGCCGGCTGACCGTCGCCGCCGACGATTACGCGCAGCTCAGGGCCAAACTCGGGGAGGCGGCGAATGACCTGCCGCTGGCGGCGTATCAGTCATGATCGCGGAGTCCTTCGCCAGCCGGTGGCGGCGAAATTACGAGAAACGTACAAACCTGGTGCTCGGTGTCGCCCCATCGCCGAAGTGGCTCGCTGCCTGGGGGCTGGATGACACGCCGGACGGGCTTACCCGCTTTTGCTCGCACATCGCCGATGCAGCGGGCACTCTGCCGGCGGTAAAGCTGCAATCCCCGTTCTTTGAACGGTTCGGCGCATCAGGCCTGGACGCCATGGCGGCGCTGGCCGACCGCTGTCATGCGCACGGAACGCTCGTTGTCGTGGACGCCAAGCGCGGCGACGCGGAAGACACCGCGGCCGCGTACCGGGACATCTACCTCGGATCCGGAAGCCGGCTCCGTGGCGACGCGGTAACGGCCGTGCCGTTCATGGGCTTCGCCTCACTCGAACCGCTCTGCCGGATGGCCGGCGGTCAGGGCTGCGCGGTCATGGTCCTGGTGCGCACCAGTAATCACGTGGGGACGGTGCAGGTCGCCCGCGGGCCAGACGGCCGTTCGGTGGCCGAGCAGGTGGCCGACGATATCAGCACGTTCAACCGCGCGGCTGAAGCCGACGGGATCGGGCCGGCCGCGGCACTGGCCGGCGCGCCTGCCGATGAGGCCCGCGGGCTGCTGAGGCGCATGAGCAACACCCTGGTCTCGCTCCCCGGCCTCGGGCGTCCCGGCCGGACGGTGAGAGAGTTCGCCGACACGGTTGGTACCGCCGGTCAGCGAGTTCTGCTGCCGGTAACGTCCGGATTGCTGTGGGCGGGCCCTGGCGGACTTGCCGGAGAGATAGCCCGCTGGCAGGACGAACTGCGAGCCAGCGGGCTCGCTCCATAACGGTGAGCACGACGGAATCTTTTGAATAATTCCGTGCAGATGTAACCTTGCCATGGTTAACCGCGGTGATGGTGTCCCGGGCGCAGGTGTCATTGGCGTAGGAGAGCAGATGACTTCTGATTACCCACATGGCGTCGCTGACGCCCCCCTCTCCTTTGCTCAGGAAGGCCTATGGCTGATTGAGCAGATGTTCCCCGAACTGCAGCAATTCGTGCTGATGCGCGCGTTCCGGCTGCGCGGGGAGGTGGATGCGGCCGCGCTCAGCCGCGCTGTCAGCGCCTTGGGCGCACGGCATGAAACCCTGCAGACCACTTTTGTGGTGGTCAGCGGTTCACCGCGGCAGCGAGTCCGCGCGGACCTGCGGCTACAATTGCAGCAACGCGACTTGCGTGGCACAAAGGATCCGCTGAATACGGCACGCCAGATTACCGAGGAAAGCTCGGCTCTGCCTTTCGATCTGGCCGCTGGACCGCCGATGCGTGCCATACTGCTCCGGCTGGCCGACGACGATTATGTACTTATTTTGGCAGCGCATCATATCGTCATTGACCTATGGTCGTGGCCTACTCTCCTGGCCGACCTGTCTGAACTCGTTGCCGCTGAGCAGCAAGGGCGTCCGCCCAAACTGGCCGAAATCCGGATGGGCACGACGGATTACGCCCGATGGCAGCGTTCCAGGATCGACGAGCCCGAGGTGCGCGCCCAGCTTGACCACTGGCGTCGCGAACTGGACGGTGTTCCGTCCCTGGTGTCGCTGCCCGCCGACAGGCGGCATCCTCTTGGTCCGTCGCGCGGCGGCGGAGTGCTGCACGCGCCGCTGACGCCTGACGTCGCGACCGCGCTCGACGTCCTGGGTAAGGCAGAGGGCGCCACGGTAGCCATGATCACGCTAGCGGCGCTGGGTGCTTTGCTCGGCCGCTATACCAGGGAGCAGGTGGTGACGATCGGCCTTCCGGTCGCCGGTGACCGGCACCGCCCGGAAGTGGAGCACCTGGTCGGCATGTTCGTGAACGTGCTGCCCGCCAAGGTGGATCTGCGTCGCGATCCCACGTTCCGCGCGCTGGTGCAGCAGGCGAAGATGGCCGTCTTCGATGTGCTGGTCAACCAGGATGTGCCGTACGAGCTGCTGGTGCGGACATCGGCGCCCGACGGTGCGGCGGGCGTCATGCATTACGAGCAGGTCAGCGTGAACGTCCGGTATCCCGAACCGGACGCACTGACGCTTGACGAGGTGGCAGTTTCCGAGTTCCCGGGCGGTCGGTGGTTTCCCCCGGGGGACCTGACACTGACCGTGGATGTCGGCGAAGGCCGCACCGACATGGTGTGGATCTATGACGATACGCTGTTCGATCGCGCGATGATCGCCGGGTTGGCCAGCCAGTTCCAGACAATGCTGGCTGACGGGGTGACGCGACCGGACATCCCGGTCGCCGAGCTGCGGGTGAGCCCGCCCGGCTGGCGAGCCGCCCCGGCCGCGGCGCAGCCGGCCCCGGCGGGAACCGTGATCAGCCGGTTCACCGATTGGGTGCGGCGTGCTCCCGGCGCGCTCGCGGTGGTTCACGGGGATCGCCGGATGACCTATGCGGAACTCGACCGGCGGGCCTGCGACTTCGCCGTGACGCTGCGCCGCCTCGGTGTGCGCCGGGAGACCCCGGTTGGCGTGTGCCTGGACCGCTCGCCCGATCTGATAGCTGCCTACCTCGGCGTGCTGAAGGCGGGCGGCGCCTATCTGCCGATGGAACCGGAATACCCGGCGCATCGCCAAAACGAAATGCTGAGCCAGGCCGGTGCCACGGTCGTAATCTGCGGCGACGGGCCGCGAGACGTGCCGTGGCCGCCCTCAGTACGCCAGCTCGACCCCCGGGCCGCAGAAGCCAGCGAACTTCAGATGCTGCCGCTGCCTCCGCCCGCACCGCCGCAGGCGCTGGCCTACGTCATGTTCACGTCTGGGTCGACCGGCACGCCGAAAGGAGTAGCAGTCACGCACCGGGGGGTGGTCGGCCTCGTTGTGGAGGCCAATTACGTGCAGGTGTCGCCCAGTGACCGGGTGGCCCACACCAGCGGGGTCTGCTCGGATATAACTACCTTCGAGTTGTGGGCGCCCCTGCTGAACGGGGCGAGCGTGCACATCATCGACCGGGACCTGATGCTCTCCCCGGTAGCGTTCGGCGAGTTTCTTACCGCCCAGCGCATCACGATCCTGTCCGTGCCCGCCGCCGTGATCAACCACGGTGCGTACAGCACGCCGCTGGCCGCTGCACCGCTGCGCACCCTCCACTTCGGCGGTGAAGCGGGCAGTCCAGCCGCGGCCCGGGCACTCCTCGACGGCGGCTTCCGTGGTTCCCTGGTGCACGCCTACGGGCCTACCGAGACCACGATGCTGGCCAGTTCCGCGGTCATCTCGGATGTGCGCCCGGACTGCATACGGCTTCCGGTTGGCCATCCGGTGTCGGCGACCGAGGTCTATGTCATGGATGAGCTGCTGCGGCCAGTCCCGCCTGGCATGCCGGGTGAACTCTGCGTCGCGGGTGACCGCCTGGCCCGTGGGTACCTGGCCCGGCCGGGACTGACCGCCGAGCGCTTCTGCCCGAACCCGGTACCCGGTCGCGAGGGGCAGCTTATGTACCGGACCGGTGATCTCGGGCGGCAGCTGCCGGACGGGCAGTTCCAGGTGCTGGGCCGGCTGGATCGGCAGGTCAAGCTGCACGGCTTCCGGGTGGAACCGGCCGAAGTGGAGCAGGTGCTAGCCGGGTGCCCGGAGGTTGCCCAGGCCACAGTGGTGGCCCGGGCCGGCCCGGGAGGCGGCGGCACGGGCCTGGCCGCGTACGTGACGGCACTGCCGGGCGCGACCGTGTCCGTACCCGCGCTGCGGGAAGAACTGAGCCGGCGGCTGCCCGCGTACATGGTGCCATCGGCCATCGTGCCGCTACCGCAGCTGCCACTGACCGCCTCCGGGAAAGTGGATCAGCGTGCGCTGCCGCTGCCTGGCCAGGCCGACCTCATGGGTGCGGAGCTTCATTACTCACTGGATTCGCGGGAGCATCTGGTGGCGGCGGCCATGCGTGACCTGCTCGGGATACCGGAGATAGGCCGCGACGATAACTTCTTCGCGCTCGGCGGCCACTCGCTGCTTGCCGTTCAGCTCATTGATGAACTCCGCCGGAACGGCCTCGACGTACCCATGGGGCACCTGCTGTCCCACCCGACCGTGGCCGGGGTGGCCAGATGGGCCGAACCAGATGGCACCGATCAGGCCGTTCTTATTCTCGTGCATGGTGGTGGCGGAGGGGTGGGGGCCTATGCGCCTTTCCTGACCGAGATCGGTGACCGTTACCGGTCCGTTGTGCTCGAGGCCCGCGAGCCGGGCAGCGGGTCGATCACCGATCTTGCGGCCGGCTACGTCGAGCAGGTTCGGCCGGCGCTTTCCGGCCCGATGGCTGTTTTGGCCGGCTGGTCTGTTGGCGGGGCGATCGCACATGAGATGGCGCGCCAATGGCAGGGGATGACCGGGAGCAGCAAACCGGTCCTGATGATCGACGCGTGGCCGGGCCAGCCGCCTGGCGCCGCGAATGGCAACGCGCTGAGTGCGTTCGTCTACGATCTGGTCTCCAGCGCCGGGGCGCCGCTTCCGGCCTTCCCGGCTGACAGCGCGGACCCGGCCCAGACCCTCTCGGCCGTGCTCGGCGAGCTGCGCCACATATCCGGCTTCGGGCGGCTGGATCTCGATCAGCTGCTGGCCCGATTTTCGGTATTCCGCAGGCTGTCGGCGGCGATAGCGGACTACCGCCCGCGCCGCTACGACGGCCCAGTGACGCTGATCGAGGCGGCCAGCTCACCGCCCAAGGAGGCAGCCTGGGCCCCGTTCTGTACGCAGTTGCGGATCGTTCAACTGCCCGGCGATCACTATTCGGTGCTCCGGAAGGCGGCACCGGCGCTCGCTGACCTAGGTGGGGTGCTGCTCGGCCGCGCCGATGGCCGGTCTTTGTCTGATCATCAGCAGAATTCGACGAATGCCGCGTGGCAGTAGTTGTGCTCCGCGGATCTATTGACCACTGCCTGGGGTACGTATGTAATATGCATCGGTAGGTGCCCGTTTTCAATAGCTTCACTATGGAGACTACTAATGCCTGAGTCATTTGTAGTTGTTCGTAATGACGAAGAGCAATGCTCTATCTGGTGGGCTGACAGGGAAGTGCCAAAGGGGTGGCGAGAGGTCGGGAAGCCCGGGTCACGCGAGGAATGCCTGGAGTATATCGACCAGACCTGGACTGACATGCGGCCATTGAGCCTGCGAACGTGGATGGATGAACATCCTGACCAGTAATTTGTCTCCTCGGCAGGTGAATGAAATGCTCAGTCAGGACAGCGTTAGCGAATACCGATCTGGGGAAGCGCCGGAAGCTGAGCGCCTTGACTACTGGCGCCGCGTCCTGCAGGGAGCTGACTACCAGGAGTTTCCTGCTTATCAGATTCCCGGTCAGTTGCCTGCGACGACCGGCGTGCTGGTGCAGCGGCCGGCCTGCGCCAAGACGATGCGCCCGTTTGAAGGCCGGCCAGCGGCAGGCGCGGTAGCCATCCGTGACATCGTTCACGGGGTATTCGCGGTCTGGCTCTACAAACACACCGCACAGCGTGAGCTGGTTTTTGGCGTGGCGCTGGACGGGACGCCGAGTGCCGCGGATCCGGACGGGACGCCGAGTGCCGCGGAGATCGTCCCGGTCCGTGTCGCGCTCGATGACGACATGCCATGGCGCGCCGTAGCCAGCCAGTGCGCGGCGGCGGTACGGGACACGGCACCGCAGGCACTGCCGGCCGATGTCCTGAACCGGGAGATATTCCACCGCGACGGTCCCGTTGCCATGCGGGCCGGGGTCTTCGTCACGGTCTCACCGGAGCCGCCTCCGGCTGACTCGGCCGGCCAGTCCCCGGCCGCCTGGCCTGGCGCGGAAGTTCTTGACCTGTCGCTAGGCGTCGAGCTAGCCGGTGACACGGTCCGCATCACCGTAGCCTGCCGTCCTGGCACCACCGACAAGACCACGGCGTACCGACTGGCGGAACGGTTCGAGCAGCTGCTCACCCAGGCCGCGGACCGGCCAGACGCGCCCATCAGCGAATCCAGCATCATCTCCCCGGCGGAAGCGGCCCAGATCGCCAGCAACGGAACCGGACCGGTCAAGCCCTATGCCTTGAGAACCATCCCGGCGCAGTTCGGCCAGCAGGTGCTGCGTAACCCGGGCGGCGTCGCGGTAGCCGACAGCACCGGCGAGATCAGCTATGCCGAGCTGAATCAACGGGCCAACCGGCTGGCCCGGTTCATTCGCGAGCGCGGCGTCCGGGCCGGGACCCGGTGCGCGATCCTTCAGGAGCGCTCGATCGCCGCGGTGGTTTCTATCCTGGCCGTGGTGAAGGCGGGTGCGGCCTACGTGCCCCTCGACCCGGGGACGCCCCCGCTGCGCTTGGCCGCGCTACTCGCGGACGCAGAGGTCAAGGTGGCACTGACCGACAGCCTGTCCGCGGATTCCGTGCCCCCGGGTGACCATCGCGTCGTCGACGTCGACCGGGATGCCGACGCGATCGCTGGATGCCCGGACACGGATTTCCCGGTGGCGTTGTCCCCGGGCAGCCTTGCGTACGTCATCTATACCTCCGGCAGCACCGGCCAGCCGAAAGGCGTGCTCGTCGCGCACGGCTCGGTGACCCACTTCGCCGAGCTGGCTCGCGAGTTCTTCACCACCTCGGCCACTGACCGGATCGCGCAGTGCGCGGCGCTCTGGTTTGACGTATCGGTCTATGAGATATTCGGTGCGATCCTGACCGGCGCCAGCGTGCACATTGTCTCCAACGAGGCCAAGGCCACGCCCGGGCAAGCGCAGCGGTTCTTCAGAACGCAGCGGATCACCGCGCTGATGACAACGCCCAGCCTGCTGGAATTCCTCGATCCGGACGAACTGCCCGACCTCCGCGTGATGTCGATCGGCGGAGAACCGTTCCCTGGTGGGCTCACCACCCGCTGGGCCCGGGGAAGGCGTTTCATCAACGGCTACGGTCCGGCCGAGGCCACGGTGGAAGTGGTCGGCAAGGTATGTGAAGGCAGATGGGAATCCAGCCCGCCCATTGGCCGGCCCCTGGCCAATCACCGGGCCTATGTGCTGGACGCCCGCATGCGGCAGGCGCCGGCTGGTGTTCCCGGCGAGCTGTGCGTCGGAGGTCCGGGAGTCGCTTGCGGATATCTCGGACGTCCCGGGCTCACCGGCGAGCTATTCGTTCCCGACCCCTTCAGCGGCGAGCCCGGTGCCCGCCTGTACCGCACTGGCGATCTGGTCTGCTGGCTGCCGTCGGGGGAACTGCAGTACCTCGGCCGGATCGACCGGCAGGTGAAAATCCGGGGGATGCGGGCGGAACTGGGCGAGGTTGAGAGCGCACTGCTCAGGCATCCAGCGGTCAGCAAGGCCGCCGTGATCCCGGTCGACGACGGCGGCGACGTGAGGCTGGTGGCGTTCGTGACCGCGGACGCGGAGCTAGCGGCCGCCGACGTCCGCGCCGAGGCAGCCGCGTGGCTGCCCTCCTATATGGTCCCGGCCGACATCATCGAGGTGCCGGCGCTTCCCCTGACCGACAGCGGCAAAGTGGACACACGGGCGCTCGAGAGCCTGGTGCCGGTGCGCACCGGAGAGCCCGAGGCGGACTCTAGACCAGAATCGGACGCGGAACGACAGGTCGCCGGCATCGTGAGCGATGTCCTTAACAACGGGGCATCTTTTGGCGCCGATGACGACATCTTCACCATCGGCGCGAACAGCTTGCAGGTGCTGCGTGTGCTGTCACGGGTGCGGAGCGAGTTCGGAGTGGTGATCACCCCGCGGGAGTTCTTCGAGAATCCCACTGTCTCGGGCATTGCGGCCGCGCTGGCAGTCGCGCGTGTCTGACCGCGTCGCCGCGGCTACCTACCAGCAGCGGCAGATCTGGCTGGCTGAGCGCAGCGCCGCGGGGGCCGGCCTCTATAACGAGGCGTGCGCACTGGACATGCTGGGCCCGCTTGACGTCCCGGCCCTGGAAGAGGCGCTCACCGCCGTGGTGCGCCGTCATGAAGCGCTGCGCACTACGTTCGCGGTGGACGGGCCCGAACCGCGGCAACTGGTATCAGCGGGGATCCCGGTGCGACTGGCAGCCGGTGCCCGGGACTTGTCACCACTGGCCGAGGACACTCGGCTGCCCGTCGCGCTCGGGATCGCCCGGCAGTTCGCGGAGGCGCCGTTTGACGTGACCACCGGGCCGCTCTTCCGCTGCGCACTGATCAAGATTTCACCCTCGCACAACATATTGGTACTCAACGTCCATCACATTATCTGCGACGGATGGTCGCTGGAATTGGTGCTCGATCAGCTCCGCGACTTGTACGCCGCGATAAGCGCCGGAGTGCAGAGGGACCTGGGGCCAGGCCCTCCTGGCTACACAGATTTTGCCGAGTGGCAGCATCGCAAGATAGCAGGCGGCGTCTGGGATACCCAGCTTCAGTACTGGCGGGCACACCTCGAGGGAGCGCCCGCAATGACCGAGCTTCCGGCCGCCCGGCCGCGCCGTCCGGTCAAGTCGTACAAGGGCGGACGGGATCCGTTCCGTTTCAGTGCGGAATCCCGGAAGTCTCTGGAGGTGCTTCGCGCCGGGGCATTCGGGAGCCCGGTAGTACCGCTGATAGCTGCCTGCGGAATGCTGATGTATCGCTACACAGGACGCACCGACCTGGTCATCGGGACAGCCGCACACGGCAGGCCGCAAGGTTATGAGCAGACCGTCGGCCTGTTCGCCAATCTCGTCCCGGTGCGGCTGGCGGTCAATGGCGAGATGACCGTCGGCTCCTGTATCAGCAACGCAGCAGATCAGTTTTTTGACGCGATCGACTACTCGGCCGTGCCGTTCGAGAAAATCGTCGATGTCACGCAGCCGGTACGTGATTCCAGCCTCCCGCCCCTGGTGCAGGTGGTCTGCACGGTTTCGAGGGATTCTGCTCCTGGGCGCGGTTTCGGGGAGCTCACCGTCACCCGGCTCGACATTCCGCGCGGCCGCGCACGTTTCGACCTGCTGATCGAACACGAGCTTGACAGTCCTGCGGGCTGGACCGCACATGTGGAGTATGACGAGGCGCTCTTTGATGCCGCGACCATCCGGCAGCTGATGAGCCATTATCAGCGGCTGATCGACGCGGGGGCCGAGAACGCCGGGGCCGGGGTCGCGTCCTTGGCCATGCTGGACGAGGCCGAGCGAGCGGGCCTGTGTTCTGGCCCCCGTGCCGTGCTCGACCGGGACGGGAACGTGCTTCCGGCCGGCGCGGTGGGTGAACTCACCTGGCTGCCCGGCCCGGGCCAACAGGTCAGGAGCGGCCGGGTCGGGCGGCGCACGGTGGCGGGGGCGATCGAGGAACTGGGAGCGGTCCGGCGCCGGATCCGGATTGGCCATCTTGATGTCCAGCTAGAGAAGGTGGAGGCCCTGCTCGCAGACCACCCCGCCGTGAGGGACGCTGCCGTGGTGGTGCCGCCTGGCCCGCAGGCCCGGCCGGTGGCGTACGTAGTGCCCCTGGATGTACCAGCGGAGGACTTGCGGGCATACCTCAGGGAGCGCCTGCCGCGAGTGCTGCTCCCGGCTGACATCATTCCGGCGACGTCGATCAGCTACGGACCCGAAGGCGAACCCGTGGTTGCGCCGGCCGCCGGGGCGGCCAAGGAGCAGGCACCGCCGGATCGGCTGACCTGGCTGGAAGATCAGTTGCTCGGGGTCTGGCGGGACATACTCGAGCTCGGACAGATCGACCGCGATGATGATTTCTTCGGTATCGGCGGCCGGTCGATCACGGCGTCGGATGCCGCCCAGCGGATCAGTGATCTGCTCGGCATGGAGGTGAGCGTCCGCGCAATCTTTGAATATCCCACGGCGGCGGAGCTGGCCGCTGTCCTGGCCGCCGAGCATCCCGGCCGGGAGGCCGCCCCCGGGCCCGAGGCCGCCGTCACGGCGGGCGGAACCGGCTCGCCGACCTGGGCGCCGATGTCCTCGGCGCAGCTGCAGATATGGCTGAACCAGCAATTTACCCAGGACGCCGGGGATGACTTCAACGCGTCCTTCGCCTGCCGGCTGCGCGGCCCGCTGGACGTGGCGCTCCTGCGGCACGCGTCCGGCCGGGCCCTGAGCCGCCATCCGTCGTTCGGTGTCTGGATGGAAGACACCGACGACCTGCCCATCGCGCGTTTCGGCGCTGGTCCGCCGGTCCAACTGGAGGTAGCCGATCTGCGGGAATCGGGCGGGGACCGTGTCGCCCAGGCGCAGGACCTGGCGCGGGAGCTGGCCAGCAGGCCATTCGAGCTGCACACGCCGCCGTTGGTGCGCGCGCTGCTGGTGCGGCTATCGGACACAGATCACGTGCTCGTCTATGTCATGCATCATGTTGTGACCGACGGTGTGTCAGGCAGCATCTTTCACCGGGATCTGCGGGCCTTCTATTCGGCAGGCCTCGAGGGCCGCGAGGCGGTCATGCCGGTACCGGAGGCGCACTACGCCGACTATGTGGCCTGGGAACAGCAGTGGCTCGCGACCGAAGCGGAGCAGGCGCGGCGCTACTGGTCGCAGCAGCTAGCCGGCTGGCGCGAGCTGCGGTTGCCAGGGGCGGAGGGTGAACGCCCGACGCTGGCGGTGGACACCGTGCCCTGGGTGCTGTCCCCGGCGGAAACGGCCGGCGTCGCGGCCGTTGCCCGCCGGAGCAAGGCAACGGCGTTCATGGTGGTATGCGCCGCGTTCGCGGCGGTCCTGTACGACTGGAGCGGCGAACCGGATGTGGTCTTCGGAACTCTGGCCGACAACCGGCCGCAGGCCAGGTTCCGGAATGTCGCTGGCTGCTTTGCGAATTTCCTGCCCCTCCGGGTGACCTGCACGGACATCATGACCTTCGGCCAGCTAGTAGAGAACGTGCGTGATGTGGTGCTTGGTGCCTATGAGCATCAGCATCTCCCGTTTGCCGAGATAGTGCAGCTGGCCGAGGCCCATCGGAGCTTCAGCAGGATGCCGCTGTTCCAGGTGACTGCCCAGTGGACGCCATCGGATATCACGCTGGAGCTGCCTGACTGCGCGTCAGACCAGTGGATTGTCAGTTCGCCGGTGAGCCGGTTCGAGCTCACTCTCTTCGCTGCCCAGGAGGGGCAGCGCCTGGCGCTCGACCTTGAGTACGCGACGGATCTGTGGGATAGCGCCACGATCGCCCGCCGTCGCGCGCAGCTGGCCGGCCTGCTGTGCCGGGGTTCTGCGGACCCAGCCAAGCGGCTGGGAACACTGCTGGGCCGCGACGTGGAAGCAGGGTGCTCCCCGAACCCGGCGATATACCGCCACCCAGCTTGAGACGCGGAGAGGTCGGCAAAGTGACAGCAGCGGTCAATTTCACGGTCAGGAAGAACCGCCATCCGGCCAGCGACCAGCGAGTCGCGGACATACTCGAGGGCCCGGGTTTCGGCTGCTACTTCACCGATCACATGGTCACCATCGAGTTCGACCCGGAAAACGGCTGGCACAATGCCAGGGTCGGCCCGCACCGGGCCCTGGTCCTGGCTCCGGAGTCATCGGTGCTCCACTACGGCCAGGCCGTCTTCGAGGGGCTCAAGGCCTACCTGCAGCCGGACGGCTCCGTCGCGTCCTTCCGGCCGGATATGAACGCGGCCCGGTTCCGTGCCTCGGCCCGGCGGCTGGCCATGCCCGAGCTTCCCGCCGAGATCTTCCTGGCCTCGCTTACCGAACTGATCGCCGCCGACCGGCGCTGGGTGCCGGCCCACGACGGCAAGTCGCTCTATCTGCGGCCGTTCATGATTGCCACCAGCCCCGGGCTGGGCGTGTCCCCCTCCGAGAAATACCTGTACACCGTGATCGCCTCGCCCGCCGCTCCGTACTTCGGTGATGTACTGCGCCCGGTGACGGTGTGGGTCTCGCAGGATCACGTGCGCGCCGGGCCGGGCGGCACCGGGGCGGCCAAGTACCCCGGCAACTACGGTGCCGCCTTCATCGGACAGGTCGAGGCCCGGGAGCATGACTGCGACCAGGTGGTGTGGCTGGACGCGGTGGAGCGCCGGTGGGTAGAGGAAATGGGGGCCATGAACTTGTTCTTCGTGTTCGGGTCCGGCCCCGGGGCCTGCGTCGTGACCCCCGAGCTGAGCGGCTCGCTCCTGCCCGGCGTCACCCGAGACTCGCTGCTGCGGCTGGCCAGGGACGAGTGCTTTGCGGTCGAGGAGCGGCGCATCTCGTTCGAGGAGTGGAACAAGACGGCGGCGTCCGGTGAGCTAACGGAGGTGTTCGCCTGCGGCACGGCGTCGGTGATCTCGCCGGTCGGCCGGGTCAGGCACGCCCACGGTGAGCTGGCCATCGGCGACGGCCGGAACCCTGGCCCGGTCACCACCCTGCTGCGGCGGCGGCTCACCGCGATCCAGGCCGGGTTGGCACCGGATCCGTACGGGTGGATGCGCACGCTGCTGCCCGGGCCAAGCGCCCGCCCTTCCCATCAACACGGAGCCTCCTGCTGGCGAGGAGATGACATCTGATGAGTGCAACCCATGACCCGTCGAACGCGAGCATCACCGAGCTGTTCGCCGACGTGGTCCGGCGCCGGCCCGCCGCGACGGCGCTCCGGTTCGGCCAGCAGGAAATGACCTACGCCGAGCTGGACCGGGCGGCCGACCGGCTGGCCCGTCGGCTCCGGGCCCGCGGCGTCGGGCTGGAGACCGTAGTCGGCGTGTGCATGGACCGCTCCCTGGAAATGTTTATCGCCCTGGTCGGAATCCTCAAAGCGAACGGCGCCTACCTGCCCATGCGGCCCAGCGACCCCACCCAGCGGCTGCGCTACATGCTGGAGCAGGCCGGCGCCACGCTGGCGCTGGCCGATCCGGCACGGTCTGACCAGCTCGCCGCGGCCGGCGCCGATGTGCTCAGCGTGCAGCCGGGCATCCCGGACCGCCTGGCCGATGACGACCCGGTACCGTCCCTGGCCACGGCCGACAACCTCGCCTATGTGTGCTACACATCCGGCTCGACCGGAGAACCCAAGGGGGTGTCCGTGCCGCACCGCGGGGTTGTCCGGCTGGTCCGGGACACCGACTACGCGGCCCTGGGACCGGAGCACACCTTCCTCCAGCTATGCTCGCTCACCTTCGACCCGGCCACCTTTGAGATCTGGGGCGCCCTGCTCAATGGCGGGCGGCTGGTGATCTACCCGCCGGGACCGCTGTCCCTGGCCGACCTGGGTGCCTGCATTGAACGCGAGAAGATCACCACTCTGTGGCTGACCACCGGGCTGTTCCACCGGATGGTCGACACCGAACTGGCCTCCCTCGGCCACCTGCAGCAGCTTCTGGCTGGTGGCGACGTGCTGTCACCGGCCCACATCAACCGGGTCCGGCAGACCCATCCCCATGTCCGGATCGTCAACGGCTACGGACCCACCGAGAACACCACCTTCACCACCTGCCACACGGTGACCGCCCCGGTCACCGACCGGGTGCCGATCGGCGCGGCCATCGCCGGCACCCGGGCCTATGTCCTGGACGAGGACCTGCAGCCGGTATCCAACGGCAGCTGGGGCAAGCTGTTCACCTCCGGCTCGGGACTGGCCCGCGGATATATCGGACGGCCGGATTACACCGCCGAGAAGTTCCTGCCCGATCCGTTCCACCCCGGTGAACGCATGTACGCGACCGGTGACATTGTCCGGTGCGGCCCCGGCGGGGCGCTCGAATTCGGCGGGCGCGGCGACAACCAGGTCAAGGTGGGCGGCTACCGAGTCGAACTTGGCGAGATCGAGGCCACCTTGGCGGGCCATCCCCGGGTCAAGGAAGTGGTGGTCATACCGCGCCAGGATGTGAGCGAAGGTGAGAAGGTCCTGGTCGCATACGTGACCGCCGAAGGAGACCACGACGACCTGCTGCCCGCCCTGCGGGTGGCCCTGCACCAGCGGCTGCCGCGGCACATGATCCCGAGGGTCATCGTGATCCTGGACGAGTTCCCGCTGACCTGGAACGGGAAGCTCGACCGGGCCGCGCTGCCCCGCCCGGCGCAGGCGGAACGGGACGTGGACGCCAGCTACGCTGAGCCGCGCACGCGGACCGAGGCGCTGCTGGCCGACCTGTGGGCGGACGCGCTCGATGTCACCAAGGTGGGCATCCACGACAACTTCTTTGAGCTGGGCGGCAATTCGCTGCTGGCTGCCGACCTGCTGGGCCGGATCAGGGAAGCGCTGTCGGCTGATGTGCCGGGTGCTCGGCTGTTCTTCGAGAACGCTACCGTGGCCGGCCTGGCCGAGCTGGTCGGCGATGGCGCTGGCTTCGCGCGGCTGGCTGGCGGGCAGAACCGCGCGGTGCTGGCCGAGGAGGGACGATGACGACCACCGCCGCGGCCGCCCGGCGGACGAAATGGCTGCTCCGGTCGGCGGACGACGAGGCAGCCGCCCGCCTGTTCTGCTTCCCGTACTCCGGTACCGGCGCCTCGACGTACCACACCTGGCCGCGGTACATCGGCCCAGCCGAGGTGTGCCCGCTGCAGCCGCCGGGCCGGGAGAACCGGATCCGCGAACCGCATTACGGTACCTACGCGGTCCTGGCCGACAGCCTGATCGAGGCTCTGCTGCCCTACCTCGACCGCCCGTTCGCGTTCATCGGTCACTGCGGGGGTGCGCTGCCGGGGGTGGAGACCTCCCTGCGGCTGGCCAGCCGCGGCCTGCCCACCCCGGCCCGGGTGTTCGTCTCTTCCCAGGTCGCCCCCCAGGACGGCCCGTATGGCCGGTTTCTCTGGATGACCGATGAGGAGCTGATTCACGAGCTGGAGGTGCTGGTCATCCGGCTCGGCGGCCAGCCCAATCCGTCCCTGGTCGACCTGGGTCTCGACCTCATCCGCAAGGACGTGGCGGCCAACCGGAACTACCACTACGACGAGCCACCGCAGCTCCCCGGCGGGATCACCGTGATCGGCTGGTCACGGGACGAGGAGGTGGCTCCCGGTCTCATGGGCGGCTGGCGGCAGTGCTCAGCCGACGTCCGGGAGGTCATCCTGGACGGCGAGCACCACGCCTACATGTCCGCGCCGCAGGCTCTGCTGGATGAGATCGCCCGGGACTGGCCCGCGGCCGGCTGACCCGGCGCCGCCGCGGTCATGACCGGCGCGCGGCTGCGCCGCCTGGCCACCAGCGGCAGATGCTTAAAGCCGGCGATGAAGTTGGAGTGCAGGTGCTCCGGCTCACCGGCCACCTCGAAGCCCTCGAACTCCGCGAACATCTCCTCGAAGAACACCTGCAGGCTGACCCGGGCCACGCCGTGGCCCACGCAGTAATGCGGACCGATCCCGAACGCGATGTTGCGGTTCGGCTTGCGCCGCACGTCGAAGCGGTAAGGATCCGGGAAGACCTCACTGTCCCGGTCGGCCGAGCCGATCCAGGCCACCACCGCGTCACCGGTGCGGACGGTCACGTCGCCGAACTGGACGTCGCATTTCGCGTATCGCATGAAGTGGCTAGCCGGGGAACTCCACCGCAGGGCTTCCTCAAGCCCGCTCAGCATCAGCTCCGGATGCGCGGCCCAGTCAGCGTAGGCGTCATTGTCCATCAGCTCGATGATGGCTGCGTTGGGGACGTGCGGTGTGGTGACATTGGCGCCCAGCAGCAGGCTGTAGCAGTTGGACACGATCTCGCCCGGGCGTAGCCGCCGCCCGTCTTCCAGCTCCATGGTCCGCAGCAGGTCGATGAGGTCGCCCTGGTGGCCGCCGGTCCGCGACGTCAGCGAGTCCTCGAAGGAGGCGAACAACTCACGGTGCGCGCGTTCCAAGGTAGCCTGGCCTCCTTCCGGCTGGATGTATTCCGGGTCATCGGGGGCGATGGCCTGATTAGTCAGGTGCGTGAGCTTGGGCCAGTCATCGCGGTCCAGGCCCATTAGAGTGCCGGTGACGGCCATGGGGACCTCACCGGTCAGCTCGGCGAAGTCAACCACCTCGCCGTCCCCGACCCCCGAGAATATCCGCGAGACCTCATCACGGATCTGCTCCCGGTGGGCTTCTATGATCTTGCTGTTCAGGGCCCGCTGGATGGGAGAGCGCATCTTGGTGTGGCGCGGCGGGTCGGTGGCCGGCAGCTGCTGGCCGCTGGCCGGGTCCTTTTTGCCGAGCAAGTTGAGCAAGGTCCCGTTCTGCGAAGTGAAGCACTGGTAATCGCGCAGCACCCGGCACACGTGGTCGTATTTCGTGGTCGACCAGAAGCCCAGGCCCGGCCGCACCTGCTGCCAGTGGACGGGGTTGCGTTCGCGCAAGGCATGCCAGAGCAGGTGCGGATCGCCCGTACCGTAGAGAGCCGGATCAACTAGGTCGATCTCGTTGAGGTTGATGTCCTCCCACCCTGTCGGCCGCGACAGTTTCATGAGTTTTCTCCTCGCTCGGTAACGCTAGCTGGTAGCGGGGTGGTTCCAGCTTCAACTCCGTGAACAGGCCGGCCAGGTCGGAAAACCGCCGTTCCTGCAGATCCCGTTCTGACCGGTCAGCCGGAGGACCCGAGTTGAACCGCATCAGGTCACTGACAGCCTGGTGGAACCGGATGATCCCAGACATGCTCATTCCCTTGCCGAGAAGATATGGGACGGCCCAGAAATCGTAGTTGTATCCGGGCATCCATACCGATTCGGTTACCTTGCGGAAGAGCTCGTCCGCGGCGTCGCTCGCGGTGTGGACATCCATCGTGTCGTGGCGCCAGTCGTAGCCTTTTCCGGTTAAACCGAACTGATTTCTCTCGCCGTGAACGGGGGAGCGGTGATTATAATACCAGAGCTCGGCGCGGTAAAACGTCGGCCCTGTCTCCTGGATGAATCTGATGGTGTTTTCAACGGTCTCCAGGGTCTCGCCGGGGAACCCGCAGATGAACGATGCGAAGGTCTCAATGCCCCGCTTGTGCAGCTGCTCCAAGCCGAAGCGGTAGTGATCGATGTGGCTCGACTTGACCATGTTCTTCAGCACCGAAACGTCCCCGGACTCAATTCCGAGGAAAACAGCGCGGCACCCGGATCTCTGCATGAGGTCATAGATCTCCTCATCCCGGGCCGCAGAACACCGGAAGAACGAAAACCATTCGAACTGAAAATCGTTCCTGATCATCATGCGGCACAGTTCCTTGAACCGCCCGATCGGAACATTGAAAGTGTCATCCACGAAAACGAGCTGCCTGATCCCCTGCCGGGCCAGCTGCCTTAGTTCTCGCTCGACCACCTCTACGCTAGCCACATTAAGTGCTCCGGCCCGCGCGGGGAAGTCGCAGAAGCTGCACTTGAAGGCGCAGCTGCGCGCGGTACGGACCTGCACGGTCCGGCCGAGATCCCCGGCCGGGAAGCGGCTCCAGTCAATCGCGCACTCATCGAGATCGTTTGCTTCCGGGCGCCTGCGGGTGAAGCGAAAGCCGTCCGGCCCGGGCAGGTAGATATTCGGCACGGCCGACAGGTCCAGCCCTTGGCGCACGCGCTCAGTAATCTCCCCGAGAGCAGCCTCGCCTTGCGGTTCCCTGACATATACGTCGCCGCCCATCCAGCTGAAGAGGTCGGCGAGGGATTCGGCGTCAAGATCGAGGCAGAGATTATCTACCAGCGGCCCGCCGATCACGATGACCGGGTCCGGGCTGCGTTCTCTGATGTATGTGCAGATCTCATGGACCGGCCAGGGCATGAGATAGAAGGTGGTGGTAATGGCGACGACACGTGGGCGGCGCCGCTCGAGCAGGTCAGCGATCTTGTCACGTTCCGGACGGAACAGGCTGATGTACTCGGCTGATAGTGAGCGCTTGCTCAGGTAGTTAGCTAGATAGACGGCCGCCAGATTAGGCACTTCGCCGACATGGTAGTACGGATTAGGTCCGGCTTCCTGTGAGGTCCGTGCATAATGATTGACCACATCCATGCACGGCATTCGCGCGCCATCGACCAGCAGGTGCTCCCGCATGAAGACGCGGCGCTCGGGGAATGCCTCATCCTGGGCTAGAATGCGATGTTCGTGAAAAGAAAACGGCGGATCGTTATAGCCGATGACCAGGCAGTCGAGAGGTACTTCCATGGCCTTTCCTAGTCGAATAGTGCTTCCATGGTCTCGTGCGTCTCGGCGCGCATCGTGTCGGCATTCGTCGCGTAGGCCGTGTTGAGTATGATGCGGGTTGTGTCCTCGGCTAGCGGCACCGTCCGGTGCAGCGTCGTGTCCGTACGCAGGAAATAGATGTCGCCGCTGGCATGATAATAGGTTCTGATCGGGTATTTCGTGAGGTATTCGTGCACTCGCGGGTCTGCCTTGTTCCAGTCGGTGTGCGGAACGCACTGCAGCATTCCCCCGACGTCTATGGACGGCGCCTCGATAATCCAGATAATCGCGAAGCTGAAGTCACCCCAGTGCCAGCCGTGGGTGTCTCCCGCCCGGTACTGCTTCGTGATGACGAATCGTTCTGGCTCATACGGGCAGGGGAGCACGGGCTCCCGGGCCAGCCGGGACAGGAAATCCCGCAACGACGATGATTCGTAGAGTTCGCAAATCAAGGAGCTGTGCTCGATGATGTGACGCGCTCCTACGGTGCTCATCCGCCGGGGTGTGTGGCTCGTCTCTTTGAGGGTGGTGTCAACCCGCTTGGCGTGGGCCAGGAGCCGGTAAACCTCCTCCCGCATCGGGGCTTTCACTTCCGGCGGCACCAGATCGCTGATCTTGACGTACCCCTCGCGCCGGAAGTTCTGCGATAGACCTGCCATCTCCCACGCATCGCCGAAACGCTTGTCGAAGTGCTCCCGCAAGGACTCGTCCAGGGTCTTTGTGACGCTCCCGATTGTTTCGGTCACAAGGCACCTCCGGTGCGATTGCTCATGATCTGCCCATGCACTCCCAGCGATTATTCCCGACGAATGCTATAACTGTCCAGGGTCGGCCCGGAAACGTACTCTTCCGCAGCGGCCGAATTCCGCCGCAGCTAGGCGGGAACGCGTACGTTCTCTATAATTGCAGGGCCATGCAAGGCGGTGTAAATGCCGGCCCAAACGCGAGCCCGATGGAGGTCAGGTGGTTCCAGGTGGCGATGGAAGGCGCGGGTGAACGGTGTGGGCTGTTCGCTATTCGCGCCAAGGGGCATCCTGCGGCCGAGCTTACTTTCAATGGACTGCTGGCCTTGCAGCACCGCGGGCAGGAGTCGGCCGGCATTGTCTCCGGCGACGGCGGCCGCCTGCTGTGGCGGGGAGGCATGGGCCTGGTGCGGCAGGTCTTCGATGCGCCCGCGCTGGTCTCGCAGCCCGGGTATGTGGCGGTGGGACATGTCCGATACCCGACGGGCGGCGTGGCGGACGAGGGCAACATACAGCCACTGATCGGCGCCACGAGATCGGGCCACCAGTTCGCGCTGGCGCACAACGGGAACCTGCTCGGGGTGAACGGCCTGGACACGTTCGCGACGTCGGCTGAAAGCCCGATTGCGGACACGCACGCACTGGTAGCCGCGCTGTCGATGCGCAGCGGCACGGTCATGGACGCCCTCCGGGCCGTTCTGCCCACCGTCGAGGGTGCTTACAGCATCGCTGTCGCAACTGAAAGTGAAATCTACGCCGCTAGGGACCGGTTTGGCTTCCGGCCGCTTTGCCTGGGGCAGCTGGATCCGGACGGATGGGTGGTCGCCTCCGAGACTGCGGCCCTGGACAGCATCGGTGCGAGGTCCATCCGTGAGGTGTCGCCCGGCGAACTCGTCGCCATCGATGCGAATGGCATCCATGTGGAGCGCCTGGCGGTATCCGAGCCGCGGCCGTGCGTCTTCGAGCAGGTGTATTTCGCGCGGCCGGATTCCCTTATCGCAGGTATGCGCGTCGCGGATGCGCGCCGGGCCATGGGCGCCGCACTCGCTCAGGAGTCACCGGCCCGCGCCAGCGTCGTCGTTGCGGTGCCGGAGACTGGCCGCGCGGCGGCGATCGGCTATGCCGAGGCGAGCGGTATTCCCTATGCCGATGGCCTGGTCCGCGATAGCAGTATTGGCCGCACGTTCATCCGCACGGCGTCGGCCACCGACCGGCAGGTGGCGATCCGGCTGAAGCTCAGCCCGGTGCCAGAGGTCGTCGTGGGCCAGCGGGTCGCCGTCGTCGATGACTCTTTGGTGCGGGCGAGCACGGCGAAGATCGTCGTCGACATGCTGCGCTCGGTCGGCGCGGCCGAGGTGCACCTGCGAGTGGCTTCGCCGCCGGTGCGCTGGCCGTGCTTCTTCGGCGTCGACATCAGTGACGCGGACCTGCCCGCGCGGCAGCACACCGTGACCGAGATCACCAGGCTCGTCGGAGCAGATTCGCTTGGCTACCTCTCGCTGGCGGCCATGACGAATGCGGTTGGAGGCGGCCCGGTGTGCGCCGGTTGTTTCACTGGCGACTACCCGGTCCGCGTCCCCCTGGTCAAGTCCGGAGAATCCGCGGGCGCCCGCCTCGGCTTATCCAGGCACATCCGGCTCATTCGATCTGTATCGTCTGCGTCGGGCACAGCTCGGCTGCATCAAGGACCTGCTGGGAAAGCTCTGCGGGCGGCCGTTCGCGCAGCACTATTACCCGCCCGTCGGTCGCATCGTGATCGAATACCTCCGGTGCGGTGACAATGCAGTTGCCCGACCCGCAGCAGCGTTCACGAAAAACTGTGACGCGCACGATGCCACCTCTTCCACAGGTCCTGCGCGGTGCTCAGCCGGTTCGGGGCGCCGCGTCCGTTGCCTTTTTCATCCAAGGTACCGGCGAGAAGATAACAAACAGGATGGACAGCGGCAGCAGGATGGCCGCGACCGCAATGGTCTGATGGACGCCAATCGCGCTCGACAGGACCCCGGCGAGCAGAGCGCCAACCGGGATCGCGCCGAAGGACAGTGCCCGATAGGCTGCGTTCATCCGCCCGCGGAGTTCGTTGGGCACCGCGACCTGCCGCAATGTAATCACACAGGCATTGGACGCCACGAGCCCGAAAAGCGTCGCGAACCAGATCGCGGCGAATCCGCCGACCAGCAACGGCTCGGGCCCTCCCACCAGGGCGACGAGCGGAAGTGCCACGCGCACGATGATCATCGTAGTCATGAACGTCGGGCCGAACCTGAATCGATCCACCACCTTGCGGATCACGCCACTGCCGGCTACTCCGCCGAGCGCGCCGACCGCGAAGATGAGCCCGATCCAGCCGGGCGCCAGGTGGCGATACTTGGTGGCATAGAGCACGAACAAGGTCAAGATCATCTGCGCGCACAGGTTATATGCGGTCGCATTCAGCACGACGGGGCGCAGATAACGGTTGCCGAACAGCGCATGCAGGCCCTGGCCTATCTCGCGGAACACCTGGCGTGGATGGGGTTTGTCCGACGGCCCCGGCCGGGGCTCCGGTGCTCTGATCATCAAGAGACTTACCGCGGAGACGAGATAGGAGATGGCATCCAGGGCCACGACGAAAGGAATACGGATGATCGTGATGGCCGCGCCAGCCAGACCCGGCCCCAAAAGCCCGGTCACCTGATTGGACAGCTCCAAGCGGCTGTTGCCGGCCAGCAGCAGTTCTTCCGGAAGCAGCACCGGAGTGTAGGCGAAGTAAGCTAGATCGAAAATTACCGTCAGCGTCCCGGCGGCTAGGACACACAAATACAATGAGCCCATGCTGAGGACGCTCGCGAAAGCGAGAAGCGGAATCGCGCCGACCGCGACAGTCCGCCCGAGGTCGGCCGCTATCAGCAGCGGCCGGCGGCGGACGCGGTCGACCAGGACGCCAGTAAACAATGACAGGATGAGAAACGGCAGCGTCTGCACGAAGTTGAGCATGCCGACCTGAAAGCCCGAGGCATTCAGGGTGACCACCGCGACGAGGGGTATCACTACGGTGGAGACGTTGCTGCCGAGCATGGAGACGGTCTGACCCGCCCATAGCAGCATGAACGAGCGGTGTGCACTCAATCGCGGCAGAACGGGTTCGGCAGCGCGATCTTCTACCGTCTCATGACTCATCTTGGCGCTCTCCCGGATAATTAAGCTCCGCTACCTCGGAACGAACATCACCGGCAGTCGTTTGAGTCCTTGCTGGAAATGCGAGAAAACAGGCGTTGGCTCTGCCGCCAGAACCGGGCGCACGCGTCTCTTGATCACGGAGCCAAGAAGCAGTGACATCTCGAGGCGGGCCACGCTTGCGCCGGCGCAGAAATGGCAGCCATTACCGAATGCGACGTGCCGGTTCGGCTTCCTCGTCAGCCGGAATTGGTACGGGTCAGCGAATGCGTCCTCGTCCCGGTTGGCCGAGTAAAGGCTTACGCTGACGCGATCCTGCGCCGCGATCGGGACACCGGCGATCTCGGTGTCGGTCAGGGCGACCCGGGTGAGGTTGAGCGTCGGCGTGGTCCAGCGCCAGATCTCCTCGACCGCTGGCGTCATGACCGAACGGCTGCGCGATACCAGCAGATCGAACTGATCCGGGTTCTGTATCAGCGCGAGGATGGCACCGCCCTGGGCGTTTTTATCCGCCTGGTATCCGCCGAGCACCGCCGCGAAACAATTGACAGCGATTTCTTCGTCGCTGAGCCGGTCGCCGTTGATCTCAGTGTGGACCACGGAGCTGACGAGGTCATCCTCCGGCTCCTTGCGGCGCCTGGCCACAAGATCTGAAAAGTACGCGAGCAATTCAAGGTGGGCTGAGCAGAAAGTCTCTTCTCGTGACGTCGGGCCGCCTGCCTGGTCGTTCTCTTTAGTGGCATGGGCGACCGCAGCCAGTTCCTTTATCATCGTGATGTCATCGACCGGGACGCCCAGCAACCCGCAGGTGAGTGCGATCGGGAGCCTGCTGGCGACGAGCTCCATAAAATCGAATGGCTCGCCGTCCGGCACTTCGGCCAGAACCCTGGCTACGATGCTGGCGATGACCTTCCGCCTGGCCCTGACCGCCCGGGGGGTAAGCGATGGCATAAGCATTGATCGCATCCTGGTGTGGGCGGGCGGATCACTGCTGAACGTCATCAAGCCGGCCATTGGGTCTCGGTGCTCCCAGGTAGGGAGAATGTTTCCCCACTCCGAGCTGAAGAGCTCCGGTTTGCGAAGCACGGAAATTACATCGCGGTAGCGTGAGATCACCCAGAATCCAGGATTGACGTTGTCGCGGGCCGGTTGCCAGTGCACTGGATCGTCCCGCCGCAGTGCCTGAAACATAGCGGGAGCGCCACCGGAGCTGAACAGGCATGGATCCATTAGATCGAAATCTTTGACATCCATGTCACAGCTCCCTGATCGGCCTTTGAGACTGGTCTGCGGCCACCTTAATACGAGACCAGTACTCCGGCTAGTGGTAAGGCGCCTCATTTGACGCGGCGCCAAAATCATTAAGACTTGCGGAGGTACAGTGTGGTCCCGGACAATCCGACGGAAGCCTGCCGTAAGACAGGCAAGCGGTGCCAGGGATGGTGCGGCATGCGGAATGGAGCGGGCCTGGGCGGCCCTCGGGATGGCTGGTCACCGCGCGTGGTGTCCGAGTATGTCGAGGACCACGCAACCCGGCGGCCGGACTTGCTGGCCGTGCAGGCAACGGGGCTAAGCCTCACGTATGGCCAGCTGAATGCGATGGCTAATCGAATCGCGCAGCGGCTGATCGGCGCCGGTGCCGGTGCGGAATCGCCGGTCGGCGTGTGCCTGGAGCGTTCTCCGCGTCTGCTGGCCGCCCTGCTGGCCGTGTTCAAGTCCGCGGCGAGCGCCGTCCTGCTAGAT
>Ga0335075_10003415_pt1 | contig 25202 bp, 19 predicted proteins | sample Lox_Sample_24_FD_206723 | JGI IMG/M metagenome (GOLD analysis project Ga0335075, IMG submission 206723) | Soil microbial communities from Loxahatchee National Wildlife Refuge, Florida, United States - Lox_Sample_2.4 | ecosystem: Environmental > Terrestrial > Soil > Wetlands | place: USA...
GCCAGGGCCGCCGAGCGCGGCTGAGCAAGCCCCGCAAGATGCGGTCTAGCTCGGGCGCAGTGCGCCAATGACGCCGATGATTTGCCCGGATGCCGGGCAGCACCACGTGGCCTGGTCGCCGCTGGCCCGGGGTGCCAGCGGGTGGGAGTTCGGGTGCTGCGGGCACTCCGGCCAGGTCGCAGAGCGTCCAGCCGCGGCAAGCTCCTCGACCTCCCATTCCTGCAGCTGGTCGGCCAGGTCAGCCAGTCGCTCCGGAGGAGGGAGGCTGACCTCCACGCGGATGCCCTGCCCCCCCAGGTCTCCCCAACCAGCGCCGTCCGGTGACTTGATCCAGGCGGACACGTAGTCAGGCCCGAGGTCGTCGTGTGCCTCTTCCAGGATCTTTGGCACTATCGCGCCGCTGATGCGCAGGTCGTGCAGGATCGGTTCCAAGACCGCCCGCAGTTTCTCGCGTTCGGCATCGGTCAGCGCCCGCGGATTGGAGGCCAGCTGCCGCGAACGGCGGGTGGCCTCGGCCGCCTCGGGGCCGATCTCCCGCTCGATCGCGGCGAACATCTCCTCTTCGTCGTCGAAGAAGCCGCCGCCGTGTGAGCCTGGTTCCACGGCACGAGTTTAGGAGCGGCTTGCCGGAGCGGGCGCAGCAGCCTCGTTGGGCTTCGTTTCCTTTTCAACGGGCGGCCAGTCGGGTCCGGCAGGCCAGGAGGCGACCCGCACCGGGCTGCCGGAGTGCGGATTGCGGCCGTGAGCGACAAACCGCTCCATTTTGGTCGCGCCCGGCAGCTCGACCCGGGCCGACACAAGCCGCGCCTGGCCCCCGTCGACCTCGACCCAGCAAATCTGCTGGTTGCGCACGTACGCCGGGGGCAGGCCGAACTTCCCGCCGATACCCTCCACCACCGAGGTGCACGACCCGGAGTTGGCGTAGAAGCCGGTGCCGGACGCGGCGAGCTCCGGATGGTGCGTATGCCCGGAGATGAACCCGTGGTAGCCGTCGGCGACCAGATCGGCGGCGCGCTGGCGGGCCGCCTGATTCTGCCCGTAACCACGCTTGTCAAAAGCCAGCGCGCTGATCGACACCCAGGCGCGCCGGGCCAGGATGCCGACAAGCGCGGCGATCACGATCAGGTCCGCGATCGCGCCGTAGCCAAGGATCTCGGCCCGGTGAACCCACACGTCCGTGTCCGGGTACCGGGACCGTAGCGCCGCGAACTCAGGTATCCGGACCAGGATCAAGATCACGAGCGGGATCGCGATCAGCCACCACAGGTGGCGGCCCAGTTTGCGGTAGACAAGCCGGGAGCCGATGAAGGAAGGAAAGTCGGTCGGGTCCGCCATTTCGTGCGCGCCGTCGACCCAGCCCCTGCCGAGGAACTCGATCCGGGGGATGACCTCGCGGACGATGTGGTGGCCCACCGGGGTGTCCAACGGGTTGCGCGCATCGCAGAAGCAGTTGTACGGGTCTAGCTGGTGGCCGTGCTCGACCCGGATCTTCCTGCCGCCGGCCATGATCAGGTCCGCGGCCAGGCACAACCGGGCCCCGGTCATCTCCCGCACCGCGTCCGCGGCCTTAACGTCCCAGGCCAGGTCGCCGTCGTGGTTGCCGATCGTGTAGATCACCTGTCCGCCGCGCGCGGTCACGTCAAGCAGTGCCGCGCACAGATCCTCGTGCGGGCGCAGGATGTCCGTGGCCGTCGCTCCCGGGGAGCCGAGCAATTCGATCACGTCCCCGGCCAGGACCACGGTCAACCCGGCACTGGACTCGGCATCCAGGTGGCGGGCCAGCGTCTCGCAGGACCGCCCGGATACGTCGGTCCGGGAGGGGGGCAGGTGCAGGTCACTCACCGTGATTACCTTGCCGCCGGGCGGGATGTCGACCTCGAGCAGGTCGGCGATGTCGGGTCGCGGGGCAGGCATGACTGGGCCTTACTTTCCTTGGCGTTACTGGGGCGGGCGGATCGGTTACGGGGCCGGTTCGTTAGTATCACCTTCTTTTCCCTGCGCCTGGTAGCGGCATGCGGGGCAGCGAAGAATTCACGGCACCGACAGCTAAGACGCACCGGGCCTTCTCGCGGTTCGCACAGGCGAGCACCACGGACCGTTCCGTTAAAAGAATTTAAGAAGCAGGCGCCGCGGCAGATACCTTCCTACCTATGGAACCCGGCGAGTACGACCACCAGGCGGTCGAGGCGGCAGCCCGCGCCCTGTGGGAGTCCCATGACGTCTACCGGTATGACCGTGCCGGGCGTGGGCCGGTGTTCAGCGTAGATACGCCGCCGCCGACCGTATCGGCGGCGCACCTGCACGTAGGCCACGCGATGAGCTACTCGCAGCCCGACTTCATCGTGCGCTACCGGCGAATGCGGGGCGGCCGGGTGTTCTACCCGATCGGGTTCGACGACAACGGGCTGCCCACCGAACGGTACGTGGAGCAGGCCCACGGCGTACGGGCAGCGGACATGCCGCGGGCCGAGTTCGTCGCGCTGTGCCTGGCCGAAACCCGGCGCACGGCCGAAACTTACGAGGACCTGTGGCGGCGGCTTGGCCTGTCGCTCGACTGGTCGCTGCGCTACTCGACCATCGACGACCGCTGCCAGCGGACCGCCCAGACCAGCTTCGTCAAGCTGCACGAGGCGGGTTACGTGCGGCGTGCGCAGGAACCCATCATGTGGTGCCCGGAGGACAGAACCTCGCTGGCCCAGGCCGACGTGGAGGACCTGGAGCGGACAAGCAAGCTGCATACGATCAGGTTCGGCGGTGCGGTCGATGGCGGAGGGCTCGAGATCGCGACCACCCGGCCCGAGCTCCTTCCGGCCTGCGTCGCGCTGTACCACCACCCTTCCGACGCCCGCTACCAAGGGCTCGCCGCGGCGCGTGTGCCGCTGTTCGATTACGAGGTGCCGGTACTCGCCGACGAGGACGTGGACCCGGAGTACGGGACCGGGCTGATGATGGTGTGCACGTTCGGCGACAGCGAGGACGAGCTCAGGTGGCGGCGCGACCACCTGGGCCTGCGGTTGGTGGTGCAGCCGGACGGGCGCATGGGCGAGCTGGCGGGGGAGTTCGCCGGGCTGACGGTGACCCAGGCCAGGGCGGCGATGGTGAAAGCGCTCGACGAGGCCGGGCTGCTGACTTCCAGCGTGCCGGTGCGGCAGGTGGTCGGCGTCCACGATCGGTGCCAGACCCCGGTCGAGTTCCAGATCAAGCCGCAGTGGTTCATCGCGGTAAGGGAGAACGCTGACCGGTTCCGGGCTCGGGCGGCGGAGCTTGAGTGGATCCCGGCCTTCATGCGGCGGAGGCTAGAGGACTGGATCGACGGGCTCAAATGGGACTGGAACATCAGCAGGCAGCGCAGGTACGGAGTGCCGTTCCCTGTCTGGTTCTGCGCCTCGTGCGACCGGCCGGTGCTGGCCCGCCTCGAGGACCTGCCGGCGGACCCGCTGACGGACAAGCCGCCGGTCGAGTCGTGCCCTTCGTGCGGTCACGGTGAGCTGACCGGCGACCTGGACGTGATGGACACGTGGATGACCTCGTCGCTGACGCCGCAGATCAACGACGGGTGGGCGCTTGGCGGCACCGATCCCGCGCTGGCGCCGATGTCGATGCGGGTGCAGGCGTTCGAGATCATCAGGACCTGGCTGTTCTACTCGGTGGTGCAGTCGGAGTTGCTGCTGCGCCGACTGCCGTGGCGGACCGCGCTGATCTCCGGCTGGGGGCTTAACGAGCAGGGCAAGAAGATATCCAAGCGCGACTTGGATCGCTCGACTAGACCAGACGGCTACAACCGGTACGTACCGGACGAGGTGATGGCCAAGTACGGTGCGGACGCCCTCCGGCTGTGGGCCACCCGCGGGCGCATCGGCACCGACCTGCGGTACAACGAGAAGGACGTGCGGACAGGCCGGAAGTTCACGGTCAAGCTGTGGAACGTGGGCCGGTTCGTGTCGCTGAACGTCGGCGAGCTGACCGGGCCGGTCCCGGCGCCGGGGGAGCGGGACATCGTGGACCGGTGGGTGCTTTCGCACCTGGCCGACACCGTCGCGGAGGCAACGGCGGCGTTCGAGGTCCACGACTACATGCAGGCACACCAGGCGGCGTCCCGGATGTTCTGGTCCATCTACTGCGATCGGTACATCGAGATGATCAAGGACCGGGCTGGCGAAGCGAGCGCGCAGTGGACGCTGTGGGAGTCGTTCCGGGTGCTGCTCGGGCTGTTCGCGCCGTTCGCTCCGTTTCTGACCGAGCATATGTACCAGCGGTTCTACCGCGCTGGTGAGGACACGGTCTCGCTGCACCTGACCACGTGGCCGGTGGCCGACCCGCGCTGGAGGTCGGATCGTTCGGCGGTGGATCAGCTGGCGGTGATCCTTGACGCGACTCGGGTGCTGCGCAGCGGACTGCGGCTGGGCAATTCGGCGCGGCTGCGGGAACTGGTCCTGCGGGCGCACGACGCCTCGGCCGAGGCGCTGCTTGACCAGATCGCGGAGCCGCTCCGGATCGCGGCTCGGGCCGACGCCGTGGTGCGCGGCCCGGCCGAGCACCCGAGCGGCGTGGACGGGATCACGGTCGGCATCACGGCCTAGGTGCGGCGCAGGTCGGACAGCACGTCACGGACCATCGCGATGTCGGCGGCCAGCTCCTCCGTCCGGGTCAGCGTCAGGGGGATCGCCCCGTCGTCGAAGCTCATCTCGATCTCGGCGTTGCCGGACAGGACGTACAGGTCCACTTCGGGGGTTCCCAACCAGCTGACGAACACGGCCGTCGCCTGGTCACCGACGCCCTTCACCTGCTGCGTCCCGTTACGCGTGATGCCGGACTCGCCCAGATCGGCGTTCTGAACGTCGTACTCGTGTCCGCCAAGCGCGCTGTCGGCGTTGGCGTAGATGGTGACGAACAGGTCGAGGACTCCGTTCGATGAGATCCAGTCGCAGCTATTAAGCTCCGGCCCGGAGTCGTCGCTGGGCATCGGGGTGGAGTCGACGGTGGCACCAGGTGCATACCTGGCCAGGGTGGCCGCTTTGACCAGCGCGCAGGTGTCGTGCGGGCTGGCGTACACCGGTTCCCGCAGGTACGAAGAAGCACTCGGGCTGGCCAGGGCGGCCAATCCGTCGCGGGCCATGGCGGTGCCGGCTGCGAGCAACGTGCTGGCCGACGCTGGCGCATTGGTGACGTTGAACCAGTAGTCGAGTTCGATGTTGCCCGACCAGACGAGCACCTCCACGCCCCGACCACAGCAGGACCTGGTCTCGAGCACGGCTACCGCCTGCTCGCCCACGTCTTCCAGCCACCTGGCTCCGGTAACCGTAGTCGAGGCATTGCTCCGGCTGAGGGCCTGGGAATCGGTGGTCAAGCCCTCTTCGGCGCTCGCGGCGTTGGGGTAGACGGTGAGGTTCAGCAAGATTGAGCCGTTGCCCGAGTCCCACGTGCAGGCGCTCGTCCGCGTGCCCGGCGGATTCAGCGGGTTGCCGGAGGCAGTGACCGGGCCGACCGTGGCGCCGGGCGCGTACCTGGCCAGTGTCGTCGCGCTGATCATCCGGCACGGGTCGCGCGAGCCGGCGTAGTGGGGTTCGGGAACCACGGGAGCGGCCACAACGACCGCGGGCCGGGCCAGGTCGGCCATGACGTCGTGGGCCACAGATATCAGCCAGGTCAGTTCGGCGGCATCGGGCGGCTGGGGCGACTCGGCGGCCGTGGCGTTGTAGCCGAGGACCAGCACGCTGTTGCTGGACCAGACGAGGAGGTCGGCCCCGGTTTGGGCAGACGATGTACTAGCGTCAAGCCCGGCGTTGACCAGCACCGCGGTGGCCTGGTCGCCCAGGCCGGCCACGCGCCGCGTGCTGACCGTGACACCCTTGCAGCGGCAGAAGGAGCTGGAAAGCGTGGTTTCGTAGGACTGCCGGGCATCATCGATGGCCGATGGCGCGCCGAAGACGAACAGATCCAGCCAGAGGGTCCGGTCCTCGCCCCTGGCCGCGCTTGACCACTTACACGAATCCGTCTTGACCGTCCCGGGCGAGGCGACGCTCACCGGAGTGCCCGTCGGGCTGGGCAGGTACCTGGCCAGGGTGTCCAGGCTGACCATGCCGCACGGCGCGGGCAGGCTAGTGTAAGCGGGCTTGGGCGGCGGGTTGGACTGCGGGTTGGACGGCATCGCCGCGAACACGATGGCCGCGATCACCCCGGCCGCGGCCACGGCGGCGATGACGCGGACCCTCAGGCTCGCCCAGGACAGCGGGTACAGCCATCGTGGTCTCGGCTTCGGCGGCAGGGGTTCCTCAGCCTGGGCTTTCTCCGGCTGGGGCGCCTGCGACGCTGGGTTGATGTCATCGCCGGATGCCGCGATCCCCGGCGAATCCGTGCTGGGCTCTTCCGACACTGCCGCACGTCCCTTAGGCCGACGTTTCCCCGTGTGTTGTCGCATATGATACGCAAGAGCGTACAGCAGTTATCTCTGCCGGGCGTCTGGAGCGTCTCGGATATGTAGCGGTTCCGCATCGCTCGTACGGTCCGGCGTCATTAGCCTGCCCTCGATGCCCTACACGGGGTGCGTGGCCCACCGGCCCCGTCTACAGGCCCGGGGTGCCGCGCCGGGCAGGCCAGCAGGAACGACGCCTGGGCCTGGGTCTGGGCCGGCGTTCAGGCTCGTGGCCCACCAGTCCTCTCTTCCGGGGTCACAGAATCAACCGCGGCTTCGATGGTCCGGCGGCGGCCAGGGCTGGCGGGCTCCGATGGTGCGGGGCCTGTGTGCCACGGCCCCTGCCGGGCGCGTTCCGATTGGGGCGCGGGGACCACAAGCCCCGCGTATCGGGGCCGGGGAGTCACAAGCCCCGAACGCCATGCCGCATCCCGGGCGCGTGTGCGACCGGCTGGGGCTACCAGGAGCTCCCGGGGTTGAGGTGACTGCTGATGCGGGCGGCCCGGACAGCTCCGGCGATCGTGGACCGTTACCTCGTTGAGGACGAGGTAGCGGTCCACGATCATCGAGATGACAGCCGGGGAGCCCGGATTGCGGCTGTTGCCCGGGGCGGCGCACCGTGTTCGGCGCGGACCGGTTGACGGCATGCCCCAGACCCGGTTCCCCCGAGGGGCGCTGGCAGAAGGTTCAGCGTGGCTTCGATGGCCAGCCGGCGCGCGGGGCGGGTGTTGGCAGAGTTACCGTGCTCCCGCCTATCGGGGCCACGGGGCCCACAAGCCCCGTTACCGCGCCGCAAGCCCGCCGCGGGGGCCAGCCGCGTCGCACACCGGGATTCACCGTTGCCTCGGCAGTCACTCGGGCCACTCATGCTGCGCGAAACGGTCGCATGGTCGAGGTGAGGGGGGCCGAAATTGGGCGCGATCCGGCTGCGCGACAATGGCCGGATGCGGACGATCGCGCTGGAAGAGCACTTCTGGACAGCTCAGCTCGCGTCGCCGCCGGGGACCGGGCCGCTGGCGTCGTGGGGCCCGCAGGTTGGTGAGCAGCTCCTCGACCTGGGCCGATCCCGGCTGGCCGACATGGACGTGAACGGCATCGACCTGCAGGTCATCTCCCACGTGGCCCCGGCCGCGCAGGCGCTGACCGAGGCGGAGGGCCTGGCCCGCGCCCGCGAGGCCAACGAACAGCTCGCCGCCGCGGTCCGCACCCACCCCGACCGGTTCGCGGGCTTCGCCACCCTGCCCACCGCCGATCCCCAGGCCGCGGCCGACGAGCTCGAGCGGGCCACCAGCGAGCTCGGCTTCGTCGGCGCCCTGGTGAACAGCACCCTCGGGTCCAACGGCGCGTTCCTTGACGACCCGAAGTTCGAGCCCCTGCTTGTGAGGTTCGAGCGGCTCGACGTGCCGCTGTACCTGCACCCGGCGCCGCCGTCGGCGGCCCTGCGCGAGGCGCTCTACAGCGGGCTGCCGCCGGACGTTGCGGCCGGGCTGGCCACCAGCGCCTGGGGCTGGCACGCAGAGGCCGGCCTGCACGTGCTGCGGATGATTGCTACCGGCGTATTCGACCGTCACCCCGGGCTGCGGATGATCATCGGGCACTGCGGGGAGATGCTCCCGTTCATGCTTGACCGCATCGACGCCATGCTGCGGGTAGAAGGCGTGGCCCTGAAGCCCTCCGAGTACTTTGCCAGGAACATCTGGGTGACCACCAGCGGGCTGTTCAGCATCCCGCCGGTCATGTGCACCGTCGAGGTGCTCGGGGTGGACCGGGTGCTGTTCAGCGTCGACTACCCATTCGGCTCGAACGCGGCCGGCCGTGCCCTGCTCGACGCGCTTCCGCTCAGCCCTGATGACAAGGCGAAGATCGCAGGCGCCAATGCCGAGCGCGTGCTTGGCCTCAAACCGGCGCCGTAGACGGTGGCCGCAGCCAGCGCCGTAGACCTCGGCGTCGGGCAGCGTGATTTACGTCACGTCCGCGTTGTGAAAAGTTTGCGCTGGGCGGCCGATTTACGGCACAATGGTGTTGTGAAAAACGTCCGGCCAGCCGAGGATCCCGCGCGCAGCAAGCAGCGCGCAGCGGGCTCTCCCGGCGCTGCCCCGACTCGGGGGCAGGTGGCGCGGCTGATCCTGGAGCTTGGGCCGTCGACTGCCGCCACGCTGGGCGGCAGGCTCGGGCTCACCCCGGCTGCGATCCGGCGCCACCTGGACAACCTGCTCGCCGAGGGCCTCATCGAGACCCGGACGGCCAGGACCTACGGCAACCGTGGCCGGGGCAGGCCGGCCAAGGTCTTCGTGATCACCGACGCCGGGCGCAGTGCGTTCGAGCACGCCTACGACGACCTGGCCACCAGCGCGCTGCGCTTCCTGGCCGAGACGGCGGGCCCGCAGGCCGTGGCCGAGTTCGCCCGCAGGCAGCTGGCCGACCTCGAGCGCCGCTACGCCCTGGTCATGTCGCACCCACAGCTCGCCACGCGGGTTCAGGCCCTGGCCGAGGCGCTGTCCGCCGACGGTTACGCCGCCTCCGCGGGCCCCGCGCCGGCGATCACCCCCGCCGGGCCGGCCGGCGAGCAGCTCTGCCAGCACCACTGCCCGGTGGCGCACGTGGCGGCCGAGTTCCCGCAGCTGTGCGAGGCGGAGACCGAGGCGTTCGCCAGGCTGCTCGGCACGCCGGTGCAGCGCCTGGCCACGATCGCACACGGCGACGGAATCTGCACCACGCACGTGACCGGCCAGCCGATCAGCAAGGCTGGCCCGGGGAAGTCAAACATGGCTACGAGTGTTGAACAAAGGGAAATTTCCCGGTCGGCCGTAACGGGACCGGCCGCTACTGACACCACTGCAGAGTCCGGAGGGCTCTTGACATGACGACCACCGCACAGGAACAGCTCGAAGGGCTGGGCACGTACAGGTTCGGCTGGGCCGACTCCGACGTGGCGGGCGCATCCGCCCGTCGCGGCCTGTCCGAAGAGGTGGTCCGCGACATCTCGGCGCGGAAGAACGAGCCGGAGTGGATGCTCGACATGCGGCTGAAGGGCCTGAAGTACTTCGGCCGCAAGCCGCTGCCCACCTGGGGCGCTGACCTGTCCGACATCGACTTCGACAACATCAAGTACTTCGTCCGCTCCACCGAGAAGCAGGCCGCGAGCTGGGACGAGCTGCCCGCCGACATCAAGAACACCTACGACAGGCTCGGCATCCCTGAGGCGGAAAAGCAGCGCCTCATCGCGGGTGTGGCCGCGCAATACGAGTCGGAAGTCGTTTACCACAAGATCAGGGAAGACCTCGAGGAAAAGGGTGTCATCTTCCTCGACACCGACACCGCGCTCAAGGAGCACCCGGACCTGTTCCGTGAGTACTTCGGCACCGTGATCCCGCCGGGCGACAACAAGTTCGCCGCGCTCAACACGGCGGTCTGGTCGGGCGGGAGTTTCATCTACGTGCCGAAGGGCGTGCACGTGGAAATCCCGCTGCAGGCCTATTTCCGGATCAACACCGAGAACATGGGCCAGTTCGAGCGGACCCTGATCATCGTGGACGAGGGCGCCTACGTCCATTACGTGGAAGGCTGCACCGCGCCCATTTACAAGTCAGACTCGCTGCATTCCGCGGTGGTCGAGATCATCGTCAAGAAGGACGCGCGCTGCCGTTACACCACGATCCAGAACTGGTCGGGCAACGTCTACAACCTGGTGACCAAGCGGGCCGTCGCCCAGCAGGGCGCGACGATGGAGTGGATCGACGGCAACATCGGCTCCAAGGTGACGATGAAGTACCCGGCGGTCTACCTGATGGGTGAGCACGCGCGGGGCGAGACGCTGTCGATCGCGTTCGCCGGCGAGGGCCAGCACCAGGACGCGGGAGCCAAGATGGTGCACTGCGCGCCGAACACCTCCTCGACGATCGTGTCCAAGTCCGTGGCCCGCAGCGGTGGCCGGACCTCCTACCGAGGGCTGGTCAACGTGCAGGAGGGCGCCGAGCACTCCAAGTCCAACGTCAAGTGCGACGCGCTGCTCGTGGACACGATCAGCCGCAGCGACACCTACCCGTACGTCGACGTCCGCGAGGACGACGTGGAGATGGCCCACGAGGCCACCGTGTCCAAGATCTCCGCAGATCAGCTGTTCTACCTGATGAGCCGCGGCATGACGGAGGACGAGGCGATGGCCACCATCGTCCGCGGGTTCGTCGAGCCGATCGCCCGCGAACTGCCGATGGAATACGCGCTCGAGCTGAACCGGCTGATCGAGCTGCAAATGGAGGGGGCGGTCGGCTGATGTCGGCTGGACTGCAGGGAGCGATTGAATCCGCTCCCGTTACCAGGCTGCACGAGCGCAGGTCCTACGACCCGGCCGACTTCGGCGCGCCCGACGGCCGCGAGGAGGAGTGGCGCTTCACCCCGCTGCGCCGGCTGCGGGGCCTGCACACGGACAACCCGCCGGCGCCGACCGCGACGGTGACCGTGGAGGTCGACCCTGCCCCCGAGATCAAAACATTTTCGGCCGAACGGTCCGTGGCTCAAGCAGGCCGCACCTTCGTCCCGGCCGACCGGATAAGCGCCCGGGCCTACGCGTCGTCCGACGAGGCGACCGTGATCACGGTGCCTGCCGAGGCGGATGCGTCCCGGCCCACGTTCGTGACCGTGACCGGCCACGACGGTACCGGGTACGGCCACCTGCTGGTGCAGGCCGAGCCGTTCTCCCGGGCCACGGTCGTGCTTGACCACCGCGGCAGCGCCACCTACGCGGACAACGTAGAACTCGTGGTCGGCGACGGCGCCTCGCTGTCATTGGTCAGCGTGCAGGACTGGGCCGACGACGCCGTGCACGCCTCGCACCACTACGCCACCGTCGGCCGCGACGCCAGGCTCAGGCACGCCGCGGTCACCCTCGGCGGGTCCGTGGTCCGGCTGGGCACCGAGGTGCGCTACGACGGTCCCGGCGGCGACGCCGAGCTGACCGGCCTGTACTTCGCCGACGCGGGCCAGCACCTTGAGCACCGGCTGTTCGTCGACCATGACGTGCCGCGCTGCCGCAGCCGCGTCACCTACAAGGGCGCGCTGCAGGGCCAGGACGCGCACGCGGTCTGGATCGGCGACGTGCTGATCAGGCCCGAGGCGAACGGGACTGACAGCTACGAGTACAACAGGAACCTGGTGCTGACCGACGGCACCAGGGTGGACTCGGTGCCGAACCTGGAGATCCTCACCGGGGAGATCGTCGGGGCCGGGCACGCCAGCGCCAGCGGCAGGCTCGAGGACCACCACCTGTTCTACCTGATGGCCCGCGGCATCCCCTTTGCGGAGGCCCGCAGGCTGGTCATCCGCGGGTTCTTCGGCCAGCTGATCGACGCCATCGAGGTGCCGGAACTGCGCGAGCGGATCACTGGCGCGATCGAGGCTGAGCTGACAAGGTCCCTTCGATGACCGAGACCCCCATCTTCACCAGGGCCTGCGCCCTGTCGGATCTCCCCGTCGAGGGCGTGATCGGCGTCGAGGTCGGCGGCGAGCCGGTCGCGGTGGCGCGCACCGGCGGCGAGGTCTTCGCGCTGCGGGACGTGTGCTCGCACGCCGAGGTGCCCCTGTCCGAGGGGGAGATCTACGACCACACGGTCGAATGCTGGCTGCACGGGTCATGCTTCGACTTGCGCACCGGCCAGCCGACCGGGCTGCCTGCCACCGAGCCGGTGCCCGTCTATCCCGTCAAGATCGAAGGCGACGACGTCTACGTCGCCATGGAGAAGGAGTCATAGTGGCCACCCTCGACATCCGCGACCTACACGTCAGCGTGGAGGGCTCTGCCGATAGAGGGGGGCCCGGCGTGCACCGGGAGATCCTGCGCGGCGTCGACCTGATCGTCGCCGAGGGTGAGACTCACGCCATCATGGGCCCGAACGGCTCGGGCAAGTCCACCCTGGCCTACGCGATCGCCGGCCACCCGAAGTACCTGGTCACCCAGGGCAGCGTGACCCTCGACGGCGAGGACGTGCTGGCCATGACCGTCGACTCCCGCGCCAGGGCCGGGCTGTTCCTGGCCATGCAGTATCCGGTCGAGGTCCCCGGCGTGTCGGTATCCAACTTCCTGCGGACCGCGGTCACCGCGGTCCGTGGCGAGGCGCCCAAGCTGCGCGACTTCATCAAGGAGATGCGCGCCGCGATGTCCGCGCTTTCCATTGACCCGGCCTTCGCCGAGCGGAACCTGAACGAGGGCTTCTCCGGCGGGGAGAAGAAGCGGCACGAGATCCTCCAGCTCGAGCTGCTCAAGCCGAAGATCGCGATCCTCGACGAGACCGACTCAGGCCTCGACGTCGACGCCCTGAAGATCGTCGCGGAGGGGATCAACCGCTTCCGCGAGGTTCCCGGGCGCGGGGTGCTGCTGATCACGCACTACAACCGGATCCTGCAGTACGTGAAGCCGGACTTCGTGCACGTGTTCGTGGGCGGCCGCGTGGTCGAGGAAGGCGGCCCGGAGCTGGCCGAACGTCTGGAGAACGAGGGCTACGAGAAGTTCGTCGGAGCGTCGGCGTGAGCTCGTTCCCCGCTCACCTCGACGTGGAGGCGGTCCGCGCCGACTTCCCCGCGCTGACTCGGGCGGTGCGCAACGGCAACGCCCTGGTCTACCTGGACTCCGGCGCGACCTCGCAGAAGCCGGTCCAGGTGCTGGACGCCGAGCGCGAGTTCTACCAGCGGCACAACGGTGCTGCCCATCGCGGCGCGCATCTGCTCAGCGAGGAAGGCACCGAGATCTACGAGGGCGCGCGGGCCAAGGTCGCCGCGTTCCTCGGCGCGGACGCGGACGAGATCGTGTTCACCAAGAACGCGACCGAGGCGATCAACCTGGTTGCCTACGCGCTCACCCCATCGATCAGGCCCGGCGACGAAATCCTCATCACCGAGATGGAGCACCACGCCAACCTCGTGCCGTGGCAGCAGCTGGCGCAGCGCACCGGCGCCACGCTCCGCTGGTTCAAGGTCCTGCCCGACGGCCGCCTTGACGTGGATACGGCGCTGATCACCGAGCGGACGAAGATCGTCGCCGTGACCGGGCAGTCGAACGTGACCGGCGTGATCCCCCCGGTGGCCGAGATCGCCGCCGTGGCGCACGACGCGGGCGCGCTCGTGCTCGTGGACGCCGCGCAGTCGGTGCCGCACCACCCGGTGGACGTGGCCGCTCTCGATGCCGACTTCCTCGCCTTCTCCGGGCACAAGATGCTCGGCCCGCTCGGCCTCGGCGTGCTGTACGGGAAGCGGGACCGGCTCGACGCGCTGCCGCCGTTCCTCACCGGCGGGTCCATGATCGAGGTCGTGCGGATGGAAGAGTCCACGTTCCTGCCGCCGCCCGCAAGGTTTGAGCCGGGGGTGCCGCCCGCCCCGGAGGCGGCGGGCCTGGCCGCCGCCATCGACTACCTGACCGAGCTTGGCATGGACAACGTCGCGGCGCATGAGGAGTCGCTGACCGCGCACGCGCTCGACGCGCTGCGCGAGATGAACGGCGTGCACGTCCTCGGGCCGGACACCACCAAGGACCGGGGCGGCGCGGTCGCGTTCGATGTCGAGGGTGTCCACCCGCATGACGTGGGCCAGGTACTCGATGAGCTCGGCATCGCGGTGCGCACCGGCCACCACTGCGCCTGGCCGCTGCACCGGGCCCTGGGCCTGCAGGCAAGCACAAGGGCGACCTTCTATGTGTACAACACTCACGCCGAGGTGGACGCCATGGCCGACGGCATCCGCTACGCCCAGCGCTTCTTCGGTGCTCGACAATAGGGCCGGGCAATAAGCCCCCGCAGTAGAACGTTAGGAGGTGACGTGATGCAGCTCGAGTCGATGTATCAGGAGATCATCCTGGATCACTACCGAAACCCTCACCACAAGGGCCTGCGGGAGCCGTTCGACGCCGAGGTGCGTCACGTCAACCCGGTCTGCGGGGACGAGGTGACGCTGCGGGTCGCGCTCAAGGACGTCGACGGCGAGCCCGTGGTGGAAGACATCTCCTACGACGCGCTGGGCTGCTCGATCAGCCAGGCCAGCGCGTCGGTGATGAGCGACCTGGTCATCGGCAAGCCGGTGACCGAGGCCATGACGATCAGCCAGGCGTTCCTCCGGCTCATGCAGTCCAAGGGCGAAGGAACACCGGACGAGGGCGTGCTCGAGGACGCGGCGGCGTTCGCGGGCGTGTCCAGATACCCGGCCAGGATCAAGTGCGCGCTGCTGGGCTGGATGGCGTGGAAGGACGCGACGGCCCGGGTCCTGGGGGATAAAGGGGCCATGGAGGTAGAACGATGACGGAGAACGCGACCACCCCGGACACCGGGTCTGAGGAGATCACCGAGCTCACCCCCGAGCAGGAGGACGTGCTCGAGGCCCTGCGCGACGTGGTGGACCCCGAGCTCGGCATCAACGTGGTGGATCTCGGCCTGGTCTACGGCGTCGACGTCGACACGGAGCGGGTGGCCACCATCGACATGACCCTGACCAGCGCCGCGTGCCCGCTCACCGATGTCATCGAGGACCAGGCCCGCGATGCGCTGGACGGGGTTGTCACCGACTTCCGCATCAACTGGGTGTGGATGCCGCCGTGGGGTCCGGAGAACATCACAGAAGACGGGCGCGAGCAGCTACGCGCCCTCGGCTTCAACATCTGATGTAGAACGGCTCCGCGTGCGCGGAGATCCACTCGTCGACCTGATCCGCTCCGGTCTCGCCAGGAAACGTGACGTCGATCGGGAATCCAGGCTCGGGCAGCGCCCCGACAGCCCGCTCGATCGCGCTGATGACCTGCCCGTGCGCGGCTTGCGAACGCGGGTCGTGCAGCGTGACCGAGATGACTAGGCCCTCGCCCTGCCCGGGAACCGACAGCCACGCCCGCGACGCCTCTCGGACATCGGGAATGGTCCCAAGCTCGGTCCGGATCTCGGTCAGCAGCGTTACCGGGTCGGCGGGCGGACGGCCGACCCGGACGGCGGCGCCATTGGCGGACACCAGCGTGATCGCGTCAGCGGCAAGGTAGCTGACCCCCTCCGGCGAGATCGGGATGCTCGCCTCCGCTCCCGCGTTGAGCGCGATGCCGACGCCGGCCGGCAGCAGCCGGGCCAGTTGGGCGGCCGGGACCACGATGTGCGGCACGTCGCTGCCGTACCTAGCCGCAAGTTGCCGCGCGGAGGTGAACGCCGGGACGAACTCGGCGCCCAGGTAGGTGACGGTCGGAAGCGAAACGGCCGATCCGTCGGTGACCGGCTGCCCGTCGTCGGGCAGCGGGAGCCAAAGTCGGCCTCGGCTAAGCTCATCCAGCAGTTCAGTCACCCGGTCAGGATCCTTGACCGAGGCGGCCAGGGCATGCTCGACCGCCGCTGTGGGCATCAGGTCCGGGCGTGATGTTTCGGGCTGCTGCCCACAGGCGAGAGCGCCGGTGCTCTCATTCGAGATGGAAGGGCCCGGACTGGTCGGCTTTAGATTCATGGGCGTATTCCTGTCATCAACTGGCTGGGCGGGATCAGGCAACCAATAGTACGGATAGTAAACACATCAGGGCGGTGAGTAATGAAAAATCCCGCGGCCGGAGGCGGTCGCTGGGTAGATGTTCCGCCAGAGCGCCTGACGTCCTGGATCGCCGCGTTTATCCAGCGGCATGGCGCAGGGTCTGTTTCGTATGACCCGGCCGGCGCGGTCGTCACGTTCGCCGCGGCGGACGGTGCGTCGGCCGAGTGCCATCCCCCGTTCCCGCCCGTGCTCCCGGCGCCCGCGCCGGATCCGGTGGCGCCCGTGCCGGATCCGGTGGCGCCCGTGCCGGATCCGGTGGCGGCCGTGCCGGATCCGGTGGCGGCCGCCCAGGCGATCGCGGCGCACGCCGCTGCGGACCGGACGGTTGGCGTCCTGCTGGCCCGGCTTGGCGGCTACGCGGCAGGCGTCTTCACCGGCTCACCGCCCCGGCTGGTGAGCTCCAAGACGGGCAGCCGGCTGGTGCACGGCCGGAGCGCGGCGGGTGGCTGGTCCCAGCACCGATTTGCCCGGCGCCGGGAGAAGCAGGTCGCCGAGGCGCTGCAGGCCGCCGCCGACGCCGCGGCCGGGATCTTCGCACCCTACGGCCCGGCCGGCCTGGACGCGGTGGTCCTGGGCGGGGACAAGCGGTCCGTTGCCGCCCTCCGCGACGATGCGCGGCTGGCGCCGTACCTCGATCGCGCCACGGACCGATTTCTCACCGTCCCCGACCCACGGCAGGCCGTGCTGCAGGACACACCGCGTTCCTTCCTGGCCGTTCGCATCCGCCTGACCGAGCCGGAAACGCGGTAGCCTCGCTTCAGCCGGTCACGTAGACTGGGTGCCGTGCTGCTAACTACGGACTGAGGACACCTTCCGGGGGAGAAGTCTGTCCGTTTCCGTCCGTTTCCAGGAGCAGCTGAGATCATGATCGTGGCAAGCGATATCGAACTGCGGGCTGGCGCGCGCCTGCTGCTGGAAAGCGCGTCGTTCCAGGTGGCCGCCGGAGACCGGATAGGTCTGGTGGGCCGCAACGGGGCGGGGAAAACCACGCTGGCCAAGGTGCTGGCCGGGCAGGCGCAGCCAGCCGCGGGCTCGGTCCGCCGCTCGGGCACGGTCGGATACCTCCCGCAGGATCCGCGCACCGGCGACCTGGACACGCTGGCCATCGACCGAGTGTTGTCGGCCCGCGGGCTCGATCAGCTCCGGGCTGACCTGCGCGTGGCGGAGGCGCAGATGGCGGACTCAGATTCCGGCGCCGCGGCGGAGGCCATCCGCCGGTACGCGAGGCTGGAGGAGCGGCTCGCGGTGCTCGGCGGGTACGCTGCCGAGTCGCAGGCCGCCTCGATCACCGCCAGCCTGGGCCTGCCTGACCGGGTGCTGCACCAGCCGCTGCACACGCTGTCCGGCGGCCAGCGGCGCCGGGTGGAACTGGCCAGGATCCTGTTCTCTGATTCCCAGACCATGCTGCTCGACGAGCCGACCAACCACCTGGACGCCGACTCGGTGGCCTGGCTCCGCGATCACCTCAAGGGCTATCGCGGCGGCCTGGTGGTGATCAGCCACGACGTGGCGCTGCTTGCGGACGTGGTCAACAAGGTGTTCTACCTCGACGCGCAGCGGGCCTGCCTGGACATGTACAACCTCGGCTGGCAGGCCTACCTGCAGCAGCGCGAGACCGACGAGCGCCGAAGGCGGCGTGAGCGGGCCAACGCGGGCCGGCAGGCGAGCGCCCTGATGGCGCAGGCGGACAAGATGCGGGCCAAGGCCACCAAGGCCAGGGCGGCGCAGAACATGCAGCGCCGGGCCGAGCGGATGCTGGCCGGGGTCGAGGCCGAGCGCACCGCGGACAAGGTGGCCAGGCTCCGCTTCCCCGTGCCCGCGCCGTGCGGGCGCACTCCGCTGGCCGCCGTCGGCTTGTCCAAGTCGTACGGGTCGACCGAGGTTTTCTCCGGAGTGGATGTCGCCGTCGACCGGGGCAGCCGGGTGGTGGTGCTCGGCCTCAACGGCGCGGGGAAAACGACCCTGCTCCGGCTGCTGGCCGGGCTCGAAACTCCGGACACGGGAAAAGTCACGCCAGGACACGGCCTCAGCCTCGGATATTACGCCCAAGAGCATGAGACGCTTGAAACCGAGCGGACTGTGCTCGACCACATGCGTACGGCCGCGCCGGGCCTTACCGAATCGCAGCAGCGCAAGGTGCTCGGGTCATTCCTGTTCTCCGGTGACGACGTGGAAAAGCCGGCGGGCGTGCTTTCCGGCGGCGAGAAGACGAGGCTCGCCCTCGCCCTTCTTGTCGTATCGGGCGCTAACGTGCTGCTGCTCGATGAGCCGACCAACAACCTCGATCCGGCCAGCCGGGAAGAGGTGCTGGGCGCGCTGCGGAGCTTCCGCGGCGCGATAGTACTCGTGACTCATGATGAAGGTGCGGTTGAAGCGCTTTCACCAGAACGCGTTATCGTACTGCCGGACGGCGTCGAAGACGCATGGAGCGAGGATTTCGCAGATCTCGTCGCACTTGCGTAACTGCCCACTCATCGCGCGCCCTCTGCGCAAAGGCCACTATGCGCTTACATAAATATTGGCAATCGTTTGCGCCCATCCGACTAGTCAATCCCACCGTCATGCCTGATCATTACGAAAGGGGGATCTTTAACTCGCGGATGACTTCAGTTAACAGGAGGTGCATGTGCCCGAGACCCTCAAGAAGGGTACGCGGGTGACCGGTCTGGACCGCAGTAAGCTGGCGACGCTCCTCAGTAAGAGGTACGACTCCGGCGAGAGCATCCGGTCACTGGCGGCCTCGACAGGAAGGTCCTACGGCTTCGTCCACCGGATCCTCACCGAGACCGGCGTGACGTTGCGCGGGCGTGGCGGCGCAACCCGCAACAAGGCTAAGGTATAACGCGCAGGCCACCCCAGGTGGCACCGGCCCGGCTGACGACGGCCGGGACCCCGCCCGGCCAGCCGCCCGCAAAATGCGCTTTCCCGGTTCGCTGCTAGCTGATACGGTTCCTGCCCGGCACGGGAACGATTTGCGCCCATCGAAAGGTTTTCTAGGGCATGTATGGCCGGGGAAACATGGTGATGATGCGGGGGTTCCGGATGGACCCCAGCATCACCAAGCAGAAGCTCAAGCCGGGTACGGTCCGCAGGATCGCCTCTTACGCCCGGCCCTACCGGCTCCACCTCGCGATCTTCCTGTTTATCACCTGTATCGACGCGCTCATCACCGTCGTCAACCCGCTTCTGCTGCGGCAGATCATCGACCACGGCATCCTGCACCGCGACGACCCGTATGTGATCCTGCTCGCGGCCCTGGTCGCGGCGGTCGCCGTCTTTGACGCGGCGCTTGGCTTCGCCATCCGCTGGTTCTCCGCCCGGATCGGCGAGGGCCTCATCTACGACCTGCGCACCCAGGTGTTCGACCACGTGCAGCGGCAGCCCATCGCGTTCTTCACCCGGGCCCAGACCGGCTCGCTGGTCAGCCGTCTCGACGGGGACGTCGTCGGCGCGCAGCAGGCCATCACTTCCACTTTGTCCGGCGTGATCTCCAACATCATCAGCCTGGTCGTCATCCTGATCACGCTGTTCTACCTGTCCTGGCTGGTCAGCCTCATCGCCTTGGCCATGATCCCGCTGTTCATCTTGCCGGCCCGGCTGGTCGGCCGCAGGCTGCAACGGCTGACCCGAGAATCGATGCAGCTCAACGCCGAGATGGGCTCGATGATGACCGAGCGGTTCAACGTCGCCGGCGCGATGCTGGTCAAGCTGTTCGGCCGCCCCCGACAGGAAACGGAGGCGTTCGGCCTGCGTGCCGCCAAGGTCCGCGACATAGGCGTGGTCCAGTCCATGTACGGCCAGGTGTTTTTCATTTCGCTGACGCTGCTGGCCTCGCTGGTGACAGCCCTGGTCTACGGGCTGGGCGGGACGCTGGTCATCAACGGGGTCTTCCAGATCGGCACGCTGGTCGCGCTGACCACCCTGCTCGGCCGGGTCTACGGCCCGATCACGTCCCTGTCCAACGTCCAGATCAACGTCATGACGGCCCTGGTCAGCTTCGACCGGGTCTTCGAGGTGCTTGACCTGAAGCCGCTGATCGCCGAGCGCCCCGGTGCGGAGGTGCTGCCCGCGCTCGTTACCGGCGATAGCGGGAAGCAGGTAGCGCCGGAGATCCAGTTCGACCACGTGTCGTTCCGCTACCCGTCGGCCTCGGAGGTCTCGCTGGCCTCGCTGGAGTCGATCGCGCTGCCCGTGCCCGAGCGCCCGGCCTCGGCCGCGGGAGTGCTGCACGACGTGAGCTTCCACGCGCCATCCGGCCAGCTCACCGCGCTGGTCGGGCCGTCAGGCGCGGGCAAGACCACGATCACCGCGCTGGCCGCCCGCCTGTATGACCCCAACGAGGGCGTGGTGCGGATCGGCGGGTACGACATCAAGGACGTCACGTTGCAGTCGCTGCACGACGCGGTGGGCGTGGTCACCCAGGACGCGCACCTGTTCCACGACACGATACGGGCCAACCTGCTGTACGCGCGGCCGGAGGCCACCGAACTCGAGCTCATCGATGCATGCGAGGCAGCCCAGATCTGGGACCTGATCTCCAGCCTGCCCGACGGCCTGGACACCGTGGTCGGCGACCGCGGTTACCGGCTGTCCGGCGGGGAGAAGCAGCGGGTGGCCCTGGCCAGGCTGCTGCTGAAGGCCCCGTCGGTGGTCGTACTTGACGAGGCAACCGCGCACCTGGACTCCGAGTCGGAGGTCGCCGTGCAGCGCGCGCTCAAGAGCGCCTTGTCTGGCCGGACGTCGCTGGTCATCGCCCACCGGCTGTCCACGATCCGGGAGGCCGAGCAGATCCTGGTCGTCGACGAGGGCCAGATCGTGGAGCGCGGCAGCCACGCCGAACTGCTCGAAGCCGGCGGCCTGTACGCCGACCTGTACCACACCCAGTTCGCCGGCCAGGCGGCGTGAGGTACCGGTAAGGATCGGTAACCCTCGGCCTGCAGGTTGAACAGCTCGGCGTAGATCCCGTCCTGGTTCATCAGGGCCTGGTGATCGCCGGACTCCGCGACCCGGCCGCCGTCCATCACGATGATCTGGTCGGCCATGTGCACGGTGCCGAATCGGTGTGAGACCAGTACGGTGATCGTCCCTCCCCGCGTTCCCAGGGCCGCTTCCCGGTAGCTGGCGAACAGCGCGGTCTCGCTCGGGGCGTCCAGGCTGGCGGTCGGCTCGTCGAGGACGATGAGCAGGGGCGCCTCCCGCATCAGTCCGCGGGCCAGGGCCAGCCGCTGCCACTGGCCGCCAGACAGGGCGCGGCCGCCGATGTAGGGACCGAGCAGCGTGTCCAGCCCGAGCCCTCCGGCCTGGCCGTTTGCCTCCATCAGGTCTCCGGCCCCGGCCCGGCCGATCGCGCTGAGCACGGCCTCGCGGTCGCCGATGCGGGGCAGGTCGCCGGCACCCACACCGTCGCCGAGCGACATGGCGAACCGGACGAAGTCCTGGAACGCCCCGGTCGTGGCCTCGCGCCAGCGCTCCGGGCTGATGCCGGCCAGATCTCGTCCGTCCACCGTGATCCGGCCCGTGGTCGGGCGGTACATGCCGGTCAGCAGCTTGATCAGGGTCGACTTGCCCGCGCCGTTCTCGCCCACGACGGCGACGGTGGTGCCCGCTTTGAGCGTGAGGCAGATATCGGTGAGGGCCGGGGCGTCCTGGCCCGGGTAGGTGAAGCCGACGTGATCCAGGTTGATGGCGTCGGTCAGTTCAGTGGGCGCGGGACCGCCCGTTCCCGGGCGAAGGTCCCTCACGTAATCCTCGAGCCATATCAGCCGGTCGGCCGTCGTGGCTGCGGTCGCGAATGACCCGGCGCTGTTGCTGGCCCCGCTGACCTGGCGCTGAGCACGCCGCAACAGGCTGACCACCTCGACCACGGCGCCCGGGGAGGCCTGGCCATGCGCGGCCCGCAGGACCAGCGCGACGATCGCGGCGCCGAAGCCTGCCGCGTACACGATCCACCCGGCCGCCTCCCACATTGCGGCGACGTGCGCGGCCCGCAGCGCCCTGGAGTTGACCTCGTCGCCGAGCCTGACGTGCCGGGCGAGCACCCCCTCGGTCGCGCCGAACGTACGCAGTTCGCGGGCCGGCGCGGCGGTCGATGCCAGCGAGAACAGGTCGCCGAGCAGCCGCCTGCGGTCGGCCAGGTCGTCGTCGGAGCGCTTCTCCACCCTGGCCGCCTTCCGGTCGGCCACGGCCGGCGCGATGGCAAGCAGCGGAACCACGACCAGCGGCGGCCAGACCAGAGCGAGCAGCACCGCCGCGCCGACGAACGTGATCCCTGACCGGACCATTCCCAGGGTCTGGGCGGGAGCGCCCGCGAGGATCCGGCGGCGTTCTCGCAGCGTGTCGATCTCGCCGAGGTAGTCGGGCCGCTCGAAGTGCTCGAGGAACGGGGCGTCGCAGGTCAGTTTGCCGACCCGCAGGCCGAGGCTCAGGTTGCCCAGGTCCGTCATCTTCGCGTTGAGGGTTGCGCCTATCAGCTGCAGCACCCAGCCGGCCGGGAAGGCGATGGCGGTGATGATCAGGCCGGTCACGATCATGCCAAGCCGGTGCCTGTCGGCTCCGTCCACGATGGCGCGGAAGCCGATCGGGTAAGCCAGCAGGAACAGCGAGGAGCCGACCGCGGCCAGCACGCACTGGGTGGCAAGCAGCGGGGCGGCCCGCCAGGCCGTGCCATACAGCAGGTCAAGCCGCCGCAGCTGGCGGATCAGCCGGCTCGTCATCAAGCACCGCCCCTTGTCGGGGAGGCCTCGGCGAAGCGGGCGGCCTGCATGGCGAACATCTCCGCGTAGCTGCCACCGGCCGCGACGAGTTCGTCGTGGCTGCCGAGCTCGGTGATCCGGCCCTGGTCGAGGACGGCGATCCGCTCGGCACGGCGGACGGTGGCGAACCTGTGCGAGATGATTATCGTGGTCAGGCCCGAGGTGAGTTCGAGGAACCGGTCGTAGAAGGCAGCCTCGGCCCGGATGTCGAGCTGGGCAGTCGGCTCGTCGAGCACCAGCACCCGGGCCCCCCTTGCGGCCGCGTAGAGCGCACGGGCCAGGGCGATCCGCTGCCACTGGCCGCCGGAAAGGTCGGTGCCTTCGTGGTATCCGGGGGCGCAGACGGTGTCCCAGCTGTGGGGCAGGGTCCGGATGAACTCCAGCGCGCCGGCGCGCGTCGCGGCGGTCTCCATCGCGCCTTCATCGAAGCCCGGGCCCAGGCCGTCGCCGGTCAGATCCCGGAAGGCGATGTTCTCCCGCGCGGTAAGCGGATAGTGCCCGAAGTCCTGGTTGACCACGGCCACCTGGCGCTGCCAGGAGCGCGCGTCCAGGTCCCGCAGATCGGTTCCGTCCACGGTGATGCGGCCGCCGGTCGGTTCGCGCAGCCGCGCGAGCAAGGTGACCAGGGTGGTCTTCCCGGCGCCGTTGGACCCCACCAGGGCCAGTGACCGCCCGGCCGCCAGCTCCAGGTCCAGGCCCTCGTAAACGGGCGCGCCGCTGCGGGGATAACGGTAGGCGACCGACTCGAACCTGATGTTGCGGGCCGGCAGGTCCGCGGCGCTTTCGGCGCCGCTCTCTGTCGTGGTGTCGCGGAGCTTTCCGACCAGGTCGTCCAGGTCCGGTACGGCCGCGAGCATCTGCTCGAGGGTGACGTCGGCGGCGCTCACCCCGCCGACCTGCATGGTAGACGAGAGCATGGGCAGCATGATCGCGACCGTCTCCAGGTTTATGTCGTGATGCCAGGCGGCGAGCGCCAAGGTGCCCGCCCCCGCGACGTACATGGCGCCGACGCCGAGGCCGAGCAGCAGGGCGAGGTTCCTGAAGTGGCGCATCTGCTGCCACGGCGGCTGCATGCCCGCCAGCCACGTGTCCCGGTGCCGGCCAAGGATCCAGCGGCCGAGCCCGAAGACCCTGACTTCCTTGGCGAACGCGGGCCGGTACGAGCAGCCCAGGTAGTACCAGCTGTGCCGCAGCTCAGGCGTGGCCCGCCGGACGAGTGTGGCCCGCTCGGCCAGCAGGCGGCGCAGCGGCGGCCGCAGCAGCGCCCAGCCGACGAAGAACAGCAGCCCGATATACCAGCGGAACGTGGCAAGCACCACGCAGGCGATGAACCCGCTGAGCCGGTCGCCGAAGGCACTGGCCAGCGCCATCGGGGCGTCCGCGGGTCCGGAGGTGGACAGTTCTCCGCTCGCCGCGGCCAACTGGTCAAGCACCTCGGAGTCCTCCAGGTGCTCGACCCCGGCCGGCGTGCAGACCGCCCGCGCCAGGCGCCGTTGCATGCCGGTCGACATCACCGCCTCCGCGTGTGCCGACAGCAGGTCCTCGGCCGGGCTGCGCAACAGCGACAAGGCGTATGCGGCCGTCCCGCCGGCGAGCGCGATCAGCAGCGAGTGCCCGGCCGACGAGCCGAGGCCGTGGCTCACCGCCTCGGGGATCCGGCCGACCGCCCAGCCCAGTGCCACCAGGGCCAGGATCGGCAAGAACCCGTCGGCCACGATGAACAGCCCCATCATGACCGTAAGCAACGGGCTCGTCTCCCACAGCAGCCGCAGAACGCGCAGCCGTGGCGATCGGATCAGCCGCTGTTGCAGCGTGCCCGGTGCTGCGCGCACCGCTGGTCCCACCGCTACGACGCCCCGCCTGGCCCGGGTCAGGCCCAGCACCCCGATCAGCGACGCCCGCCACCTGCGCCCCGTGACTCCCAGCACCCCGATCAGCGACGCCCGCCACCTGCGCCCCGTGACTCCCAGCACCCCGATCAGCGACGCCCGCGACCTGTGCCCCGTCATGCCCAGCACCCCGATCGGCTCAAAAATTGATTGGAATCGGTATTGATACTAAGATCGTGCTACTAGAGCCTAACGACTCATCGGCCGGAGGTGAAATGGTTTCCCCGCCCAGGGCCCCGGCGTCCCCCCCGCGGCAGCGCCGGGCGGTGGCAACCCGGCGGCGGGTCTACGAGGCGGCCATGGCCGAGTACGCCAGGGTTGGGCTGGAGGCCGCCCGCGTCGAGGACATAGTGGCCGCCGCCGGTGTCAGCTGGGGGACCTTCTTCCACTACTTCCCGGCCAAGGAGGACGTGCTGCTTGACGCGGCGGCCGAGGTCTGCCGGGCCTACGCCGCCGCGACGCAGGCCGGCCTGGAGGCTGGCCAGGAAACCGAGGCGATCCTGGCCGCGGCATTCGGCGCGCTATTCCGTGCCGCCGTCGAGGCCACGCCGGCCGCTGCCCTGCGCGGCAAGATGATGCTCTACGTGCTCGGCCATCCCGGCCGTCTGACCGAGT
>Ga0335075_10003416_pt1 | contig 25201 bp, 20 predicted proteins | sample Lox_Sample_24_FD_206723 | JGI IMG/M metagenome (GOLD analysis project Ga0335075, IMG submission 206723) | Soil microbial communities from Loxahatchee National Wildlife Refuge, Florida, United States - Lox_Sample_2.4 | ecosystem: Environmental > Terrestrial > Soil > Wetlands | place: USA...
GGGACTCCGCCCTTCGCCGAGCGCGGCGCCGTGACCGACGAGTACGTGGCGGCGTTCCGGACGCTATGGACCGAGGAGCGGCCTCGCTTCGAGGGACGCTACACCCGTTTCGAGAACGTGTTGCTGGAACCGAAGCCTGTGCAGAAACCGCATCCGCCCATCTGGGTCGGCGGCGAGAGCCCTCCGGCGCTGCGGCGGGCCGCGCGACTGGGCGATGCGTGGTATCCGATCGGCACCAACCGCCAGCATCCGCTGGACTCGCTCCCGCGGCTGGAGGCGGGCATTGACCGGATGCGCAAGCTGGCTGCCGCGGCAGGGCGCGATCCCGGCAGTGTGCGTATCGTCTATCGGGTCAAGCGGATTGGCGCAGAGCTGCCGGCGCGGGCATCGGATGGGGAGCGCAGGCTCTTTTCCGGTAGCGACGGGCAGATCATCGCCGATCTGAGGGCAATGGGAGAAATCGGGGTGGGTGGCGTCGATTTCGACATCGAGCGACCGGAGCTCGAGGCGGCATTGCGGGAGTTGTCTCGGATCTGGCACGATTTAGTACAACGGCTTTAGCGAGTTCGACTCTCAACACCGTCTCGTTTCTGCGTATCCGAGACGTTGGACTATGCGGCGAGACCATTGCCTCAAGCGCAATCGGTAACGTCCATGGCGATGGCGAACCTCAATTGCTACGCTACCCGGAGAACGCGAGGAACGGTATGGCACGCATCGAGACCGCGCTCACTCGGTTGCTTGAGATCGAGCATCCCATCGTAACGGCGCCTATGACTGGCACCGCCGGCGGAGCGCTGGCGAATGCGGTCACGCAGGCCGGGGCGTTCGGCATCGTCGCGCCCGGTCCCGATGAAGCGGCCATCCGCCGCGAGGTCACAGCCGCCGGCAATGCCCGGATCGGCATAGGTTTCATCACCTGGCAGCTGGGGCGCAATCCAGCAGCGCTCGATGCCGCGCTCGCCGCCGGGCCTGCTGCGGTCATGTTCTCATTCGGCGATGCAATGCCCTACATCCCGCGCGTCAAGGCGGCCGGGATTACCCTGATTTTGCAGGTTCAGACCCTGGCGATGGCACGCGCCGCCGCGGCTTCAGGGGCAGATATCATTGTCGCTCAGGGTCGCGACGCTGGCGGTCATGGAGGCGCGATCCGCGGGACGCTGGGGCTCGTTCCGGCTGTGGTGGATGCTGTGGCGCCAATTCCCGTGGTGGCAGCCGGCGGTATTGCAGATGGGCGCGGCCTCGCCGCGGCGCTGGCATTGGGTGCGGCCGGCGTGTCGATGGGCACCCGTTTTGTGGCCTCACGGGAGTCGCAATGGTCAGACCGGCGCAAGACCAATCTCCTCGCTGGACAGGCAGACAACACGCTGCAATCGCGTCTGTACGACACGCTTGGTGACCCAGACTGGCCGCATGAGTTTCCCGCCCGCTATCTGCGGAATGAGACGTCTGAACTTTGGGCAGGCAAGCAAGCCGAACTGGAAGCGGTAGTCGAGTCCGAGCGCGCCAGATACCAGCAAATTCCACTGGAGGACGTGACGAGACGTCTGCAACTCGCCGGAGAGGGCGTGGACCTGGTCGAGGACATTCCCTCCGCGAGGGACATCGTCGAACGGACCGTGGCCCAAGCTGTCGCGGTGTTGCGCGGGACTTCGGGTTTGATCCGGGACTAGCGCCAGCCTCCGCGCTGTGAAAATCGTGCGCAATAATCCGTGTCCGATGGCCCGGCTGCGAGACTCCAGCCGACTCGGCGGACGACCCAGCTAAGAAGCTGCCTTTGGGGAGGGCCGCTGACCACTTTAAAGTCTGGCCAATATGGCCGACGTCGATGCCCATGGACACCAAGGTCAAAACCCAGCCGGCGTCGCCGGAACTTGCCCCGCCAAGTGCGCCGTTGCACATCGCAGTAGCGCCTGGTGTGCGGGATGGCCAGCACACAGTGATCCGTGAGCCGAATGAGAGCGACGAGAGTTATCGGTCTCGTTGTGAGCTGTTGGCCACTCTGACTAGCTACGTTAAAAACAATTGAACGAGTCGCCGCTTCGCTCCGGACCTCCGCTGTCTTGCTTGGATGCCAATCACTGAGGAGTGGTTCCCCGACATGCATGGCCCGGGGCACGGCGTAGTTGGTCGAGCTCTTGAATCGGTTCGACAGGCGTTTGAGCGAACCATCACAGAAATCGTCCAACGCCAGCTTGCCTCGACGCAAGCGAAGTCGCGATCGCCGAACGCCCAAACCCGATGACCGGCCCCTTCTTCATCGAAGGCGCCGAGCCGGCGACACGCTCGCCGTCCGCATCGACCGGCTGACGCCAAGCCGGGCGACCGGCTGGACCTTCTCGCCGCTCGCTTCACTGTTGTGGTTCCCGGTCTCAGTGCCAGGAGCACTTTTCTATCTGGGCGATGGCAATGGCTGCCAGGGCGACGGTGAGATCGTTGGCACCGATATCGAGACCTCCTTCGAGATGGACATGATGTCCCGTGTCCTGAAGCGGATATTACCTGGCCGAGTGGCGAGACCGCCGATGATGTTATCACCGTCGGCAATGCCCGGACGCTGGACCAGGCGCTGCAGCACGCCACGACCGAGATGCCGCACTGGCTCAACGAGGACCACGGGCTGGAGGCCCGCGCCGCCAGCCATCTGATCGGCCGGGTCGCCCGACATGACGTCGGCAATGTCTTCAATCCCGCCTTCACGGTCGCATGCCGGATCGACGAGCGCTGATTGATGAAACGATAGTTCCCGGATAGTCGGGAATTACTTCGTGACTCTCACAGACTTTGTGAGAGTTTACACCACGCATGCAACCGCCACTGTCCGCTTTCGCTCTCCAGCGCGCACGACGACCCGAACGAAAGCTCCGCCGACTGATGGCCGGCCCGTTTTGAGGCACCCTTTCGGGGTGCCCCGCTCATTTTGAGCTAAAGCAACACCCTCATCCCGGCGCAGGTGACAGGCTAGCCTGTGATAGGGGAACTATCATTATAATCGAGGCACAGAATCGAAGATATCGTGTCGTTCTGCATATTGAACTGTGGATTTTCTACCCATGTATACCAGCCCGGACCGACTGTGGTAGAGGCTCCATTAAAGCCCGCATTCTCAAAAAACTGCCAAGTGCCAGAAAGGACGATAACCGACGAAATGCTGTCATTCCAGTCATCACCGACGTAACTATATCCCCAGCCAGGCGGCAGACTGGTAACGAACGTTTCATCTCCGAACGGGAGATTAGCGTCCTTGAACACGATTATTTGGGGCATAGTGGGCCACGGCATTTCGTTCTCTCCCTTTTACCTTTGTTGCGGATTTGTGAAAGACCTTACCGTCGATACTGCAATAATCGAGGGGGGCCAGATTCCGTCGTATCCAATCCGGCTCCTGCATGAGGACGTGTCGAGGTGACCGGGCGCATTCCCCCAACTGACGGGTGGCCAAAAGCAGAGGTTTGCAGCCTCGATTTTCCAGACTCAGGCGGCGGATGGCCAGGAACTGACGTTTGCAGCCTCGATTTTCCGGACTCGACCGCCCGGCGTTTCAGAGGAGCATATAGTCGAGACGGACCTGTCTCTGCCGTATCAGGCTTATCCTCCTCCTCCTTCTTATGTTTATGCTCTTGCCGTGCCATTGCACCTCTCCATTTGAGCTTTTCGCTGGTAACGGAAGCACCCAACCAAAACACGATCCGGGGCATTGCTGCACGAAAATTGTGCGCCAATCGTGTGCCATCACAAAAATGTTATTCATCCCATGTCGTAACCCGGCGCAGCGCTGTGCGCCTTGCTCCCCACAGGCGGTTGGGGAGCCTGAGAAATCCCCAAGCTCCTCTAAGATACAGGCAAGGGCACGCCTGTAACTTCTCCCAACATGGAACGGCTGGTCAGAGCGCACAACGGTCTCAGCCCCACAGATAAGGATGATCTGGAGCGATATTTATTGTCACAGCTCCGCAGGGAGCCCCATTCGTCGAAGTCCGTTACTTCGTGTTCCTCGCTCTCCACCGGATGCGTCGAACAATCGAGCGGGACGCGACTGTTCATCAAGCACCTTCGGCGGCTCCGCTCTGCCCGGTTTCCACAACGTAGATTCAGCCGCATCGGTTCGGGCGCGGATATGATTTTCACTGAATCATTGCGCAAGTTCGCGGCTGGATTTAGGGCAGTACGCGACCAAAGCAATGTGACAGGCCGGCTCACCTGCTCCGGAGGCACTGGTCGGGCGCATCCATATCGGCAGGGCCCCTGATACGACTTGCGCCGCTCCCCGAGCCCTGACAGGAAGGTACGAAATGAACTCCCATCCCGATCACCCGCCGATATCGATGTTCGACCTCACCGGCCGTCGGGCCCTGGTGACCGGCGCGCGCCGAGGAATCGGGCGCGCCATCGCCCCTGGCATTCGCGGCGCAGGGCGCGCACGTCGCCATCCACCACGCCGACACCCAGCAGGAGCAGCAAGACGCCGAATCCGTCCTGGCGGAGATCCGCGAGCGGAACGGCACAGCCCAACTCTTCGCCGCAAACTTCGAACCTGCCGGCGCCGGTGCCCGTCTCGCCGCCGCAGCCACAGCCGCATTCGGACAAATCGACATTCTCGTGCTGAACGCGTCGATCGAGTTACTCGAAGAGTACGAAGCGATCCCAACCGAAAGCTTCGATCGGCAGATCGCAGTCAACCTGCGTGCGCCGTTGGAACTGGTGCAGGTTCTGCTGCCCGGTATGAAACAACGCGGCCGGGGACGCATCCTAGCAATCGGCAGTGTCCAGCAACTGAAGCCGCATCCGCAGATGCTGATCTATGCCGGCACGAAATCGGCGCAGATGAACTGGGTCCGCAACCTGGCCCGCCATGTCGGACCGCATGGCGTCACCATCAACAACCTCGCTCCCGGGGTCATCTTCACCGCCCGCAACGCCCCGCGCCTGTCAGACCCGGCGCACCGAGAACGTACCGAACAACGCATTCCGCTCGGCCGCCTCGGCTCGCTCAATGATCTTGTCGGCGCTGCGCTGCTGCTCTGCTTCGATGCCGGCAGCTACATCAACGGCGCCAACCTGGTGGTGGACGGAGGTCTCAGCGTGGCCTGACCGCCAATCCCCGGCGCCGCGCAATGCACCGGCTGCAATCCGGCGCTTGCGTCCCCGCTTTTGTCGCGTTCATTTCCCCCTCTGCGCTCACTCGAATTCAATCACAACTTCCGCTTGATCTCCGAAAACCGCGCGCACTTTCCGGACGCCGCGGACGGGCAACATGCCGGTCGTCGACCCGGTGCTGATCATCTCGCCCTCGCCCAGGCCTTCGCCCCGGCATCGAAGCTCCTCGGCGAGCCACAACAAGGGGCGCAGCGGGTCACCCATGACCTCGGCGCCCGTACCGTGTCGACGTGGAACGCCATCGGTTTCCAGCGCGACCTCGACCCCGGCGAGACCGTCACGCCAGCAGGTAACTGGATCGCCGAACACGTAGTGTCCGGACGCGCTGCCATCGGCAAGGATAGCTGGTAGCGGCGGCAACGAGCAGTTTGGAAAGCGGCACTCTGCAATTTCGACGCCTGCGTGAACGGCGCCGACAGCCTCCTGAATTTCCCGCATCGTCCACGGCGTTTCCCGTGCCGGTAGATTTCGGTTCAGGGTGACAAAGAATTCGCACTCCAGCAGGGGATCAAGCAGGCCCGCCAGCTTCAGACGGGCCGGAGAAAAAATGGCAAAGCGCCGATAGGTTCGTCCATAGATAGGCGCGGACAATCGCAGCTTCTCCCGCACTGTCGGCGTGGTGCCCGCAATCTTCCAGCCGAGAGGTTCCCACCCCAGCTTACGCGCCACGAGCCTGTTCACGGCATAACCCGCATCGTTCGACGCGGGTATAAGATCGCTCCTCAGCGATGGTATTTGTCGCGCCTCACGTCTCGCCACGGTCAGCAGTTCTGCCAACTCGATTTGCGTGGGAAGGAGGGCGTTCGACCAGGAAGGCTCTCTCATGGCGTGTCTTTCAGGATCGGACCATCGGCGCGACGCGCGGCGTCACCCGCGCAGCACCGCGTGGGGCGGACAAGCGAAGCGCATTCCGCCACCCGACGCCGCCACCCCCCGAACAGCCCCTTCCCCTTGCGGGAGGATTGAGCCGCGGAGCGGATCAATGCCGCAAAGCGGATCGATGGCGGAGGGGGCCAAGCCTATAACGCACCGGCGGGCCGTCCACACATGAACATGAACGCCCATTTCCGAAATAACCCGCTCGCGGCAACCGACGCCAAAGAGCTGCTTTCAACCCACGGCATTTCCGACGCCACAACCAAGCGGGGGTAGGTTCAACCCGCCGGCGCGATCGGCGCCTGCTCCACCGCGGCGGCCTTCGCCTGCACCGCCGCGCCCGCCGCGCGTACGTCGTGCTCCGCTGACGAAGAGGGAGCACCGAAGAAAGTGCCGACGCTTTCGACGAAGCGGTTGAGGATCGCGATCACCAGCGTTGTGCTGAAGCCAAGGATGAACGGCAGCAGCAGCATGGCCGAGCTACCGACCAGGCCACCGGTCGCCGCGGTGCTGGCTCCGCTTGAAGGCGGCGTCACACCGTGAACGTCGCCGTTCGTGATCTGCATGCAAAAGGCGAGGAAACTCGGAAAGCCGTACGCGATCGACAGCGCCATGCCGAACAACGCGCCGAGGACAACCCGGGTTAAAATCAGACGCTTGTTGTTGACGTCAAAGGTCGCCGTTGACTGGATCGATAGCGTGTTTATGCTGATGAAGGCGATCGCGCCCACTCCGCCCAGGCTGGCCAGCCAGTAAAGGTAGCAGACGAACCGCACGTAGTTGCCGAGGTTGCCCGGCAAAAAGTCCGGCAGGAAAATCCCGCAGGTCAATGCGTTCACTGCAACGAACCCCAGCGCAACCGGCAGCCAAGCGATCATGCTCGGCGCTTGGCTCAAGAGGAATTTTCGTCTGAGACTTTCAATGGTCAGATAGGCATACAGCCTCTGCGAGCAGCTCTCCAGGGTGCGCCAGTCATCCGCGTCGGGCAGGCGTCCACCCGCCTTGAAGCGCAGGACATTCAGATCGGCAAGCCCAGAGGTATCGTCCGGGTGCACCGAAACCCCCTCTACGAGCAGAAACTGGCGCAGAGCCTTGAGCCGCGACAGTTGCTCCATAAACGAGCGGTCGCCGATCCAGGTGCCGCGCGCCGGCGGTGGGCCCACCACCGCCGAGAGTGCGAGTTTTGCCACATCAAGTTCCCGCTTGTCGCTCATCCGTCCGCCTCCTCTAAGCGACTGTGTTGAAAAGTCATTGCGTGACGCGATTGAGCATCAGGCGGATCGCCGCGATATCGAGCATGGTTTCCGACGTCTGAACATGATGCTCGTAGTCTTTCGACAAGCCGCCGATTAAAACCAAGCCACGCGAAACTGCGCTCGGCGATCCATGTCAGCCCAGCGACCTTGAAGGCACGCTGCTTGCGCTTGAAGATCCGTAGTTCCCAGCCGTCGCGACGGAGCTGAGCAGCGAGTTTGCTGCTCTTGTGGCCCGCATCCGCGATGGTCGTGGCAAGCGTGGGCCAAAGCGGGGCCAATCCAGCAAGCAGTCTGGCGCCTGCAACTGGGTCTGGAACGTTCGCCGGCTCCACTCGGTTGGCAATCGGGATGCCGAGTATATCCACGAGGATGTGGCGTTTTCGCCCCTTTACGCGCTTGTGCCCATCGAAGCCGCGGACGCCCCCCTTTCACTGGTCTTCACCGACTGGCCGTCCATGATACCGAGCGTCGGCCCCGGCTTCCGACCAGAGGCTAGGCGGGCCTGGGGGTACAGCGTTCGATGCAGCAGGGTCCAAACACCAGACATCCGCCAGCGTCGGAAATAGCCGTGCACTGTCGGCCACGGTGGGAAGTCCGCCGGTAACTGCCGCCATTGGCAGCCCGTCCGCAGCAGGTAAAGGATCGCATCGAACACGGCGCGTATGTCCGTCGTCCGCGGCCGGCCGCCAAACTTCGCCGGCGGGATGACCGGCAACACAACTGCCCACTGTGCGTCCGACAAATCAGAAGGGTAGCGCCGGCTTCGCATCATCGTCTCCCACTCGATGTCCCCTGCCAAAGCCTACACCTCCGTTCCAGGGAGGACACTTTGGACACGGTCTCTTACGCGTCCACAGGCCCACGCAGTCCACCACGGAACCGGCCCACGGCCAGCCCCGCCATCCCAGATTGGGCGCGACGCCGTCTGGTGTATCGGGCGGACGAAACTCCACCGGTAGCGCCCGACGGCTTCTGTTCGCCCCACAACGCGCACACCGCGGCCCCGCAAAATCAACGACACAGGATACCGCCGGTCCTCCCCGAAAGAGCAAGGTGGCTACCCGACCCGAAACCGCCCCACCGCCTTCTCGTCGAACTTCAGCCCCCACCCCGGCGCATGAGGCAAAACCAACTCCCCCGCATCCACCCGAGGCGTTTCCTCGAACAGCTTCAGCATCCACGGCATATACTCAACAGTCAGCCCATTCGGCACCGCCGCGATCAGGTGCAGATGAAACTCCGGGATCACATGGCTGACCACCGGCAGATTGAACGCCTCCGCCATTCCGGCGACTTTCAGCCACTGCGTCACCCCGCCCACCCGCACCAGATCGATCATCACGATATCGACCGAGCGCTGCTCGATCATGTGGCGGAACGGCACGATCCCCCACACATACTCACCCCCCGCAATTGGCGTCCGCAGATCGGCCGTCACCCGCGCGAGGCCCGCATAATCATCCGCCGCCGTCACATCCTCCAGCCAGAAGAACCCCACATCCTCGACGCGCCGGCCGATATCCCCTGCCTGCTCCGGCCGCCAGCGCTGGTTGATGTCGCACATCAGCTTGATGTCCGGCCCGATTGCCTCCCGCACCACCCGCGCGCGCGTAATTTCATCAGTGACCGTAGGCGCACCCGGCAGCGCAAGCTGCATCTTCATCTCGGCAAACCCCTTCGCCTTCAACCGAGCCGCCGCGCTCGCCGCCTGATCATGCGAAAGCCCCCGCCGCAACGCCCCCGAGGCATAGGTCGGCACCCGCTCCCGCGCGCCGCCCAGCAGCTTCCACAGCGGCTGCCCCAGCGCCTTCCCCTTGATGTCCCACAGCGCTATGTCGATCGCCGCCGCGGCCAGCGTGAAGATGCCGCCCGGCTCGCATCCGCCCCCCGCCGCACGCAGCTTGCTCGCCACCGCCTCCGGCCGCAGCGGGTCCTCACCCACCACGAGCGCCCCTAGCGCATCCACGGCGGCCCGCAACGCCCCGGTCAGCGCACCGCCGTAGAAAGTCAGGCCGATCCCCTCTACCCCGTCGTCCGTCCTCACGCGCAACGTCACAATGGGGCGCATGGCATTCGGGCGCTCGGGCGCGTCCGCCAGCGGCTCGTCCTCCGGAATGCTGAGTATGTCGCTCCGCACGTGGTCGATCTTCATGGCGTTCTCCTTGCTCCAGCCGATTGTGGCACGTTGACGACTGTTTGCCAGAGCCGGGGGCCGGCGGGGAGTCGGTGACAAATCCACGCAACGTGTGAAGCACCTCACACCCAGTCCGTTTCGTAAAATACTAAACAACAGCTTATATAAACGGAGGAACACTCAAATGGCACGTCTGCTGCTCGGCCCCTTATGTCTGTTGCTGTTGCTACTGACCGGCTGCGTCGCCCCTGTTGCCTTCACGGCACCCTGCGCGCCAGGGCCTAACCCCAACAGCAACTCGTGCCAGGCGTACGGACCCGTGACCCAGGCAACGATGTCGTTCGCGTCGAACTTCGACCCCTCCAACTCGCTGACGGTCACCTTCGACGGCCAGACGGTGACCAACCTGCTCACGCCCCCGCCTGCTCCGAACGGAACAAGCACGCTCCCACTGCCGCAGCCGCCGACCCCTAACTATTATACATCGGCAACGCAAACGCTGACCGCGAGTGCGACCTGCGGCTTCTTCTGCGTTTATCCGACCAAGACGGTGACGTTCACCCCGCTTGCGCTTTCCATCGGGTCTGTGGAGACGGGCGTCGGGCCGGTCGGACCGTTGAATGTCCAACTCTCCGCCGCTCCGCTGCTGGCCTTTATCGTGGTGTCCCCGCAGCCGTCGAGCGCGACGTTTTCGGTGACCTTGACTGCAAGCCCGCCTGGCATGGTAACGTTCGCAACCTCACCCTCGGGACCCGGCAACCCAAGCATAACGCTTCCGGTCACCGGCGAGGCGCGTGTCTACCTCCAGGCGCTCGGACCGACAGGGTCTTTCACCGTCTCCGTGACTGCACCCGGCGCCCAGGCAGTGCAGCAGCCCGGCACAGTCATCCGATAAGGCAGGTGATCCCAAACGGCCGAAGGGTCGACTCTCCGGCGCCATGGCCCACCCGTCATGGCGGGCCCTGTGCAGCCTCGTGCTGGCCATCTCCCGCCGGCTCCGGCACGCCGGGACGTCCGCAGAGTGCCATCCATTCGGGCGCTCGGCATAAGAACCAACGCTCACCGCTCTTGTCGGTATCCAGCATAGCGGGGGTGGCTACAAGCTGATATCGGCGGCATAACGGCCGCCACAGCCGGCCACCCCCACATCAACGTTCGTGGCCGTTCTCCTTGCGCCGCCCGATTGTGGCAAGCTGGCGACTCTTCGCCCGAGGCCAGCCAAGCCCCTTGACCACGCCCCGCGCGCCCGACATCACCCCGCCCACCAACAGAGGAACCACTCTCATGCCTGATGCCCCCGGCTGGCCCGGCATTCCCCCGCGCTGGACGTCGAGCGCCAAGAGCGGCGTCGGCAACGCGCTCTCGCCGGTCAGCCGCGTCTGGTTCACGATCAGCCACGGCATCATCAACGAGACCTACTACCCGCGCGTCGATCAGGCCTGCACGCGCGATTTCGGACTGCTCATCGCCGGTGAGCATGGCTTCTTCTCGGAAGAAAAGCGGGACTGCACCTTCCAGGTGGAAAGGCTGGAAGACGGGGTCCCAGCTCACAAGCTCACCAATACCCATACCGGCGGGCGCTATCGCATCGTCAAGCGCGTCGTCACCGATTCGCGCCACGACACGCTGTTGCAGCAAATCCAGCTCGAGGCCACCGGTGATCCGTTGACGCTGTATGCCCTGCTCGCGCCGCACCTGGTCAACGGCGGTGCTCACAACACCGGATGGATCGGCGATTACAAGGGTCATCGCATGCTGTTCGCCGAGGGAGACGGCACCTATCTCGCCCTCGGCTCCAGCCACCCCTTCCTCGACTGCTCGGTGGGATTTGTCGGCATCAGCGACGGCTGGCAGCAGCTCAACACGCACGGCTACCTCAAGGACCAGTACGATCGCGCCGGGAACGGCAACATCGCACTCACCGCGGAACTGGCTCCGGCCGACCAGAACCCTGTCGTGCTCGCCCTGGGCTTCGGCCGCAGCGCGGCAGAGGCGGCATTTCGCGTGCGCGCCAGCCTCCACCGCAGCTTCGACTACGTGGTGGAGGACTATGCCGCCGACTGGCGAGCCTGGCAGGCGCGGCTTCGCTCGTTCGATCGGCATGTCAACGGTCACAACACCTACCGGATCAGCACGGCTGTGCTCCGCACACATGAAAGCCCGACCTTTCCCGGCGGGTTGATCGCCAGCCTGTCGATCCCTTGGGGCGCGACCAAGAGCGACGACGATATCGGCGGCTACCACCTGGTCTGGCCGCGGGACCTTGTGCAGACAGCCGGTGCGTTCCTGGCCTGCGGCGCACGCGACGAGGCCCGCCGTGTGGTGCGCTACCTGCGTGCGGTCCAGGAGGACGATGGAAGCTGGCCGCAGAACTGCTGGCTGGACGGCACGGCGTATTGGCGCGGGCTGCAGCTCGACGAATGCGCCTTCCCGATCTTGCTGCTCGACCTGGCTTGGCGCAGCGGCGCGGTGCCGCCGCCGAACCTGCCGGCGTACTGGCCGATGGTGGCGCGCGCCGCCGGTTTCCTACTGCGCCATGGCCCGGTCACCGCTCAGGATCGCTGGGAGGAGGATGCCGGCTACACGCCCTTCACCCTGGCGGTGCAGATTGCCGGCTTGCTGGCCGCCGCCGATCTTTGCGAGACCATCCACCCCGACGCGGTCGATGCGCCGCTCGCCGCGGCACTGCTGCGCGATACTGCGGACGCCTGGAACGAACAGATCGAGGACTGGATCTACGTCTCCGGCACCAAGCTCGCCGAAGCTGCGAGCGTCGCCGGCTATTATGTGCGCATCGCGCCAACGCTACAGGGCGAGGCCCGCGCCGCCGCGCGCGACCTGGTGCCGATCCGCAATCGCGAGGGCGACGCCAGCGTCCTGCCCGGCGACGAGCTGGTCAGCCCGGATGCGCTCGCCCTGGTGCGCTTCGGCCTCCGTGCCGCCGACGACCCACGGATCGTCGATACGGTGAAGGTGATCGACCGGCTGCTGAAGGTCGATCTGCCGCCGGGCTCGCTCTGGCTCCGCTACAACGGCGATGGCTACGGTGAGAAGGCGGACGGCCGCGGCTATGACGGCACCGGGATCGGCCGGCCCTGGCCGCTGCTCGCCGGCGAGCGCGCGCATTACGAGCTGGCAGCCGGACGCCGCGCCGAGGCCGAGCGCCTGCTGGGAGTACTCGAGGCCTGCGCCAGCGACGGCGGGCTGCTGCCCGAGCAGGTCTGGGACGGCGAGCCGATCCCCAGCCGCGAGCTGTTCCCCGGCTGCCCCAGCGGATCGGCGATGCCGCTGGTGTGGGCGCATGCCGAGCATGTGAAGCTGCTGCGCTCGTTGGCCGACGGTGCGGTGTTCGACATGCCGCCGCAGACCGTCCGGCGCTATCTCAAGCAGAGCAACACGCCAGGCTGCCGGCCATGGCGGCCGGACTGGCGCGCCGAGACGCTGCCGGCCGGACGCGTGCTGCGCATCGACCTGCCGGAGGCCGCGACGGTGCATTGGAGTACTGACCGATGGAACACGGTTACCGACAGCACTACGCAGGAGACCGGGCTTGGGGTGCACACTCTTGCGCTGCCGACCGAGAACCTGCCGACCGGCACCCGGATCACGTTCACCTGGCGATGGCGGAGCAGCGGCAGTTGGGTCGGGCGGGATTATCTGGTGACTGTGGAATGATGTCTGGTGGCTTCGGCTAGGATCGAAATATTCCAGTTCCCCTTGCGCGGGCACTCAGGTCGGGCATCATCGCGCTGGCGCCGCTTGCACATGCAAGATCGGCGGGGGGAGAAATCATGTCTCGTTCAATCGGCCGTCGCCGGCTTCTGTCTCGGGCCGCTGTCTTCGGAGCGGGCATTGGCATAATTCGCACGCATGGCGCCGCCGCTGCGCCGGCGTTCAAGACCATAGAGCCCAAGGTGCTGACCGTGGCGATGAACGGCGACATGCCGATGACCAGCATCAGGGATGGCAAGCTGATCGGCACCGATGGTGAAATGATAGACGCCATCGCACAGAAGCTCGGATTATCTGTCAAGCCATCGCTGATGGAATGGTCGGCCACGATCGAGAGCATCCGGAGCGGCCGCGCCGACATAATGCTGGGCAACATGGGCTGGACCCCGGTGCGGGCGAAGGCCCTGTTGCTGACGGACGCCGTGTACTACCCCGGCAAGTTCGCCGTTATGAAACAGACCAGGCCCTTCAGTGAAGGCATCGCCGTGAGCGCTATGAAGGGTTACAGCGTCGGCACCGTCACCGGGTTCACGATCGTGCCGGAATTGAAAAGGATTCCCGGCGCGACAGATGTGAGGCTTTACGACACCACCGATGCCTGTATCCGGGACGTTCTCGCCGGACGGCTCGACTTGGCATTTCTGGATGCTCCGACCGTTGCCTATCTGATCAGGCAGAACCCGTCCTGGGGCCTGAAGCAGGTGCCGGTCGAGGCCGACCCGGCGTTCCCGATCCTGACCACGAAGCAGAATACCGTGTTCGGGCTGAACGGCGAGAACAGCGATCTGTTCGATGCCGTCAATGCAGGAGTGGCCTGGCTCTGGAGGACCAAGCTGAACGAACAGCTCATGGCCAAATACGGTCTCAGCAGTCCCAGCTACTATGTCCCTCCGAACCCGAACCCACGGGTCGGAGTGGACAGGAGTCCTGATGGGAGGATTCTCGGGCCGTTTGCCCACCAGCCAAGGGACTATTCGTCGCTATTCGCGTGACTTGCAGGTGCCGGCGTATGCGCCGGTTCGGCGGCGTAAGGCGGACACGCTCCCAAAGCCGCTGTTATTGATCGTCTGGACGCTTTCAATCGCGTCCTGCGTTGACGCCGACGCTTTCAAGAACCCAGGGCCGGCAGCCGCGGACCCCCACTCAGCACGAGCAGTAAAATCTTGACCATCCGATCCGATCATAGCCAGGCTGCCGGCGGCGAAAGGACGCCGCGACTGCCACGTACTTGACAAAGGACCCACCACCATGCCGGACGCGCCGCGTCCGCCTCCGCTCCGCCGCCTCGCCCCGCGTCCCATCGTGTTGACCTCGCATCCCCCGGCCGCTCCCGGCCTGCCGGTGCGATGGGGCGAGGGAGACCCGCAGCGACGCGGCCCGATCATCGCCACCCTCGGCGATCCGGCGGCGCGCAACGCCATCGGCACCCATGCCGGCGCCTATTCGCTGTATCGGGCACTGGCGGTCGCCTCGGGACAGCTCGCCCAAGATCATCTGCCAGATCTTGCCCTGACGGCACCCGCGGCGACGATCGGGCCGTTTCCGCAATGGGGCCGGCCGGGCCAAATCGTCTCGCTCGATCCGTTCGGGCACCTGGTCACCGAGCTGTTCGCCTCGCAGATCGCTGCCGGGCTGGACATCCGGCCCACCATCGCGGTGACCCGCGCGCGGATCAACATGCCCGAAGTGGCATCCGCACTTCTGGCCGGGCGGTTGGCCGCTGACGGCGACGTGCTGACCGCGACCGGCAGCGTCCGCGTCACGAAAATCGCGATCGAACCGGTCTGGTGGCTCCCCGGCGTGGCCGAACGCTTCGGCATCGACCCCAGGAAGCTACGCCGTGCCCTGTTCGAACACACCGGCGGGATGTTCCCCGAGCTGGTGACGCGGCCCGACCTCGATGTGTTCCTGCCGCCGATCGGCGGTGCGTCGGTGTATTTGTTCGGCGACCCCTCACGGCTCGGGAACCCGACCACCCGCATCGCCTGCCGGGTTCACGACGAGTGCAACGGCTCCGACGTGTTCGGCTCCGACATCTGCACCTGCCGTCCTTACCTGGTGCACGGGGTGGAGGCCTGCATCCAGACGGCCCAGCAAGGCGGCCTGGGCGTCGTCGTCTATAACCGCAAGGAAGGCCGGGCGCTCGGGGAGGTAACCAAGTTCCTGGTGTACAACGCGCGCAAGCGGCAGGCGGGCGGTGACCGCGCCGACGCATATTTCCAGCGTACCGAATGCGTCGCCGGGGTGGCCGACATGCGGTTCCAGCAGCTTATGCCGGACGTGCTGCACTGGCTCGGCATCGTACGGATCGACCGGCTCGTGTCGATGAGCCATTTGAAGCACGCACCGATCGTCGAGAGCGGGATAGAAGTGATCGAACGCGTCCCGATCCCGGACGGACTCGTGCCGCTCGACGCCCAGGTGGAGATCGCGGCGAAGACCGCCGCCGGCTATTTCAGCGGCTGACGTCGTGGCGTATCCACCGAACCTCGTCCTGATCGATCACCCGCTGGTGCAGCACAAGATGACCCTGCTGCGCCGGAAGGAGACCTCTACCGCCGAGTTCCGCTGGCTGGCACGCGAAGTCAGCATGTTGATGGCGTATGAGCTCACCCGCTCCCTGACGCTGGAGACGGTGACGATTGCAACGCCGCTGGAAGAGACCGAGGCGCCGCTGCTCGCCGGCAAGAAGCTCTGCTTCGTCTCGATCATGCGCGCCGGCGCCGGGATGCTGGACGGGATGCTGGACCTGGTACCGTCGGCGCGTGTCGGCCATATCGGCCTGTATCGCGATCCGGCCACGCTGGTGCCGGTCGAGTACTATTTGAAACTGCCGGAGGATGTGCGAGAGCGGGTCGTCATCGTGGTCGATCCGATGCTCGCCACCGGACATTCGGCGGCAGCGGCGATCGCCCGGGTCAAGGAGTCGGGGGCGACGCAGATCAGCTTCGCCTGCCTGCTCGCCGCGCCCGAGGGGGTGGAGCTGCTGTCCGAGGCGCATCCGGACGTGCCGGTCTATGCCGCCGGGTTGGACCGCGCGCTCGACGCGCACGGCTATATTCGCCCCGGGCTCGGCGATGCCGGCGACCGCTTGTTCGGCACGCGGTAAGGCGGCCGTTCACCTCTCCCGCAAGCGGGAGAGGTGAGTCGTGATGGAAGGTACTAATGGCACAGGTTCGACGCGACGTGGCCCGCACGAGCCTTGCCGTGATGTTCATCGGCGGGCTGGCCGTTGCGTCGTTCTGGGTGATGCGGCCGTTCCTCGCGGCGATCATCTGGGCGGCAACGCTCGTCATTGCGACCTGGCCTCTGATGCTGCGAGCGCAACGACGGTTGTGGGGCCGCCGCTGGCTAGCCGTGATCGTCATGACCCTTGCGCTGTTGCTCGTGGTTCTCGTCCCATTCTGGCTCGCAATTGGAACTATCGTCGCGAACGCCGGAAGAATCTTTGCTTTGGTCGAGGCTATGGCTGCGTTCAAGATCCCAGCCGCTCCGGACTGGCTGCATACGATCCCGATCGTCGGTGCAGCGGTTGCACAGACCTGGGCCAGTGTCACCGGCATGGGAATTCGCAACCTCGCGCCAAGCTTGGCTCCCTATGCCGGTCAAGCGGCGAGATTGTTCGTCTCGGCCCTTGGCAGCCTCGGCACGGCGTTCGTACAGTTCGTGCTGACGATTATCGTTGCTGCCATTCTGTTTGCCCGCGGCGAGCAGGCGGCAGTCTTTGCCCGACGCTTCGGCCATCGCCTTGCCGGCGATCGCGGCGAGGACTCCGTGCGGTTGGTCGTCCATGCCATCCGCGGCGTCGCGCTCGGGATCGTGGTGTCGGCGCTGGTCGAATCGGCACTCGGCGGCGCGGCATTGGCGGTTGCCGGCCTGCGCTTCGCCTCCCTGCTGACGGCTGTGATGTTCATGGCCTGTGTGATGCAGATCGGGCCGGGCATCGTGCTGATTCCCGCCGTTGTTTGGATGTACTGGATGGGCCACGGAGCGTGGGCGACATTTCTGCTGGCTGCCACCATCGTGGTCATCATACTCGATAACCTGTTGCGACCGGTACTCATGAAGCGGGGCGCGCAACTGCCGCTTCTGCTTATCCTGGCCGGGGTGCTCGGCGGGGTGGCCGCTTTCGGATTGGTCGGCATTTTCCTCGGCCCGACCGTGCTCGCCGTCACCTACACGTTGTTGCAAGCTTGGGTAGCCGAAGACAACACAGCCGCGGATGCTTGAATCGGCCAGAAGTTCAATCCCTCGGCGGCCCTGTAGAAGGAAAGAACGCGGCGACGATGGCGGAAAGGAGGGCCAGGTCAGGCGGGCGGGACAGCCGGTGGTCCCCGTCCTTGACCAGGGTGATCCGCACGTCGTCCCCCGTCAGCCGCTCGGCGAGGCGGAGGCTCGTTTCCCAAGGCACGTCGGGGTCGCGTTGGCCGTGCAGCAAGCGCACCGGGCAGGCGGTCGGAATCGGCGCATGGAGCAGCAAGTGCTTGCGCCCGTCTTCGATCAGCCCGCGGGTAATGGGGAGAGGATCGCCGTACTCGCTGGGCGCGTGGAGGATACCATCCTCCAGCAGGCGAGCACGCTGGGACGGGTCCATCGCTTGCCACATCAGGGTCTCGGTGAAGTCAGGGGCGGCCGCGATGCCGACGAGTCCCTCAACGCGGGCCGGTCGGGCGAGCGCCGCGAGCAGTGCGATCCAGCCGCCCATCGAGGAGCCGACGAGGAGCAGAGGGCCCTCGGTCACGCGGTCGATCACAGTCAGCGCGTCGGTGGCCCAGGCGCCGATGCTGCCGTCCTCGAAACGGCCGCCGCTGACGCCGTGGCCGGAGTAGTCGAAGCGGAGCATCGCCTGGCCGGCATCGGTGCAAAGCCGGAGCAGATGGAGCGCCTTGTCGCCTTCCATGTGACTGCGGAAGCCCGGGAGGAAGACCACGGTGGGGCCGCGGCCACGGAGCTTCGCCCAGGCAAGCTCCACGCCGTCCCCTCGATCGAGGCGGCCGGCGGATTGCTCGGCGTTGCTCATGCCGGCGGTTGGGCGGCGACGGGGTGTACTTCCGGCGGCAGGGATTTGCTCATGCTTTGCGGCATACTCCAAGAATAGCGCTTCAGCCGTTTATCCCAGAGCTTCGGGCGCAGCCGCAGGATAGTCCGAACTTTGCCAGCTTTTTAGCCTGAGCGCCTGATCGGGGAAGGCGGGCCGGCCCGCCAAGGAGCGGACGTCCCACAATCCATGCCACGGGCCAAGTATATATAAGACCCGTCTGATCGCATTCGGGCGACGTGTGGTCCGGCAGCGCGAACAGAGTGAGATGCAGCGGCCGGAGACGTTCGACTTTTCTGGGCTTCACGCACTACTGCTATAAGACCAGAAGCGGGCGATTCATGGTCAAGAAGAAGACCCAGTCCAAACGTATGATCCGCAAACTGAAGGCGTTGCGGTCGGAAATGAAGGGACGCCTACATCTCCTAGTGCGCGAACAGCACCAATGGCTATGCCAGATGCTCAAGGGTCACTACGGATATTACGGTGTCATCTTCAACTACTGCTCTATGGAACCGTTCCGCCACTACGTCGTCAAACTGTGGTTCCTGGCGCTACGACGGAGAAGTCAGCGAGCGAAACGTACCTGGGAGTGGTTCGACCAGCTCCTGGCTGTCTTCCCCCTGCCGAAGCCTGTCATTCACCAACACTGGTTCAGTGCACGAGCATAACGCGGGTTGCCCCTAGGCAAGAGCCCATTGCGGGAAAGCCGCACAATGGGATCTGTGGGGACAAAAGCCAGCAATGGCTGAGCTACACAACATCGGTACCGGACAGCTGGCTAACGCTCGTGCATCCTGATCCAATCGACGATGTCCGATACCACCGTTGGCTCGATGCCGAGATAGCCGTGCGGTGAAAACGCCCCACACGGCTGGCTGGTCTCAGCCGAACTGGACACTGAGATCAACTGCTTCACTGGCACCGCTGACATTTCCGCCAGGGCCGGTGCGGCCTGGCTGAATGGGCTCTCCACGCAGCCATCGTTGCGGTTATGCACAATGAGCGTCGGCACGCGCAACCTGTCCAGCGGCACCGCCGCCATACCGCCATTCCAGACTGATGACGTCAGTACCAGCCCGGCGACCTGCGGCGGCCCGATCCGAACCGCCGCATTGGCGGCCGAAATCGTGCCATTGCTGGTGCCCACTAGCCAGACCGGCACGCCCGGTTCATGCCGCAGGAATGCGACGATCGCCGCGGCATCGGCCGCAGCCGGCGCGCTGGCTCGGAAATCACGGCTCATTCCCTCCGGATGGTCTGATGGCGAGTCGGCAACCGCGACCGTGATCCCTTTCGCGGCGAAATCATGAGCGACGCGCAGCAAGAAATTCCCCTGCACTGCCGCCACAACGCCGGAGCCGCCTGGAAAGAACACCGCACTGGCGAACGGGTGGCTGGCGGGATGCAGATAGATCGTCTGGGTGACACTGCCACCGACAGGCAACGCGACTCCCTGTTGCTGCGCACATCCAGCCAGCCCAAAGCTCAAGGCTAACAGAAGCGCCGTGCACAACTTGATCATCAGGTGCAATAGTCCTTGGGCTTGACTCGGAAGTCAAGTACAAGGTCGGACAATGCACGAAATTCGGCGATTTGCCTCAAGTCAAAGGGCGGCCGGGTTTCAGGGTCGGGGTGGCGCCGACTGCATACCGCGCGGGCTGCTTGTATTGCACGCAATATCATCCCCCACATTATATTGTGATCCCTGGCGATCCGTGCCGCTCAGTGAAGCTTGACCTGCGGTCCGGTCCGACGTGACAGGTTGCGCGACAGCAACCCCAGAGCTGTGCGACGGTTTCCGTGCAACGCCCGCTCATGCAGTGTATGCAGCGATTGGTACATAAGCCGCGCGAACAGACCCTCGATGAAGACATTCCGGCCCAGCAGGCGGCCCATCAGATTGCCCACCGTGCTGTATTCCCCCAGCGACACCAGCGAGCCGAAATCGCGATACGTGTACGGAAGCAGCGCCTCGCCGCGCAGACGTCGCTCGATCTGCCGCACCATGTGACGGGCCTGCTGGTGCGCCGCCTGCGCGCGCGGCGGGACGGGTGCGGGATGCCCGGGCCGCGGGCAGGCCGCGCAGTCGCCGATCGCAAAAATGTCGGGATCGCGGGTGGTCTGAAGCGTCGTCTCCACGACAAGCTGGTTGATCCGGTTCACTTCCAGCCCATCCATCTTGCGCAGCACCTCAGGCGCCCGCACACCCGCAGCCCAAACGACCAGCTCGCTGGCGATCACCTCGCCGCTGGCCAGCCGCACGCCGTCCGCCCGGACCTCAGCCACCTTGGCTCCGGTACGCACCTCGACGCCCATCTCATCCAGCAGCCGCCGGGTCGCATCGGAAATGCGCTGCGGCAGTCCCGGAAGGATGCGCTCCGCCGCCTCGATCAGCACGATGCGGATGTCGCTCTCCGGATCGATGCGGTCGAGCCCGAAGGCCACCACCTCACGAGCAGTGCGATGGAGCTCGGCAGCCAGCTCGGTCCCGGTGGCGCCGGCGCCGATGATCGCCACATGAAGCTGGCCCGGCCTTACCGGCGCATCCTGCATGTGCGCACGGATGAAGGCGTTCACCAGCCGACGGTTGAAGCGCGTCGCCTGCTGCGGCGTTTCCAGCGGCACCGCGTGCGCGGCCACGCCCGGCGTGCCGAAATCATTTGTTACGCTGCCGATCGCGATCACCAGCGTGTCGTAGTGGACCTCCTGCGCCGGGGTGATCTCCTTGCCCTCGTCGTCGAGGCTGGCAGCCAGCCGCACTGCCTTGCGGGCGCGATCCAAACCGATCAGCTCGCCCAGCCGGTAGCGGAAATGGTGCCAATGCGCCTGCGCGAGGTAATTCAGCTCATGCTCGCCGGGGTCCATGCTGCCGGCGGCCACCGCGTGCAGCATCGGCTTCCACAGATGCGTGCGGGCGCAATCGATGAGCGTGATCTGCGCGCGGCCACGCCGACCAAGCCGATCGCCGAGCCGCGTCACCAACTCGAGCCCAGCCGCGCCTCCGCCGACGACAACCACATGGTGGGGCTTTCTGTCACTCATCCGGAATTCGGACCTGTCTTTACCGACAGTCGATCTTCGGGCGATCGCGTTGCCACGGGAAGCGCGAAGTTCCGGGCGGACACCGACAAATTGACAGCATCCCGCCTTCCGCCGACGCTTGCACCGACATCGATGCAACGGGGCAATAGTGGGCAGCGCGCAACTCACAACACTGATCGGCACCGGCCAGGCCGGATACGCCGGCGATGGTGGGCCGGCAGCGCAGGCGCAGCTCAACGGACCGTTCGACCTGGCGTTCGACGATGCCGGCAATCTCTTCTTCGCCGACACGTTCAACCACTGCATCCGCCGCGTCGACGCCGCCAGCACGCGCATCGCCACCGTGGCCGGCGCCGGAGAGCCGGGTTTCTCCGGTGATGGCGGCCCCGCAACCCGAGCCCGCCTCAATGAACCGTACGGCATTGCGCTCGACCGCTCCGGCAATCTCTTCATCGTCGATCGGCGCAATTGCCGTGTGCGTCGCGTCGATGGGCGATCCGGCTTCATCAGCACCGTGGCGGAAGCGGGACTGGTCGAGCCGAATGACATCTGCCTCGATCCCGACCAACGGCGCCTGTTCATCGCTGATGTCGCCGGCCACGTGGTCCATGTACTCGAACTTCGCTCCGGCCGCATGACCACGGTGGCCGGTACCGGCGAGGCCCGGCATGACGGCGATAATGGCCCGGCCGCGGCCGCCTCGCTGCACGGCCCACGCGCGGTCGCCGTGGCGGCCGACGGCGCGCTGCTGATCCTGGAGCGCAACGGCAACACGCTGCGACGGATCGACCCGGCAACCGGCGTGATCGCCACCATCGCCGGTACCGGCGAGCGCGGCTATGCCGGCGACGGCGGTCCGGCGATCGCCGCCACCTTCGGCGCGCCGAAGGAACTGGGCATCGACCACGACGGCGGGCTGCTGATCGTCGATACCGAGAACCATGTGATCCGCCGCATCGATCCGGCCAGTGGAAACATCGTCGCCATCGCCGGGAACGGCAAATCGGGCGGTGGCGTCGCATCGCTGGCTCGCCCGCACGGCGTGGCTGTAAGCCCGGACGGCGAGATTTATATTGGCGATACGGAGAATCACCGGATCTGCAAGCTGGAGCCCGGGGCGGCGGCATGACAGACGACGACGAAACATTCGATACCATCGTGACCGGCGCCGGATCGGCAGGTGCCGTCGTCGCCGCACGGCTGAGCGAGAACCCCAGTCACCGTGTGCTGTTGCTGGAAGCGGGTACTGCTGACCGCAACCCGTGGATCCACATCCCGCTTGGCTACGCCAGGCTGTTCGCCAATCCCGCCGTCAACTGGATGTTCGAAAGCGAACCGGAGCCCGAACTGAACAATCGCACGATGTATCAGCCGCGCGGCAAGGTGCTGGGCGGCACCAGCTCGATCAACGGCATGATTTACATGCGCGGCAACCACGCCGACTACGACGAGTGGCGCCAACGTGGCTGCGAGGGCTGGGACTCGGACTCTGTGCTGCCCTATTTCCGCAAGGCCGAGGACCAGGAGCGTGGTGCCGACGAGTTTCACGGCGTCGGCGGCCCGCTGCGCGTCTCCAATCAGCCGCAAAGCTGGGAACTGGCGGACGCGATCTTGCAGGCATGCCTGCAGGCCGGCATTCCGCGCAACGATGATTTCAACGGCGCCCGCCAAGAGGGCGCCGGCTACTATCAGACAACCACCAGGAACCGCCGGCGCTGGAGCACGGCATCCGCCTACCTGCGTCCGGCGCGCGGGCGGGCGAACTTGACCATCCGCACCGAGGCGCACGCTACGCACGTGCTGATCGAGAATAACCGCGCTGTGGGCGTCGAATACCGCATGCCGGACGGCCTGCGCACGGCGCGGTCGCGCGGTGAGGTGGTGGTGTCCGGTGGCGTGTACGGCTCGCCGCAGCTTCTCCAGCTCTCCGGCCTCGGGCCCGGCGAGCTCTTGCAGGACATGGGCATCTCCGTGGTCCGCGACATGCCGGGCGTGGGCGCCAATCTGCACGATCATTTCAATACCTACTGCAGCTATCGCTGCGCCAAGCCGATCACCCTGAACGAACTGCACCGGAGCGTCGTCCGCCAGGCGATTGCCGGGGTGCGCTACGCGCTGTTCCGCTCCGGACCGATGGCTGGAAACGGGCTCTATGTCGGCGCTTTCGTGCGCAGCGATCCGCTGCTGGAGCGGCCGGATCTGCAGATGAACATGTTCTCCTGGAGCACGCTCGAGCGCACACGCGACGGCATCGTCGTGCACCCGTTCCCCGGCTTCTCGCTTAGCCCGGTGCATCTCCGCCCGGAGGGCCGCGGCACCGTGCGCATCAAAAGCCCCGACCCGATGGCGCCGCCGGAGATCCGGTTCAATTTCCTGCGCAGCGCGTACGATATGCAGGCGATGCTTGCCGGCATCCGACTGGCGCGCCGCATCGCCGCGCAGCCGGCCCTCGCGCCATATGTCGTGGAGGAAGTGGCGCCGGGCACGCCCGTGCAGACCGATGCCGAGCTGGCCGAGGACGTGCGCCGACGCGGCGTGTCCAACCTGCATCCGGTAGGCACCTGCCGCATGGGTCATGACATGACGCCGGCGCGGTGGTGGATCCGCGGCTGCGCGTGCATGGCATCGACGGGCTGCGCGTGGCCGATGCCTCGATCATGCCGTCGATCATTGCCGGCAACACCAACGCCCCCAGCATCATGATCGGCGAGAAGGCTGCCGACATGATCCGGCAGGACGCCCGCGCAAGCAACTGAGAGCTCAGTCAGCCCGCGTCCGTCATGTCTGGTTAGGTTCAGGGTACGTGAAAAAAGTGGTCACAAGGCCGGAGCCGTCGCAGTCCGAACGCGCCTGGTGAGTTGTGCCCGCAGCTTCGCGGTTATCGCTTGGCCGTATCCCCTTCCAGGCGGGCGGGTGCCGGCCGCGCCTCAGCAGCAAGTTCCAGCAAGCGGGCCTTAGCCGTCCGCCAAACGACGTCAACGTCGATCCGGTCGTAAGCGTGCCGCAACCGGTTGCCCATGCCGCGGATATCGCCCCAGGGCTGAGCGGGCATAAGTTCATCGGCTTGTTCGCCGAGCCGGACGACGGCTTCACACACCCGGTCGATACAGCGTTCGATGGCGTCGCGTGCCCAATCGTTTTGTTCGAACTCCTTCCGATCCATGCCGAACAGATAGCGCTCAACGCGGGTCTTCTCGATAAGGTGGCGGGGGCTGTGGGCGGGGTCGTGCTTAGAACGCAATGCACGATCCCGCTCGACGTTGCCCCGAAGACGCGGGTTTTCGACAGGCTCCGGTAGGATTTCGACGCGACGCCCGAGGGTTTCCCCGATCCGGCGCTCGAGAGCGACCAGTCGAATCAGATCCATTTCTGCCGCCGGATCAAATTCGGCCAGAAGGTCGAGAGCGACAAATGGGGGATGCCAGCCTCGCGCAGCTCCACCTCATGGGCGCGCAGGGTGGCGATCACGTGCCGGGCAAGGGGGATCGTCGTCGTGTTCATCGCAACACCAAACATAGCACGAAAAGAGGCAACTCGTCTTCGCGCGGCCGGAGACCCCGGAGCGCACCACCCGAATGGGTTTCTGGCTCGGGAATCCCCGGGGGGCGCTATCGGCTCAGCCAATTGCGTCGGCTCGATGGAGCACCGCGGCAACGGTTTCGGGCGACGGAGCCATGCCGTCCTTCTCTCGGATTGTCGATCGTGACACGAGGTCAGCAGACGGTCCATCAGTCCTGGACCTGGAGCAGTATGGCCGGCCCGCCGTCCACCTCTCCCGCCCCGCCCAGGCAGAGCCTGCCCAGGACTTGATCCGCGGTCGCCGCGCGTAGCGCGGCGGGTGAGCGACTGTCTGGACTGTCAAGCAATGTGGGCGAGTTTTTCTCTGACATCGCGGGCTTTGGCATTGAGCCTGGTGAGCAGCTTATGGGCGATGGCGACGCGGGTGACCTTCTTCGGCTTTCC
>Ga0335075_10003417_pt1 | contig 25200 bp, 26 predicted proteins | sample Lox_Sample_24_FD_206723 | JGI IMG/M metagenome (GOLD analysis project Ga0335075, IMG submission 206723) | Soil microbial communities from Loxahatchee National Wildlife Refuge, Florida, United States - Lox_Sample_2.4 | ecosystem: Environmental > Terrestrial > Soil > Wetlands | place: USA...
AAGAACGGCGACGGGACGAGGTTCGAACCAAATGGCTTGAAAGCCAAGGGTATCGCGTCATTCGCTTCTGGAACCACGAAGTGAAGCGTGAATTGGAGTCCGTTCTCGATACCATCTACGCAGCGGTGAGGAGCGGCGCATTCGCATGGACGACATTCTCGATTGAGAGGTACCCCACCCCGGCGCTGCGCGCCGACCCTCCCCCTCAAGGGGAGGGTAAGCTCTCCAACCGCTTCATCCTCACCGCCAACATCGAGGCGAAGGACGGCGGCAAGGAGATCGCGCACGGCAACGGCAAGGTGGTGCGGGCGCGGCTCTCGGATGCGCTGTATTTCTGGAAGACCGACCAGAGCGATCTGCCGGACCTCGGTGCGCTGGAGGAGTCGGGGAAAAAGTTCGGGCTGAACCTGAAGAAGCCGCTCGACCAGCGCATGGCGCGGCTCGATCATCTGGGCGTCACCTTTCACGCCAAGCTGGGCACGCAAGGCGAGCGCGTGGAGCGCATCCGCGACCTGGCGCAGCAGCTTGCACCGGTGGTGAAGGCCAATCCGATCCTGGTGGATCGCGCCGTGGTGCTGGCCAAGGCCGACCTGCAGACGGAAGTCGTCGGCGAGTTCCCGGAACTGCAGGGCGCTATGGGACGGAAGTACGCGCTGCTGCAAGGCGAGGAGCCGTCGGTCGCGGCGGCACTGGAGGAGCACTACAAGCCGCAAGGCCCGTCGGACCGCGTGCCGGCCGACCCGGTGTCGGTGACGGTGGCGCTGGCCGACAAGCTCGACACGCTAGTGGGCTTCTGGGCGATCGACGAAAAGCCGACGGGCAGCAAGGACCCTTTTGCGCTACGTAGGGCGGCGCTGGGCGTGATTAGGATTTTGACTGAAAACATGCTGCGCGTCGATCTGCTCCCGATGATGCGCTCTGCTTACAAGCCCATCGGGTTGAGGCTCGACCTACGAAACCAAGACTATCGAGATCGGTTGCTTGAATTGGCCACCAATCACTTCCGGGGCAAGGCCAAAAACGAAGAGGAGCTTCTGGAAAATTTGGCTACGGGTTGGGATCGTCAGTTCGTTTACGACGCGGTCAATCTTGCCGCAGACATTGATTTGAGCGACCTCCTCTCCTTCTTCCATGATCGCCTGAAAGTGTATCTCCGCGATCAGGGCGCGCGGCATGATCTGATCGACGCGGTCATCACGCCGACCTCGGACGATCTGCTGATGATCGTCCGGCGTGTCGAGGCGCTGGGATCGTTCCTCGACAGCGAGGATGGCAAGAACCTGCTCGCCGGCACCAAGCGCGCCGCGAACATTCTGGCGGCGGAGGAGAAGAAGGGCACGCGCATTGCCGACGCGGTCGATCCAAAACTCTTCAAGGAAGAGGCCGAGCGCAAACTGTTCGCGGCGGTGAATCAGGCCGAGAAGGACGCTGGCCAAGCGATAGAGAATGAAGACTTTTCCGCCGCGATGCGCGGGCTTAGCGCGTTGCGCGAGCCCGTTGATTCATTCTTTGAAAAAGTGCTCGTGAACGACCCGGACGAAAACGTCCGCGCCAACCGTCTGGCGCTGCTCGCCCGCATCCGCGCCGCGACCGGCGAGGTCGCGGATTTCTCCAAGATCGCGGGCTAGATGGAAACCGGTCGAGCAAAGGGATCATAATCCCCTGTCGGGGGTCCAAATCCCTCCTTCGCTACCATCCATCCGATTGCCGGCTCGGCAGGTCGCCAATAACGACAGGCAGCGGACTTGGCCATTGGTGCGCTCTCTAAAACCGCTTGCAAAACAAGATCAGTTAATCTAGCTTACGAACTGATTGTGAAATGCAATCAGTCTGCCATCATGCGATTGACTTGCCGGGCAGACATATTGATATCAATGCAACGCCGCATGTGGAGGACATCATGGATCGGGAAAACCCTTACCGCCGGGTGATTGTGGCCGCCGGTGCGGTCATGACCTGCGTCGCCAGGGGCGGCCATGTTCTCGCCCGCCGCACGCGCAGATGCGCCGTCGGATAGCAGTGTTGACGGAACCGACAAGATGAATGCCGCCGCAATCACCATCACGCCGATACTTGTTGCCGAGCTGCACGTCGAAGGCGAGATCATGCCGGTCTACGTGCATATCATCGACCATCCCGAGGCGCGCATCCTGGTCGACACCGGCATGACGGAGCTGCACCCGGCAGTGGTGGAAGCCTTCAATCCCAAGCTCTATCCGCTGGACAAGCAGGACCTCGACCTCGCCAGCATCGACATTGTCGTCAATACGCATCTGCACGCCGACCACTGCGGCGGCAATCATCTCTTCGCCGGCAAGCCGATCTACGTCCAGCGCCGGGAACTCGAGGACGCCCACCGCGACGCGGCCGAATATCCCATTCGCGAATGGGTCGATGCGCCGGGCGTCAGCTATGTACCGGTCGACGGCGAGTTCGAGCTGCTTCCCGGCTTGCGGCTCTTGCCTGCGTCCGGCCACACAGCCGGCATGCAGGTCGTCGTCATCGAAACCGGCGGGCGCCCGCTCGTCGTTGGCGGCGACGTGGCGGTCTGGTTCGGCGAGTTCGAAGAGCCGGAGAGCGAGGGCCAGCTCAAGGTGCTCGCGCTCAACCCCGAACTGGTCTGGCTCGCGCACACGCATGAACCGTGGCGACCTGCACCGCATAAGGCATGACATCGCGCCTCGATCGCGCGGCATATCGGAGGAGAATATAGAGAATGGCCAAACTCGTGTTTGGAATGAACCAGTCGCTGGACGGCTACGTCGACCACAATTCGTTCGGGCCAAGCCCGACGCTGTTCCGCAATTTCATCAAGGAGGCTCAAACGCAGACGGGCAGCATCTACGGCCGCACCATGTACGGGCTCATGCGGTACTGGGACGACGACCATCCCGACTGGGAGCCGGACGGAGCTGCCTACGCGGCGGCGTGGCGGAAGCAGCCGAAATGGGTGGTGTCGCGCACGTTGAAGTCGGTCGGCCCCAACGCCACGCTTGTGGAAGGTGACCTCGAGGCAGCGATCCGCAAGCTGAAGTCCGAGCGCGACGGCGAGATCGAAGTCGCAGGCCCGAAGCTGGCCCGCAGCCTGACCAACTTCGGCCTGATCGATGAGTATCGAATCTACCTGCACCCTGTCGTGCTCGGCCAAGGCACGCCATATTTCGCCGGACCCAGGCCGCCGCTCCGCCTCGTGAGCCATGACCGGATCGACGAGAATGTGCTCAGGCTGAGCTACGTTCCTGCGTGATCCCGCCGGCGACCGAAGCTGGCTGACGGCTCAATAGCCGACGATGTCGACGCGGACGCTGTTCTTGTAAACGTCGACCTGGATGACCGGCTCGCCGTCGGCAATGGCCTTGCGCGTCTCGCCCGTCATCACACCGGATTTTCCGAGCATGCGTTCCAGCCGCGCGCGGGAGTCGGTCGAGCCGAACCACGGATCGTCCTGGTCCTCGGCATCGACCACGCCGAACTTGTGCACATTGGCGCGGTCCTGGCGGATCATCTGCGGCACGGTGTCGAGCCGGTAGCCGTCACTGGCGTGCTTGTCATCCTCGGAGATGCGCGCCTGGTAGGAACCGAGCAGCGTGTCGGCATTCGCTGCGCTCGCAGAAAGAAGCGCGATGGCGAAGGCCGCCGCGCCGCGTGAAAACCTGTTCATGGAAAACCCCTTTCGCCCATTCGCCGTCGCTAATAGCGACGGCACCCGGCCGAAGTTTGGCATTCGGCCGGCACCAGCGAAAGATGGCGGAAATGATTATTCCGGGTCGCGGGTGGAAGCTTCAGTGGGAGCGGGGGCTGCTGCACCTTCAGACACCGCCGGTTCCTTGACGGGCAGCGGTTCGGCCGGGGCGCTTGCCGTCTGCGGCTCCGGCATTTCGTCAGCCGGTGCGGTCGCCTCGGCCGGCGCGGTGGGCTCAAGCGGGGCGGCAGCTTCGGCCGGCGCGAATGTGTCGCCGACAACGCCGCCGCGGATCACCATCGGCGTGCTGGCAGGCCCGGAGCGCTTCTCCTCGATTGCGGCGACCTTTTCGTCCGTGACCGGCGGCTCACCGAGCGCGATGAGAGAACTGTCCGTGCCGGAAGCGATTTCGGTCTCGCTCGGGTAAACGATGTCCGCGGTTTCGACGCCCGCCGGAAGGGCGGGAATGGCGACCATCGACTGGGTGAGCTTCGTGTCGACGGCCGGCAGCACCAAAAAGGATGAGGCCTGCGCCTCGCCGGCGGCAAAGACAGCCGCAGCAACAAACCCGTACGCGATACGCATCTGACCCACCGTCTCCGAAGGTTTCCGGAGCGCCCCTCATACCGGCCCCAAATTGAGGCCGCCTTGCCCTGAAGCCTCGCATTTTAGTCTTAATAAAACGGTGACGCAGGGGTACTTGCCGCGACCGAGGGGGCAGGATAGGCAGCGCCAGACCTTTGGAAATCCCGCAAGGACGCGGCGCAAAGTGGCGGAAATCCTGAACATTTCGGCGGCAAAGGGCCGGGCGCTCGAGCTGCTTTCGGCCGGCGAGGTCGTCGCGATCCCGACCGAGACCGTTTACGGGCTGGCCGGCGACGCGACCAGCGGGACCGCCGTCGCGCGCATCTTCGAGGCGAAGGGCCGGCCGCGCTTCAACCCGCTGATCGCGCATGTCGCGAGCCTCGCAATGGCGGAGGGGATCGGCGTTTTCGACCCGGTGTCGCGAAAGCTGGCCGAACAATTCTGGCCTGGCCCGCTGACGCTGGTGGTTCCGCTGAAAGCTGAAGTGGCCATTCATCCGCTCGCGACCGCGGGGCTGGACACGATCGCGCTGAGGCACCCGAAGGGGATCGCGGGTGAGTTGATCGCAGCGCTCGGCCGGCCGCTGGCCGCACCCAGCGCCAATTCGTCCGGCAAGGTCAGCGCGACGACGGCTGAAGCGGTGGAGGCCGACCTCGGCGCGCGTATTCCACTGATCATCGATGGCGGGCAGACACCGGTCGGGCTGGAATCGACAATCGTAAAAATGGACGGCGATGGCCTGCGGCTGCTGAGGCCCGGCGGGATCGCGGCCGAAGAGATCGAGGCGGCGATCGGCCGGAAACTGCTCCGCGACGATAGCGGCAAGGTCGAAGCGCCGGGCATGCTCGCCTCTCACTATGCACCGCACGCGGCGCTGCGGATGAACGCGGCGCGCGTGCAGCCGGGCGAGGCGCTGCTGGCGTTCGGACCGACCCGGATTGCCGGAGCCGATCGGGCGAAGGCGGTGCTGAACCTCTCCGCGACCGGCGATCTGCGCGAGGCGGCGGCCAAGCTCTTCGCGCATCTGTCGGCACTCGACCGCAGCAGGGCCAAGACCATCGCAGCGGAGCCTGTGCCGGATCGCGGGCTGGGCGAAGCGATCAACGACCGGCTGCGCAGGGCTGCCGCGCCGCGTGACAAGTTCTGACGCACATCCTACGTTTCGCGCATGGACAGCCTTCCGATCGACCAGAATCTCCTCGACCGCTTCGCCGATATCGTCGGCGGCAGACACGCGCTCCGCGATCCGAACGACATCGCGCCGTTCGTTACGGAGCAGCGCGGCCTGTTCAGCGGCGCCGCGCACCTGGTGTTGCGACCGGGCAGCGTCGATGAGGTGAGCCGCATTCTGAAGCTGGCGACGGAGACGCGCACGCCGATCGTGCCGCAAGGTGGGAACACCGGCCTGGTCGGCGGGCAGATGCCGGACCGCTCCGGCCGCGAAATCGTGCTGTCGCTGTCGCGGCTGAACCGCATCCGCGAGATCGATGCGCTGTCCAACACGATCACGGCGGAAGCCGGTGTTGTGCTCGACACGCTGCATCACGCAGCCGACGGCGCGGACCGGCTGTTTCCGCTGACGCTGGGTTCGCAGGGAAGCTGCCAGGTCGGCGGCAATCTGTCGTCCAATGCAGGCGGCGTCGCGGTGCTCGCCTACGGCAATGCACGCGAGCTCTGCCTCGGCGTCGAAGTGGTGATGCCGACGGGCGAGGTGTTCGACGATCTCAGGAAGCTGAAGAAGGACAATACCGGTTACGATCTGAAGGACTTGTTCATCGGCGCGGAAGGCACATTGGGCGTCATCACCGCCGCGGTGCTAAAACTGTTTCCGAAACCGAAGGGCCGCGAGGTGGCGTGGGTCGGGCTGAAATCGCCCGAGGACGCGCTGGCGCTGCTCACACTGGCGCAGGATAAGGCGGGCTCGTCGCTGACGGCGTTCGAGCTCATCACCGACGTGGTGCTGAAATTCACCACCAAGCACATCCCCGGTTCCGTGCAGCCGCTGGCGAGCGAATGGCCATGGCATGTGCTGATGGAGATTTCGTCTGGCCGCTCGGCGGAGGACGCGCGCGCGCTCGCCGAAGACATTCTGGGCGCCGGGCTCGAGGCGGGTATCGCGGGGGATGCGGTGATCGCATCGAGCGCGGCGCAGGGTGCAGCGCTGTGGAAGCTGCGCGAATCCATGTCGCATGCGCAAAAACCCGAGGGCGCTTCGATCAAGCACGACATATCCGTGCCGGTCGCAAAGATCCCCGAATTCATCGCGCTTGCCGCGAAGGCCGTGGCGTCCGTTTCGCCGGATGCGCGCGTCGTCTGCTTCGGCCATATGGGCGACGGCAATCTGCACTACAATGTCGCGCAACCCGTCGGCGGCGACGCGGAGGCGTTTCTCGCGCACTATCCGGCGATGAACAGAGCGGTGCATGACCTGGTGCGCGGCTTCAACGGTTCGATCTCGGCCGAGCACGGCATCGGCCGCATGAAACGCGACGAACTGATTGCAACCGCGCCGCCCGTCGCAACCGATCTGATGCGGCGCGTGAAGGCCGTTTTCGATCCGGTGGGAATTATGAATCCCGGTAAACTTATTTGAACGCCGGTCATCGGTTTGATTTCGATAACCATTCGAACGATCAGCAAAATTTAACCGAACTCCTTAAGCGCGGCGGTAAGCTGTCGGCGCTAGTGTGAACTCTACAACGAGGCCGGGAAAACCGGTCCGGAGAGACCGGAACACCGGCTCTCAGGAGTCACAGGAAGGCGCATCTCCATGAATACCGGACTGAAGCCAGTCTGGGCCGGACGCCACATGCGTCTCGACCCGTTTCGCTTGCCGCAGATCGTGTCCTACGCGTCGCGGGATGACCACGGCGACGTGACCTTCACGATCGACAAGCGCGGCGCCGTGATCCGGCGCGTGCTGGCGGTGAGCGGGCTTGCGGCAACGATCGCATTGCCGGCGCGCGCCTTCCGTGGCGTCGCGGCGCGGGCGATCGAGCATGCCGACGGCGACGTCACGGTAACGCTCGAACTTCTGCACAACGATCCGATGCTGTCAGTGCCGCTGCTGGTGGCCGACAATCTGGAAGACATTGCCGCCGACTGGCGCGCCTGGGCGGAAGCCTATCGGCTGCCGATGCTGCTCGTCGAAGCGGACGGCGTTGCGCGCCCGCTGGATGAATCGATCGGCTCGGTGAGGACGGCTTCGGTGAAGCCACGCCGCAAGGGTCGTGTCTCGACGCAGCGTAGGCCGCGTTTCCTCGCGCGCCGCAAGTCGGGCAATCTCGGCCTGCGCCTCGTCGTCGACGGCGAAGAGATCATCGCCCGCGAATAGAGCTTAAAGCAGCGGCTTCAGCGCCATCCACAGGCCGCCGCCGAGCAATCCCAGGAAAATCAGCCAGCCGACCGCGCCGTTCGACTTGAACAGCCGCAGGCACTGATCCGGATCGTCGATGTCGAGGGTCCAGATCTGCCGCGCCATGTGCGCGCCGGCGGCCAACAGCCCGGCAAGCGCGGGTGCTGGCGCCTGCGCGGCGGCGAAGGCGAGCGCGAAGAAGAACAGCGCGCCGCCGTAAAGCCCGACCAGCCAGATCTTGGTGTTCTCGCCGAAGAAGCGTGCGGTGGAGCGTACGCCGACGATGGCGTCGTCCTCCTTGTCCTGATGCGCGTAGATCGTGTCGTAGCCGATCACCCAGCAGATCGAGCCGAGATAGAGGAACACCGCGGGCGCATCGATATCGCCGAAGGCGGCGGCCCAGCCCATCAGCGCACCCCAGGAGAAGGCGAGGCCGAGCACGAATTGCGGCCAGTTGGTGAAGCGCTTCATGAACGGATAGACGGCGACGATGGCGAGCGACAGAATTCCGAGCAGGATGGCGAAGCTGTTGAACTGCAACAGCGCGACGAGGCCGATGAGCGCCTGAAGTACGAGGAAGACCCAGGCCTGCCGGCGGGTGACTTGGCCGGATGGCAGCGGCCGCGAGCGGGTGCGCTCGACCTTGGCGTCGATGCCCTCGTCGACGAGGTCGTTATAGGTGCAGCCGGCGCCGCGCATGGCGATGGCGCCGATGAGGAAGAGCACGAGGTGCCAGGGCGAGGGGAGCAGCGACAGCAGCGGGTCGCCCGGCCGCGCGAAAGCGACCGCGGCAAGTGCTGCCGACCACCAGCAGGGCCACAGAAGCAGAACCCAGCCAATCGGCCGGTCCCAGCGCGCAAGCTGCGCATAGGGCCACAGCCAGCGCGGCAGGAGCCGATACACCCAATGCCCGCTCGGCGCGTCCGCAACGCGCCCCTGCGCTTGGGTCGACTGGATCGTTTCCATGACAGTGGGAGTGGCAGGGGGCGGGTGGGGCGTCAAGCTGGACAAAACGCCCTACGCTCGATATATGTACAGATATATGAACATACGGGCAGAGCCATGCGTCATGTCACATACACCGATCTACGGAATAACCTCGCAAGCCATCTTGATCGCGTCGAAGACGACCGTGATGCCCTGATCGTCACGCGCCAAAATCACAACCCTGTTGTGATCGTGACCCTCAGCGACTGGGAGGGTATGAAAGAGACTTTGCATCTTCTGAGTACCCCCGCCAACGCGGATCACCTCCGTCAATCGATCGCCGAACTCAATGAAGGCAAGGGCGTCGAACGCGATTTGACCGACGAATGAAGCTTATCTTTTCCAGCCGGTCGTGGAGCGACTACCTCTTCTGGCAGGAGAATGACCGCGACATTCTGCGACGTATCAATGCGCTCATCATCGACACCCGCCGAAGCCCGTTTCAGGGGATAGGCAAACCGGAGCCGCTGCGGAACGAGATGTCGGGTTGGTGGTCACGCCGTATCACCGATGAACATCGAATCGTGTATCGCGTAAGCGGCATCGGCGAGTCGCAGGCACTCGAGATTGCGTCTTGCCGCTTCCACTACAAATGAGGGTGAATTGAACGTCCTTCTCATCGGCTCCGGCGGACGCGAGCACGCGCTGGCGTGGAAGATCGCGGCGTCTCCGCTGCTCACCAAGCTTTACGCGACGCCCGGCAATCCCGGCATCGCGAAGGAGGCGGAGTGCGTGTCGCTCGACGTGGCCAATCACAAGGCCATCGCGGACTTCTGCAAGCTGATGGGCATCCAACTCGTTGTGGTCGGGCCGGAGGCGCCGCTGGTGGCAGGTCTGGCGGACGATCTGCGTGCATCGGGAATTCGCGTTTTCGGTCCGTCGAAGCAGGCGGCGCAACTGGAAGGCTCCAAGGGCTTCACCAAGGATCTCTGCGCACGTCAGAACATTCCGACAGCGGGATATGGCCGCTTCAAAAATGCCGATGATGCGAAGGCGTATGTGCGTGCGAACGGTGCGCCGATTGTGGTGAAGGCGGACGGGTTGGCAGCCGGCAAGGGGGTCACCGTCGCGATGACAGTGGACGAGGCGCTGGGCGCGATCGACGCGTGTTTCGACGGCGCGTTCGGCGGCGCAGGCGCGGAAGTCGTTGTCGAGGAATTCCTGACCGGCGAGGAGGCGAGCTTCTTCTGCCTGTGCGACGGCAAGACCGCGCTGCCCTTCGGCACGGCGCAGGACCACAAACGCATCGGCGAGGGCGATACCGGGCCTAACACCGGCGGCATGGGCGCCTATTCTCCCGCGCCGGTGATGAGCGAAGAGATGATCGACCGCACCATGCGCGAGATCATCGAGCCGACGATGCGCGGCATGGCCGAAATCGGTGCGCCGTTTTCCGGCGTGCTCTTCGCCGGCCTGATGATCACGGACACCGGGCCAAAACTGATCGAATACAATACACGCTTCGGCGATCCTGAATGCCAGGTGCTGATGATGCGGCTGAAGGACGATGTGCTCGTGCTGCTCAACGCCGCGGCCGACGGTCAGCTCGCGCACATGTCCGCGCGCTGGCGTGACATGGCCGCGCTGACCGTGGTGATGGCCGCGACCGGCTATCCGGGAACGGTGGAGAAGGGGTCCGTCATTCGCGGCATCGACGCGGCGGCGAAAGACGGTGTCGAAGTTTTCCACGCTGGCACGGCGTCAAAGGACGGCGAGATTGTCGCAAATGGTGGCCGTGTGCTCAACGTCACGGCGACGGGCAAGACAGTTTCGGAGGCGCAGCAGCGCGCCTACGCGGCGGTGGACGGAATCGATTGGCCGGAGGGATTTTGCCGGCGCGATATCGGTTGGCGCGCCGTCGAGCGCGAGAGCAGTTAGCGCCGGAACGGATCGTCGAGCTCGAACGGATCGGGCGCGGGCTCGGTCGGCAGCGTGCCTTCTTCCTCGCGCCGCTTGAAATGCGCGAAAGAGCATTTCGGCGAACAGATGATGCCGCGGTCGGACCAGTAGGCCGGGCCGTTCTCCGGCCGGCCATGGTGATACCAGAAGCCGAGCGTCTGATAGGGCAGGCCGCATTCGATGCAGCGTTTGGTTTCCGGTCTGGCCAGCATGATGATCTCCAGCGCTCATTTAATCCCCAGATACCGCTCTCGCAAATGCGCTCGTTTGACGTTTACGTAAGAGGAGAAGTGCGCTAACGGGAGCGGCATATCGCGCCGGATAGCGCGGTCGGGTGGGGGGTCGAAGAGGGAAGAATGTATCGCGCGCCTGTCGATGAGATCGCCTTCACGCTGAAACATATCGCTGGATTGAACGATGCGATCGAGAGCGGTGCGTTCGGCGACCTCTCCGACGACCTGGTCGATGCGATCCTCGCCGAAGCCGGCCGCTTCGCGACGGACGAAATCGCACCACGCGCAAAAACCGGCGACGAACAGGGCGCGGTGTTCGAAGACGGCGCCGTCACCATGCCGGACGGCTGGAAGGAGCTCTATCGGAACTGGGCCGATGCCGGCTGGAACGGCCTGTCCGCTCCGGACGATTTTGGCGGGCAGGGCCTGCCTGTGATGCTCAACATCGCCGCTCTCGAAATGTGGAATTCCGGCTCGATGGCGTTCGGCGTAGGGCCGACGCTGACCATGGGCGCGGTGGAGGCGATCGAGAAGCACGCGACCGAGGATCTGCAGCGAACCTATCTCAGCAAGCTCGTCTCGGGCGAGTGGATGGGTACGATGAACCTGACGGAGCCGCAGGCGGGTTCCGATCTCGCCGCGCTGCGCACCCGCGCCGAGCGGAACGGCGACGGCACCTACCGCATCTTCGGCCAGAAGATTTTCATCACCTATGGCGAGCACGATCTGACCGACAATATCGTGCATATGGTTCTGGCGCGGCTGCCCGACGCGCCGGCCGGCACGCGCGGCATCTCGCTGTTCCTGGTGCCGAAATTCCTGGTGAACGAGGACGGCTCGCTCGGCGCGCGCAACGATGTGATCTGCGCTTCGATCGAACACAAGCTCGGCATTCACGGCTCGCCGACCTGCACGATGATCTATGGCGACGGCTCCGTCGAAGGGAGGGACGCCGGCGCGATCGGCTGGCTGATCGGCGAGGAGAACCGCGGCCTCGCCTGCATGTTCACGATGATGAACAATGCGCGCCTCGCGATCGGCATCCAGGGTGTCGCGGTCGCCGAAGCGGCGACGCAGAAGGCGATCGCCTACGCCAACGAACGGCGGCAGGGAAAGTCGGCAAAGTTTTCCGGCGAGGGCATGGCGCCGATCGTGCATCATGCGGACGTGAAGCGGACCCTGCTGACGATGCGGGCGCTGACCAGGATCGCTCGCGCGATCAGCTATTCCTGCGCGCACGCGATCGACCGGGCGCGGCGGAGCGAGGGCGATGAGAAGGAGCGCTGGCAATGCCGCGCTGACCTGCTGACCCCGCTCGCCAAGGCGTTCTCCACCGATGTCGGCGTCGAAGTCGCGTCGCTCGGCGTGCAGGTGCATGGCGGCGTGGGCTTCATCGAGGAGACGGGCGCGGCCGCGCTGTTGCGCGACGCACGCATCGCGCCGATCTATGAAGGCACCAACGGCATCCAGGCGATCGATCTGGTGACACGCAAGCTACCGCTTGGCGGCGGCGCGGTCGTTGATGCCTATATCGCCGAACTGGCCTCGGCGACCGAGGATGTCCGCGGCTCGAACCAGCTCGGCTTCGGCCTCACCTCGTTCAAGCTGGACGGCGCGATCGCGGATTTGCAGGAGGCGACTGCGTTCCTGCAGAAGGCGCAGCAGGACGGCAATATCGAAGCAGCGCTCGCAGGCGCGACGCCGTATCTCAGGCTGTTCTCGTTGGCCGCCGGCGGATCCTATCTGGCGCGCGCCGCACTTGCCGGCGGAACCGCCGACCGGATCGCGCTCTGCCGCTTCTTCGCCGAAAACCTGATCGGCGAAACGAAGGCGCTCAAGGAACGTGTGATTTCGGGCGCGGACAGCCTCGCGGATGCGGGTGCCGCGCTGGTGACGGGATAGAGGGGTAGAGCGTGACGGACCACATCGTCGTCGAGAGACAAGGCGCGGTTCAGACGATCCGCATGAACCGGCCTGACAAGAAGAATGCGCTGACGCGCGCCATGTATGGCGCGATGGCTGCGGCACTGAAGGATGGCGATGCCGATGCGGCGATCCGCTGCCACGTCATCCTCGGCGTGCCGGGCGCGTTCTCGTCCGGCAATGACATTGCCGACTTCATGGTCGTCGCGATGGGTGGCGAGGGCGGCACCGAGGTGTTCGATTTCCTGGTCGTGCTGGCGACGTGCCAGAAGCCGATCGTGTCGGGTGTCGATGGCATCGCGGTTGGCGTCGGCACGACCATCAATCTGCACTGCGACCAGACGTTCGCGACGCCGCGCACGATCTTCAGGACGCCGTTCGTCGATCTGGGACTGGTGCCGGAGGCGGGTTCGAGCCTGCTCGCGCCGAGAATTCTCGGCACGCAGCGCGCCTTTGCGCTGCTCGGACTGGGCGAGGGCTTTTCGGCCGACCGCGCGAAATCGGCAGGACTGATCTATGACGTGGTGGAAGAGGACGATCTCGAAAAGGATGTCTTCGCCGCCGCCGAGCGCATCGCGTCCAAGCCGCCCGAGGCACTGAGACTGGCGCGCGACCTGATGCGCGGTCCACGCGACGACGTGGTGGCGCGGATCAAGGAAGAAGGCAGGCTGTTCGGCGAACGGCTGCGCTCGGACGAAGCGAGAGCCGCGTTCACCGCGTTCATGGCGAGGAAGAAGGGATAGGCTTTTCGTGCAGGATGCTCGCTGACATGCACAGCTCTCGAGTCACGGGCCTCCTCGCCACAAACATCTTTCTCTCGGGTGCGGCTTTTGCGGCAATGACGCCTTATCGGGCGATCGTGGGCATCGAATCGCTTGGTCTGAGTAACGCTACATTTGCCTTGGTCATGACCTTGAATGCCCTGGGCGGGGCTTTCGCTGCCGTTACTCTTGGATGGCTGTCGGACAGCGTACGCGATCGTCGCTTACTCATATTTCTGTGCGCCGTCGCCGGTGCGATCGGCTTTGGACTTATCTGGGCGCTCCGGACGCCAATCGCCTTCATAACGGTATTCTGCTTACTCGTGCCATTCGGCAACGCGCTTTTCTCACAGAGCTTTTCATATTCGCGAGCATATTATGACCGCGAGCGCCCGGACCGGGCCGAACTTACCATATCGATGCTGAGAAGCGTGTTTACGGTGGCCTGGGTGATTGTGCCGCCGGTTGCCGGATGGATCGCAGCCGAAACGTCATCCTATTCGGCCTTTGCGTTCGCGGCGCTCGCTCATGTCGGCTGCACGCTGACAGTGGGCGTGCTCTTGATGCAGCCAGGCGCGCGCATTGGGCGAGACACAGTTGCGACAGGCGCATCGGTGGAGAGCTTGCCCAGCGCGCGCATTCCGTGGAGTTACAAAATCGGGATCGCAGGGGTCACTCTCGGGCTGGCCGCGCTTCAGCTCAACATGGTCCTGCTGCCGCTCGTCATCGTCCGCGATCTCGCCGGCAGCCTCGCGCAGGTCGGGATCAATGCAGCGGTGGCGGCCGCCATCGAGGTGCCGGTGATGATCGGTTGGGGTTATCTGGCGCTGAGGATGCGCAAGGAATCCATCCTGGCGATCGCCAGCGCGATTTTCGCCGTTTACTTTGGCCTCATGACCATGGCCGCAAGCTTTTGGCAGGTCGTGGTTCTTCAGAGTATCGCTGCTGTCGCCATCGCGGCCTTGCTCAGCATCAGCATAAGTTATTTGCAGGAGGCGATCCCAAGGCGCATCGGCCTATCGACATCGCTGGTCGACGTGACACGGGTCGTTGCTTCCGTCGCCGCCGCCGCCGTCTTCGCCCTCAATCCATTGGCCACCTACGGCCCGATCATGGCCGTTGCGGCCGTTCTAAGTTTGTGTGGTGCCCTGCTGATGGTGTTGGCTCACCGTGAAAGCAGGCGAATGGCGCTTCGCAACGATCCTTTGGCGCCGCCATCCTAAGGATACAAACGCGTCGTCTTCCAGCCTCCGCCGTCGCGGCTGAACACGATACGGTCGTGTAGGCGGAACGGGCGGTCGTGCCAGAACTCGATCGTCTCAGGCACGATGCGGAAACCGGACCAGTAGGACGGCCGCGGAATCTCGCCGACCAGATGCTTGGCGGTGTACTCCGCGACGGCCTTTTCGAGCGCGAAGCGGCTTTCCAGCGGACGCGACTGTTTCGAAGCCCAGGCGCCGATCCGGCTGCCGCGCGGGCGGGTGGCGTAATAGGCATTCGCTTCGGCGTCGCTGACGATCTCGACCGGTCCGCGCACGCGCACTTGACGCCGCAGCGACTTCCAGTGGAAGCACATCGCCGCCTTGCGGGATGCGAGAATCTCTTTTCCCTTGGCGCTCTCGAAATTTGTGTAGAAGACGAATCCGTGCTCGTCGAACCCCTTCAGGAGAACCATGCGGACATCCGGCAAGCCATCCGGGTCGACGGTCGCGAGCGCGACGGCGTTCGGATCATTCGGCTCGCTTTTTTCGGCGTCGCCGAGCCATTCGGCGAACAGGCGAAACGGCTCGTCGGCAAGCGTGAAGTCATCGCTTGTTAACGGAGTTTCGACCATAATTTTCTCCGATCGGGCCTGTGTGCCGGGGAGATTGCCCATTGCGGCGTAGAGTGCAAGCGTCAGCGGAGACCCCGCGTATGGTCCTGTGCGGCCTGCGTGCGGCTGCGCTCGCCTGCCTCTTCGCGTTCGGCGGTTGCGCGGGCGGCGGCCTCGACCTTAGCAAGGCCGAAGCCGACCCAACCCTGATCACCGGTTCGGTGCAGAATGGCGCCATGTCGCCAAGCTCAACGCGCCTGTCCGACGAGGCAACGATCCGCAACGCGGTCTCGTCCGCGGACGTGGAAGCAGCGGCAGCCCAGCCGCTCGCCTGGGCGAACACCGACACGGGCTCCCGCGGCGCTATCACCAAGCTTATCGAGCGGAAGGAGGAAAAGACCGGCCTCCTGTGCCGTTCCTTCACGGCGCTCCGCGAAAGCTTCGACGGCGTCGGGCTGTTTTCCGGCGACGCATGCCGCACCCGTACCGGCGACTGGCAGATGCGGACTTTCAAGCCGCTTTAGCGGCACTGGCACTGGAATTTCTTCCTAGCCGGGCGCATATAACAGGCGAGATTCCAGTCTTTTCGAGCAAAAAGCAGGCATGCGCGATCCGTATGAGGTGCTGGGCGTTGCGAAAAACGCCTCGGCCAAGGACATAAAGTCGGCCTTCCGGAAGCTCGCCAAGAAGTATCATCCGGACCAGAATCCGGACGATCCCAAGGCGAAGGACCGGTTTGCAGCCGTCAACCAGGCCTATGAGGTCGTCGGCGACGAGAAGCAGCGCGGCGCTTTCGACCGTGGCGAAATCGACGCCGAGGGCAAGCAGAAGTTTCAGGGTTTTGAAGGCCAAGGCGGCGATCCGTTCGCCGCGTTTCGCCGCGGCGCGGGCCGTGGGCCGGGCGGCCAGCGGTTCGAGTTCCGCACGTCGGGGCCAGGGGCCGGCGGCAGCCCGTTCGGCGACGGCGACATTTTCAGCGACCTGTTCGGCCAGGCGTTTTCCGGACGCGGCGGTCCGGGTGCGGCGGGCTTCGAACATCCGGCCGGCCACGATCTGCAGGCGACTCTGGACATATCGATCGAGGAGGTCGCGACCGCCGCCAAGGTCAATGCGCTGTTCCCGGACGGCCGCAGGATCGCGGTCAAACTGCCGGCCTTCGTCGAGGACGGCCAGACGATCCGGCTGAAAGGGCAGGGCGAGCAAGGTCCGGGTGGCGCCGGCGACGCGCTGGTGAAGATCCGTTTCCGCAAGCATTCGCGCTACCGCGTCGAGGGTCGCGATCTGCACGCCGATGTGCAGGTGCCGCTGAACGACGCCGTGCTGGGCGCCAAGGTTGCCGTCGAAACGCCGACCGGCAAGCTGGCGGTGAACGTTCCCGCCTGGTCGAGTTCGGACAAGGTACTGCGGCTGAAGGGCCGCGGCCTGCCACAGAAGGGCGGCGGGCACGGCGATCTTTACGCGCATGTGCGCGTCATGCTGCCGGAGCACGGCGATCCCGAGCTGGAAGCGCTGATGCGCCGCAAGGGAAGCTGATCTGGCGCGATATCCGCCTGTATCGAAGCTTGAAGGGCATAAATGCCTGTGCAATAGGCAGTTCAACCTCAAGCACAGGTGGAGACGGGTCTCATGGCGGGTTCCAACGGCCTCATGGCGGGCAAGCGCGGCCTGATTTTCGGCGTCGCGAACAATCGCTCCATCGCCTGGGGAATTGCGAAAGCCTGTGCGGATCAAGGCGCCGAACTTGCGCTGACCTATCAGGGCGACGCGTTCCGCAAACGCGTCGAGCCGCTGGCGGCGGAACTCGGCGCGTTTGTCGCGGGCCATTGCGACGTGACCGATATGGCGACGGTGGACGAAGTTTTCGCCAATGTCGCGAAGAAATTCGGCAAGATCGATTTCCTCGTCCATGCCGTCGCTTTCTCCGACAAGGAGGAACTGACCGGCCGCTATGTCGACACGACGCGCGACAACTTCCTGCGCACCATGGACATCTCGGTCTATTCCTTCACCGCGCTCGCCAAGCGCGCCGAGTCGCTGATGACCGATGGCGGTTCGCTGCTGACGCTGACCTATTACGGCGCGGAAAAGGTGATGCCACACTATAACGTCATGGGTATTGCCAAAGCGGGGCTGGAGGCGAGCGTGCGCTATCTCGCCGTCGATCTCGGTGGCAAGGGCATCCGCGTCAACGCGATTTCCGCAGGGCCGATCAAGACGCTCGCGGCGTCGGGCATCGGCGATTTCCGCTACATCCTTCGCTGGAACGAATACAATGCGCCGCTGAAGCGGACCGTGTCGGTGGAAGAGGTAGGCGACGCCGCGCTTTATCTCCTGTCGCCGCTGTCGCGCGGCGTCACCGGCGAAGTGCATCACGTCGATTCCGGCTACCACGTGGTTGGCATGAAGGCGATCGATGCGCCGGATATGTCGGTGGTTAAGGACGGAGAGTGAGGTAGTGAGTGGTGAGATAGTAAGTCGCTGATTCAGCAATCGCCGTCTCGTTTCTCACGACTCCCTTCAGACCCGCCGCTCTCTAACTCACTATTCCCTACTCACTACCTAACGCGTCCCATGCCTCCACTCGTCTATTTCGTCCGCCATGGCCAGACCGACTGGAACGCCGAAGGCCGCCTGCAGGGGCAGGCCAACACGGATATCAACCAGCGCGGACGTGAGCAGGCGGACCGCAACGGCAAGCGGCTGGCCGGACTGATCGGCGACGCGACCGGCTGGGATTTCGTCGCCAGCCCGCTGAAGCGCACCCGCGAGACGATGGAGCGCGTGCGGGTCGGGATGGGTCTGCCGGCTCAAGGCTACCGCACCGACGACCGCCTGAAGGAAGTCCATTTCGGCGACTGGCAGGGCAAGACGTATATGGAACTCGAGGCCGAACGGCCGGGCACGACTGCCGAGCGCGCGGCCGACAAATGGAATTTCCGCCCGCCTGGCGAACTTGCCGAGAGCTACGCGATGCTGACCGCGCGCGTAAAACCGTTTCTGGACGAGTTGAAATCAGAGACGGTGTGCGTCACGCATGGCGGCGTGATCCGCGCGATCTTTCGCCTGGTGCAGAATATGGGCGAAGACGAAACCGCGGCCCTGGACATCCGCCAGGACCGCGTTCTTAGATACCGCAACGGTGCTTTGAACTGGCTATAAGCGCGAGCGCCTACTCGGAAAATTCCATGTCCGTGATCAGGTTCTGGCCGCCGACCTCGTCATAGGCGAGGAGGATTTCCATCCCTTCCTTGATGATGTCGACATCGAACTCGCCCGGCAGCTTGTATGATTTGCCGTTGTCGAGCGTGATGGTGAGGTTGTCGCGGTCGATCGACTGGATCTGGCCTTCGGCCTCGGCGGCGTAGGCCGCGCCTGAAATCATCAATACGCCGGCAAGGGCGCCAATCAGGGTACGCATATCGTCCTCTTTTTTCGTTCGTCCCGCAGCGTCGCGGGTTAGGAAGATCTCAGGATGGGGTGAAAAGAGCAGAAACACGATCAATTTGTCAAAATTAAAACAGTTGGCGCGCTGGTTTGACCCCTGCAAAAAACGTGGATCGCGCGGTTTCGCGATCCCGAAACGCTTGTGCCGAGCAATCCTTCCCCATGTTCCGCAATTCCGGACGCAAAACCGCTTCCCACTTTTGCTGGAATTGCTCTAGAACGCATCTGCCGCAAGGCTCCCGCCGTTTCCGGGCAGAAAACCACTATGTCGCACAACACGTTCGGCCATCTTTTTCGCGTGACCACCTGGGGCGAGAGCCACGGGCCGGCGCTGGGCTGCGTTGTCGATGGCATCCCGCCGAACATTCGCTTCACGGTTGCAGACATTCAAAAAGAACTCGACCGCCGCCGCCCGGGACAGTCGCGCTTCGTGACGCAAAGGCGCGAGCCGGACGAGGTGAAAGTGCTGTCGGGTTGCATCGAGGACGGCGATGCACTTGTGACCACCGGCACACCGATCTCGCTGATGATCGAGAATGTCGACCAGCGTTCCAAGGACTATGGCGACATCGCCAAGCAGTACCGGCCTGGCCATGCCGACTACGTCTATGACGCGAAATACGGGCTGCGCGATTTTCGCGGCGGCGGCCGTTCGTCGGCTCGCGAGACGGCGGCGCGCGTTGCGGCCGGCGCGCTGGCGCGGAAAATCGTGCCGGGTCTGGTGGTGCGTGGCGCGCTGATTGCCATCGGCGAGAAGGAAATCGACCGCGCCAACTGGGACTGGGATTTTGTCGGCGACGCGGAGAACCCGTTCTTCACGCCGGATCGGAAATCAGTGCAGGTCTTCGCCGATTATCTCGATGGCATCCGCAAGGCGGGCTCGTCGGTCGGCGCGGTGATAGAGATCGTTGCCGAAGGCGTGCCGGCCGGGCTCGGCGCGCCGATCTACGCCAAACTCGACCAGGACCTCGCCGGCAATCTGATGTCGATCAACGCGGTGAAGGGCGTCGAAATAGGCGAGGGGTTTGCAGCGGCGCGCCTCACCGGCGAACAGAACGCCGACGAGATGCGCATGGGCAATGACGGCAAGCCGCTCTTTCTGTCCAACCATGCCGGCGGCATTCTCGGCGGCATCTCGACCGGCCAGCCGGTCGTCGCGCGTTTCGCCGTCAAGCCGACCTCGTCGATCCTCACGCCGCGCCGCTCGATCGACAAGGACGGCAAGGAGGTCGATATCCTGACCAAGGGCCGGCACGACCCGTGCGTCGGTATCCGCGCCGTGCCGATCGGCGAGGCGATGATTGCCTGCACCATCGCCGATCATTATCTGCGCCATCGCGGACAGACGGGAAGGGTTTAAGGCAGTAGGAGAATAAGGCAGTAGGGCAGTAGGAATTGCTGAACTGTCTGTCGTCACTCCACGTACTTTCCTTCTTTAACCTATTGCCCTACTGCCATACTGCCTTGTGAGCGAAGCGAACTGCATGCCTTACGACCAGACCAAAATCGTTGAAGCCCTGCGCGCATTCGAGCGCGGCGAGATCGTCGTCGTCATGGACGATGACGGGCGCGAGAACGAAGGCGATCTGATCGTCGCGGCGGTACACTGCACGCCGGAAAAGATGGCGTTCATCGTCAGGCACACATCCGGCATCGTCTGTACGCCTATGACGCGCGATGACGCGCGCCGGCTGAACCTGGCGCCGATGGTTGCCGACAATGACGCGCCGCATTCGACGGCCTTCACCGTAAGCGTCGATTTCAAGCACGGCACGACGACCGGCATCTCGGCCGACGACCGCACTGCGACGGTGCGCAACCTTGCCAATGGCAATGTCGGTGCGGCGGACTTCGTGCGACCCGGCCACATTTTTCCGCTGATCGCGCGCGAGGGCGGCGTGCTGATGCGCTCGGGCCACACGGAAGCGGCGGTCGACCTCTGCAAGCTTGCCAACCTGCCGCCGGTCGGCGTCATCTGCGAACTCGTCAACGATGACGGCTCGGTGATGCGCGGGCCGCAGGTGACGGCGTTCGCCGAGAAGAATGGGCTGAAGCAGGTGTCGGTTGCGGACCTGATCGCCTATCGCCAGCGGCAGGAAACGCTGATCGAGCGCGTCGCCTGCACGAAGACCGACACGCTCGGCGGCGAGGCGCAGGTCTACGCCTACAGCCTGCCGTGGGACGCGACGCAGCACCTGGCGGTCGTGTTCGGCGACATTCGCGACGGCGTCGACGTGCCGGTCAGGCTGCACAGCGAGGACGTTGTCGCCGACGTGTTCGGCACCGGGCATCGCCTCGACGACATCATGAAGGAGATGGGCAAGATGAAGCGCGGCGTCATCGTCTATCTGCGCGAGGGCTCTGTCGGCGTCGGTCAACAGGAGCGTGCGCGCAAGGCGCAGGGCGAGCGCGAAGCGCATGAAGAGGCGAGGGCGCGCGAAAGCGAATGGCGCGAAATCGGCCTCGGCGCGCAGATCCTGAAAGACCTCGGCATCACTTCGATCAATCTGATCGCCTCGCGCGAGCGTCACTATGTCGGCCTCGAAGGATTCGGCATCCAGATCGCGAAGACGGAAATCCTCTAGTCGTTTCCCTCGCCGAGGACGCGGCTCATTTCATTGACCGCCGCGTCGAATTGCGGGTCGCTGCCCGCGGCATAGGGCAGGTTGAACGGCACATGTATATCCGGCTCGACGCCCTTTCCCTCCAGTCGCACGTCGGTGTCGAGGATCGCATCGTTGACGGCGACGATGAGTAAACTGTCGTCGGGGAGCAGAAAACCGCGGCCCGCAAGCAAGGCTCCGGCAGTATGCGTACCGACGAGCGGAATGCCGTTGACCTTCAGCCCATAGGCGAACACTTCGAGGCCGCTGCGCGCGCCCTCATCGATGATGCCCACGACCGGCTTGCGCCAGCGTATATTGGCGAGGATGTCGTCGCCGTCGCGCTCGACGAGCCGGAAGTCGGGCGTGTCGCCGACGAACATCTCGGCCGCATCGGCTTCACCGCCGCCCCAGCGACCGCGCAGATCGACCACAAGTCCGTCGGCCTCTTTTAGGGCGCCATCGACGATTTCGCGTGCGATGATGCGCATGCCATCGGGCGTCGAGAGCGTCCAGATATGGACGTAGCCGATCTTGCGCCCATCGCGCTCGACGATTTTCGCGCTCTCCTTGATAGCGCGCTCGAAGGAGCGGAGGGGTTTTGTCTGCTCGACTTTGAGCTTTACGGTGAACGGCGCTTCGCCTTCGCGCCGGCGCAGGCTGACCTCGATCTCCTTACCGGTTTTATCCGTGAATGAGGCGATGTCGTCATAGGGCGCGCCATCGACGGACAGCACCTCGTCTCCGACCGATATGTCCGCCTTGGCGGCCGGCGAGCCGTCATAGACGTCGCTGACAAAAAGCTTGCCATCGATGTTCCGTGCAATGAAGCCGACGCCCGGATAATTCACTTCGCCTTCGGGCGGGAACAGGCGGCGAAGATCGCGGCGCACGGCGAAACGGAAAATGTCGGTGAGTTCGAAATATTCGATGTCGTCCGGTGTATAGCGGCCCATATGCGAGGCGTTGAGGCTCGCGAGCACTGAATCTATCGCTTCATCGATGCGTGCTTCGGGCGTCTGTGCGTTGATCGGTGCGGTGGAGTCCTCAATCTCGGCGCGCACCGCCGCACCGAATTTATCCAGTGCGGACTCGTCGTAGAAATTGTCCCAGACGAGCCGGACCGTTCGGTCAAACACGGCGTGACCGGAGACAGGCGGCTCGGCGGCTTGTGCCGCATATGGCGCAGCGAGAGCCAGCACGGCTGCCGCCAAGCCGGAAAGAAAGCGTTTTCTATGCAAGTCGATCCTCGGTCGCTTTGCCACCCGACACGATACTTAGCGCGAAGCCGCAGGTGGGCGGCATCAAAGCAAAGTGAGTGGAGAGTGAGGGGCCTGCACAGGCCGCCGGGCTTCAGGAGGATTCGTCGATGCCGGTTTGCACATCCAGAATGAATTCGCGCATGAGTGCCGCGCATTCCTGGTGGTGCGTTTCGAGCAGGAGATGCGCCGCATCGTAAATATGCATGTCGAGCCGATCGAGTTCGCGCGCATAGGCGAGCACTTCCTCGATCTCGAAATACGGATCGTGCCTGCCCCATAGCATCAGCGCGCGCGGCTGGTGTTCACGATGATAGGCCGAGATCTCGGGAAAGCGGGCGACGTAGCGCCCATAGTCGGCGAAGATACGGAATTGTATCTCGACCAGTCCCGGCTGGCTCATACGCTCCCAATCGAGATGCCAGCCCTCGGGCGCGACCTTTGGCTTCAGCCGTTCAGGAATGTCGCCGACATAGGTGTGCCGCACGCCCTCGAAGTTCAGCCATTCCGGGAGTTTCGCGCGGTTCTCCGGCGTGGGCTCCGCCCAGTAGGCCTTGTTCGGTATCCAGTCCGGACCCAGGCCTTCTTCGTGCGCATTGCCGTTTTGAATGATGAGCCCCATCACCCGCTCGGGACGCGCCATTGCCAGATAATACGCGACCGGCGCTCCGAAATCGTGGACGTAGAGGAAGAACCGCTCGAGCCCGGTCTCCCGCGTCAAGGCGTCGATCGTCCGCGCCATGGCGTCGAAGGTGTATTCGTAATCGTCCGGCGCTTCCGTGAAGCCGAAGCCCGGCAGGTCTGGCGCCACGACGTGGGCCACCTTGGCCAGCGGGGTGATCACGTGCCGGAAGTAATGCGACGAGCAGGGCTGGCCATGAAGAAGCAGCACGCCGGGCGCGTCCCGCCGGCCGGCCTCGCGGTAGAACAGCTTCACCCCATCCAACTCGACCGTCCGGTGCTTCGCTTTCTGAATGGTAAGCACTTTTCTCTCCTCGACCTATCGCAGCACCCAAAAACCGGATATCTGCGTGATAGCGGTTAGCAGCATATAACCGGATAACATCATTAAAGCGGTTAAGTTCCATGTCTGACCATAACGATACGGAGTGGGTGCAGGAGCACTTCATTGGGGGGCACCCCGCGCTGGACCTCTCGAACGCCGTGTTCGATAGGCGAACGCCCGCCCAGGATAACGAACTCCTGAAGTCTGCTCGAGACATTGGAAATTGGATCCTCGCCGCAGGCCTCGCCACTGACGCGCAAGCGGGAGCAGTTGCCGGAATTGCTGACGCCGCGCTCGTGGAACAGGTGCGGGAGATAAGAGAGGCGTCGTTCTCGATTTTTGATGCGCTCGCAGCACGCGCGGCGCCTCCGGCAGACGCGCTTGGCCTGCTCTTGCTGCGCGCAGGAAATGGCCTTTCCGCTGGCCCTGTCGAACTGGATAAAGCGAGACCGGAAGTCCGGCATCTTCAGTGGCGGGATACCGCCGCTGTCACGGCTTTCCTGGCGATGCAGTCGATCGAAGCCTTCTTCACTCTGCCGCGCGAGAGACTCCGTTCCTGCCCTCGTTGCGGCTGGCTTTTCGTCGACACGTCGCGCGGCGGCAAACGTCGCTGGTGCAGCATGCGGACGTGCGGGAACCGCGAGAAGGTGTTCCGCCACAAAGGCCATACGCATTAGAAAAGAACGGGCCTGCGCAGGCCCGTTCTTCCAATCGGCGAATGCCGCGAAGATTATTCGGCCGGAACCGGCGCCACTGCCGCGGAGAGTGTATGCCCACGGCTTTCCGCGCCGAGCGCGCGCTGGCCAAGCGTCACCGTCGCCAGCGCGATCGCGCCGGAGATGACCGACACCCAGAAGCCATTCTGCGCGCCGAACGTATCGACCACCCAGCCGGCGGCGAAGGAGCCCAGCGCCATGCCGATGCCGATGCCGGTCATCACCCAAGTGATGCCTTCAGTGAGCATCGAGGCCGGCACCAGCCGCTCGATCAGGCCGAAGGCCGTGATGAAGGTCGGCGAGATCGCCACGCCGCTAACGAACACCGCAAGCGCCAGCAGCGGCACCGTATCAGCCACCAGCAGCGGCAGCGTTGTCAGTGCGATGATCGCGACGGCGATCATCAACTGGCGCTGCAGCGGGTAGGTGAGGTTCAGCGCGCCGACGATGAGGCCGACAATGAAAGAACCGACGGCGTAGACGCCGATCACGAGCGTCGCAGCACCCGGCTGGCCGAGCTGTTCGGTGATCGCGACGGCGCTCACTTCGGCGGTGGCGAAAATCGCACCGATGAAGATCAAAGCAAAGGTGATGATCTGCACCGGCCGCTGGCGGATTGCCGAGCCGGTCGCATGATGCGCCTCGATTGGCCGCACCGGCGGTTCGGTCGAGCGCTGCACGATGAAGGCCAGCGAGCCGAAGGCGAGCAGCAGCGTGCTGACCAGGATGCCGGCCTCGGGGAAGAGCGCGACGGAGAGGCCGACGGAAAGCGAGGCGCCGGCGATGTAGACAAGCTCATCGGCTGCCGACTCGAAGGCAAAGGCTGTGTTCAACTCGGGCCGATCGCGGAAAATCTCGCTCCAGCGTGCCCGCACCATCGCGGGGATGCTGGGCATGGCGGCGGCGAGGAAGGCGGAGACGAAGAGCGTCCAGA
>Ga0335075_10003421_pt1 | contig 25175 bp, 28 predicted proteins | sample Lox_Sample_24_FD_206723 | JGI IMG/M metagenome (GOLD analysis project Ga0335075, IMG submission 206723) | Soil microbial communities from Loxahatchee National Wildlife Refuge, Florida, United States - Lox_Sample_2.4 | ecosystem: Environmental > Terrestrial > Soil > Wetlands | place: USA...
GGCGAAAAGGGGTGCAACAACAGGTTATAATTTGTGTGGGAAGAATTTACAATATGGTGCACCACGGTTGTTGCAGGTGCAACAACGAAATATTGCAGGGTGCGACAAAGCATGTATTATAGTGTAGAATCGCAACCATCTCGCAATAGGGGTTACTAGTACAAGGAATCGTACCTTTCTTCCGTTGACATAATATAATATCATGGTGTGCTCTGACGTTTCTTGAAGAGACTCCGGTTTTTAGGCACTACCTTCTCCCCAAACTTTGCCTTCAGCAATCCCTTTAATCCATTGACCGTTGACATATACTTCGCCTTTTCTGAGTCGGATATGGCGCCTGCCCGCTTCACTGCATGGGTGTACAATGCGTTCAGACGGTCGCTCAAACTCGGCGTATTTCGGTCTGCTAAACTCTCAAGCATAGGAATAAATACGCCTAGCGCTACCCACCAATCCAAGAATTCTGTCTTGAGGAACTCCGATGTTAACTGGCTCGCAAGGATCTGTGCTCTCTCAGTTTGTCCTTGGCGTTCATACATTGTGAGAAGTCGTAACATTCCCCAGACTCTCCAGTATGGGCTGGTCGGATGACTCGCGAGGGCTTTGAAGAGGGTTTCTGCATCGATGTGCAGATTTAACTTAACCAAGAGATCGGCGAAGGCAAAACGCAATTCGCAGGCAACTTCACCAACAGTTAAAATTGGAGGGTAGGTCTGAGTTCGAATGTCCCCACCGGGATCTTTGACTGCGTGGAGCCACTGATCTGTATGTCGAAGCGCTTCCGAAGCCAAGTGTTCGAAATCTTTATCCTCCGCCAGGCATGCGACTAATGCAATTCTCAATGCTAGAAGATGTTTGATCCAATGGTGGCTTAGATTGAGATCGTAATTGTGGAACAGATCCTGAGCAGCTCGTTCTGCATCGCGAAGGAACGGTCGACTCTCGGCGTACAGACGTTGCTTAAAACATACCCACCCGATGTTGTGGTATAGATGAGGCAAAGAAACGTGTGGGACTCCTTGCGCTTCAAAAATTTTCCTAGCTTCGAAATAATGAAGAAGGGATTGTACAAATCGTTTGGACTCCGCAAATATCTCTGCCACGCGCATATGGACCAGAGCCACCTTAGGATGATTCTCACCGAACGTTTCTTTGTGTATCTCGAGCACAGCGATCAAGGCCGTGACATCCTTTGTCGAGTTAGACAACTGCAAGAGATCGGCTCGGAAGAACTGAGCGGTGCAACTAATGCTCTTGACTCCTTCTACACAATCTTGTAGCGCCTTGTCTGCCTCATTCAGCAAGTCGCGCGCCGGAATCAGCAACCCTTTGCGGAGGTACAATTCGACAAGAGTCATGTGCACTTCGAGGGTCAGTGGACTACTCCGTCCTAATCCTTGCGTACGGATATCTTTGGCTTGTAGAAGTAGACCCTCCGCTCTGTCGAAATATTGCCATTTGACCATAATTCGCGCCACGTCCAACATGCTCTGCGTTGTGTCCAAACTTGTCTCGGTCAAGAGCTCGCGCCGGATAGAAAGAGCGGTCTCTGCTATGGAATAAGAAATATCATAGGAGTAGCGGTCAATTAAATATATGGAAGCTTTGCAAAGCATTTGCGCCAACGACAGTGTTCGAAGGCTAAACTCGGTTGCATCATCACGACAACGCAAGACATGGGGGAGACAGCGCCGAAACTTGGCCAACGATTCAGTGGAATCAGCATTATCAGGGAGCACCGTTTTGATGATGTGAATTGCGTAATTGATCCAAGTTATCGTTTCCTTTTGAATCGCCAAACGTTTCCGGATAACGGCTTGAGATATTAATGGCAGCGAAAGACTGCCTTCAGTCTCGCAAATGAAAGAAACCGATAGCAAGGTTGAAATTGCCTTCTTAAGCCGGATTTTGCTTTTCAACACTTCCCTAACCGCGGATTTTGGCAAGGCCGACGAACCGCTTTGTAGCATTGATACATCTACACCACGGTGATCGAGACAAGAGAGAATATTAAGGAGCTCAAGCGCATCGGGGTTTTCCTTCTGAACTCGCTCGATTATCTGGTTCCACAGAAACGAAATAGTGTTGTTGTAATAGGACAAAGGTTGAGAGATTCGTTGCGGTGTCCAGAATATTATAGTGTCTCTAGCATTTGTAGTCGACCTTGACAGGTACTCGGGTAACTTGAACGACGTTTCTTTCAAGTAAGATACAGTCTGCTCCAAGGCTAATGGATAGTCATCGCATATAGATTTGATTTTGGCTTCCTCTTCGGTCGACCCGTTTGCGTAAACATCACCCTTTCTAAGGAACTCTCTCGTTTCGTCATCGCTGAATATTTCAACCCCGAGCGCCGTCTTAAAATATAGCTGAGATGCTGGGGAATTGAGCGTAGTGCAGAGTAAACTTCCTTTTCCAGTTACCGGAATGAGGTCTTGGAGCTTTTCTACCTCATTGAGATCGTCGATGATCATCAACCAATTGCTCAGGGTCACAGAGTCCTGCAACGCATTGACAGCGGCTTTGGCGGTTATTTCGGCATTCCCGAATTGCGACTGTTCGAACAAACTCTGCGCTATGTCGTTGTAGCTCTGCACAAGTCGTTCTCTGGACGATCCATCCAGCCAAAATATCGCAGAGTATTCTTTACGATCGAGCTCTCGAAATGCATATTCAATGGCAATTTGCGTTTTCCCCATGCCAACTGCACCATACAACGCTACATTGGCAACAGACGTTGGCTCGTCTGCCCGCTGCTGGATAAAGGAGGCGTGAAGCAAATCGAGATAGAATTCGCGACCGGTAAAATGGGGATTTCGAAAATGTGGAACTTTCCATTCAAAGGTTTTTGGTTGCCTGGGTTTGAAGACAGGAACTCCTAAATACATTTAACGCTATTACTACAATTGAGATTCAACCTATAGCAGCCCTAAGAGCTGGTTCAGAGGCAAGCAACTCGACACAATCCGTAACCATTTCTCGACGTTCGGGATCGCGAAGATATGCATCTGTCAGCTGCGATATTTCTCTCAACTTGGTGCTCTCTTGCAACCCGATGTGCGACATTCCGCTTGTTACATTGAACCTATAGTACCGGGCTTTTGGGGTACGCTTCTGAAGCAGCGGATGCTCGATGAGGCTCATATGAACCATTTGGCAACTAGTCGCAAGCTCGGTACAGTATGCAGCGACAGTAAGTTTCTCAGCAGTCAACGGTGCAACATTTTGCATGACAGTCCCGAGGATCCCCCCAAACTGCTCCTTCGTTTTACTGGCACCGGAAATTGGTTCCATCAAACCGGTACCGATGGAAAGCATGCAACCGACTTCCCTGGTGGGCCAAATGCGACGAGCTTCGCGCAAAGCTTCTTCGGCAGGATTATTATACCCGATTCCGCCGTCAACGTATTGATCATCCTCAATTTCCTGAGGGGGGAAATATGTAGGTGCGGCGCTTGTCGCACGAGCTGCTTCCAAAACGGTACAAAGGATTTCTGTACCATCGACCTCGTACGATTTGAACAAGACGGGAGCGCTGTCTTGGGACAAATGTCTCTTGGCGACAACAAATGTCTTGGGGCTATCAGATCGATTCTCGAGCATCAGACTTTGATCCGACTCCCCTGCATCGTGCAAGATTTTCTTGATACTTTCTTCCAGGACATTGACATCATAACGATTGGCTCCAGACTTCTCCTCGCTGAAGACATGACCGCTGAGTTCTTTGTACGCAGTCTGACAATCTAGCATCGACTGTGGAAGTTAGCTACAAACCATTTTGGGAAGGGATGATACCATTCTCAAACGCCCAAGCATTATAGCCAAAAGTCCACCTGTGCTCGTGCCACAGATAAGATCAAAGTACTTCCAAGGTTCTGGAAGTCGATCGACTTTGATATTTAGTGTTTTCTCCTGGATATGTTTCAAGCGTGCCATGAGGTATTTGAGGATCAAGACCTCCGAAAGTCCCCTGACTCCTCCGCCATCGAGAGTGAGAATCCGAAGTGGTGGTGCTTGAGAGGCCATTTGCAGTGTCTTCCAATATCAGGTCAAAACAAAGAGGGGGGTGGATTTACGATGTATCGCTTTACCGGAAGCAAGTGTAGCTTAGGTAGGTTCGAGTATCTGTGTAATAACCTCCTTTAGTTCGGGCGCATTTTTGTGAAGAGCCTTTTTATCGCACCGTGTGAGCGAATTGTGTTGCATGACCGGTTTTGATGGCCGGAGAGGAATAAAGCTCTTTTTGCCACAGAATAAGGTTCACAGGCACGGTACTCCCCGTCCGGTACATCAGAAAAAAATAAAGTTCGCAGAAGTAACGCCATCGTTCCGCACTTGAAATTAATTACATGACTGAATTTATTCCCGGGAAAATTATCTTCTCGCGCATCGACCTATAGCTAACCCTCGGGATATTTTGGACCGTGGGGCGGATAATCCCTCTCGTGTACGATGGGGGATACGATATCACTTGTTCAGTTTATTACGGATGGACAATGAGCTACGGTTTTTCTGGAGGGATGTTGTCCCCGTATTTCTTTCTTTCTTTTTTTTTTTTTTTTTTTTTTTTTTCGTTTCAATTCTCCCGTATCTATTGGAAATTGCGGTGGGAATTGCTTATTGTACGGCGGCATGCATTTTGGACATGCTTGTTGAATGCATTGGTTGGAGGATATAGATGCTGGTTCCTATTGGTCGAAGCACGAGTGAAACAAGTACTTTTGGAGAACAACCTTATTTTTGTTTCAAATTTTATCGCCCAGATGGAGCAAAACCCAATCACGTAACTTGGGTATTACATGGCCGACATGAGATCCGAGGGCATGATTTTGAACGGTAGCGTGTCTGGTTCTTCTAAAGCCAACGGAGCGCGGAGAATGCCTCCGACCTTTGGCCAAGCGGCGAAATAAGGTTCCGAGCGCGGGCAGCCAGTTTCGAAAATGGTCAAATCCTTTGAATTGATAAAAGGTTGCATGACTATTACATGTGTATATATATATATATATTGTATCTATTCCCGAGTTCATATGGCATTCAACCTTGATTGAGTTTTGCTTGACTCAGCATTACATTATCCCCACCACCTCAGTCCCATCGAATTGTGAGTTAACGTCCCAAATGCGATACTTGACAAACGTTTGTCTGACACTCGTATTTACAGCTATTCAACAAGTGGTCAGTCAGACAACTCGGGCATGCAACTACGAGGTCTACGTGGTATGTTTTGTAAAGTGACGATCGGATCTAACCGTAGACCGATCCCTCTGCCGGAGAGATTCTCACCGTTGGGCCAGCCAATCAAAGCTATTTTTCACAGGGGATGCTTGAGTCTGTCTTGCCGGGTGATTATTGCGGCGCACAGGCTCCATATACCGTTACCGCCATTCTAAGTATTCAGGAAGAGACTTATATTCAGTCGAGCCAAGTATACCTCCCAACATCTACCAGCACCTTCATCTTCACCTGGACAGACATTACTTACGCAACACTCACACCCCAATGGGCGACAGCGGTGAGACCTAAACTGTTTGTGTGAGCTGACATCTTAACAGATATTAAGCGCATCGGAATGGGCATCTCCAAGGATTGAAGCCATGTACCTTCCCTGTCAACCTTGTTAACCCATTAGCTTCACGATTACCACTGTGCAACCTGAGTCAGGTGGCCTTTCAGGTGGAGCTATCGCTGGAATTGTGGTTGGTGCCATAGTCGGGATCGGCATCGTAATCGTCGTATGCCTACTAGTGTTCTTGTATGCCAGGCGCAGGAGGCCGACAAGGCTATCGGACAACAACCTGAAGGCAAAAATCCCCGAAAATGTGGCAACAAGGACTGAGGGGCCCATGCTAGCATCCGATGACCAACTGCCAGAATATCAGGGCACTCAGGATGTAGCACCAAGACGGGTTTCCTATATATAATTCAAAGGGCAGTATTCAGATTGTAATTCAAATACATAATTAAATCAATGCAATCAAACAATCGCGAACTTAGTACACTCTTATTACGTATTATTGCGATTAGAAAGAATTGGGGGTAGGTCCAGGTAGTTTTGTTATCAATATTGAGACTTCCTTTGTCGTCAAGCAGTTGATATTTTCTACTTCCTTGGCTACGGTTTTATTGTCAATGCAATCATCGCCTGGCCCTCAGTAGACGATCTCCGGCCTGTTTCGGACCCTGCTTCAAAATACTTGAGAATGAGACTCTTATCAGCCAGCAGCCGTCTAACGTCACCGTCCTTTCCTTCCCTCAACCTAGCTAATACCTTGGCCAGAGTGTTCTCTCGGTTCGTTAATATTCGAGAAGCAAAATCGACGAGAGGAAACGAGCTGATGCCGGGACCTTGAACGAGTGATGCAAGGCATATTCCAGTGATGCATAACAGAAATATGGCCGAGGACATGGCTGTATAAACGATTACTGTCCAATGCGGAATGACGCCGACTACAACACTTTCGGAAAGATCTACAGCCGCAAAGAAGTCACTTGGGAAATCTTCGATAGGAGTTGAAAAATTGATAGACAAGAGATTCTGATTGACCAAATTCTGCTGGAAGAACAGCAGTGGAATCGTGAGAATGCCTGCAAAAAAGTTCTGGCGGACGATTGGTGGGGACCCGGGCGCACTCAGACCCGACGCTAGCTGCGCCACGAGGTAACCAATTGTAGTTGACTGACCAAGCACGATTGTACTAGCGTTATCGGGGCCAAAGATGCAAAAAAGTCCCCAAATGAGCGAGGTAGAGTTAATAAATTGAGGTATGGGGTCAGAAAGATTTGACGCAGAGATTACTGACGAATTTGCCAACGAGTAAATCACATCAGCCTTGCGTTGGGATACTGACATTAACAATGAAACCGAATTGTTCTCATTCTGTGTTTTGTTCGGAAGACAAGAAGGGGACCAACAGGCATAGGCCTCTGCTGATTAGCAAGCCAAAAGAGTGGTTGTACGAGCTGCGATGACATTTGTTTCATAATTTAGGACACAGATTTCGAGGGTATAGCCGACGTTTCCCCACAACGTACAATCGTTAGAATTCACCGGAATGTCAACCGAGCTGAACTCGTAATCGATCTGAAGACTCATGACTTGGTGAACCACAGCGACATCCGCCGACGTATTGGTGGCCACAAACTGGGGAGCAGGGCTGATCGCACCTATCTCACCGGGAAAGAGATACGTCGTTGAGTCGTTGTCAGATTGTAATTGTATCTGCCTACCATAGGTCCCCAAGATATCGGGAAACTCTTGAATCGCTAGCCCAGCAAACTCAAATGACCACCCCGGATTGGAGTTAATCAAATCAATGTATAGACCAGGCTCAAATGGTCCGACGCCAGCGGTAGCGCTATATGTGTGCACCGGACGATAAATGGTAGAACTAGTGACAAAACCTAGAATTAATTCACCGTAGCATTGTTGGACCATACTGGTAAGAACAACTGACATGGTCGGTACAATAGCCAGTACAAGTATTCTACAAATTTAGATTTGTCTCAAAGCAACCTTACCGCAGTAGGATCCAAGGGCGATGCCAGTCTCGAGTCCGGGACTTGCTTGACCAGAACCAAAGTTTGAACAATCCCGCAAGACCTGTTGTGGAACTCATCGACAGCCATGTAGAGACACTGAGGCCTTGCTTTGAGCCCACAGCTGCCCACAAAATGAGAGAGCTCGTTGTCGTGAACAAGGCAACGAGTAATACTGTAATCCCCTCTGAGAGGATTCGCAACTTTCTGGTTACAGTTGTCGGATTATCAGCTGTCATTTTGAATGAGACAATAAATGCGTACGCAAGGGTTATCGACAACCAGACTGCCGCTGCAATGGCAATGAGCAAGGGCCATTTCGTTCTGGAGAATGTGCTTGGAAACGAATCATCAACTTTTGTCGATGATTGTGGCGAAGAATGAGCAATTGGGGTGTAATTATTCTGCTCAACCTTACTCCTCGATTTGCGCTCTGGAGACGGCATCATGATAGTTTCGTTTTGGACCTTCTGGTCTATTACAGGACACGAGAGGGGTAGATATAGGACGTGCGGGCGCCTTAACCGGAATAGCGCAGGTGTGTAGCCTTCCGAGAATAGCAGCACTCTGAAACACATAGCCATGCATCACATAAGGCTGTGCCAGCTATCATGCTCTGTACCGTAATTTTGGCCCACCAAAGACTACTGGTCACCAGAGTGACCGCTATGTACCATCGCACAGGATGAATATCACGCCGAGCAGAACGTCCTGGGGCGGAGACCGCACATTAAATAGGTCAGCCAGATGACATGTGATATGGGAACTGCTTTGGGACCCGATTTGTCTCAGATGGCGCCACTCCCAGCGCCGCGGGTTTCGCCAAGAAAGCTATTATCTAATTCACGAGACCGCTTCTATATAAAGTGAATCGGATGAGAGGATGCAAACCGGAACCATACTAATCTAGGCTGGGAAGTTGGGATGAAAAGCAGAGCCATCTGACGTTACACCAATGCACATTCTAGTCTTTTCATGCATAATATGGACATGTTCGCAGATGTGCAGGATTTCCCTTTCCCCGGATCTTCCAATAATCTACTCCACACCGCCAACATCATTCTGCTCCGCCTTGTCCACATGTCATATGATCACACCCGTCACATTTTGAATCCAGACTTTGCAATTAACAGTGCTGAGTACTATTTGTCGTGGATGGGCTCGTGAAGTTGAAAACGCGGTTCGCGAGGTCGTGGGCGTCTAGTTGCCAGAGCGACTTCGAAGTATTTTGTTTGTTTGGTTTGATGCCGTTGTTCTTCTGCTTTGGTTCGCTTGGGCGGCCAACGTTTACGAAAGGACTCTTGCCACAGCCTCGATTCGCAAGTCAAATGGACGTCACGCCAAAGGTCGTCCTCGCAACACAAATCGCGCTCTGGTAGATATGTCGCCAGCAAGTATTGACACTATGGTCCCCTCTATTTCATCACTTTATTCTACGAGTTCTATTTCGAGACCCAGGAGATTGTAGGCTCGCCAAACTGTTGAGCAGGTCGAGGTAACTGTGGATGCGAACAAAGAAGGAGAGGGATTGAATGTAGAATTAATGTTCCTGGAAATCAATTACAACTAATTCAACACCTTCTGTTAACTACCCAGCTGCCTACATCATCATTGCTTGAGTATTGGTTTCACCGTGCCAACCTTTGCGCTTGGCTTTCTAACCGACATCAAAGCATCAGAAAGTTAAACTACTGGCGCATACATGAGCCATCACCATGCCAACTCGGACATTGACATAATAGTCATTGAGATCTACACCCTCCGGAAACTCGATCAGGGGATAACATGTACTAGAGGAGTTGGCCATGGGTGTCTCACTGAGTTTGGTAGTGGCCACTTCATCCATTGTTTGCAGGACTGTCTAGACGTAATCGGTGGGTATTTATAAAAATGGGGTATCCCGCCTTCGTTTGAGTTGGCCTGCGTCTGTGCCACTCTAATGATGCATCGGTATGTACATACAACTTTAATTTTGGGAATGATACCGCCCTGCGAAACCGGCCCGTTACTGTCGCAATATTTATGCCCAACCATGTAAACAACGAAATTTCGGCTTTTTCGTCTTTTCGCTCCCAAATCTCAATAGGGGTAATTAAAGAGCAGATATGACTTCGCGTCCAGTAATTTAATTACAACGCACGTTCCGCCTTCAAGCGGTCATCTCATTTAACTCACCAAAACGACCATCGTATTTCTCAAATTTTCGCTAAAATTATTACCGGCCACGGAATATCGTGCTGAAGGTATTCTGCACTGGAACGACTATTTTCAGAAAAGTTGGCTTAAGGTTCGCGGAGTCGCTCGGGGAGACCGCGCGACCGCAGAAAAATGGATTCCGTGGAGTGGAATAGTTTCGAGTAGGCGCATTGACCATCAAAAGTCAATGCCTCATTACGCGATTTATTTATTTTAGGTGTGAAAGTTTATTCTAGGGAAGACTAATAGCAGTCTTCTTTCCTGCAGATTGGTTCCTCTGGGGGAAGTGGCCCGAATCACGGCCCGATCCACCCACCCAAACAGCCCTCTGGCGTGCAAAGTGTGTGCGAAAATGGCGCAGTTGAGAGCACAAACGGTGGTGGGCAAATTTTGTGATCCTTCAATCGTATTTTTAGTCCTTTGATCGATCAATCACGTCGTCCACCAGCTCTACACCCTCCGTAATATTTTATCCGGAAGATAAATATTACCATAAATCCCACGATCCACGTTCAACTAGATGAATCGGTCAGAGATCGTCATGTGGTCCGCAAAAATGGCGCGCTAAAATGGCGCATCTTTTCCGCCGCCCCCTCCGACCTCGGCGCAGCCAGCTATTTGGCAAATGGGCTAACCACGGCGTTTCCGGATTTCGGGGATAGTTTCCCCGTTGTTCATCCTCGATCTTCAAGGCGGGAAACCTATGAGCCATAAAACTTACATGTTCACGCAATTCACGGCATGTGGCTTGAAAAGTGAAAAGCCAATTCTGGGCTGTATATACCCTCATGTATCCGACCCTTCCTTCATATCAATCAACATATCCACCACGTATCGTTGCCAATGTCTACTAAAGCTGCAAGACTTGCCTTGGCATCCAAATGCATCGACGCTGTGAATAGCGGCAAAGATTCAGATATTGAAGCGGTTTTTGCGCCTGATTTCAAGTTGATTATCCCTGGCACTGGAGGAAGGGAAAGTCATGACATGCCCATCCCCCCGGGAATCGATGGTATACGAGTCTTACTCATTTTCTCTAACTTTAACTAGGCCCAAAAGCTGTTATCGGAGCATTTCACAAAGCATTCTCCGATTTCAAATTTTATGGTTTGAAATCAGTTGCTGAGGACGATGGCGGGGAGAATATTGTTGCCACCAGGGCAGAATTCACCGGTCAGCTTCCTCAAACGTAGTCACTGACTGTGTATGTAGGTGTTCACACAGGCGAATTTTTGGGAGTCCCACCCACCGGAAAGTCTGTCGTCGGTCGATTTGTTGCTTTTGATAGGAGCGAGGGCAATAAGGTCGTATCGAGTGAAGTTTTCTTGGATGTTGCTGGGCTTCTCATTCAACTTGGAGTCATGCCGCCTCCCAAAGGATTTTGATGCAGAAATGGTCTCAGCTTCAGCCTTCCATCATAGTTGCAATAGGAAATGAATTTCAATTCAGGTTTTGATCTGTTCGTCGCTAGCGACCACTTCCGAGTGTATGCTCGATTTGTAAACTGAAAGCCCGATAACGGGAGAATCTCACTACGGCCGCTATTTCCCTAGCGCTTCCTCATCATTGAAATACTAAGAACGATTTTGCACAGGTGTTCGAGAGCGAATTTAGCGGACATCCGCTTGACCGCTCGGATTTCGAACATCGACAACAGCAGCTCCTCTACTCCTAAGAGTATCTTGTCCAAGTCTGGTTGACCGGTTTGAGGCACAATTATATTCAGCAATGTCGGGTCCCTTGAATAATGTATCACAGCCCAATCATCATCGAAAACTTTCTGCCCCGTTAACAACTCTGACATGACGCATCCCAGTCCCCATATATCAACTTTGTTGTTAAATTCCGGAAAGTTCTCGTCCAATATTTCTGGTGGCCGGTATCCGTTGCTTCCGGACTGATTCGGTGTAGCTTTGAACCCTCCGGACGTGCCATCCTTGCTGATACCAAAGTCAGACAATTTCCACACTCCCATTTCTGTGCCATCGTCGGTATGCAGGACTTCAATCAGACATTACATAAAGCTTCATACTGTTTTTCGGTTTAATGTCCCTGTGGACACAAGCCATATGATGCATGTAAATCACCCCATTAGTGATCTGTTTCATGATTGTGAGCGTTTCATTGAGCTCTTCCATAGCACGGGATATATCCTCGGAAAGAAGGCTTTTGGTAATCAATCCTCCATCTCGTTTTTGTTTGATGTGTCGATCGAGATCGCAGCTACACAGTTCCATGTCGATGAAATAACGCTTGATTCCTCTATCGATGGGCAAAACACCGTGAGCGATGACGCGCACAAGGTTGGGATGGCTTCCTAGATGGTCGATATTCCTCGCTTCCCTTTGAATGTCTTCCAATGTACAGCGCCCAAACGGAACGAGCAACTTGCGAGCAAATACCTTGTCGTTATCAGTACTCAGGTGTTGACGGAAATATTTGTGAGTGTGCGACTGACCTGGTTCCTAGAAGAATCATATAACTATTGTTAGTGAGGTTATGGGACTCGCGAACTTCGTGTACTTCTCCAAATCCACCAGTTCCAATTCGATTTCGATGGATTAAATTTAGATTGCCGCCTGTACTGTAGTCATAGTCGATCTCACACTTAGCCATCGTAAGGAGACCTGAACCCTCAACAAAATTGGGTTTGAGCGTTTCTCTAGAAGGAATTCTTATAGGCGACCTAGACTTGTTACATTCAAGGACAGGAGTACACCGAGGACACGTAAGCCCCTGAACCAACCTTGATCGCCGTCGAATTGAATAGCGTAGAGACACGGGCCGCGGTAATTTCCGAACCTTGATTATCGCACCACGCCATTCGCGGATTGACCGTCCACCAATTAAAACCATTGGGGTACGCATCCCTCGAGTCGCCCCAACCGACCGAGCGATATTTCACGTATTTCGACCCCCGCGCACGTTCCGCTCAAAGAGCATTCGCCTCTTGGTTTCACAAATGGATTCCGGTTGGCTCACAGGAGGGGATCCGATGGTTGTTCATGAGTCTCGAATTGCTACCAGCGACTCTAGCGAGATTCACAAGGTATGGAAGGGTTTATAAGGATGTTCTTTACTGATCGCAGATGTTCCGACTTGGACAACGGTTGTGGTGGTTCCCATTGTTGCCCCCACGAAAACATGTTTTTGTGCGCAAAGTGATCCGCGTGTTTGGAGCCATTACCCAAGAAATGCTTGAATTGCAACTCGATACGATTGACAAGTTAAACACCACCGATCACAAAAATATATTGAGAGTGTTGGATAAAGGATGGATACCAAGGTCTTCGTTCTATTATTTTGATATGGAGTTTTGTCTCTCCGATCTCGATTCCGTAATCCGGTCCGGCAAAACGGATTTCACCTACTGTTTAAACCCGGCAGTCAGAACGATTGATTTCGCTCCGCGTTTTAAACATACAATTCAAATCGCTTATCAAATTATTGCTGGATTGGCCTTTATTCACAGTCACGGCCAAGTACATCGCCGGCTGAAGCCTAAAAATAGTATTTGAGTCGATCTAGAATTGCGCTGATGTACAGTTTTGTATTCGGCCAAAGATAATCGCTGGAAATTGAGCGATTATGGACTGATGGCGATAAACTCGCCTTCAATGTCCCTTAAAAGTCCAAATTTAAGGGAACCCGTATATCATCCTCCGGAATCACACTCGCCCCAAGGGACATTCGAATTTACGATCGATATTTGGGCATTTGGCTGCATTTTATTCGAAATGGCCACGCAACGGGCAGCATTTCAAGATGAGGAGGAACTCCGGAAGGTGAAGGCCGGCAGAGGAGCGACCTTGACTTTCAGCTCCGACTTCCGCGACATTGACAAAGACATCACCACTGCTGTCAGCGCGACCGAGATTTTAGTGCAAGACCTTATCGAAGTTGACCCCCAGCGGAGGCCATCGGCGGAAGAGGCATCGAAGAGAATTGAATGCTTAATCGGAAAGAGAGGGTAACTAGGAGAGGGTAATAAAGTCACAAAAGTTAAGCAAAGTATATGGTAATTAATACTATCAATTATACAGTAGAGCCAAGCCTTCCTCCGTCTAGAACTTCTTCGCTCGTCTCGATTGTTTCCCGACGTACGTGTACAGCCCATGAATTAGCGTCCAGAAACATCTTGATGCTTCACGAATCCATTCTCGGCCAAATCAACATAGCTGCCACTCCCGTCCTCATCTCTATACTGGGAGTCAGTGTAGTTCTGAGAATCATAACTCTCGTGGTAAGACCGAGTGTCGTCACTGTCTGCAGCATTGGCCGGTCCATGGCTTTGAAACAGGGAATTGTCGCCTAGCGGCGAAATAGAAGGCAGCACACGGCGCCGTATATTCGGTGGAGCTAATTCTAGTCAGCGATAGGCACCTTGAGCAGTTTGGGTACGTACCTCGTAAGAAACCTTCCAAAACTGGGGGCCCAATAGCACTATTTCGATCATGGAGAGGCAAAAAGTCGTACGAGTCATCGTCCCTTGTAGGAGAGGTTGAATCTCTCAATACAGTTAGCGCGCTGTCTATACCCGCCCGTGTCGCACGATCCAATATATCCGGGGAAGCACCGGGACACAAAGTTTGGAAAAGTCCAGAGATTTGAGCGTATATCGCATTGGGAATGTTATTTGGGGAGCCGTAATCTTGAGGGTGTCTTTGTCGTTTTCGAGAGTTCCTTGGTATCTCAGCCGGCGTTGACAAGATGCTTGTGGCAGCAGGTTGAAAAGGGGCGGTAGGGATGGTATCATGAGCCTGAATATGTTCACTAGACGACACGGATCTAGAAGTGAAAACACCGAAAGATGAATCAAATGGAGTCCGATCGCCACTAGCCGTTAACGTTTCTATTACACTGAAGGAAAAGAACTTTGGATTGTTCAGAAAAGATGGACCCTGCCATTGACTGAAGGCTTTGGAACGCAAATGTTCAGCGACCTCCTCAGGTGTCATAAGTTGCTTGGTAGGCCATTTTAAACCGCTACACTGAGTTGCCAATCCGTCTTGAACGCATGGAAGACAAATAAGGGCATCGGCGCCAAATGGTTGGCAATATTTCTACCATGATAAGTCACCGGTACATGTGGAATGATGATACCCGCTTCCCACCTTTCATCGCTCGACATCGATCGCATTGGGGCCTGCCTCTACGTCCAGGCCTCGGGACATCCGAAACAACAATGTCGTTGGCAGGGCTTCCGAATCAGTAACAAGAGAAAGGAAACGTACTAGCCGCCCTCAAAAGTGAGTGGTTGGGTTTCCGTTGCCTGAGTATCAGGCCAATTGGTTGCATTGATGGACATGTACTGGCTATCGAGGCAAGGTGTCCCGCTAAACACTTGAGTCTGATGGATATTAATATCTTGAGCATTTCCACCATCGGTCAAAGTTAATGCTGCATCTTCGCTGGCGCTATTGTCATACTGACCGTCCGCAAGCGCACCCGCTTCCCAGGGACTGAAAGACTGAGCGTTGACATTGTTGGTCAAAGGTGGGCCGCGGAGATTGTATTTAGAGACTGTAGTCCGATGTGTTGATGACGAAGGGGAAGCGGCTCCGGGCGGAACTACAACGTCGGCGTTGATTGGAGTAGTATCGTCCCGCGTTTCATAAAGCGTGTTATCGGTGGTCAAAACGTTGTCTGCGACATCCATTGGGCTTTGTTCGAGTCTATCTCAAATAGATGATCGCCTGATCTTGACGAGTCTATCCCGTTTGGACCCTCAAGTCTCCATGGAGATACGAAACAGAGACCGGCGGATGGCGGACGCCCCAAGCTTCTGTGAAATGCAAAATGTTATATCCGTCCGGGTGGCTAAATTACCCCTTCTGTAAGTGGTCCACATGATTTGTTTGCTTGCACGAACTGATTTACTAACGGAACTGCGAGAATTGCGAGGAGACGAAGAAATGCGTAAAGAGCGTCAACAGCGTGAATAGCGTACAAGAGCGAGAAATGCGCAAAGAGCGTTCCGAAACCAATGAATAACGTCCAATCAAATTATAAGGTCACATATTACCTAAAGAGAACTGCTTTGACACTCATTTCCAGTAGATCGGATCAGTCGCGGGCTACAGGAGTCACTTGTGTCTGTTCAAGTATAAAAAGTTACATCAATCGCTTTGTTTTCCCGGTCACGAATCCATCAACGCATTGAGAAATGTCGCTAGAACCATACCGTGGGAACTTTTCAGACGCTTCAGTGGAAATTGACGAGGTGGTGATATCCGTATGCCTATTTTGAGAATTTTACTTACATCAGACCGCATACATTGGCCTCGGGAATGATGACTATGAAGGGGACGCACTGGAGAAGTCGCGTCGAAATGGAAGCGACGACCCGCAATTACAGCCTTCTACAAATTCGGCCCCTCGAGACGAAACCCTTCTTTCTGAGAGCCTCGGAGACTTCAAGGAATACGCCCTTGTGATGGACAAACTACATCGACAAATGGTTAAGCAACCTCTCGAGCCTCAAACAGCGGATTATAATTCCATCCTTCACGCCATTTCCGCTTGGACGAGCCCTCAGCATGCACGGACAATCGCGGACTCACTGGTGAAATATTTCAACGATTCTGGAGCACGTGCCACGGCTCTCCGCATTTCAGTTTTATTTTCATTTCGAAATGACGATCGTATGTGGCCTGTAGTGGAATGGAAAGAAGAAAACGGCTCTGAACTTCTCGCACTCTTTCATTTCGATAACCCCCATCGTCATGGAGTATGTAGTTGGCTCGTTCACTATGGTATGGGAAGGCTAGGCAACGAAGGAGGCTGGAGACAAACATCGCTTGCCTGGGGGGTTTCGGACATGTCCCATCTCAAGACCCTATTTGGCGCGGCGCAACATTTCATCGGAATATTAAAATGGGATAGTGCTCTTGGAGAGAAGCTCTATTGCGCCACCGAGCTATTCGGATACACTGAGGAAGAGTATATCCCCGTTGAATCCTCGAATGACTCCACAGACTCACTTATTATGCAAGTGAACTAGCTCAACACCTTTACAAAATTGCATTGCTAGAGGAAGCATTCGATGTGGCTCTTCCACAATTGCGCAATCTCAGCTGGGAAAAGAGTAGTTACCCCTCGTGAAACGCACACTAATGTACAGCATATTTTGATGGCGACGGCCGGCCGTACGTAAAGCTAGAATGGTGTTGGCTCGGAGAATCCCTTGCTTAAAAGTGGATGAACTTCGAAGCGCCAATGCCTACTCTTACTATCTATGTCAGTCAGTACACTGCATATTGTTGAAACGACGTCAAGTTTGTGCTCTCGTGTATATAAAGCCAGATAGTAGCCACATCCAATATACAATTCTGTGTCCCTATTCCTATAGTCTAACAGATTATGAGCGAGACTAAATAACCCTGAACGCAATGAGTTCATCGAGTTTTTGAATACACGCTTCCAGAGCACGAATTCTTTTCTCGGCTCTATCCTTGCCAGCGACCGAATTCACGATCAGGAACGTAAGTCAGATAAAGGATAAAAATAATATATATTGTGGAGTTTGTTGACCAGCATCCATAGCCTCGGCATCGTTTCGCCTATACTCACGTAATTTTTGATCCACTGTCGACCACGACCGTAATAGGTTTGTAATCCTTCAACAATAATCCCTGCCCCAATAGCTTCGCCAAAACCGGACATCTCGAACAGATACTGTGAGGTATGCACTTGTGGGTGGACCGTGGCGGTGAATTTTATGCTTTAGTGATGGATGACCCCCGGGTCCGTTTTGCTAGGGGACCGGAAAGCGAAGTTCAATTCGAAGAACTCGTCGGAATCTGTCGGATGGGATAAAGTCTCGTGACCAAACTCTAATTATTTCCCCTGATGTCACTGGGTTACAACTGATGAAGTTTTGACTGCGACCGTACGTTTCGTAGTGGAGGGCGCAAATTGAATTGGCGCGCTAATTTTCTTAGTGTCAAGCCTGATCCACTGGTGCCACGTCGCTGGCCAATCTCCACACCAAGTTCGACAACTCCATCCAGCCCCAGTTTTCTTTTTACTTGATTAACGCTGTTTGCAACTGTGTATAATGGCCGATGATGCCGGAGACGTGGACATGGAAGATGCTGTATTCCCAAAACTCGGATCAAACTAATCGCTAGGCACAAAGCGACGGTTCAATAAACTCCGATTACGATAGCGAGTATTCCAGCGATATGGAGACCATCAATAGTTCAAACTATCAATTTCGCTTTGACGGCGATCGAAGGTTGATTTGCCTCTCCTTCCAGCGGTCCTTCACATGCTAATCGGAAATTGAAGATTCCACGGGATAGAGGGTAATAATTATTACCTTCCCAACGACGCACGAGAAGTTGAGAGACTGGACGTAATACACACTCATATGAGGACTTTGTGGGGTTCCAGCATACTTCCGCCGATTAATCCAAAACCTAGTCTCATTCTGGATATAGGAACCGGATCGGGCAGTTGGGTCATCGAAGTTGCTAAACTATACTCTACTGCTCGAGTTATTGGAATCGACTTGTCTCCGATTCAGCCGCTCACTGTTCCGCCAAATGCTGAGTTTCAGGTTGGTGATCTAACCACCGATTTAGGGGCATTCCATGAAATGAGTTTTGACTTCATTCACTCGAGACTGGTCAAATTGGGAGTGTTAGAATGGCAATGGGATCATTACGTCGAGCAAGCATTCACGTTGCTCAAACCTGCTATCGGCTGGGCACAATTTGGAGAATCCTCTGAGATACTCTTTCATGGTGATCCCGTTCCGCCCAATAGGCCTTTCCATTTCGTAAGTTGTCTTTCGGTTAACCAGGTTAACAGCAGTTTCTGAAATTCCTCTATGCCCATCGGGAACGTACGAGAACTGTGGATGGAGGTGAGCATATTGTAGAACAAATGAAAACTGCGGGGTTTGTAGACGTTCAATGCTACCAAAAGACAATGTACTATGGTGATTGGAATCAAGATCCACAGCTGGGGCACATTTGGCGAGAAAAGAAACAAGTTTACGCTGCGACTATCGAGCCGATTATTTTGACTACTTTCAAAATGGAACTTCCGAACCTACGATTGCGGGAAAAATTTGCTAGGGATGTAGTGCATGATTTTCTTACCCACGACTATCACATGTATCGCATAATGTACGTTTTCTTTCGAAGGGCAGTTTAGTAACCATTCCAGGTATATGGTAATTGGAAGACGACCGGACAACTTACCTCTTCAGCCCTGAGACCACTGGATTTTAGTTCTGGACGAGTAACAGAATAGTGAGATAAATAAACGTGTTTCCTGACACATTCTTCCCACTACCTGTTTCGAAGAACCCACCGTTCATGTCCTCCGATGTCACATCGCATCCCCAGATTCGAGCGTAGTAATCATGAGAATAGCGTGTTGACAAGTATCACTCGCGACGTCAAGGGACGTCAAGCAACTCGAGGGCAAAGCAGGCGAAAGTATTTGAGACAAAGCAACACCAAAACGATGAAAGAAGAGACGAGATGAAAAGCGGATTGCTTGTGCAAAAACGGATGTGATTGTGTGCTGAGTTCGTGTAGTGATCGAATTGAGGCAGACGAGATTGGACAGAAGCGCTTTGTGGAGAAGCCAGACTAGTAGGAGGCAAAGCAAGCGACCACATGTATGACCATTTGGCTTTTCTTCTTGCCGTGGCCTTCTATAGATGCACGACGACTTGCTGCCTCCTAGAATTCTACACAGAGGTCGTGCCCTCCGAAGTCCACAAAGTCGATTATTAATTAGGACAGACTCCAATTCAGTGCTCCTTCTTGGCTAACCAGTTCCCGATCCACAAAAGGGGTAAAGGCGGGATGATCATCCTGCTGATCCTGCTGATGCATCCATACCTCCGGAACCCAAGATTCGTCCAGGTTCAAAATTGACCATTCATACAATTCAATAAATAATCCAAACCTCTTACTTGCCAACAGATCTTGGAGAAATGCACGGAGTCTCTCGTCTCGGACATTGATTTCTACAGTTATTACATTCAACCATTCTGTGAGTTCATTGACTTTTTGATCGACTTTCATCTTTGTTTCTTCGAGTTCTTGTCGAGCTTCTTCAGATGGACTATATGCGAGTTAATTGTAGATTAGAGGCAGCTACAACGCTGGCTTTATATACATGAGATAAAGCCGCAGAAATTGCTAGAATGTTCTCAACACTCCATAGATCTTACAATCAGATGATAATAACAGCGAATACCGCTGTGAATTTGTTCCTTTTGGGTTTGAAGACGCGTGATATGTTGCTTCGTCTTTTTCAATCAATTCTGAAAGATACCGACATTGATTCTCAAATGACTGACGCCTTGTCGACATTCTGTTGAAATGGTTGAAGGAGAAGTCGATGTTGAGTTGGAGATGAAATTTGAACAAGACCAAGAAAAAATTCCTTGGGAAGAGATTGTAAAACGGCAGAACAGCAGCTGAAATGAAAGTGCTGGTTGAGAAGGTGAAACAAGAGATTGTTAAGGACGTTGACTTGATGATTGAAGAAACAAATGAAGGAGAGGAAGAAAGTGAGAAGGAGAATTTGGAAGCACTATTGGAAGTTCTGCCTGAAGTATGAAAGTCTGGTTTAGCGATATCTTCATTGAGTTGGAAATCTACATTTGGGGGGCGGTGCGTTTGCCGCGATCTCCTCCATCCCCTGGCTCCGCAATCCTCGAGTTCTGTTCCTTGCTTTGTACATTGTATTGCCAGTCCTTCTTCTATCCTTCTTCCTTTCACCGGAGAGTAGGTTTACTTCCGTTTGGGATCAGTTTTGGGTTTCCAAGACCGATGCCCGGATTGCTGCTTGACCTTGGCGATTGATGATCGAATTGGCGCATGGAGTTCGTGATTTCCACAACGGACGGTACAAGCAACAATTCGTTTGAACGAACTAGCTTCCTGGGAAGACAAAAACCGAGAACACAACCGCATCCCCTGCTTTGTGTAATAACGCCGAAAGTATCAGCTTTGAAGGACGGTGGTGTGATCGCGGTTGAGCTCGAATCAATTGTTTATGCAGATGCGTTAATGTAGAGATGTGAATTTACATGTAATTGTCCAACGCCAAGGTCCCAACCCGATATAAACTACGAAACTACACAACAAACAATAAATCAAAGAACATAGATCGATCCCTATACATTTCCCATCAATTCGACAAACCTAATATGAATTTTGACGCCTTCATCCTTGTCCTGAAAAGGTACCGAACAACGTTTGTTTTCCAACGTGCACGTATCACAAGGACCTTCGGCTCCGCGAGTGAATCTGCACCCCTTTTCGGCATGTTTACGAGAACACTCAAAACACCTAGTGCAGCCCAGCATACATATTCGTTGGAGAGCAATCTCACCGCCACATTGAATCCACCTTCCCCGCAGGAGACGCCGTACTTCAAGGAAGAGAGTTCGGCAAACAAACTCTCCCCAAGCTTTGATCAGCTAGAGATTGCAAAGAACATACCCTTCCCTCGAAATACCGTTCATTCCAATTGTTATAAACAATACGATATTTCCAACTCAATTTGTCTCACGTTGCCTGGATACACACACGTTGACAAGCTGGTTTAGGGATTCGATTGTAGTCGGTATTGGTATTAAAATACCGTCAGATGGGGAGCCACCACTCCTGTGGGCAGTTTGTCTGCCAATCGGCGTTTTGGAGTATCCGACGTATAATGGTAGGAAAGGCAACGCCACGTCAAACTTGCTATCCACAAGTTCGGTAGGAAGTCCGAAGGCCTCACGCGCGTCATCAAACTTTCCCATCTCACCACCAAATTCCTCAGTGTCGACCCATAAATTCATTTCCTCCAACTTCTTCTTCCAAACACCCCCAACAACTTTGCACCCTCGAACGTCTTGTTTCCCATCTTTCTTCCGACAATCACGTTCTTCAATTTCTGTTCGCTGATAAGCACATTTGCAAGTCTACAAATGTCGCGAACAGTCAAGGAGTGGCCGTTTGATTGAATGAACGTGCCCGCGTAAACACCCGGAAAATCAAAGGTAGGATCAGGCAAAGAAGTACATTTCACAATATCATGGAATTTAATTGCTGCAAATATTGCCAAACCCTTCGGACTGAATTGTAAAGTAAAGAGTTTTTAGGCGACCTCTGAGGCTCTTTCTGGAGACGTTGATATTTGGTTGTAGAGGCAATAGAGTGGTAAAGAACGTCGGTCCCGGAGGAATAGATAGTCGAGTGGTAGGGGAAATATGTCGAGGAGTGACAAGCCGAGCGGGAAGTGCGGTAGCTTCTTGGAGTCAGCATTGATCCAGTTGCGTCGTTGTACCTTAATCCCTCAATTCATTTTCTTCTTCCTGTACTTGACCTCCGCAGTGCTGAAGCTGCTTCCTCTTCGTCTCCTGCAATCCCCGTGTGATTTGATAAAACTCCTTTCTCGAGTCCTTTATCAACATTAATTCATCTTCCGAAGTACCGACTTGTGCACTGGGATCCACGAGATGAACCCTCCTCTTCTGCAATTCTGTATCAATCTTAGACAACTCATTCCTTCTCCCCACTTGTCTCTCCCAGCAGCAACTTTACTCTGGCGTTGAATCATGTTCTCGGCCATCCTCCACAGATCTTGATCTGCGACAGCTATTCGACTTGGATTTGGATTTTGTTGTCCTCCAATTATGTCTGTAGCTCAATCCCTCAACTGCGAGAGAGATTTCATTTTCCATCTGAACCTTTTTCTCTTCCATCCCACTCGTCTCCTCCTATGGGGAAGTGATTTCGATTTGTGTTTGGATCTCTGTCTCTCTCAAGTCTGCCGTAATTTGACTGATGTCCATCTTTTGTTCTTTCCTTGTTTTCAAATCGCCCTTAGTCTGCTCTAATTCTCTCGGCAGTGCCTTCAACTTCTTCTTTCTTTCAGACGCGACTTCGGCATTGACAGTCATGTGTTGTTCGAACAGGATACAACTGAAATTAGATACAGCTGTAGATGGATGTGTACTTTTGGAGGGTTGAGTTGTTTCTCAGATTCTTCGACAATTTATGGCTCGGTTGCTCAGTGTCTTTGTCTCCATGGTGCTCACGTTTCGAAGCAAATATAAACAGTACCGCTGACAGATGACGGTGAGATGGGACGATACGGGGATTCTGGCAGAGAATACCGGCAGATGATGCTGGAAGTCATGGTGGAGGGTTTGATGGGGGAGGAGATGGTAAAAGCAATCGAGTATTCTATTGTCGTTTTAGTAATTCTGTACGATTTTGCGTAAATATTTCCCCAGAAAAAATCTCTGGAAGAGCAAATCAAGGTTTTCTTGTCCTGCTGAACCACCAGACCATAATTCCTCAAACAAATGCAGATCCAAAATGCATATATAGTCTTTTTCAATTCTGAGCCTCTATATAGTGGGTTAAACCATTCTGTTAACAGTATTGCACAGTATTGTGTATTCTGGGGAAAGTAAATTGTCTTTTGATTTTTGTATATTTTAATTTCGACCGTCGCCGTCCCCTAACCCTCAAAAATAGCGGAATTCATGTAAAACAGCTATATTCTGTTGTATTTGAGGTGCTTTCAAGCATCACAGTATTCATTCTAGAGGATTGAGATGTGTTTAAGGCCGCTATATCATTAGTTGCAACATTTTAGCCTCAGTGGTTGAACAGGAGCTGAAAGTAAGTTTTCTCTGGACCTGGCAATTTTTTTTGGTGGAGGGTTAGGTAAATCGTACAGAATTACTAAATTGACAATAATTGACGCTGGCCACGGGGGTGGCTGTGCTGGACTCATGATTTATTTATATATTTATTATTGGCTGGCGGTTTTTGACAACGCACGCTGCGAATTTTTTCAAGGAATTGGTTCCTACATAAACGACAAGAGGCGAGACGGCTGTCCGCGGGCAATGGAACCCCTATTCGCTCTCTCTGGACAGAACGATCGCGAGTTAGTGTGTCAGGAAGCTATTGCGACCGGAGCAAGTGGAGATGTGTACAAGGTATCATCGTGTTCCAAACTTTGATTAAGACAAGCAGTATTGGGATACCCGCAGCAAGCAGGTCCACATTCCAAGTCGACATCACTAAAATGTAGTTTTTCGCACGGAAAGTGATACGACTTCTGGGGAATCAGCAAGAGTGGAAACGAGCAATCGAAAATGAAGTTCGTATCGTCACCAAATTATCCTGCAAGCGACCGGCTCATCCAAACATTGTTCAGGTTTTTCGCCATGGGGGGATGGATAAATCGCCGTACTATTATCTCGACATGGAGTTATGTGACGAGAATCTTGAGCAGTACATGAACCGTTATCGGTGCACCAACACGTCCATGGGCATTTGGCAAATTTGGAATATTATGGCACAAATAGCCGATGGATTGTCTTTCATTCACCATCTCGGTGAGGTTCACAGAGATATGAAACCCAATAACAGTAATTCTGATATTTCATACCACGGTGCTGACATTTTCTAGTCCTTTTATCGAAACAAGACTTTATCTGGAAAATAACCGACTTCGGCTTGACACGAGAAGGAACTTCAAAAGGCATGAATACAACAACCTCTAGCAGAGGAACAAATGGCTATCGAGCTCCTGAATTGCTCCTCTCCCCAAATGATCCTGAAGCAACGTCATATAACAACAAATCGGACATCTGGGCACTGGGATGTATTCTGTTTGAACTCGTCTTCGGTCGAAAAGCCTTTCCAACTGATTGGGATGTCGTCTCTGGTGCACAATCCAAGCAACTAGCTCTTCCCCGAGCCACCGTGGCCGATGAGGGCTGGCAGCCGGAGATCGAGAGACTCCTCGAATGCATGTTAGCTATAGCCCCGCGCGACAGGGAGAGAGCTATCAACCTTTGTCGAGCATTCGCGATAAATGCTGAACTCGTACCGCCGAGTAAATCGAATTTTAAATTTTCTCGTTACTCGTACGCTCAGACATGGCTCCGAGTCGAGTCGAGTCGAGTTTCGAGCCTAATTTCGAGATCGAGTCGAGCCTAAGGGTAAGCTCGACTCGAATCTTTCGAGTTTCGAGCCCAGTTTTGGAAGCTCGACTCGGCTCGCTTCGAGTCGAGTCGAGTCGAGTTTTCTTTCTGCTTGGCTCGACTCGAATATGCTCGAAGTTTCTCTGTGTAGCGTACAAAATCGCATTTTTAGCGGCCAATTCTGACAATTTGTACGCTACGTAAATTGTACCATGTTGTAATGCAAAGTATCTCTGTTTAAGAGCTCTAAATTCAAATTGACACGCCCGCAACTAGGTCAGAACCACTACCATGCAGCAGAACAACAATGTTGACGGTGCATGTCGTGATCTTACAATCTGACCTGTTGCTTACAAGCGTGCGCTACTATATTGTATTTAATTTCCATTACTTTTCAACTATTAAACATAGACTATATGTAGCGTACAAAAAAGCACTTTTAGATATCAATTCATCTAATTTGTACGCTACA
>Ga0335075_10003422_pt1 | contig 25175 bp, 22 predicted proteins | sample Lox_Sample_24_FD_206723 | JGI IMG/M metagenome (GOLD analysis project Ga0335075, IMG submission 206723) | Soil microbial communities from Loxahatchee National Wildlife Refuge, Florida, United States - Lox_Sample_2.4 | ecosystem: Environmental > Terrestrial > Soil > Wetlands | place: USA...
GGTCGTAGCTTCCACCACTGTACGCCGCGGCGGGCGCCACTTCGAACCTCACCCGGTCGGCGACGCCGGCGTCCTGTGCCCGAGCGCGAGCGGTCTCGATCGAGCCCTCGTGATAGTCGGAGCCGACAAACGTCGAGTGCGGGAACGCCTGGGCCATGAGGATCGTCGAGGAGCCGTGCCCGCAGCCGACGTCGGCGACGAGCGCTCCCCGCTCGAGCTTCTCGACCACCCCGTCGAGTGCGGGCAGCCACTCGGCGACAAGGTTCGCGTTGTAGCCGGGCCGGAAGAACCGCTCGCATCCCTCGTGGACGTCGTGCACGTGCTCGTGCCAGCCGAAGCCGTTGCCGGTGCGCGCCTTCTCCACGATCGTCGGCGAGTCGATCACCGAACCGAGCGCGATCTGGAAGAACCCGGGCAGATACGCCGGGCTGTTCGCGTCGGTGAAGGCCACCGCCTGCTCGGGCTCCAGGCGATAGCGACTGGTGTCCGGGTCATACTGCAGGTAGCCGCCGGCCGCCTGGGCATTGCACCACTCACGCACGTAGCGCTCAGCGGTGCCCGTCCGCTCGGCCAGCTCGGCCGATGAGAGTGGCCCGTCCGCGGCGAGCGCCCGGTAGAGACCGAGCTTGTCGCCCATCACGACGAGCGCGGCGTTGAGCGTCGCCCCCACTTCGTCGACGGCACGGAATACGAACTGCATCAGCTTGTCGCCGTCCACCTCGGTGGTGGGCGGTTGCTCGACGGTGCTCATGAAAACCCCCTGTGGTCGTTGTGGCGGGCACCGTATGGAGCGGCCCCGCGGCTCGCCTCAGGGCCCCACCTAGTCGTGGTGCCAGGGGGATGGAAGAATCGCTTCATGCTGCTGGGGCGCGACCACGAGCGGCGTCGTGTGCATGGCGCCCTGGAGCGTGCCCGTGACGGCGCGAGCGACGTGCTGGCCGTCGTCGGCGAGCCGGGGATCGGGAAGACCTCCCTGCTGGAGGATGCGGCCGCCAACGCCGACGGGATGCGCGTGCTGCAGGCGCGGGGCATCGAGTCAGAGGCGCGGATCCCATTCGCCTCCCTGTTCGAGCTGCTACGCCCCGCGCTCGGGGAGCTCGGCCGGATCCCAGCGCCGCAGGCGCGTGCGCTCGAGGGAGCGCTCGCCCTGCGCGCGACCGAGGCGCAGGAGCGCTTCGCGGTCGGCGCGGCGACACTCAGCCTGCTCGCGGCCCATGCAGAACAAGGTCCGGTGCTCGTGCTGGTCGACGACGCGCATTGGCTCGACGGCTCCAGTGCCCAGGCGCTGCTGTTCGCGATCCGGCGGCTGATCGCCGACCCGATCGCGGTCCTCCTCGGGGTCCGTCAGGATGAGCCGTCGCTGCTCGACGGGGCCGATCTGGAGACGCTCAGGCTCGGCGGCCTCAGCTCCGAGGACGCCGAGGCGCTGTTGCCGGGGCTCGCGCCAGAGACCACACGCCGGCTGCACGGTGCGACTGGGGGCAACCCGCTGGCGCTTCTCGAGCTCGCCGGCGAGCCGGACACGCTCGCGCCCGAGGGCGCTCCGGTGCTCGTCTCGGCGCGGATCTCCGGTGCGTTCGCGCGTCGCGCCGGCTCGCTCACGGGGCCTCAGCGGCGGATGCTGCTGCTCGCCGCGGCCAGCGACAGCGGAGATCTCGCGCTGCTGGAGCGAGCCGCGTCGCGGCTGGGCATCGAGTCGGCCGCGCTCGTTGCGGCCGAGCAGGCCGGCGTGATCTCCCTGGCCACGGGCACGGTCGAGTTCCGCCACCCACTCGCCCGTTCAGCGGTGTACGCCGCCGCCGGGGCGCAGGAGCGGCGCGACGTGCACCGCGCGCTCGCCGGCGCGCTGCCCGACCGCGACGTCGATCGTCGCGCTTGGCACCTGGCGACCGCGGCCTCGGGGATCGACGACGGGGCCGCGGCAGCGCTCGAGCAGGCGGGTGAGCGTGCTCGCGGTCGCAGCGCGTACGCGCCTGCGTCCGTCGCGTTCGAGCGCGCCGCCCGGCTTGCCTCCGACGCTTCGAAGCGCGGTCGCCTGCTGCGCCTGGCGGCGGAGTCCAGCTGGCACGCCGGACTCGGGGACCGCGCGCTCTCCCTGCTGGAAGAGGCCCGTGCTGTGACCGACGACGAGGCCGCGCTGCTCGACCTCGACGAGCTGGTCGGCCGGATCACCATCCGGCGAGGTCCGGTGATGCGTGGCCACGAGATTCTCGCCGCCGTCGCCGAGAAGGTCGATCCGGTGCGCGCGGTGGAGCTCCGTGCCGAGGCGGCGACCGCGTGCTTCTACGCCGGCGAGCCGGCCGAGGGGGTGTCGCTCGCCGAGCGCGCCTGGCGCGAACAGCCCGAGCATGCGTCGCGACGGACACGGTTTCTGGCCTCCGCTGCGGTCGGCATGGCCTGGGTCGTCGGCGGCGACGCCGCGGCCGGAGAGCGGGAGGTCGGGACCGCGGTCCAACTCGCCGAGGAATCCAAGGAGCTGCGCGAGGACCTGCAGCTGCTTCCCTGGCTCGCCGCGCTTCCGCTCTTCCTACGTGACGCCACCGTCGGACGGGAGCTCGGGGTGGACGCGCTGGATGGTGTCCGCGAGCGGGCGGCGATTGGGGCGCTCCCGTTCGTGCTCAATCTCGTCGCGATCGACCGCGCGACGACTGACCGCTGGGATCTGGCCGGCATGACCTACCGCGAGGCGATCGGCCTGGCCCGGGAGAGCGATCAGCTCACCGACCTCGTGTTCGCGCTGTCGGGCCTCGCGCGTCTGCTCGCCCGCCGCGGTGCGGAGGACGAGTGCCGAGCGCTCGGCGCCGAGGCACTCGTGCTGTGCCGGCGGCTCGGGGCCCGGCTCCACGAGGTGTGGGTGTACGAGGCGTTCGCGATGCTCGAGCTCGGAGCGGGGGCGGCCGGTCGCGCGCTTGAGGAACTGGAACGCCAGCGACACGTGCTGCAGGAGTGTGGACTCACCGACCCCGACATCTCGCCGCTGCCGGAGCTCGTCGACGCGCTGTTGCGCCTCGGCCGTCGCGAGGAGGCCGAGCAGTGCGCCGCCGAGTTCAGCGCGATCGCGGCCACGCGCGGATCCTGGTCGCTTGCGCGCGCCGTCCGCGCTGAGGGTCTCGTCGCGCAGGAGACGGGTGACGCGGCGGAGCGCTTCGAGCGTGCGCTCGAGCATCACGTGAAGACTCCCGACGTGTTCGAGACCGCGCGCACCCGGCTCGTCTACGGAGAACGTCTGCGTCGCGCGGGGAGCCGGGTGCGCGCTCGGGAGCAGCTGCGAGCGGCCGCGGATGCCTTCGAGCGGCTCGGCGCCCGGCCGTGGGCCGACCGCGCCCGCGCTGAGCTGGAGGCGACGGGGGAGACGGTGCGTCGCGGCGACCCGAGCACCCGTGACGAGCTGACGCCGCAGGAGCTCCAGATCGCGCTGCTGCTCGCGGAGGGACGGACGACCCGCGAGGCGGCAGCGGCGCTGTTCCTCAGCCCGAAGACGATCGAGTACCACCTGCGCCACGTCTATCTGAAGCTCGACATCCATTCGCGGGACGAGCTCCGGCTGGCCGTCGGGTGACGCGTCGGTCGCGGGTGTCATCCTCTCGCCATGGCCGACTCCCCTCACCTGTGCGCCGAGGATCTCGGCCCCGATCCGATCGAGCAGTTCCACGCCTGGTTCGCCGCCGCCCACGATGCGGGGATCGAGCATCCGGAGGCCGCCGCCGTCGCCAGCGCGACGCCCGAGGGTCGACCGTCGTGCCGGATGGTGCTCGTCAAGGCCGTCGACGAGCGCGGATTCGTGTTCTTCACCAACTACCAGAGCCGCAAGGGGGAGGAGCTGATCGCCAACCCGTACGCGGCGCTGCTGTTCCATTGGGAGGCGCAGGAGCGACAGGTCCGCGTCGAGGGTCCGGTGGCGCAGACCTCACGAGACCGTTCGATCCTCTATGCGCGGACGCGCTCGCGCCAGAGCCAGCTGAGCGCCCTCGCCTCGGCGCAGAGCCGCCCCGTCGAGTCGCGCGAGGTGCTGGAGGCGCGCGTCGCTGAGCTCGACGCGGCCTATCCCGAGGGCACGCTGCCGGTCTCCGAGCACTGGGGCGGGTTCCGGATCCAGCCGGAGCGGATGGAGTTCTGGCAGGGCGGGGTCGCGCGGCTGCACGACCGCTTCGTCTACGCGCGCGCCGGCGACGGTTGGGCGATCACTCGCCTGCAGCCGTAGGCCGCAGCAGGTGAATCACGTACGGGGAGTGGATGAGGAAGGCGCCGGGATCCTCATTGGCGGGCCGCAGGACCGATAGCTGCGCGCTGCGCAGTTCCTCGTCGGCGCCCGCCGCAATGACGGCCGGCGCCACCGCGAGCGCCATCGGATGATTGCGGCTGCGCTCGACGTAGGCCTCGGGCGAGACGTCTCTGACCCGGAGGGTGTGCGCCGCCGAGGAGGCGAGCGCCAGACCCGCCTCGGCGGCGACCGGGCCCAGCACGGCGGGGTCGTGCCAGGCAAATCGGCCCGGCGGCGGCGCGCCGGTGATGCGAGACACGATCCGTCCGACGGCGCCGAGCATCGCGTCGATCGGTCCAGCGGGTATCCATGCGCTGAGGGCCGCGCGTCCACCGGGCCGAAGCACCCGCCTGACCTCGCGCAGCGCACCTGCCGGGTCAGACGCGAAGATGATGCCGAACACCGAGATGACGGAGTCGGCGCTCGCATCCTCGGCGGGGAGTGTCAGCAGGTCGCCTTCGCGCACGTCGAGCGTCAGGGACTGCTTGGCTGCGCGGTCCTTCGCGATCGCCAGCAGCCGAGGCGCGCCGTCGATTGCGGTGACCTCGGCTCCACGCCGCGCGGCCGCGAGCGCCGCGTTCCCGGTGCCCGCCGCGAGGTCGATCACCTCGTCGCCGCGCGCGATGGCGGCGACCTCGACGACCACCTCGCCCACCGGTTCGATCTCCGGTCCCGTCGTCTCCTCGTAGCTGCCCGCGTCCCAGTCGACCATCGCGCCGATCCTCGCAGATCCGGGGCACGCGATGACCTCACACAACCGGCCGGCCGATCGTCTGATTGACATGCCTTCTGGTGTCAGGGCTTCCCGCGCGCGCATTCCGCCGTTCGCGACGGTGCTCGAGGAGCACGGCCGGGTGCTCCTGCGCTTCTGCATCTCCCAGGCGGGGCCGGACCGCGGAGACGATGTCTTTCAGGAGACGATGATCTCCGCGCTGCGGGCCTACGACACGCTGAAGGATCCGGGCGCGGTGCGCGCGTGGCTGTTCTCGATCGCGGCCCGCAAGGCGATCGACAGCCACCGGGCCGCCGCCCGCGCGCCGGTTCCGGTCGAGGATGTCGAGATCGGCACCGGTGGCGACCCCGCTCTGGAGGTGGGCGGCGAGATCTGGAAGGACGTGGCGCGGCTGCCCGAGAAGCAGCGCCAGGCCGTCGGGCTGCGTTTCATCGCCGATCTCTCCCACCAGGAGATCGCTGCGGTCATGGGGACCAGCGAGGCGGCGGCGCGGCGCAACGTGTTCGAGGGCGTGCGCCGCCTGCGCGAGGATCTCACGGACGCGGTCCGTTGACCGTCCCAGCAGCATGAACCCGAATGATCCCGACATCTCCGCCATCGAGGCGCGCCTGGCGGCCGGGCGCGAGCTCGACGTCGAGCCGTCCTGGCGCCGGCTCACCGAGGCGATCGCCGAGCGCGCCGCGGCCGAGGACCTCCTCGACGTCGCCGTCGAGCGCCATGACTCGCCGCTCGGGCCGCTGATGCTCGCGGCCACCCGCGAGGGCGTCGTCCGACTCGGCTTCCCCGAGGAGGAGGATGGCTTCCTCGACGAGCTCGCGCGCCTCATCTCCGGCCGCGTGCTGCGCGCGCCGCGTCCCAGCCTCACCGACGCCCGTCACCAACTTGACGAGTACTTCGAGCGGGGTCGCACCCGGTTCGACGTCCCGCTCGACTGGCGGCTCACCCGTGGCTTCCGCCGCGAGGTGCTCAACGTCACGAGCGCGATTCCGTACGGCAAGACGCTGTCCTACGCCGAGGTCGCTGCCTCGGCCGGGAGCCCCCGCGCGTGGCGCGCGGCTGGGACCGCCCTGGCCACCAACCCGCTGCCGATCCTCGTGCCCTGCCACCGCGTGCTGCGCGGCACCGGCAAGATCGGCCCCTACCGCGGCGGCACCGAGGTCAAGCGCCGGCTGCTGTCGCTGGAGGCCGGCTCCGGCGCGGAGCCTCAGGGCGCGTAGCGGCGGTGCAGCATGAGGGCGTTGCCCTCGCTGTCGCTGAAGAACGCCATCTTGCACACGCCGGTGTCGTGCTCGCCGGCGAAGCTGACGCCCCGCTCCTCCAGCTCTCGCTTGGCCTCCGGGACGTCGGGCACCCGCAGCGCGACCGGGGCCACGTTGGGACGGAACTCCGCCCCGAGCGTGGTCGGGTCGACGAGGTAGAGCGACACGTTGCCGCTCTCGATCTCGGGCCACCCCGCCTCCCAGTTCGGGCTGTGCATCCGAAGCACGTCCCGGTAGAACCCGCGCGCGCGGTCCATGTTCTGGACGGGGATCGAGACGAAGTCGGTGCGCTCGATGGCGGCGTTGGTCACGGGGGAGCCTTTCTCGGGGGTGTCATCGGATTCTGGCAGTGCGGGAGGTTCGCGAGGTAGCGCGCCCGGCGTCGGCCGTCAAGCAGCGCCCGCAGTTGCTTGGCGTCCGTGTTTCGGTGGTGGCGCTGCTGTGACTGCCGTCGCCGTGCGTGCTACTGGGCGATGAGGTCGGGGCGGGCGGGACCGTATCTGTGCACGACCTCGCGCCAGAGGGGGACTCTGGGTCGGCGCGGGTCGGCGAGGCGCCGCGGGGAGGGCCGGGGTGGGCCAGCGGGTGCGCGGGGAGGCCACAATCGCCCACGCGTCCCCCGGCCGAACCGCCCCACGGGCGCTTTCGGTATCCCAGACGCCACTTCTGCCCACGACGGTCCGGGGCCGACGGACGCGCGGGACGTTTCGGCATCCCACACGCCCTTTCCGCCCAACGCGGCCCCGCGGCACGGACGCGCGGGCGAAAACGGCGCCCCGGTGCGCTACCTCGCGAACGCCCAAGCAAGCGCAGACCGGTCCGCAAACCGACCAACCACGGCCCGATCCCCAGCCACCTCCGCCGACCGGGTACAGATGAGGGATGTCTTCCGGCGATCCAGTCGACGACGAGCTGCCACCCAAGGCCGCCCCGAGCTCCGGCCGCGCCCCCACCCGCGGCCGCGTCGCTCGCACCGCTCGGCTCGGCCGGGTCGCGGTCGGCGGCGCCGGCCGCTGGGCCGGGCAGCGGCTGGACACCAGGGGCACGGACGAGGAGCGCCGCCGCCGCCGGGGTGACCGGGTCGTCGCCACCATCGACGCGCTCGTCGATCAGCTCGCGGTGATGCGGGGCGCCGCGATGAAGGCGGGGCAGGTTCTGAGCACGATCGAGTTCCCCGGTCTCGATCCCGACCAGAACGCCCATCTGCAGGAGCGACTGGCCTCGCTGCGCGACAACGTTCCCGCCGTCGGGTGGCGCCAGATGCGCAAGGTGCTCGAGCAGGAGTGGGGCCAGGCGCCCGAGAAGGCGCTCGCTCACATCGACTCGGAGCCCGCCGCGGCCGCCTCGATCGGTCAGGTGTATCGCGCGCGTAACTCGGAGGGGCGTCAGTTGGCGGTCAAGGTCCAGTACCCCGGCGTTGCCGAGTCGGTGGAGTCCGACATGCGCAACCTGCGTCTGCTCACTCCGCTGCTGCGCCAGCTGATGCCCGGGCTGGAGGTCCGCGATGTGCTCGCCGAGTTGCGTGAGCGCACCGTCGAGGAGTGTGATTACGAGCTCGAGGCCGCCAACCACCGTCGGGTTGCGCGCTTCTGGCGCGACCACCCCGCCGTGCTCGTGCCGGGGGTCGACTCAGAGCTCAGCCATCGCCGGGTGCTCGTCACCGAGTGGGTCGACGGGATCGGGTTCGACGCGGTCCGGGCTGAGCCCGACGCCGTGCGCGACCGCTACGTCGAGATCGTCTACCGCTTCTTCTACGAGACCGCGAACCATCTCGGGCTCGCGCTCGGCGATCCCCACCCTGGCAACTATCTGCTCTGCCCCGATGGCCGGGTCGGCTTCTTCGACTTCGGGATGATGCGCCATCTACCGGCCGGGTACGTCCGTCGCGAGGGCGTCATCGCCCGCGCCGTGCGGGAGAGCGATGAGCCGGCCGTGATCGCCGGCATGCACGACCTCGGTTACCTGCCGGGCGACGTCTCCGACTGGGACGGCGCGCTCCTGCTCGCCTACATGCGCCAGGTGTCGTGGTGGTTGCAGGCCGACGACGCGCTGAGGCTCGGGCCCGATGATCTGTGGCGCGGCACCAACGAGCTGCGCGACGCCGGAGTCGCCGCCGACCACATCGCGCAACTGCGGCGGATGACCGTCCCGGCCGAGGCGTTGCTGCTGCGCCGCATGGAGGGCCTGCTGTTCCAGACCGCCGCGCTCGCCCGGGCCTGCGCGCCGTGGGGCCGGCTGCTGGAGGAGCTGATAGAGGGCGCAGCGCCCGCCACCGCGCTCGGCGGTGAGCACCGCGACTGGCTCGCCCGGCGCTGACAGATGCCGCCTGTCGGGCGGGCGTTCAGCCGCGTCCGGCGGCGAGCACCGTCTCGCGATGGTCGCGCATCGTCTCCATGCCGTCGCGTCCGGGCTGGCGACCGAACCCGCAGTACATCGCCACGCCGAAGTCGTCGAGGTAGCGCGACGCGGTCGCGTGGCGGCGGCGCAGCCCCTCGATGCCGTCGGCCGGCAGCACGATGCCGAGAAACACGCGCGCGCCTTCCGGCTCCAGATCGGCCAGCGGCCGGAAGAACCGGCGGTCCTCGCTGCGCAGCACGCGCGGCCCGGCGAGGTGCAGCCAGTCGACGGTCCGCCCGGAGTTCGCGACCGCGAAGTTCGCCATCTGCACGAGTACCGACATGTCGTGCGGCTCGTACATCGGCCACTCCGGGAAGGTGCCGTAACACAGGTGGTAGCCGACCAGCGTGTCCTCGGGGATCAGCCGCGTCAGCCGCGTCACCGGCCCGGCGAACCGCTCCCAGGCGCCCTCGTCGGTCCACGCGAGCACGCGCTCGATGTCCTGTGTCTCATATGCGCAGTCCCACTGGATCGCGAGCTCAGCGGGCGGGATCGCCTCCGCCAACCGGCCCAGCTCCCGCGCAACCAGGTCCTCGTAGGCCCGCGCGGCGATCGGGTAGTCACGGCCGAAGTCGGCTTTGAACGCGTTCATCGCGCTCGCCGGGAACGGCAGCCCGATCTGGAAGCGCAGCCCGTCGGCGATCACACCTTCCGCGCGCAGCGCGCGAAACACCTCGTAGGAGGCGATCGCCTCGTCGATCCTCGGCCAGCTGTCGAAGCGGATCTGCTGGACGCCGCCGCGAAGCCCGAACACCGGCGTCTCGTACACGTGGCGGGGGATCCCGGTCGGCGAGGCGGTGTCCTGGACGACGACGACATCGGGGTTCGGTCGTGTCAGCTGCTCGCGCTCGTACCCGACCCACGCGCCGCGAGGACCGGTCTCACCGTCGGGCAACGCGAACACCAGGTCACCGAACAGCTCGGCCGCCGCGCGCAGCGCTCCCTCGGTCGTCTCGGCGGGCAGGCTGCCGACGAGCAGCAGGTCGCTGTGCGCGCGTGAGGCCATCATCGTCTCCTTGTGTGCGGGGCGGGGAGGCGGGTTCGCATCCCCGGGCCGAGCTCAGAGCTCGATCAGACGATGATTCTCCATATCCGCGACGAGCACGTCGAAATCGTCGTCCGCCACCGCCGACATGCAGGCGGCGCCGGCATCGGCGGAGGCCTGCTCCGACTCCCAGACGCCGAGGCCGTAGAGGTCGCCGGACTCCTCGTTGCGGAACGTCGCGCACAGGACGCACCCCGGCTGCGCACGGGCGGCGGTGGCGAACCGCTGCATCGAGTCCGCGGTGCCGGCGTCCTGGCCGGGGTTCGGCTTCATCACTGACAGGCTCACGTACATGCCCTCTCCTTGGTCTGTTCGTCGATCGACTCCCGGTACCAGCCGAGCAGCTCGCGCCAGCCCGCGGCGTACCCGACCTCGCATCCCACGTCGCTGGTGATCTGGGCGAAGCCGCGGTGCCGCAGCGTCACCCGTGTCCCGCCGTCCTCCGGGGCGAACGTGATCGCCACCTCGGTGACCTCGCCGGGTGTCCAGTTGCCCTGGCGCCAGGTGAAAGCGAGCCGGCCCGGCGGGTCCCACACGGTGATGAACCCGAGCGGGTGCTCCTCATCGCCGCTCAGCTGCAGGAACCGTCCGCCGACGTGGCCCTCGAATCGGTGACCGGTCACCTCCAGGCCGCCGTAGCGCTCCCCGCGGCGCCACCAGCGGTCGACCTCGTCGGTGAACAGCGTGAACGCGCGGGCCGGCTCGGCCGCGACGAGCACCGTCGCCTGGACCTCGTTCATGCCCGGTCCCGCACGTAGCCGGCGAACGCGTCGAGCTGGTCCTGCCAGAAGCCGTGCAGCCACCGCTCGACGTCCTGCAGCGGTCGCGGGTCGACGCTGTACAGACGCACCCGACCGTCACCGCGATCGCCGGAGACCGACACCAACCCGGCCTCGCGCAGCGCCCGCAGGTGACGCGAGACCGCTGGTTGGCTGACCGCAAACTCCTCCGCCAGCGTCGTCGCCGGCATCGGTCGCGCGGCGAGCAGGTCGAGCATGCGCCGGCGCGTCGGGTCGGCGATCGCGTCAAAGACATCCATAACGCAGACGTTATACATCTCTCCGCGCCGACGGGCAAGTGGTCACTTTCCGTACGGGGCGTACGGAAGGTGACCAGACCGCCCCGGGACGGTGAGGGGCAGGCTCCGCCGCAGGGACACCCCGGGGCGGCGAGGACGCCTCGGGTCGCGTTGCCGTTTCGAGGGTCGGCCTCGGGTCGGCCTGTGGTCACTTTGCGCGAGGGCTACAGGCAAAGTGACCACACCAGCGCCCCTGGTGACAGACCACCCCCCGCCGCAGGGCTACAGACCACCCCCCGCCGCAGGGCGACAGACCACCCCCCGCCGCAGGGCGACAGACCAGCCATGGCCGCCGGCCGACACCCCACCGCGCTCGGTCAACGGCGCGGGTCGACGTGGAACTTCGGCCCCGGCGCACAGCCCGCGGGCCGCGTCCCATCCAGCAGCGCCCCCACGTCGCCGAGCCCGACCACCCCCGCGACGATCGGCCGCGGGTCGACCGCCCCCGCCGCGTAGAGCGCGATCGTCTCCTCCAGGCCCGGCGAGGCCGACAGAACCCCGACCGCCGTGATGTCACCGAGCACGAGTGAGCGGGTGTCGATCTCGCTCGGCGTCACCGCCAGCCCGATGCAGACCACCCGCCCTCCGGGCTGCACCAGGTCGACGGCGAGCGCCGGCAGTGACGGGGCGCCCGAGCAGTCGACCACCGCGTCGAACGCCAGCGAGCGCGGCGGCTCGTCCGAGCCCCAGCAGTCATCGAACCCGAGCGACCGCGCGAACTCCAGCGACGAGGGCACCGATCCGAGCAGGTGGACCTCGACACCGAAGCTGCGCAGGAACATCGCGACCAGCAGGCCGACCGTCCCCGGGCCGAGCACCAGGGCGATATCGCCGGCTCCGCACCCGGCCGCCCGCGCCGCCCGCAGCGCGCCACCGCCCGGCTCGACCAGCGCCCCGAGCGCCCAGTCCATGTCGTCGGGCAGTGCGTGCAACGAGCGCGCGGGCACCGCAAGCGCCTCGGCGAGCGCGCCATCACGGCCCCCGCGGATCCCCACCTCCTGACGAGTGGAGCAGGTGTGCTGCACGCCGCGGCGGCAGCGGCGGCACTCACCGCAGCCGAGCATCGTGTCACCCATCACCCGCCGTCCGAGCCACGCCGGCTCGACGCCCTCGCCGACGTCGGTCACCGTGCCGGCCCACTCGTGGCCGGGACGCAGCGGATATCGGGAGTGCCCCTGGTGCAGGTAGGGCATCTCACCGGTGAAGAGCTCGACGTCGGTTCCGCACACGCCGGCGCGCTCGACGCTCACCACGACCTCACCCGAGGCTGGCTCGGGACGCGGTACGTCCTTCACCGCGAACTCCCGCGGCCCCGTGAGCACGAACGCGCGCATGGCTCGCAGTCTCTCATCCGCGTAGGATCGGGGCCGATGACACTCCGCAGCTCAGCCTGGTATGAGGGCGACGACCGCAACGCGTACATCCATCGCGCGTGGATGCGGCGCGGCGCGCCTGACGACGCCTTCGCCGGCCGCCCGCAGATCGTCATCGCGAACACCGCGTCGCAGCTGACGCCGTGCAACTCCCACCTCGGCGAGGTCGCCGACGCGGTCGGGCGAGGCGTGCACGAGGCAGCGGGAGTCGCGCTGGAGATGCCGGTCGTCTCGCTCGGCGAGACCCAGGTCAAGCCGACCGCGATGCTGTGGCGCAACATGGCCGCGATGGCCGCGGAGGAGCTGCTGCGCGCCAATCCGGTCGACGGCACGGTGCTGCTCGGCGGCTGCGACAAGACGATCCCCTCGCTGCTGATGGCCGCCGCCTCGGTCGACCTGCCTGCCGTCGTCGTCCCCGGCGGCCCGATGCTCACCGGCACCTTCCGGGGGACGCCGCTCGGCTGCGGCACCGACGTGTGGCGGCTCTCGGAGGAGGTCCGCGCGGGCACGCTGTCCGAGCAGGACTTCATGCGCTCGGAGACGGCGATGATCCGCAGTCGCGGTCACTGCAACACGATGGGAACCGCATCGACGATGGCGATCGTCGCCGAGGCGCTCGGGATGGTCCTGCCAGGCACGGCCGGGATTCCCGCGCCGGACAGCCGGCTGCTCCAGGCCGCCCACCAGGCGGGGCGGCTGGTGGTCGAGCTCGTCGAGTCCGACCGCCGCCCGAGCGCGATCCTCACCAAGGGCGCGTTTCAGAACGCGATCGTCACCCTCGCCGCCGTCGGCGGATCGACCAACGCGGTTCTCCACCTGCTCGCGCTCGCCGGCCGCGTCGGGGTCGAGTTGACACTCGACGACTTCGACCGCCTCGGCTCACACGTGCCGCTGCTCGTCGACCTCCAGCCGTCCGGCCGCTTTCTCATGGAGGACTTCCACCGCGCGGGCGGACTCACCGCCGTGCTGCGCGAGATCTCCGACCTGCTCGATCCCGACGCGATCACCGTCACCGGCAAGCCACTGGTCGAGCATCTTGGCGAGGCCCCGATCTGGGACGCCGAGGTGATCCGCACCCGCGACGAGCCGCTCGTCGAGCAGGCGGGGATCGCGATCCTGCGCGGCAGCCTCGCCCCCGATGGCGCCGTGATCAAGCCCTCGGCGGCCTCACCGCATCTGCTCAGCCACACCGGCCCGGCGGTCGTGTTCGACTCGATCGAGGACTTCCACGCCCGCATCGACGACCCGGACTTGCCGGTCACCGAGGACTCGGTGCTGGTGCTCCGCGGCTGCGGCCCGCGCGGCTACCCGGGGATGCCGGAGGTGGCGAACATGCCGCTCCCGCGCAAGCTGCTCGAGCAGGGTGTACGCGACATGGTGCGCGTCTGCGACGGGCGCATGAGCGGCACCGCCTACGGGACCGTCGTGCTCCACGTCGCGCCCGAAGCCGCCGCCGGCGGCCCGCTCGCGCTGGTCCGAGACGGCGACCCGATCGTGCTCGACGTCGCTGCGCGCCGGATCGACCTCGACGTCCCGCAGTCCGAGCTCGCCGGTCGCACGCCGAGCCGCGAGGGTTTCGCCAGTCCGGTTCGCGGCTGGCAGCGGCTCTACATCGATCACGTCCAGCAGGCCGACACCGGCGCCGACCTCGACTTCCTCGTCGGCGCCAGCGGCTCGGAGGTCACCCGTGAGTCGCACTGACACGCAGACCGCCGATCGGCCGTGGCCCGCCCAGGTCCCGGACGCCTCTCCGCGCAGCGCCGTGATCACCGGCGGCGCCAGCGGCCTCGGTGCCGCCGCCGCCCGCCGGCTCCGCGCCGACGGCGTCTCGGTGACGACTCTCGACCTCACCCCCGGCGCGGACATCACCGCCGACGTGACCGACATGACGGCGCTCGAGCGGATCGCCGACGAGCTCGGCGAGGTCGACATCCTCGTCAACTCGGCGGGGATCGTCGGCCCCGGCGTTCCACTGCTCGACACCACCCCGGAGCAGTGGCGCGAGGTGCTCGAGGTGAATGTGCTCGGTACGGTCAACGCGATCCGCGCGTTCACCCCGGGGATGGTCGAGCGGGGGTGGGGGAGAGTGGTGAACCTCGCCTCGATGGCGGGGAAGGACGGCAACCCGAACCTGTCGATCTACTCGGCCTCCAAGGCGGCGGTGATCGGGCTCACCAAATCGATCGGCAAGGAGCTCGCGCTGTCCGGCGTGATCGTCAACGCGATCGCCCCGGCGGTGATCGACACCCCGATGAACGCCGAGACGGAGCCCTCGGTGCTCGCGCACATCACGAGCCTGATCCCGATGCAGCGCGTGGGCCGTCCCGAGGAGGTCGCGGAGCTGATCGCGTTTCTCGCCTCGGATCGGGTGTCGTTCTCCACCGGCGCTGTCTACGACCTCAGCGGCGGGCGCGCCACCTATTGACCCCCGCACCCGCCTCGATCCGCATCCACCGGCGGGTGGAGTGGATGGACACCGACGCTGCCGGGATCTACCACTGGACGACGATCGGCCGCTTTGCCGAGGCGGCGGAGGCCGCCCTGTTCCGCGCGCTCGACATTCCCGAGGCGACGCTCGTGCACACCCCGCGGGTCAGCATGCAGCTCCAGTTTCGCCGGCCGCTGCGCTTCGGCGACGAGGCGTGGACCGAGCTGACCGTCGCTGCAGTGGGTCGCAGTTCGCTCCGGTACGCCCTGCGAGTCACCGACCTGCACGACACTCCGGTCGCCGAGGGTGAGATCGTGTGCTGCCTGATCGACGCCGAGCGCGGCGGATCGCGTCCCTGGCCCGACGACATGCGGTCGGCGTTCCAGACGCGAGGGCGTGTCAGTGTGCGGTAGCCGGTGATGCATTCACCGGTCCGGCGACGAACCGGACCCGGTGATCCGCTACGGTCGTCACTTATGGCGACGATCGACGAACAGAGGCACAGCGGAGGGCAGGGCGTCGATGGCGGTGGCGAGAGCGCACCCCGCGCCGACGATCAGATCGATCGGGCGCTGCTCACGGTCGCCGGGGTCGTCGTCCTGGGGGCGATCATGTCGATCCTCGACACGACGGTCGTCAACGTCGCGATCAAGACGCTGGCCGCGAGCTTCCACACCACGCTGCCCACGATCCAGTGGGTGGCGACCGGCTACACGCTCGCGCTCGCGACCGTGATCCCGCTCAGCGGCTGGATCGCCGATCGGTTCGGGACCAAGCGCCTCTACATGTCCTCGATCGCGCTGTTCATCATCGGCTCCGCCCTGTCGGGCATCTCCGGCTCGGCGACTGAGATCATCGTCTTCCGCGTGCTCCAGGGGCTCGGCGGCGGCATGATCATGCCCGCCGGCATGACGATCCTCACCAAGGCCGCCGGACCCAACCGGATCGGCCGGGTGATGGCGATCCTCGGCGTCCCGATGATGGTCGCGCCGATCCTCGGCCCGGTGCTCGGCGGCTGGCTCGTCTCCGATGTCTCGTGGCGCTGGATCTTCTTCATCAACGCGCCCGTCGGTGTGATCGCGCTGATCGCGTCCTACCTGGTGCTGAAGCCCGATGTCGGCGAGCCCGGCGAGCGGCTGGACTTCGTCGACCTGCTGCTCGCCTCGCCCGGCCTGGCGCTGCTCATCTACGGCCTGGCCGAGTCCAACCCGGGCGGCTTCGGGCAAGGCAAGGTGCTGATCCCGATGGCGGTCGGCCTGCTGCTGTTGGCGACCTTCGTCTGGCACGCGCTGCGCTCCAAGCAGCCGCTGATCGACCTGCGCCTGTTCAAGGACCGGGTGTTCACCACCTCATCGATCACGCTGGCGCTCATGGTGATCAGCGTGTTCGGCACCTTCCTGCTGCTGCCCTACTACCTGCAGCTGGTCCGCTTCCAGTCGGCGCTCGACGCCGGCCTGCTGATGATTCCCCAGGGCGTCGGCTCGATGCTGATGATGCCGGTGGCGGGGATCCTCTCCGACAAGACCGGCTCCGGCAAGATCTCGCCGTTCGGCCTGGTGATCATCGCCGCCTCGGTCCTGTGGCTGACCGGCATCGGCGCCTACACCCCGTTCTGGCAGCTTGAGATCGCGCTGTTCTTCAACGGCCTCGGCATGGGGCTGACGATGATGCCGATCTTCACCGGCGCGATCCAGACGATCAAGTCCGCGCAGGCAGCCCGCGCCTCGGCACTGCTGAACATCATCCAGCAGGCCGGCGCCTCGATCGGCACCGCGGTGCTGAGCGTGATCCTGGCCACCGCGATCGTCTCCCAGTTGCACGTCCATGGCACGTTCAACGCGGGCGCGACGATCCCGCCCTCGCAGCGCCCCCACGTCGCACCGCACCTGGCGGCGGCGTTCGGCCACACCTTCTGGTGGGCGCTCGCGCTGATCATCGTCGCGTTCGTCGCGAGCCTCTTCCTGCCCAAGCGCCGGCCCGCGCAGGCCGACGACGCACCCCCGGTAATGATGTAACACCGCGCCCACGGGACGGGTCATCGGTTGACCTGCTCCGGGCGATGGTCAAGAATGATCTTGACCGGGGGCCGAACGGGCTCCATGAGAGGCTTGGCGGCCCGCGCGAGTTCGATGGTGATGATGGAGAACCACTCCTTCGACGACGAGGCGAAGTGGAACCTGCTCGCGCTCACCCTGCGCAACGCCAAGGCCAACCACGTCATGGATTTCCTCAACCCCGACGACCCGGCGCTGCACGATCCGCCGGTGCTCGCCGCGCCGCCCCGGCCGCCGGGGTTGTAGAGCTCCCCCGAGCGACATGCACCAGCTCGCCGTCCTCCGCCGCGCGCTCGCCGGCTGGCGGGTGCGGCGAGCCGAGGCGGCGTTCCTGGGGTTCGGGATCAGCGAGTACGGCGTGTGGGTGGTCGTGCTCGTGTTCGCCTTCCGGCGAGGCGGAACGACCACGGCGGCGGCCATCTCGGCGGTCCAGCTGCTCCCCGCGTCGGCCGTGGCGCCGCTGGCGGCGCGGCTGATCGACAGTCGTGGCGCGGCGGCGACGCTGTGGATCGGCTATCTGATCCAGGCCGCGTCGGTCGGTCTTGCCGCCGGGCTGATGCTGTCCCGGGCCCCGTCGCCGGTCGTCTACGTGGCGGCGGTGGTGGCGGCCTGTGCGGTGACGCTCACCCGCCCGGCTCACTCGGCGCTGCTGCCCGCGCTCGTCGACACGCCGGCCCAGCTCACCGCCGTCAACGTGGTGACCGGCTGGGTGGAGAACGTGACGCTGCTGGTGGGACCGGCGCTGGCGAGCGTCGCGCTGGGGATCGCCTCCGCGGGGTGGGCGCTGGTCCTCTTCGGGTGCGTGGTGGCCGGCTCGGCGCTGATCGTCGCCCCGCTGCGTCACGTCGAGACCGTGGGCGAGGACGAGGACGAGGATGAGGAGGAGGCAGGTTCTCTGCGAGCGGCTCTCGGCAACGCGCCGGGTGCGCTCCCCGCGCTCGCGATGCTCACCGCCGAGTACGCCGCGCTCGGTGCGCAGGACGTGCTCGAGGTGGTGCTCGCCGCGCTCGTCCTCGGCCTCGGCGCCGGCGGCGCGGGCTATCTCGGCGCCGCCTTCGGCGTGGGTGGGCTGCTCGGCGCCGCGCTGGCGCTGACGCTGGTTGGCCGGCACCGCCTGGCGCGCCCGCTGCTGCTCGCGGGGGCGGCGTGGGGTGGCGCCTTCATCGTGCTGGGTGCCTGGCCTGCCCAGGGTGTTGCCCTCGCGCTGCTGGCCATCGCGGGCGCCGGTCGCACAGTCGTGGACGTCGGCGGTCGCACGATCCTGCACCGCACCGTCCCGCGGCGATCCCACGGGCGCGTGTTCGGCGCGTTGGAGGGGGTGGAGACGTTCGGGCTGGGGGTGGGATCGCTCGCGATGGCGCTGGTCGTTGCGCTTGCCGGTGCCCGTGGAGCGGTCGCCATCGTCGGTGGGCTGCTCGTCGTCGTCCCGCTGGTGACCACACCCATCCTGCAGCGCATCGAGCGCGCCGCGCCCCCGCTCGACGACGAGATCGCAGTGCTGAAGCAGGTGCCGCTGTTCGCGATGCTGAGTGCTCACGTGCTGGAGGACCTGGCGCGGGCGCTTGAACGGCTCGACCTTCCCGCCGGCGAGGTCGTCACTCGCGAACAGGAGCCCGGCTCGCGGTACTTCGTGGTCGCGGCGGGCGAGCTCGAGGTGTCGGTGGAAGGCGCCCACGTCCGTGAGCTCGGGCCCGGAGACGGGTTCGGCGAGATCGCGCTCCTGCGTGACGGCGTCCGCACCGCCACGGTCATCGCCGGCTCGGACGTGACTCTGTACGCGCTTGCGCGGCCGCCCTTCCTGGAGGCCGTCACCGGCTCGCGCCAGGCCGAGCGGGCCGCGCGTGACCGCATGGCCGAGTTGGCTCCGCTGGGCGGGTAAGGTCTGCGGTCGTGGGAGGCGGCGATTCCTCGATGTACGACGCGATCGTCGTCGGTGGCGGGCACAACGGCCTGGTGGCAGCGGCGCTGCTGGCTCGCGCGGGCCAGGAGGTGCTGGTGCTCGAGCGCGGCGAGGCGGTCGGTGGGGCCACGGTCTCGATCGCGCCGTTCGCCGGCCATGACGCACGCCTCTCGCGCTACTCCTACCTGGTCAGCCTGTTCCCGCAGCCGCTGCTCGACGAGCTCGGGGTCGGGCTCGAACTGCGCGTCAGGCGCGTCTCGTCCTACACGCCGTGGGGCGACGCCGGGATCCTGATCAGCGACGACGCGGCGGCGAGCGCGGCGTCGGTCCGGCGAACCCTCGGCTCAGACGACGCGGTGGCGGAGCTCGCCGCGTTCGGTGCGCTCACCGGCCGGCTGGCCGTCCGCACGTTCGGGTCACTCACCGAGCCGCTGCGCTCACGCGAGGCGTTCGCGGCGCTCGTCGACGACGACGCCACGTGGCATGGCGTGTTCGAGGCGCCTCTGGCGCAGCTGCTCGAGCAGTCGTTCGGCGATGACCTGGTGCGCGGGATCGTCGCCACCGACGCTCTGATTGGCACCTTCGCCGCGCTCGACGACGCGCGCCTGCTGCAGAACCGCTGCTTCCTCTACCACGTGATCGGCCGCGGCACCGGTCGCTGGGACGTCCCGGTCGGCGGGATGGGGGCGCTCAGCGGGGAGCTCGCGCGGGTCGCGGTCGAGGCGGGCGCGCAGCTCCGCACCGGCGCGACGGTGCGCGCGATGGACAGCGACGGCACCACCGCCGAGGTCCGCACCGCCGACGGGAGCGCACACCGTGCCCGCCACGTCCTCGCCGCCCTGTCCCCCGCCATCCTCGACGAGCTCGCGCCCGGCGTTCTCGTTCCCCGCTCCGACGACGCGCCGCCCGAGGGCGCGCAGCTGAAGCTCAATCTGCTGCTGGCGCGGCTACCACGGTTGCGCGACTCGGAGGTTCGTCCCCAAGATGCCTTCGCCGGCACGTTCCACGTCAACGAATCCGCCGCGCAGCTCGGCACCGCGTTCGCGGAGGCGGCGAGCGGACAGATCCCGGAGCTACCGCCGTGCGAGGCCTACTGCCACTCGCTCACCGACCCGACGATCCTCGGTCCGGAGCTGCGTGCCGCCGGTGCCCAGACGCTGACCGTGTTCGGGCTCCACATGCCGGCGCGGCTGTTCGCCGCCGACCCCGCAGCGGCCAAGCGCGAGGCGGTCGAGAACACGCTCCGCTCGATCAACTCGGTGCTCGCCGAGCCGATCGAGGAATGCCTGCTCACCGACGCCCACGGCGAACCGTGTCTGGAGGCCCGCACGCCGGTCGAGCTGGAGGACGAGCTCGCGATGCCGGGTGGGCACATCTTTCACCGTGACCTGTCGTGGCCGTTCGCTGAGGCCGACCGCGAGATCGGCGGCTGGGGTGTCGAGACCGCCGTTGCCAACGTGTGGCTTGCCGGAGCGGGAGCACGGCGTGGCGGTGGGGTCAGCGGCGTTCCCGGGTCAGGCGCCGCCCGCGCGGTGCTCGCCGCCGATTCCGGCCGGGTACGCGCCGGCTGACCGCGAGCATCACCGGCGGGTGCCGCTGCGCGAGCCCCACTGCGGCCGCGGAAGGCCGAGATGGTCGCGCAGGGTGCGTCCCTCGTAGCGCTCGCGGACCAGGCCGCGGCTGCGGAGCTCGGGCATGACGCCACCCACGAACTCCTCGAACATGCCCGGGAAATACGCCGGCTGGATGTTGAACCCGTCCGCGGCGCCGGTCACGAACCACTCCTCCATGAGCTCGGCCACCCGTCGATAGGAGCCGACGATCTGCAGGCCCGCGCGCGAGCCGGCGGCACGGTAGGCCAGCTGGCGCAAGCTGAGCTGCTCGCGTTCGGCGATCTCGATCCACCGGTCGAACCCTCCGCTTCGCTCGTCCGCCGGTTTCGCCGAGCGCGGCAGCGGCCGGTCGAGCGGGTAGCCGTCGAGGTCCGGATAGCCCATCTTCGCCGACAGCATGCTCAACGCGACCGCGGGGTGCAGCAGGCTCTGGAGCTCCTCGAACCGCTCCTGGGCCTCGGCGTCGGTGCGGCCGGTGACGACCGCCAAGCCGGGCATCAGCTTGATCTCGTCGGGCGGTCGGCCATGAGCGCTCGCGCGCTCCCGCATTTCGCTACGCAACTCCCGCGCGCGATCGACCAGCAGCAGCGTCGTGAACATGACCTCGGCGTACTTGGCCGCGAACGACCTGCCGGCCTCGGATTGCCCGGCCTGTACGAGCACCGGATACCCCTGGGGCATGCGCGGGACGTTCAGCGGGCCCCGGACCCGCACGTGCTCCCCGGCGTGGTCGAGCGCATGCAGCTTGTCGAGGTCGGAGAAGATCCCGGTCGCCTTGTCCCGCAGGAAGGCATCGTCCTCCCAGCTGTCCCACAGTCCCAGGCAGGCGCGGACGACCTCCTCGCCGCGGCGGTAGCGCTCGTCGTGGTCCAGGCGGTCATCGATCCCGAAGTTCGGCGCCTCACTCCGCTCGGAGGTCACCATGTTCCACCCCGATCGCCCGCCGCTGATGAAATCCAGCGAGGCGAACTTCCGGGCGATCTGGAACGGATAGTTGTAACTCAGCGAAGCCGTACAGGTCAGTCCGATCCGATCGGTCACCGCCGCCAGAGCGGACAGCAGGGTGAACGGCTCGAAGTTCGCGATGTACTGAGCGACCCGCCGCCGCGTCTCCGGATCGGTCTCTCGCACCCCCTGGTTGTCGGCGAGGAACAGCATGTCGAAGCAGTGCTGCTCGGCGAGCTCCGCCACCCGGCGGTAGTGGCCGAAGTTGACCCCGGCATCCGCGTCGGCGTCGGGGTGCCGCCAGGACGCCTGGTGATGACCCGTCGGGTTGATGAACAGGCCGAGCCGCATCGTCCGCGCCGCGGTCATCGGAGAGCAGCTCGTTCGCCGGACGATCGCGCAGCTCTCATCCGCACATGCTAAGCACCGCTGCAGGAACCTCTGCACTCTGGGCAACCGGCAGCAGCGCCTTTCGGCCTCCCTTATGATGGGCGGTCGAGAGGAAGTAGGCCGGCGGGCCCGAACGTGCAAGGGGATGAGGGAGAAGTGACAAAAGCAGTCGAAGAGCGCGAACAGGTCATCGTCAGGTTCGCGGGCGACTCAGGTGACGGAATGCAGCTCGCGGGGAGTCGGTTCACGGACGCCACGGCGGTCCTCGGCAACGACCTGGCGACGATGCCGAGCTTCCCCGCGGAGATCCGGGCTCCGGCGGGCACGCTCGCCGGCGTCTCCGCGTTCCAGATCCACTTCGCCTCGCGCGACATTCTCACTCCGGGCGACGCGCCCAACGTGCTGGTGGCGATGAACCCGGCGGCGCTGAAGGCCAACCTCGAGGGACTGCCGCGCGGAGCGACGATCATCGTCAACGAGGACGCCTTCTCCAAGCGCAATCTGGAGAAGGCCGGCTACACCGCGAACCCGCTCGAGGACGGCTCGCTCAGCGAGTACCGCGTTCACCGGATCCCGATGACGACGCTGACCACGCGTGCGGTGGAGGGCATAGAGGACGCATCGACGCGTGACGCCGGCCGTGCCAAGAACCTGTTCGCGCTCGGCGTGCTCTCCTGGCTCTACGGCCGGCCCGTCGACGTCACGCTCGACTGGCTGCAGGCGAAATTCGGCAAGCGCCCCGCGGCGCTCAAGGCGAATCTGGCGGCGTTCAATGCCGGCTGGTCATTTGGCGAGACGACTGAGTTGCTCGAGGTCCAGTACCGGGTCAACCCCGCGACCGACGTTCCGCCCGGCATCTACCGCAACGTCAACGGGACGCAGTCGCTGGCGATGGGATTGATCGCGGCCAGCGCCAAGAGCGGCTTGCCGCTTGTGCTCGCCAGCTATCCGATCACGCCTGCCTCCGAGATCCTGCACGAGCTCTCCAAGCACACGGAGCTCGGGATCTCGACGGTGCAGGCCGAGGACGAGATCGCCGCCGCCGGGATGGCGCTGGGCGCCGCGTTCGGCGGCCGCCTGGGCGTCACCGCGACGAGCGGCCCGGGCATGGATCTGAAGGCCGAGACGATCGGGCTGGCGGTGATGCTGGAGTTGCCGATGATCATCATCGACGTCCAGCGCGCCGGACCCTCGACCGGGATGCCGACCAAGACCGAGCAGGCCGATCTCCTGATGGCGCTGTACGGCCGCCACGGCGAGTCGCCACTGCCGGTGATCGCCCCGAGCACGCCGGGCGGCTGCTTCGCGGCGGCCTTCGATGCGGTCTCCATCGCGGTCCGGTATCGCACTCCGGTGATCCTGCTCTCCGACGGCTTCCTGGCCAACTCCTCGGAGCCGTGGCTGATCCCCGATGTGGGGTCGCTGCCCGCGATCGATCCGGGGTTCGCCACCAGCGTCGACCCCGATGAGCCGTTCCTCCCCTACAGTCGCGACGCCAAGCTCGCGCGGCCGTGGGCGATCCCCGGCACGCCAGGGCTGGCGCATCGGATCGGCGGCATCGAGAAGGCCGACGGGACTGGCAACATCTCCTACGACGGTCACAACCACGAGCGGATGACCGAGCTGCGGGCGGCGAAGATCGCCGGGATCGCCGACGAGATCCCGGCGTTGACGGTCGACGCCGACCCGGACGCGACGCTGCTGGTCCTCGGCTGGGGATCGAGCGAAGGGGCGATCCGGGCAGGGGTGAGGCGGGCGCGGCTCGACGGGCTGAGCGTCGCGCGCGCACACCTGCGGAACCTCAACCCGTGGCCGTCGAATCTCGGTGATGTCCTGCGGTCATTCGACCGGGTGCTGGTTCCGGAGATGAACACCGGACAGCTGTCCCAGCTGCTGCGTGCGAAGTTCCTCGTCGACGTCGAGTCCTTCACCAAGGTCCAGGGGCAGCCGCTGCTTGCCGCCGAGATCAGAGAGCAGATCGAGGAGAGGGCGAGTCGATGAGCGCCACCGGAACACGCGACGGGAACGGCGGCGAGCTGGTCCTGACCAAGGCGGACTTCCAGTCCGACCAGGAGACGCGCTGGTGTCCGGGCTGCGGCGACTACGCGATCCTCTCCGCGGTCCAGCAGTTCATGCCCGAGATCGGGATCCCCCCGGAGCGGATCGTGTTCATCACCGGGATCGGCTGCGCGGGCCGCTTCGCCTACTACATGGACACCTACGGAATGCACAGCATCCACGGTCGCGCCCCGGCGATCGCGACCGGGCTGGCCACTGCGCGTGACGACCTCTCGATCTGGGTGATCACCGGCGACGGCGACTCGCTGTCGATCGGCGGCAATCACCTCATCCACGCGCTGCGCCGCAACATCCCGGTCAACATCCTGCTCTTCAACAACCAGATCTACGGGTTGACCAAGGGGCAGGCCTCGCCGACCTCGGAGGTCGGCAAGATCACGAAGTCCACGCCGTTCGGCGTCGCCGACCACCCGTTCAATCCGCTCGCCCTGGCGATCGGAGCCGAGGCCACATTCGTCGCCCGCACGCTGGACCGAGACCGCCGGCACATGACCGAGGTGCTGCGTGCCGCAGCGCTCCACCAGGGGGCCTCGCTTGTCGAGATCTATCAGAACTGCCCGGTGTTCAATGACGGCACCTTCTTCGCGCTCACCGAGAAGGAGACCAAGGACGCTCATCAGATTCGACTGGTCGCCGGGGAGCCGATCCGTTTCGGGGTCGATCACGAGCGGGGCGTGGCGATGCGCTCCGACGGCGCGCTGGAGATCGTCGATGTCGCAGAGCGGGGCGAAGAGGCCCTGCTCGTCCACGATCCGAACCGCAACGACCCCGGGCTCGCGTTCGCGCTGGCCAAGCTCTCCAGCGATCCCACCGGCCCGACGCCGATCGGTGTCTTCCGTGACGTGCAGCGTCCGGTCTACGGTCGAACGGCGACCACGCCGGACGCCGCCTCAGACGATGAGCTCTCCGCGCTGCTGCATTCCAGTGACACCTGGACCGTGGGCGGCTGAGCACCGAACGCGCCGGCCGCACGCACCGTCGCGCACACGGCCGGCGTCACCCGTTCGAGGGTGACTGTCAGCCCGCGAGCGAGTGGAACGCACCCAGCAGTGTCAGAGGTGTTGCGATCCGGTGGGCGCGCAGCCTGACACGTGTGACCGCGCGGCCGGCTGGCTCTCAGCTCACGGGCTCGATCCCGACGCGCTCGAGCGGCGGCGGGACGGGGTGCCCCCCGGACCGGAGGAGCAGCGGCGCCGGGTGAGGCGGCGCGTCGGTGTCCCGGTCCCGTCCGGCGATGCGGTCGACGGTCGCCCAGGCAGCAAACATGAGCGAGCCGACGATGCCGGTGAGCGTGACCAGCACGCCGGCGGCGGCCGCCGCCGCGAGACCGTGAGCGCCGAGGATGAGGACGGTGGCGGCTGGGCCGGTGCTCGGGCCGATCGGTAACTGGCCGACCGTGAACATCACGATCAGCAGCGCCATCGAGTCAAAGATGGAGACGTGCACGCCGACTGCGCGGAGCATCAGCCAGTTGCGCAGCACCTGGGCGCAGACCGCCACCAGCGCGAAGCCGATCAGCCGGCCGCGGCTCTGCATCCGGAGCACGGCAAGTCCGGCGCCGGGCCCGGTCCGGTGACGCTCGGACACCCGCCGCAGCCCGGCGGCGAGCGCCGCCATCGC
>Ga0335075_10003423_pt1 | contig 25174 bp, 31 predicted proteins | sample Lox_Sample_24_FD_206723 | JGI IMG/M metagenome (GOLD analysis project Ga0335075, IMG submission 206723) | Soil microbial communities from Loxahatchee National Wildlife Refuge, Florida, United States - Lox_Sample_2.4 | ecosystem: Environmental > Terrestrial > Soil > Wetlands | place: USA...
ACCGCAGCACGACCGCCGTGCGCATGCCGACCGGCAAGGCGGCCAGCAGCGCCGCCACCGTCGTCGCGTCGCGCTGCGAATCGGCAGCGGCGAAGTCGGGCAACTGCGCCGAGACCCGCTCGCGCTTGCTGAACAGGCTGCGGCGATCGTCCATCGCCGCGTTCACCACGCAGCGCCGCGCGTAGGCACCGGCCGTGTGCGAACGGACCCGCGGCCATGCCAGGTAGAGCTTGGTCAGCGCCGACTGCACCACGTCCTCGGCTTTGGCCATGTCACCTGAGACGAGCAGCGCCGCCACCCGCACGAGGGCGGCACGTTGTACCAAGACGAATTCCGTGAACTCGCGATCTCGATCCGAAGGCCACCTCACAGGCACCCACCTTCCGTTGTCGGCACTCGCACTGAAACCCACGTGGACACTCCTCATACGGAGATCAACGGCGTCCACGTTGCATGCCGGACAAGAAGAATCGACGCGGGCAGCGCGAAGCCACGGGCGGTCGTCAACCGGGCTGCTGCGTCAGCGCTGGCGGTCGTTTTTGCGAGTCGTCGGCTTCTTCGCGGCATGCATCCGGATGAGGATCACGGCGAAGAACAGGATCATCACACCCGGGACGAACAGGATCTCGAAGGACCCCTGGGGCACGACACCAACCATCATGCGGTGATGCTTGCACACCCCACGGTGCTGGCGGTAGCCGCCGCGCGATTGGCGCTGATGTGCCGATAGCTAATCGGCACGTTCAGGCGACGCATTAGGGTCATACGAGACATGTCCACCGCCGTCCGCCTTCAGGTCGCTGGTTCCGTGCCCGTCCACCGTCGTCTAGACCCGTTGTTAGCATCCGGCGCTGATCCGGCTAGCCTCGAGTCTTGCGGGCCGGGGAACGATGCGAACTCCCGGGGTCGGCCTTCCGTGTTTGATTGAACGCATTTTGTAGCGACGAGGCAGTGTGGATTGGTATATGGGAGCCAGTGAGCGGGGGTCCGCCGCCGGCGGGGCGGCAGATGTGGGCACCGCGCCGTTGCCCGGGGAAAGCAAGGCGTTGGCGACGACGCCCGATCAACCCGGCAGCAGCGAGGGCGCGCGTCCGTGGGCGCGTCGCGTCTGGGAGGCGCTGGCGTGGGCGGTCGGGGCGGCCGGGCTCCTCGTCGTGCTGTGGCGCGTCTCCAGGACGGTGTCGCCGCCCGCGGACGCGGCCAGCATCGCGCTCCAGGCCAAGGACATGCTGCACGGGAACGTTCTGCTGCACGGATGGCTGGCCGGCGACGTCACCTTCTACACGTTCGAACTGCCGCTGTTCGCTGTCGTCGAGGCGTTTCTCGGCGCGGGCATCGGCGCCGTGCATGCGGCCATGGCGGTCGTCGATCTCATCGTCGCCGTCTGCGGCACCGCCGTCGCGGTGACCGGCAGCCGGGGCATCGCCCGGGCGCTGCGGGCGGCGGTCGTCGTCGCCGTGATCTTCGCGGCGGACATCGTGCCAGAAGATAGGTACCTCTCGATCGGGTTGCCCGATCACACCGGCACCACCGTCTTCCTGCTGCTCGGCTGTCTGCTGCTAGCAAGTGCCCTCAGCTGGCGCTGGATGGCGCCGCTGCTGTGCCTGCTCCTGTGCGCGGGCCAAGTCGGCGACGTGACCGTGCGCTACGTTTACGTCCCGGCCATCGTCCTCGTCTACGCCCTGGTGGTCGCGCGGACCCGCAGGCTCCGGAGCGCGGACACGGCGATAGTCGCGGCCGCACTCGCGTCGGTCCCGCTCTCGCTTGCGGTGCGCGCGGTCCTGCGTCACCTCGGCGCCTATCAGATGGTGGCCCCTAGCACCGGGATCGCGCCGGTCAACTCCTGGGCGCACAACGCGGCGCAAACCTGGCTGGGGCTGCGCTTCGTCTTCGGCGCGCAGTCACCAGGCGGCGTGTCGACCGGCGAGGCCATCTTCGGGTGGACCTGCCTGCTCGCGGCGGCGGCCGCTGTTGCCTGGACGCTGTGGCGCTGGCGCACCGCGGAGCGGGTCGATCAGATGCTCGTCGTCGCGATCGCGGCCAACCTCGGCGTGTACGCCATATCGACGATTGCCTTGCGCCCCACGCCGCAGGAGCTCACGGGCATTCCGGTGCTGGGCGCGGTGCTGGTGGCGCGAGCCCTGATGCCGGCGTCGATCTCGCGCCGCGCGGTGGCGGCGCTCGCCGCGCCGGTGTTCGCGGCGGCGCTGGTGCCGCTTTGCCTGGTCGCGACTAAGCCCGCGGCTGTTCCGTACCGGCAGTCGCTGAGTACCTGGCTGCAGGCGCAGGGGCTTCGCCAGGGGCTCGCCATGTACGTGGACGCGCCGCAGGTCAACCTCATGACCAACGGCGAGGTGCACCTTACCTCGGTGATCGCGGCAGACGGCAAGATAAATCCCTTCGAATGGGAAACGAAGAATTCTTGGTTTAATCCGGCCAATAACTACGCGAATTTTGTGGCCTGTGTGCGCAGCATTCCCGTGTTCAGCCAGACGGCGGAGCGCGTGTTTGGCAAGCCGGCCCGCATCCGGTACGTGGACGAGTGGGAGATCTTGATCTACCACAAGAACCTGATTGGGCAGGTAAGTCCTGTCGTGCTGCCTGCGACGCAGTGACGGCGCGCCGGCTGGCCACCGGAGGCGGGCCGGCCGGATTTCCGGCCGGCCCTCTTGCCGGGATTTCGCGGCGGTTCAGCCGCGTGGGCTGAGGACGACTAGTTGGCGCGCACCCAGGTCGCGCTGAAGTTTTCCTCGCTGCTCAGCGCAGAGACCGTGTCCCTGGTCCTGCCGCTGCTGTCGGTCATGTAGATCTGCACCGGGGATAGGTCGCCGATCGGGGAGCCGTCGACCACCGAGTTGGACAGGTGCACGGTGCCGAAGTCGGCCAGTGGCAAAATACCGCCGCTGTTGGTGCAGCACGGCGCCTCGATGATGACCTCGGCCGAGGAACGGGCCACCCCGGAGACAGTCTGGGTAGTGGAGACGCTCCAGCCCTCGGTGGTGTCAGCCAGGTTGAGCTGGAATTTGTTGGAGCCTTCGTAGACGACCGAGGCGGTGATGGTGTCGCCCGGCTTCACCGTGTCGCCGAAGTTATAAGAGGGGTTGGGGTAGGTCTCGTACCAGCCGTAGTACTGCGGTTTGCCGTTTACGCAGTCGGTGTCGGTGCCGTCCTGCTCGACGCTGTCGCTGGTGTAGCCATCGAGGCCGACCCAGAAGCTGGAGTACTGATCGGTCCTGGACGAGCAGGTGCCGACGGGCTGAACCCAGCTGGCCGAAACGCTGGTGTAGGTGCCGCTGTCGGCGGCGTAGCCGGACCAGTTGGTGCTCGAGGTCTCGTCGCGCAGCCCGCTGTGCGCGCCGAGCGCCGCGGCCCCCGGCGTGATGACATGCTGGTCGGTGCCGCCGGACTGGATGGCCAGCGGCACGCTCGAGTGGGTAGAGGCGGAGGCCGCGGTAGAGGCGAGAGCGGGCGCGATGGCTATCGCCAGGGCGGCCAGCGGGATCAACCAGCGTCGTCGTGACATGCAGGCTCCTCGGGTTTGTTGCTGTGCGCGGATGCGCGGTAACCGAACATTAACCCGAGAAGATATTTTGTAAAAGATGTGTTTTTGTCCAAACTTTTCGAGGCTCGTCCGACATCGGCATAGATGAGGCAGGCGAATGCTGTTCCGGCGGCCGCGGCTGCAAATGATGCTGCCCTGCCTGGCGTGCCGTGTGAGCTGATGACCCGGGCCGTTTGCCCGGCGTGTCGTTGGCAATACCAGTGCTGGTGTTCCGGTTCTCGATAGCTGGCACATCTCTGCTCTGCCGTGCGATCATTCACCTGGAGGCGTGGGGATTGTGCGTTTCTTCGGGCAGGCGGACCGCCCGGGCGAGTCCCGGTTGGCGGCGGCGGTCGTGGCGGCGGTCGCGGTCGCAGCCGTCGTGCTGGCCGGCGACTCGAACCTCCCCCGCTTGTCGGTACCCATCCCCGCCGCCGTGGAAGACGCGCTGATACATCCGGGCTCAGCTGGCGTGGTCGCCTCGGGGGAGATCGGGAACGCATCGTGGCAGCTCGTCTTCAGGCCGAGCGCGCAGATCGGCGATCAGCCGGGCTTGATGTGCGTTTACGGGCTCGGCCAGGCGTTCATGCCCTTCATGTCAATAGGGTGCCTGCCGTTTCCCCGGACGCCGCTGCAGCCCGGGGCGCGCGTGGATCCCGTCTGGTTTTACCCCTTCGCGGAGGACCAGCTGCAGGGCGCCGTGGGCGTCGTCGGAGCCGACGTCACGTCGATCGAGATCCGGCTCGACGACGGGCAGCAGCTGAACCTGGTTCCCGTTGAGCGCTACGGGTACCGGCTGGTGGCGTTCGTCATCCCAGGGCGGGCCGGCCCCGCCGCCGTCACCGCGTACCTGAGCAACGGTCAGTACGCCACGACAATCCCGTCCGACAACAACGGGCTTCTGTTCGTCTCGTCATGGCGATGGCACGGCTCCCACGAGCAATGACGTACCCGGGACGAACTCGTACTTTCAGCCGTATTGCAATGACGTGTTCCGCGCGCGGAAACCTCTGATCTAGAGCGCTACTTTTCCCCCTTCTCGGTCACGCAGGGCGACTGCCCGAGCATCGCGGCCACCATCCGCGGGGCCTGCGTGTGGCTGGCACCCCGGCCGGCGCGGGGGCGGATCCTCCCGTAGCGTGGCGGTATGTCATTGATGACGGCCGCGTATACGGAGCTGGGCGGCGGGCGGTGGCGGGGCCGGCCCGGCGCCGAGTGGCGCGCGTGACGCCTGCTTCCACCGCGGGCGCCGCCAAGACCGGGCGCGGTCCGTTCGCTGGGCTGCCGCGCGAGGTGGCGATCTTGTCGGCGGTGTCGTTCACCGTGGCGCTCGGCTACGGGATCGTGGCGCCGGGCATCCCCGCCTTTGCCCGCCAGTTCGGTGTCAGTGTCGCCGCCGCGGCTACCGTGATCAGCGCGTTCGCGCTGATGCGGGTCGCGTTCGCGATGCCGGCCGGCCGGCTGGTGGACCGGTTCGGCTCGCGGCGGGTGATGGCGGCCGGCATCGCCGTCGTCGCGGCTAGCAGCATCCTGGCCGGCTTGTCGCGGTCGTTCGCCCAGTTGCTGGTGCTGCGCGGCGTGGGCGGACTTGGCTCGGCCATGTTCTCAGTGAGCGCCCAGGCGCTGCTGCTGGCCAGCGTGCCGGGCGGCCAGCGGGGCCGGGCCAGCGGCCTGTACACCGGCGGCTTCCTGCTGGGCGGGATCACCGGCCCGGCGCTCGGCGGGGTTGTCGCCGCCTGGTCGCTGCGCGCGCCCTTCTTCCTGTACGGGGCGCTGCTGGTGGTGCCGGCGGTCATCGCCGCGGCCGCGTTCGGGCCGGCCGCGGCCCAGGGCGGCCCGCGGGCAGCCGCCCGCCCGCGAGAGAGCCTGGCCGTGCTGGCCCAGGCGCTGCGCAGCCGCGCCTACCGGGCGGTCGCAGCGGTGAACTTCGCCGACGGCTTCGCCGTTCTCGGCGTCCGCGGCGCCATCATCCCGCTGTTCGTCCGCGACTCGCTGCACCGCCCGGCGACCTGGACGGGCATCGGGTTCCTGGTGTTCGCGGCCCTGAACGGGGCGGCGCTGCTGCCCGCCGGCCGGGTCGCGGACACGCTCGGCCGGCGGCCGGTCATGGTGGCGGGCTGCGCGATCTCGGCGGCCGGCCTGCTGCTGCTCGCCGCGCTGCCCGGCCTGTGGGCCTACCTGGGCGCGCTCGCGGTGGCCGGCGCCGGGTCCGGGCTGCTGGACGTCGCGCCGTCGGCCATGCTGGGCGACCTGCTCAGCGCGCAAGCCCGACAAGACGGCATCCTGGTCGCGTTCTTCCAGATGGCAGGCGACGCCGGCACGGTGACGGGGCCGGTCGTGGCAGGCCTGCTCGTGGACAGCGCGTCTTACCCGGCCGCGTTCGCCCTGGCCGGCGGCGTGCTCGCCGCCGCCTCCCTCCTCGCTGTCCTGACCCCGGAACGCCCTGACAGCAGGAGCCCTCCCCGGTAATCGCCGGGAGGGCCTCCCAGCCCGTTCCGGGTCGAGCACACTTCGCCCTGTTGCGCGCGGGTTCCAGCGTGATCGGCGACGATACGCTGCCGGAGTGGACGCAATCATCGCCGTGCGGGTGAGGCTCGACTCCGGGGCGGACCGCTATTTCCTCACGTGGGGAGACCTGGGGGCGAACCGTTGCTGGCCCGGCGACGTCGAGCGCGCCGTGCTCAGGGCGTCCGTGGGCTTTGCGCTGGGCGGGGCGCCGGTGGACGCGCGCGTGTGCGATACGCTTCAGGCCGCATCCGGTGAGCGTTATTTCTACGAGGTCCTTGTCGCCATGCAGCGGAAGATGCCCGCCCCGGCCGGCAGGAAGTTCGCCGCCTGGGCGGGCAAGATGACCGCGGCGGTCCTGCGGGGCGAGGAGCTGCACTACCTCGGCGCGCCGGAACGCCAGGACGGCAAGCCCGCGGCGGCGCCCGGCGCGCGCTTCGGGTTCAACCTGGAGTGCTTCGGCCGCGACGGGGCCCTGGTGTGCGAGTACCCCTTGGACGGGCTCACCGCGCAGGACGCCCAGCAGCTCCTCGGCGACGAAGACATCGACCGTGTGATGTGCCTGAGGCGAGCGGTCAGCGGGCCCGCCCTGGCGGCCGTCGTGGGAGGGCGGGCGATCACCATCGATGAGGCTGAGTACAAGTACGTCCTCAGCCCGTGGGCGGACGCCGGGTACCAGACGCCGAGGGGCTACTACCCGCCGCCCCGGTAACGCGACCAGCCCCATCGGGCCTCAACGCTACGACCAAAGCCGCAACGCCTATAAGGTCGCATGTCTGCACGTCGGCCCGCGACTCGTTCCGCCAGGGTCGATCCAGCGCCACCTGCCCGTCTCTCGCGAGATCACGGGCAGGTGGCGGGTCGGCGGGATGGCTTGAGGCCGCTATGGCTCGTCGCCGTGGGTCTGGGCCGAGTGGGCGGCGATGTGCAGGCTGAGCTCGGCCGCGACCGCGTCGATCGGCCTGTCCTCGTACTTCGCCAGGAGCGCGATAGCGAGGTCGGCTAGGAACAGGAACCCGGCGGCCTTCCTGCCGTCGCTGAGGCCGTCGAGCAGCGCGTCGGCGCTCGCGAGGTCGCCGCGATGCCGGGCAGCGATGATGCCCGCGCCGGTCTGGGCTGCCTCGGCCGCGGCGAGGAAGGAGGCCGCCGGGTCCACGCTCACGGCAGCTGCAGCGCTTGCTTGCCTGCCGCCTTGGCCGCCTGGTAGCGGGCGCTGACGTCGGCCCAGTTGACCAGGTCCCACAGGCGGGTCACGTAGTCGGGCCGGACGTTGCGGTACTGGAGGTAATAGGCGTGCTCCCAGGCGTCGAAGACCAGCAGCGGAGTGGTGCCCTGCCCCACGTTGCCGTGGTGGTCGTAGACCTGCTCGATGATCAGCCGACCGGAGAGCGGCTCGTAGCCGAGGATCCCCCAGCCCGAGCCCTGCACTCCGGTGGTCGCGATCGTCAGCCGCTTCGAGAACGCCTCGAACGACCCGAAGTGCTCGGTGATCGCGTCGGCCAGGTCGCCGTCGGGGCGGTCGCCGCCGTCAGGCGAGAGGTTCTTCCAGAAGATCGAGTGCAGCACGTGACCGGACAGGTTGAACGCCAGCGTCTTCTCCAGGCCGACGGTCTGGGTGGGCCCGGCCCCGTCGCCCGCCTCGGCCAGCTGCTCGAGGGTGTCGTTGGCGCCCTTGACGTAGGCCGCGTGGTGCTTGTCGTGGTGCAGCTCGAGGATCTGCCCGGACATCGCCGGCTCGAGCGCGCCGTAGTCGTAGGGCAGGTCCGGAAGGGTGTACACAGCCATGGCAACTCCTTCGACGTACTGGCCAGGTCGTCGCTTCTGCCTATCAGACGCAGTCGCAGACTCAAACTAATTGCGATTCGTTCGCAATCATACAGACCAGGCCGTCGGCCTTCCAGGAGACTCGGCCCTAACCTTGCACTGGTGATAGCCGCCGCGAGCGTGGTCGGCACCGGGCTTTTCGCAATAGCGAGTGCACGCAACTGCACTTACAGGCTTATGCTGAAGCCGTGGCGAAGGAAACGGCCGAGCTGGCGACGGAGCGCGGGCGGCACGGGGAGGTCGACGACGTTCTCGCCCTCGTGCGCAAGCACGGAGGGCGAGCGACGCCCGCCCGCAGACTGCTGCTGAACGCGCTGTTCGGCAGCCGCGAGCACCGCAGCGCGGAGGAGCTAGCGGCCGAGGTGCACGCGGCCGCGCCCGACGTGCACCTGTCCACGATCTACCGCAACCTCGAGGAGCTCGAGCGACTCGGCGTCATCGACAGCACCCGGCTCGGCGGCGGCCCCGCCACCTACCACCTCGCCACGGCCGAGCACGGCCACCTGGTATGCGAGCAGTGCGGGACCATGATCGAGGTTCCCGACGAGCTGTTCGCCAGCCTGATCGGGCAGGCCGAGAGCCAGTACGGCTTCGCGATCAACCCGCACCGGTTCGCGGTCACCGGACGCTGCGCCGACTGCCGGAAGCTGGGATAAGCCCCGGTGGCGATCACTGGATGCTCTGCACGACGCTGACGTAGTCGCCGGTCGCCACGATCACCACGATGGCGATCGCGGCGGCGGCGCCGACGGCGGCGAGGCCGTAGCGGGTGGCGACGGCGAGCGCGGTGCGACTCCTGGCGGCCGGCGAGAGCAGGCGGTAGCAGAACAGGGCGAGCAGCGGCAGCTGCGCCAGCCACAGCGCGGGCCGCATCCAGCCGTAGTGCTGGACGTCGGCGCCGATGATCAGCGTGTGCCAGACCGACAGGATGTAGACCACGAGCACGAAGCGGTGCGCGAAGCGCCATCCGCGCGGGCTGATGAACCGGCGCAGGTAGTAGCTAGGACCGAGCAGCAGCGACAGGTAGAACGCGACGATGCCGAGGTCGTAGGCCCAGCGGGCGGCGGTCCAGCCCTCCTGCTGGGGGGCGAGCACGGTGACCCAGCTGTCGCCCATCGCGTCCATGGCGGTGGCCGCCACGTGCACCACGATCAGCCCGATCACCAGCAGCGAGATGTACCGGTGGAGCCGGTCAAGGTCGCGCCTGCGCAGCGGCAGCCAGCGGATCGAACGGCCGGACTCGGCCAGCCCCAGAGCCACGCCAGCGAACGCCCACAGCAGGGCGGCCAGCCCGCTCGCCTGCAGCACCGGGAATGCCCAGAACACGCCCATCCGGCTCATGCCCATGGTCGGCATGGACAGCGCGGCCGCGCTACGGCCGTGTGACTGGAGCACGGCGATCCACGCGTAGATCGGGACGACCGTGAGCAGGCCGAGCAGGACGACCACGGCCGGAAGGCGCCAGGCGGGCGGGCGTCCACTGCCTGCGTCCGGCAACAGCGGGGCGGCCGACGCGGCCGGGGCCGGGGCCGCCTCGATTACCGGACTCGGCGACGCCTGCACATCATCCACGGTGAACCGTCCTCTACTACGAAACGTTGACGGCGGCCGACGGGGCCGCGACTCCTACGCGCCGTAGTTTATATTTCAGAACTGGTTAAGACAGCCGGAAACGCTAATTCCCGGTGAACAAGAAACACCAGGTCAGAAGCGGTAAACCCGGTCGGGGTATGGGAAATACCGGCTGGGGGTAAAGGCAGTACCGGCCGAGGGTATTCGGAGCTTTCCCGTCTTTTAGGCGCCCATCAGGCGGTGGTCTCGCCGGGCAGGTGCTGGCTGCCCCGGGTGCGCTCTTCCTCGTCGGTCCTGGTCATGATCAGCTCTTCTGCCTCGTCCTGGGCGGCCGGGCTGACACTCTGCAGGCGGGCGCTCCATTTCTCCTCGATGTGGCCGTAGCGCCAGACGAGAATGGCGGCCGCCCAGGTGACGATGAACATGCCGACGATCACGAAGCCGGCCTTGTTGATGTCGAAGTTCTCCATGAAGCCCCAGAACCCGTCCTGCGGCATGCTGTGGATCTCCGACGGGAGCAGGCCGAGGACCTCGATCCCGCCGATGAAGAAGCAGATCGCGACCGACAGGCCGGTGATGGCGAGGTTGTAGAACACCTTGCGGACGGGGTTGAAGAACGCCCAGCCGTAGGCGAGGTTCATGAACAGCCCGTCGGTGGTGTCCATCAGCGTCATCCCGGCGGTGAACAGGATCGGCAGGCACAAGATCGCGTACCAGGGGATGTGCTGGGAGGCCAGCAGCGCGGTGGTCGCCAGCAGCGCGACCTCGGTGGCGGTGTCGAAGCCCATGCCGAACACGACCCCGACCGGGTACATCTGCCATTCCCTGTCGATCGCCTTCATCCAGCGGCCGAAGAACCGGTAGAAGAACCCGCGGTTCTCCAGCTGACGCTCCAGCTCCGCCTCGTCGTACTGGCCCCGCCGCATCGACCGGAAGACCTTGACGATCCCGCCCAGGATGATGAGGTTGAGCAGGCCGATGAGGAACAGGAACGAGGCGGACACGATCGTGCCGAACAGCCCGCCGAACTGTTCAAGCCCGGAGCCGTCGTTGGAGACGGCGTTGAAGACGGTCTTCTCGGCGATGATGATGCCAACACCGATGGCGATCACGATCGTGGAGTGGCCGAGGGAGAAGAAGAACCCGAAGGAGAACGGCCGCGGCTTGTCGGTGCCCTGCCGCTCGTTCATCACCTTGCGAGTGGTGTTGTCGATCGCGGAGATGTGGTCGGCGTCAAACGCGTGCCGCAGCCCGAGCGTGTAGGCGGTCAGGCTCAGCCCGATGCCCAGCCCCTTGTAGTGCGCGGGCACCACGAACACGATGAAGACGAAGAACCCGAGCGCGTGCAGGAACAAGATCACGCCGTACATGCCGATGACCCGGAAGCGCTCCTCGGGCGTCATGGCCTTGAACGACTGCCTGAGCATCACGGTCAGGCGCTGCTTCGGCGCGACGGTCTGCGTGGCCAATGCCCGCTCCCTCTCCTCGCGGGGCCGCGCGGCTGCGCCCCCGGACCCGGCTGGATCGCTACGAGCCTAACCACAAATGCGAACTACCCGCAAGTAGGACTATCTTGTAGGAAAGTGTGATCGCTATCTGCACTCGCTTTGCGCTTGGTGGGCGCGGGCGGCGGCGGCGGCGATGCGGTCGGGGCGGGCGCCGCCCGGGAAAAGATCAAATTCAGGTATCCCGAACGGACCCTGGACTTCGCCTGCTTCGCGATGGCGCCCTCGATGGTTCCGGGCTGGGCCGGTGGTTAGCCGGGCCGGACTGCGGTAGACGAGCCAACCTGACAACGACCACGGCAGGAAGGACGTTCGAAATGGTGGCTTACACCGTGCCCGGCCTCAAGCCCGGCGACGCCGACAAGGTGAACGCGCTGCTGCAGGACCGGCTCAACGCGCTCAACGACCTCGCCCTCACCCTCAAGCACGTGCACTGGAACGTGACCGGCCCGCACTTCATCGCCGTCCACACCATGCTCGACCCGCAGGTCGACGCCGTCCGCCTCATGGTCGACGACACCGCCGAGCGAATCGCGGCCCTCGGCGGATCGCCCGTCGGCACCCCGGGCGCCCTCGTCAAGCAGCGCAGCTGGGACGACTACTCGATCGGCCGCGCCGACGCCATCGCGCATCTCGGCGCCCTCGACGTCGTGTACTCCGGAGTCATCGAGGCGCACCGGGCGGCGATCGACCGGACCGAGGAAACCGACCTGGTCACCCAGGACATGCTGATCGGCCAGACCCGCCAGCTCGAGGAGTACCAGTGGTTCGTCCGCGCTCACCTGGAGTCGGCCGACGGCACGCTCAGCACCGCCGGGGCGGCCAAGGAGCGCACCGCGGCCGGGCGCGCGAGCAGGAAGGCCAAGGCACGCTGACAGCGCCATGACCTCTTCTTCTGACGCGGGCGAGGGCCCGCTGGCGCGGCGGCACGGGACGGCGGCCGCGCCCGGCCGGGCCGTCGCCCGGCCGCGGCCAGGTCGTCGAGGACGCGGACCGGGTACTGCGGGGCGATCGGGCTCCGGTCGGGGTTCTCCAGCGCCTCTATCTCCTGCCGCCACTTGGTCATGTCCTGCTGGTACTTCTCCAGGTGGCCGCGGTCGGACTTGCGGGTCAGCAGCGGGATCAGCGCCTGCAGGCTCTCCCTGGCGTCGCCGATCACGGGGACCTCGGTCGGCATCCGGACGCAGGCCCGGGTCGGGTCGGCGTCGATCTGCACCACCCGGACCTTGCCCGGCGGCGGCAGGTGCTGGGCGTAGGGGAAGTTCGTGCCGATCATGAACAGGGTGTCGCAGTCCTCGACCAGGCTCTCGCCCGGGCGGGTGCCGAGCAGGCCGATCCCGCCGACCGCGAACTCGGAGTCGTCCGGGATCACCGCCTTGCCCGACAGCGTCTTGATCACCGGGGCGCCGAGCAGTTCGGCCGCCGCCAGCACCTCCTGGCGGGCCTGCAGCGCGCCCGCGCCGGCCAGGATCGCCGCCTTCCCGCCCTCGTTCAGCACCCGGGCGGCCGCCTCCAGATCCTCCGTCCTGGCCTGCCCAGGGGGCGCCAGGTAGACGGGCGCGGTGGCCGGGCCGGGTTGTCGACCACCAGGTTGTACTCGGCCACGTCGGCGAACAGCTTGTCGGTGTGCACCTCCTGCTGGCAGCCGGTGCCGAGGACCGACGTCTCCTGCATGCCGGTGATCGCCAGCACCGGCATGTGATCGAGCTTCGCGTCGTACAGGCCGTTCAGCAGGTGAATCGCGCCCGGGCCGGACGTCGACAGGCAGACGCCCAGCCTGCCAGTGGCCTTGGCGTAGGCGGTGGCCATGAACGCGGCTGCCTGCTCGTGATGGACCAGGAAGAACCTGACCCGGTCCGAGTGCCGCCGCAGGCCCTCCATGATCCCGTTGATGCCGTCGCCCGGCAGGCCGAACACCGTGTCCACCCCCCAGTCGGCCAGTCGCTCGATCAGCAGCTCGGACGCGATCTGCGCCATCGATCCTCCTCTGTGGCCGGCACCGCCCGATGCCGGCCTTGCCGCGTGCGGACGAATTGGATGCGTTCGCCCGTGGCGCCGCCGCTACCGGGGCGGCGGTCGTCAATCCCGGGGGCGTGACCGAGGAACGGCCGGGTAGCGCAGTGGCATGAGCGGATCACTGCGGGCGGTGCTGTTCGACGTGGACGGCACCCTCGTTGACACCAATTACCTGCATACGGTCACCTGGTGGCAGGCGTTCGCGCAGGGTGGGCGCCACGTATCGATGACGGACATCCACCGTTCGATCGGGATGGGCTCGGACCAGATGCTCGGCCGACTACTCCCGGCCGACCGCGATCAGGCCGCCGACGACGACCTGCGGGCGTCGCACGACGCGCTGTACGCCACCTACTGGTCGCGGCTGCGGCCGCTGCCGGGCGCGGCTGACCTGCTCCGCGCGTGCAAGGAGCGCGGGCTGCGGGTGGTGCTGGCCAGCTCGGCCGGCCAGGCCGAGTCCGGGGTGCTGCGGGCTGCCCTCGACGCGGAGGACGCCATCGACGACGCCACCTTCTCCGGCGACGTCGACCGCACCAAGCCCGCCCCCGACCTGGTCGAGGTCGCGCTCGAGAAAGCGGGCGTCCCGGCCAGGCAGGCGGTGTTCGTCGGAGACACCGTCTGGGACGCGAAGGCCAGCCGCAAGGCCGGCCTGCCCTGCATCGGGCTGCTCAGCGGCGGCATCAGCCGGGAGGAACTCGCCGACGCCGGCGCCGCGCAGATTTACGCCCACCCGGCGGATCTGCTCGCCCGGCTGCCTGACAGCCTGATCGGGCAGGCAGCCTGATCGGGCGGCCGGGGGGCCTCAGACGGGGGCCGCCTGAGGCCCTGGGCGGCTCCGGGCTGAACCATCGACGGCTCGCTGCTGAACCACCGCGAGCGCACCTCCCCGCGCATGGGAAAGCTAATCCCCGGTACCACGACCGCTGGCGCGAGCGGCAGGATCGGGAGAAGTTCGACCGGATGCTTGAATTTGGCCCCGCGCTCTCGCGTATCCGGGCGGCGGTCGAGCGGGACCTAAGCGGCGGGGACCTGTCGCGGGAGCGGTGCTGGCCGCCGCCGTCAGGCTGATCGACCTCGGGTTCTTCCGCTCCGGCGGGGACGAGTACGCGGCCGACAACGGCAGCTTCGGGCTGGCGACGATCCTGCGCGAGCACGTCACCTGCCATCGGGACGAAATCACATTCCGCTACGTCGGCAAGAGCGGCAAGCGCCACAAGCCGTTGTGGCCGACGACCTGGCTTCGCCCGTCATCCGCCGCCTTAAACGCCGCCGGTCCTGGCCCGAGTGCGATGACCTGCCGGTGTTCCGCAGCGGAAGCCGCTGGCACAACGTGACCGCCGGGCACATCAACGACTACCTGCGCGACATCTCGGGCGGCGACTTCACCGCCAAGGACTTCCGCACCTGGCACGCGACCGTGCTCGCGGCCGTCGGGCTGGCCGTCTCGCAGGAGGCCGACTCGCCGACCGCCCGCAAGCGCGCCGTTACCCGGGTGGTTCACGAGGTGGCGGACTACCTGGGCAACACCCCGGCCGTGGCCCGCGCCTCCTACATCGACCCGCGCGTCATCACCCGCTACGAGGAGGGCGCCACGATCGCCTCGTCCCTGGCCGACCTGGGCAAGGGCCAGGAGTTCGGTGACGTCGCTACCAACGGCGCCGCCGAGCGGGCGATGCTCAGGCTCCTGTCACCGGGTACGGCAAAGGCCGCCGGCGACCGGACGGCCGCGGCCAAAGTTTGAAGCAGCCGACAGATGGCAGTGGGACAGGGAAGCAGAGGAGGGCATCATGCACGGATCCGCGATCGCCATCTGGGTCATCGTCATCGTCGTCGTCGTCGGGCTCGCCGTCTGGCTGTTCGCCGTTCACCGGGCGGACCGCAAGCCGGGCGGGGAATCGCACGGCAACAAGCTCCTGGGCCCGGTGCAGGGCGGGTCCCACGTCGGCGGCGGCCGGAGCGTCGCGCCGCGCCGTGACGAGGAGGTTATCCCCGACCAGACTCCGCACGGCGACACCGTCTCGCCGCGGCTGGACCCGCCCGAGTCCCAGCACGCGCCGCCGGGCCCGCAGAGCTCGCAGGACCGGTAGCGGCCTGTCGGTCGGCTGCCCGGTTGCCCGCAGCGAATGCGTTTGACGCCGCGGCAGAGGGTAGCCGCCGCTCACGGGACGTGTCTGATCAGCCAGAACGGGAGGAGACGGCCATGCCGACGCCGCAGATCAAGGACGAGAAGACCTACCGGGCGCTGCGCCGCGAGGGCAACAGCGAGGAGAAGTCGGCCAGGATCGCCAACGCGGCCGCCAACACCTCGCGCAAGGAGGTGGGCGCCCGCGGCGGCAAGAGCCCTAGCTACGACGACTGGACGAAGAAGCAGCTGGTGCAGCGGGCCCGCGAGATCGGCGTCAAGGGCCGCTCGTCGATGAGCAAGCAGCAGCTGATCGCCGCGCTCCGCAACCACTGACGCGGCCGACGACACCAGGGAGGCACCGTCATGGCGCTTCGTTTTCAGCATTCGCCGCGTCTGAGCGGCGTCATCGGCGCCCTGCCGGGGGCGGCGGACCTTCGGCAGACGGTCGGGATCGAGCGGGCGGTCCGGAACCTGCTGCTTGGCGGCGTGATGCCGCTGTGGCTCGGCGCCGGGCTAGCCGACTGGTACCTGCACCGGCGCACCCGGATCGAGGAGACGGCCGGGCCCCGGGAGTCGCTCATCCACCACCTGATGTTCGCCGAGACCGGGGCGCCGGTCCTGCTCGGCCTGTTCTGCGAAGTCAACGCCGGGGTGCTGGCCACCGCGTACGCGGCGACCGGCGCCCACTGGGCCACCGCCTACTGGGACCAGGCCTACGCCGAGGAGCGGCGCCCCGTCACCCCGATCGAGCAGCAGGTGCACAGCGTGCTGGAGATGTCGCCGGTGACGGCGGCGTTCCTGCTGACCGCGCTGCACTGGGACCAGGCGCTGGCGCTGGCAGGTCTCGACTCGTCCCGCCCGCGCTTCGCGATCCGGCTCAAGCGGCGCGATCCGCTATCGACGTCGGCTCGCGCCGCCGTGCTGACCGCGATCGCGCTGCTGGGCGTGCTGCCCTACGCCGAGGAGCTGCTGCGCTGCTGGCGATCGCGTCCCACCGCCAAGCCGCTGGAGGAGCCGGCCGAGCCGGCCACCGAGGCGCTCCGCCGCTGACAACCACCCTCAGGGAGACTGACGTGAGGATCGGGTACAAGCTGACGGCCGAGGCGTTCGGCCCGCAGGAGCTCATCCGCCAGGCGGTACTGGCCGAGCAGGCCGGGTTCGACTTCGTCGAGATGAGCGACCACTACCACCCGTGGCTGGAAGCCCAGGGCCACAGCCCCTTCACCTGGGGGGTGCTGTCGGCGATCGCGGCCAAGACCGACCGGATCGGCCTGGTCACCGGGGTGACCTGCCCCTCGGTTCGGTACCACCCGGCCATCATCGCCCAGGCGGCGGCGACCCTGGCGCTGATCTCCGACGGGCGGTTCACCCTCGGCGCCGGGGCCGGAGAGCGGCTCAACGAGCACGTGACCGGGACCGGCTTCCCGGCCATCCGCGTCCGGCACCAGCGGTTCCACGAGGCGCTTGAGATCATCCGGCTGCTATGGCAGGGCGGCTACCATTCCTACGAGGGCAGGCACCTGCAGCTCGAGGACGCCCGCGTCTTCGACCTGCCCGACGAGCCGCCGCCGATCGCGGTGGCTGCCAGCGGCCCGGAATCGGCGAGGATCGCGGCCGACCTGGGCGACGGCCTGTTCGCCACCGACCCCGACCAGAAGCTGGTCCGCACGTGGCAGCGGCTGGGCGGCCGCGGCCCCGCCTACGCCGAGCTGCCGCTGGCGTGGGCGCCGGACGAGCAGGCCGCGGTCAGCGCGGTGCTGGAGAAGAGCGCGTTCGCTCTGACCGGCTGGAAGGTCATGGCCGAGCTGCCCAATCCGGTCAACTTCGCGGCCGCGACCGCCAGCGTCGGCCCCGAGCAGGCGCGGGAGCAGTTCGCCTGCGGGCCCGACGTCAAGCGGCACCTGCAGGTCGCCCAGCAGTTCGTCGACGCCGGGTTCGACCACCTGGTGACGATGAACGCCGGCCCCGACCCGGATGGCTTCATCGACTTCTTCGCCCGCGAGCTCGCCGCCCCGCTCCGGGCCCTGACCGCGGCCTGACCCGTGAGCGTCAAATCGTCTCGGACGCCTAGCGCGGGCGGATGGCGGCGTGGACCTCGGAGAGGAACGCGGCGGCGACGCCGATGGTGTCGCCGACCCGACGGTCGGCCAGGTGCGCCTGGTATTCACGGTGCCGGCTTGCCTCCCATGATTGGCTGCGGGGCCTGCGGGCGGTTCGATGAAGTCGGCCGGGTCGGCGTGGTAGCCGAGCTGGTTGCGGACGAACCGCAGTCCTGCGAACGTCCCCTCGGCCGCCCTGCGGGCGGCCGGGGCGAGGCGGCCCAAGGCGCGGTCGCGGTCGGCGTCGTGATACCGGATCGTGGTCGCGTCGACGATCGTGACCCACCACACGGCCTCGCTGATCACGGCCAGGGCGTCACGTCCACCGCCCTGGCGGCGAGCCGCTGCGCGGCGTCGGCCATCGCGGTGACCGACCAGCCGAGCGCGGCGTCCCCCGCCTGCGGCCCGGCGGTCTTACGGCGGTTCCACGAGCGCCGACAGGCGGCGGAGCAGAACCGCTGGTGCTCGCGCGCCGGCTCGAACGCGGCCCCGCACAAATCGCAGTTCCGCGGCCGCCACGACCGAGGGCCACGTGCCGACGCGTTTGGCGAGCGGATCAGAGCCGCCCATCGCCGCCACTTACACAGCGCCCAGCCCGGCCGCTGCAGCGGGCTCGCGCGCCCGGGCGGCATCTGCGCGCAGCCGACCGATGAGCGCGGTGACCCGGGCCAGGGTCCACCGCCGATCCTGGTTCCAGCCGTAGGCGGCCGCCCGGCCTCCACCGCCGCCCGCAGCTGCGCCAGCTGGTCCGTTAGGGCCCGCGCCTCTTCGGTCAGGCAACATCCGGCTTACAACAGTGCCGACGAACTCGGAAAGGTGAGCGCAGACAATAAGATAGCTTCCTCAGTGGCCTGCCCTCGGGGCATCACCGGCTTGGGCTGCTTTCATTAAGCAATTCTACCGCGCGTGCCAGAAATTCTAGATCCTTCGCGGGAACGGCGAGCTCCGCTGTTTCGCTTCCTGCGCTAAGACTTAGCGCTTTGAACAGCAGTTTGTCCACATTCCATGAGCCCGGGCCGACGACCGGCCCTACGTTTCGAACTTCAAAGGGAGGATGTAGCGATCTCTCAGGCTTGTATCCGCGTAGAAACCGGTAATGCTCCCATGTAATGGGATTCAAGCTTTCGGCTTGGAGGACAAGTCTTCCAAGCCTGTAAGGCTCTCCTTGCCTGAGGAAGCAAGCGACAACCACTGGGACGCCTTGGCGAAGCCAGGAGATATCAACAGTTGGGTTATCGTCGCCGATCCCAAGAAGATTCAGCGGATGCCTAGCGAGATCAAGAAAGCTCTTGGTGCCTGATGCCCTATGGATATCCGAATTGTTCACTTTCGCCTCACGATTCCTGCCGTGGCAGACGCCTCGTCGCGATCCGAGTCATTATCTCACGCATCCTTACCTCGCTGGAAGCAGGGTCCGCCGTATCAAAGTCGCCAGTATCGTATACGGCTGAGGAGTTTTTGAGCCAGCTCGAGGAAGCTGCCCCGGAAACGAGTAGCTGCCGCCGCCCGAATACCGACGCGACCTAGCCAAGTCGCCATGCCACCAGTGAATGTCCCTATGACAGCGGCCTGAGCGTAAGCCGTGGCACCCGAGCATCCAGTAGACCAGCATGTCACCACGCCATCTGCGGCTCCCATAGAAATACCGACTACGTACATGCCGATAGTGACGCCGCACAGCCCCGACGTAGCCGCGGTGCATAGCGCCACTATTGCTGCTGAGGCCACAGCAAACACTGCGAAGACCGCGCTCTTAATCAGGTCTTCTTCGACGCAATGCCATGAGAAGCACCACTGGCCGCTCAGATCGTAGTTAGTTAGCGGATTCTGGGATACGTAGTCGTATGCGTTAGCACTTCCGCCGGCAATCGGGTCGACCTGGGAGAAACGGCCGCTCGCGGAATTGTAAGCGCGGGCTCCCATCAGTAGCTGCGTACCGAGGGCGTTGCTGGAGATCTGGTCCGCCCCGAGCCATCCGTAGGTTCCGGGGCTGCCGTACTCGGGACTTCCGAATTCGGTGTACACGTAGATGCCAACAGGGCCGGTCGCGGCGGCACTTGTGGTGGCGGTGGCCATGATGTCGCCGTGCAGGTCGGCGAGTTCCAGGGTGACGCCAGACCCAGTGACTTCGGCGGCAAGGTCGCCGTTGAAATCGGCATTTGCGGCCTAATGACGACCCTGCGGTTATGCCAGGGTATCCACGTCCCACGCCTCACAGGAGTTTGAGAAAGGGCTTCCGCTGCCCACGGCCAAGCCTGACAGTTCAGTCGCTTGTCCGGGCTCCGCAGTCAGCGCAAGCGCGACCGGCGTACCGTATCCCGGTCCCGGCATGCCGCAGCCGACAGCGACTGGTACCCGGCCGGTCCAGAAGCGAAACACCAAGCAACGAGGCGCGGGGATACCTGCCGACCGGAGCCTCGGGAACGCCTGCCCGCGGTTCGGTAAGCGGCGCGGAGCGCGAAGGTCGTAAAACTATCCCACCATCCTCAAAGCTGCCTGCGCGAGCTACCGCTCCTTGCGAACCGCAGTCGCGATCTTCCGTCCAGCCGCGCGTGAGTCTTGGCTTTCTGGGCGAACCTGCTTATCTGCCAGCAGCGCTATTCCTTATCGCCGCTGGCGCGACGCCGCTGACTCGAGTATCCCCTGAACGTCGAAGCCTCATCCATTCCCAGGCCGCTGCGCCCAGAATCATAACTAGGCACGCAAGAATTGAGAAAGCAATGCTACTCCAAATGGAATTCAGATCATGGAGACCGCCCATGAAAAGAGAGGCGAGGAAGAACACTGGAGCGGCCGGGCTAAGTCTAACAGCCGTGCGGCGCAGAATCGAGCTAAATTTCATTTATGGCCCCAACCTCGGTGAAGTTGCTTCATCACCTAATTCTCTCGTCGCAGCTGATTTTCGAATCTGTTTCCGCAGCCGAAACATCACAAGAAATGCCCGAACCACGCCCCGAAGGTCATTTTTGTGTGATTACCCATATTGTACATAATCCTGGCCCATTGCCTAAGCGCAGCTGCAGCTGCGCCCTTCCAGGGGGTTCTGTGTGATCGCCAAGTCCTTGCACAGCAGGATGTCCCCGGCGAGCGTCGCCTCCTCGATCCACTGCGTGTCCTGAATGCTCTGCGACTGGTCCGCGCCGTACCGCTCGTCCATGGTCTCCAGCGTCCAGCCCGCCGCCCGCAAGGCTCTCGGGACGACGACAGAACCAAGGCCTCGGTCAAGGAAGAAGCGCAGCCCGGACGCCGTCGCCTCGCCGGCCATCGCTCACGCTGCCCGGCGGATCGCTTCGACCTCCGGGACCGTCAGGCCATAATCCCCGGCCACATCCCCGGGCGGCTCGTGCGCGTCGAGCCTGCCGGCGATGTCCGCCACGCGCACGCCCCGCCGGGCGACGGTCGGCTGGCCGCCGTTCAGCCACGGGTCCACGATGACCTCGGCCTTCCCGTACTGCGGCAGCTGGATCCGCCGGGTCCAGCCGTCCTCGTAGGTGACCATCGTCAGGTAGTCGCGCACGACCGGGCGGAACACCTGCTGGCCGCTGCGGACCACGACAAGCCCGTCCACCATGTCCTGGTCCGCCGGGTCGCCCGACTGACGGCCGAAGTCCCACAGAACCTCCGCACCATCGGTCTGCAACTGTTGGCTTGCCAGCGCCTGGGGCAGCCCGATGTGCTCTTGCAGCCACAGAACCGCCGGGCGGATACGGCGCATCGGAACCCCGGCCTTGGTGAACGCCGCCACGATGTACGCCTCGGCGAGCCCGACGAATGGAACGCTCACGCCCTGCGGCCGAGCTGGCTCAAGCGTCGTCACGATCGGCGCCGAGACCAGCTGCGATCCGTCCAGCCGCTTGCGCGCGTACCCGACAGCCCAGTCCCGGAACGTCTGCGCAGGCACAGCGATGATATGCGCGGCCTCGGTCTTGTGATACAAGGGCGTCGTGTAGTGCGGATCGTCGATCACAGCGCTGCCAGCCATCGCGCGCCTCCCTTCACCTGAATCTTAGGCACACAGCCGCACAAGCGCCCGCAACTGGTGATAGTGGCGCCCACGTAAAGTTAGGCGAACCCGGAAACTCCAGCAACGGGATACATCTCCTGGCACGAAACGCGGCAGCAATGCCAACGGCGATCCAACGGTGACGCCGCCAGGTGGGGCTGAAGTAGTGCAAATCAGGCAGTCATACGCTCGTCGGCACACTCGACCGCATAACACCAACTTGCCGATCCCGTGGGTCATGGCCACGCTGCGGAACCTCGCCATCAGCCTGCTCTACCTCGCCGGTGTCAAGCAGGTCAACCGCACCCTCCAGGCCATCGCACGCGACCGAACCCGCCTACTCGACTACCTCCCGCTATGAGACCCAAGTCTCAAACGACTTTGGCGATCCCGTGGCGAATAGCCATGCAGCCGCAGCACAGACTCACCATTGCCCGGCGTGTAAGTCGAGTAGTACTCACACAATTCAGCGACCTGCTGCTGACTCCCGAAGATCGCATGCGAGACTATTATCGACGATCCTATGCGAGAATGGATGGCTACTATTATCCAAAGCATTTTATGGAAATTCCGTACTGGATCCCGATCCTGTGCTCTATGTTCAGACCCGATCGTTTTAAACGCCAGCTGATGATCGTCGATGATATGTCCGCCGCCGAGCGGGAATGTCAAGCCGCCGGCCCCGACGAGGCGTTCCTCATGTCCGTACTGGATGCAAACCTAGAATGCGTACTGCGCTTGGCCGGGACGGGAGCGCAGCTCATACTGGGCGGCTACATCGACGCCCGACAATTCGAGCAATATCCCAATGTCCGCTACCTGAGCGAGCCGGCGGACATCCTTCAGGTCGTTCCTGGCGCCCAGGCAGTTTCTACTCTGGACTACTCCCTATTTTCGGGAATGGAGTGCATTCCGCGTTATAGCCTCAGCTCGGGGTGTTCGTTCAGATGCGCGTTCTGCACCGTGCCAAGCAAGCTCGTTCTTGCCTCCGCGGATTCCCTCGAAGCCGAAGCCAGCGCACTGCGCGATCTGCGCTTCAAGCTAGTCTTTATGGATGACAAATCATTTGGCGAGGCTCCGAACTGGCAAAAGCTGGAGAGCGTGGGCAGGCAGATTAATCGCTATAATGAAAAATTTACCGGATTTATCGTCCAGACCCCGCCCTCCCTCGCGTGCCGACCTGGATTTCTTGAGAAATGCCGTGACCTGGGGGTCAGATATGTGGAGTTCGGGGTCGAGACCGTTAATGACAAGCTGCTCACGTACCTCAGGAAGCCCTTCCGCGTCCGACACCTTATGCAGGCCTGCGAGATAGCCAGATCCCTCGGTCTGTACGTCATACCAAACTTTATCGTCGGCATCCCGGGCGATGACTACGCGGGCACCGCATCGTGGCTGTCCGATAACGTTGACATCGTCCCGGTGGTCAACGTCAACTGGTTGTCGCTACACTTCGGCAATGTTCGCGGAGATCTCGGGCTGCCGGTCCACGGAGTGCACGACCGCGACCAGAACTCCTCGACGAAGAGTTGGCTGACCGCCGTTGAAGAGGCAGCCGGATGGGACATGATCAGTCATGCCTACCAGCTCACCGACCAGTACTGGACAGGGCGAAGGACCTACTCGGATGTCACATCCCGATGATTCCGAGCGCATCGGAGCGCTTACTCCTAGCGTCCGGCAGGCGCTCGGCGATGCGGCTTTGACTGTACGACCGTGGCGGCAGGGCCTGGACTTCTGGGCTGACCTCGCGCGGTCAGCCGGGCAGCTGTGCGTGCTGCGCTCTCCGCGCCAGGAGCTCCTCGAGACCACGTATGACGGTTTGACCGACTTCGGCGACGTGATCGAGCGGGAGGTAACTGCCCTAAGCCTGATGGCAAAGGCCTGCATTCCCGTCCCGTCGGTCCTCGGCTGGCGACGCCGTCAGCCGGGCGTGCCGTCCTGGGTGATGCTCTCTTACATAGAGCATGAAGACGAACCGGACCTACCGCTTCATCAGCTCGGGGAGCTCACCCGGCGGCTGCATGACATCTGCCCGGACGTAGCTGGACTGGAGCAGGCCGACGATTGGTCGGCGCTGATGGGCGCTAGGCTCTTCCGGCGGATCGATGCCGCCAGCGCGTACTGCGACCTGCCGGTGGGGCATCGGTTGAGGGAGAGCGTCAGCCGGCTCCTCCGGTCGCGCCAGGACCACGCGACCAGCCTGCTGCATATGGATCTGCGGCCCGAGAACGTGTGCGTACGGGACGGCCGGGTGGCGGCGATCATTGACGTCGCCAACTGCATTGTCGGCGACCCCTTGCTGGAGCTAGGGCGTATCCGCGGCTACGGGCTTCTCGACGGGGACTTTCTGAGCGGGTACGGACTCGATACACGTCAGCTCGGCGCGGATGAGCTGACGCTGCTTGACCTCTACGAGCTCGATACGGCTGCATTGCTCACCACGGTGGCGGTGGAGGAGATCGACGACGCCAAGCTGCACGCCGAACAGGCCGCTCGATCGGAATACCTGGCGTCACGGATCGTTGACCGCTTGGCGTTAGCTCCGCAGGCCGGCGTCGGCTCCGGCCGGGTGGCCGGCCGCCGGGCCGGTTCCTGACCACAGGCCGACCGTGGTGATCACGGCCGCGGTGATGGCACCGCCGAGAATCAGGAACGGGCCGACGCCGAGCGCGCTTCCGCCAAGGCCGCCCAGCAGGTAGCCAATGGGGGTCAGCCCGTACGAGACGGCCGTGTTGACCGCGTACACCCGGCCCATGACTTCTGAGGCCACGTACTGCTGAAGGACGGTGTTCTCCAGCACCGAGAAGCCGATGCCGACGCCGATCACCGCGGATCCGAGCAGGAGCGGCAGCGGCCGGGCGGCGAGTCCGGTGATCGCGGCGCCAACCCCGATCACGGCGGCGAGCACCCACATGGCCCAGAGAGACGCGCGCTGTCGCCACACGCTGCCGATGACGGTCGCGGAGACCACCGCGGTCGCGCCCTGCACGGTGTACACCAGCCCCAGTAGGACCGCCCCGTGGTGCGCGAGCATAACCTGCCTCGGGATGAGCACGGCGAAGGGCGACAGCGCGGCGAAATTCACCACGGCCGACACCACCATGATGGCCAGCAGCCACCGACGGCGGCCGACGTACCGCAAGCCGGCCCGATCCCGCCCGACGAAGCCGATTCTGGGTGGCTGGAGTTGATCGTCTGATGGAGAGCGTGGCCAGTACCGCCAGCGCGAACGTCGCGCCGTCGGCGGTGAAGGCGGCGGCGACTCCGCCCGCGGCCACGAGGATGCCGCCGAGGGCCGGCCCGATCATGCCCGCCAGACTTCCGCCCACGGTAAAGAGACTGTTCGCTTGCGGCAGGCGCTCGGCCGGAACCAGATCGGGCACGATCGCCTAGGACGAGGGGCTCCGGAGCGCCTGAGCGAAGCCGAGGATGAAGGCGACCGCCGCGAGCACCGGCAACGACGCCGCCCGGTGGGCCTCAGCGGCTGCGAGGAGCAGCACGGTCACGGCGGCTGTGCCATCGGCGCCAACGATGACGAACTTGCGCGGGAGCCGGTCCGCCAGCAGGCCGCCGACCGGCGTCCCGACGATGAGGGGAATGCTGTTAAGCGCGAGTATCACGCCCATGGCAGCGGAAGACTGCGTCGCGCGGTAGACCGCCCATGCCAGAGCCACCTTATACATGCCATCGCCAGCGAAGGAGCCCTGCTGGCCCGCCCAGAACAGAGGAAGTCAGGTTCACGCGCGATCGCCGACCACCGATTCGCGCGCGGTGCGGTGATCATGACCGCATCGGCAGGCCATCGGCCGGGAAGACCGCGGCGGCCAGGGCCAGCCGAGCCCGACGCGTTTCGTCGTCGTGATCCCGTACGTTCACGACCACGTCCGCCGCGACCCTCGCGGCCGCTTGGACGACTTCTTCCGGACTGTCGCCGCCGACCACGCAGTGCGGACCGCGGAAATGATTGCTGGTCGGCGCGCA
>Ga0335075_10003424_pt1 | contig 25172 bp, 29 predicted proteins | sample Lox_Sample_24_FD_206723 | JGI IMG/M metagenome (GOLD analysis project Ga0335075, IMG submission 206723) | Soil microbial communities from Loxahatchee National Wildlife Refuge, Florida, United States - Lox_Sample_2.4 | ecosystem: Environmental > Terrestrial > Soil > Wetlands | place: USA...
ACGGGGTCAGGCGGGGACGGGCTCCTTGGCCTGGGCCTCGGCGGCGACTTCGGCGGCGAAGCCGAGGCGCTCGGCGTAGTCGCGGGCCTGCATGCGGGAGATGACCATGCGCTGGATCTCCGCCGTGCCCTCGAACAGCTGGTAGATCTTGGCGTCGCGGAACCACTTCTCCAGCGGGTGCTCGGTGTCCCAGGCGGCCGGGCCGACCAGATCCATCAGGGTCGTCGTCGCCCACATCGTCACGTCGCCTGCCTTCAGCTTCGACATCGAGCCCTGGCCGCCGGTCATCGGCCGGCCGTTGCGGCCCATCCAGGAGGCGCGCTGCACAAGCAGCCGCGCCGCCTCGATCTCGGTGGCGACGTCGGCCAGCGTCTGCTGCACCCGCTGCGCGCTGAGCAGCTGGACGCCACCGTCTTCGCGCCCGTAGAGGTACTCGAGGGTCCACTCGTAGGCCGCCTGGGCGATCCCCAGCGCCGAGGCGCCGACGATCGGCCGGGTGATCTCGAAGGTGGCGAGGGCGTCGGCCCCGGCGCGCGATTTCTGCCCGCTGCGCCCGCGCTCCAGCTTGCGCTGCAGCTTCTCCTCGCCGCCGAGCAGGTTCTCGGCCGGGATGCGGCAGTCCTCGAGCACGATCTCGGCCGTGTGCGAGGCGCGGATCCCGAGCTTCGACTCCTTCTTGCCCTGTGAGAGCCCCGGCGTCCCCTTCTCGATCACGAAGGAGGCCTGGCCGCGGGTGCCGAGGGTCGGATCGACGGTGGCGACGACGACGTGGACGTCGGCGATCCCGCCGTTGGTGATGAAGACCTTGGTGCCGTTGAGGACCCACTCGTCGCCGTCACGGACGGCGGTCGTCTTCAGGCTCTTGACGTCGGAGCCGGCCTGCGGCTCGGTCACCGCGTAGGCGCCGAGCTTCACCGTCTCCGCGTCACCGAAGCACTCGGGCACCCAGCGCATCGTCTGCTCGGGGGTGCCGGAGGCGGCGATCCCGGCGGCGGCAAGGCCGGAGCCGGAGATCGCCAGGGCGATCCCGGCGCAGCCCCAGTGGAACTGCTCGGCCATGATCGGCTGCATCTGGCCCTCGCCGTCTTCGGCCGCCCGCTGCATCCCCTCGAGCCCGCCGAAGCCCTGCCTGCGGGCCTCTTTGATGACCTCCCACGGGGTGCTCTCCTCGCGGTCGTGCTTGGCCGCGGCGGGGCGGATCACCTCGGCCGCGAACCTGCGGCATTCCGCCTGGTAGGTGAGCTGGTCGTCGTTCAGTCCGAAATCCATCGCGCTTCCCCTCTCCCGGGCCGCGGCGGGGGTGCGCCCGCGCGTGCTCCGGCGTTGATTGACTGGTCAGTCAGCCAGCCTTCGCAAAGGGTAGCCGACCGGCCGGAGCGCCGCCGCGCCTGTACGGTGGGTGAGGGTGAGCGCCGACCGACCGATCAATGCCGACGTAAATGCGCCGGAGGACGCCCCCGAGCCAGCCGTAGAGCCGAAAGCGCCGGCCGAGCGGGCGCGATCGAAGTCCCCGGAGGCGCGCGAGCCGAGGAAGCCGGAGCCGGGACGGAAACCCGAGGCGGACCAGAAAAAGACGGCCGCTGCGGACGAAAAGGCAGGCGGCGGGGCGGCGGGGCGCGCGCCGGCCGCGAAGGCAGCCGAACCACCTCCCGCTCGCCGCCGCCGACGCTCGATCCCCGGGCCGATCAAGCTCGTCACCGCGCTGGTCGCGGTGGCGATCGGCTTCATCGTCCTCGCCATCGTCGCCGGCGGAGGCGGCTCGAAGAAGAGCGACTACACGGCGTCGAAGCCGGTGGTCGTCCCGGCCGAAACGCCATCCTCGGCGGCAGGCGAATCGGAGGCGTCCACCGCGGAAGACGAAGGCGAATCGGGATCGGAAGGCTCCGGCGGCAAGGTCGAAGAACTCGGCTATCCCTCCTTCGCCACCTCCAACACGACCCGGATCGGCGGTCCCGACCCGGTCGCCAACGCCGCCGCCACCGCGCTCGCGGTCTTCCCGGCGACGAGCGAAAAGCAGCGCCCGGTGGCGGTCTCCCTGGTCGGCAAGGAAGACTGGGCCGGGGCCCTCGCCGCCGCGTCGCTGATGGCCGAACCGGTGAAAGCGCCCCTCCTCTACGGCGAAGCCGAAGGCGTCCCCGACGCGACCTCGAGCGCGCTCGCCGCCTTGAAGCCGGGTGGCGGCGCGGCCAGCGGCGGTGCCGCGGTCTTCGCCGTCGGCAAGGTCCAGGTTCCCGGCGGGATGGCGGCCGCCAAGGTCAAGGCGGGCGACCCGGCCTCCGAGGCGGCGGGAATCGCCCGCCTGCGCGACCGCCTCGCCGGTTCGCCGCCGAACGCGATCGTCCTCGCCTCCAGCTCCGAACCGGCGTTCGCCGCGCCCGCCGCCGCCTATGCCGCCCGCTCCGGCGACCCGATCCTCTTCACCGAAGCCGAAGCCCTCCCCCAGGCGACCGTCGGCGCGCTGCGCCGCGACGAAGGAGTGCCGGTCTACGCGCTCGGTCCCGGCTCGGCGATCTCCGGCAAGGTCCTGAAGGAAGTCGAAGCGGTGGGCAACAAGGTGACCCGGATCAGCGGCGCCGACCCGGTGGCCGGCTCGATCGCCTTCGCCCGCTTCGGCGAAGGCAAGTTCGGCTGGCACGTCTCCGATCCCGGCCACGGCTTCGTCCTCGCCCGCTCCGACGCGCCCCTGGAAGCGGCCGCGGCGGCCCCGCTCTCGGGCTCCGGCACCTGGGGGCCGTTGCTGCTCACCGACTCCGCCGATACGCTGCCGTCCGAACTGCGCGGTTACTTCCTCGACGTCAAGCCGGGTTACACGACGGACCCGACCCGGGCCTTCTACAACCACGTCTGGATCGTCGGGGATAGCGGGCAGATCAGCGTCGAACAGCAGGCGGAAGTCAACGAAGTCGCCGAATTGGCGAAGATCGGAAAAGAAGAATGAGCGAGGCGGAGAACCCAAACCTGCTCGGCGGCGAGCGCGGCATCACGGTCGAGGACATCCGTGCCCTGGCCGGCCCGGCGACGCCCCACTTCTCGCTGCAGATCCGCAACCGGATCGCGCGGCTGATCGAGCCCTTCCCGGCCGGCGACCCGGTCCGCCTCGAAGGCGAACGGCAGATCGCCCGCCTGCAGCGGATCTCCGACGGGAGCGGCGAGTCGCGCCGCACCCTCGGCATCGAGCACTGAGATGAAGCGGCTGGCGCCAGGGGTCTGGCGCCTCAAAGAGCTCCCCGGTGCGTGGATCAACGTCTACCTCGCCGAGGACGTGCTGGTCGACGCCGGGCGGACCTGGGACCGAGGGCGGATCTTCAAGGAGCTGGACGGGGTCGAGATCTCGGCGGTGACGCTGACCCACGTCCACCCCGACCACCAGGGCTCGGCGAAGGCGGTCTGCGACGCGCGCGAGGTGCCGCTCGCCTGCCACGCCGACGACGTCGACGCGATGGAGGGCCGGCGCCCGGTCGGCTCCGGCGCCGCCTTCATCCCCCGCCTCTACGACAAGCTCTGGACCGGCCCGCCGCACAAGGTGGACCGGGTGTTGAACGAGGGCGACGAGATCGCCGGCTTCCGCGTCGTCCACGCCCCCGGCCACGCACCCGGCGAGGTGATCTACTTCCGCGATTCCGACCGGGTGGCGATCTGCGGCGACGTGGTTCGCAACATGAGCTTCCTCACCGGCCTGCCCGGCGTCCGCCAGCCGCCCGACGAGATGACCTACGACCCGGCCGAGAACCGCCGCTCGATCCAGAAGCTGGCCGCCCTGGAGCCCTCGCTGATCCTCCCCGGCCACGGTCCGGCGATCACCGACATGGCCGCCTTCGGCCGCTTCGCCGCCGCCCTCCCCGTGGACTGAACGCGGCCCCGCCGCTACGATCGCGGCATGGATACTCCGCTTGCCCCCGAGCAGGGAGTCGACAAGCCCGACCAGGCCCGCGAACTGGCGATCCAGCGCCTGAAGATGAAGCAGGACTTCAAAGGAGTCCTCGCCGGCGGCCTCCTGGCGGTGGTGGTGGTCGTCGTCATCTGGGCGCTCGGCGAAGGCGGCTACTTCTGGCCGATGTGGGTGATGCTCGGCGTCGCGATCGCGATCGTGACCCAGGGCTGGAAGGCCTACGGTCCCAGCAACCGGATCACCGAGGCCGACGTGCAGCGGGAGATGAACCGCGGGGCTTAGTTGGGGCCGGGACCTGCGGGAGCCCGCGGGGGACGAGGAAGGGCGGCCATTTCGGCGGCGACCCTGGCGGGCTGTGGTCGCCGCCGAAATGGCCGGGATTCGGATGGACGGCCGAGGGTGCGGCCGTGTCGTCAGCAGGAGGCGCCGGGAACCTCGATGGTCAGGAATTTGCGCGGTTGGTTATCCCCCCTATGCGTGGATAACCAACCGCGCTATTTCCTGACCGTGGATCCGACGGCGTGGCAACGGTCCCGTCCCTGGCGTCTCAGAGGCGGCCACGGGCTGCCCGGGTCGCTTCCGGGACGCCTGGGACGTCGATCGATGGGGCCTCTTGCCGCTATCGCGTGGCGATTCCTGGGCCGAAGGCGTCGATGATGCGGTTCTGGTACTCGCTGAGCTCCGCGGGGGAGATGAAATAGGTCGGCGGGGTGAGGAAGAGGCCGTCGGCGCGTTCGGCAGTCGCCTCGACCCGGGCGCGGACCTTGTCGAGGTGGCCGGCGGCGCAGTAGGTCTCGACCATCGCGTCGGGGATCGCCGCCGGGACGCCGGCCAGGTCACCGCGGCGGAAGGCCGCCCCGGCGGCGTTGGCGGCGTCGAGGAAGCCGTGCATCTCCCAGAGGGGAGCGTAGGTCTTCACGGTGGCGTAGAAGGAGATGGTGCGGCGCGCCAGGTCGAGCGCGCGGGCCTCGTCGTCGTCGATCGCGCAGCAGACGGTCGGGATGTAGTCGAAGGCGGAGCGCTCGCGGTCGGAGCGGCGCAGGCCGGTCTCGAAGGCGTCGACCACTACCTCGTCGATCCAGCGCAGGGACTGGATCGGGTGGCCGATCAGGCCGTCGGCGACGTCGCCGGCCATCCGCGACATCCCCGCCTGCAGGGCGGCGGCGTAGATTGGCGGCGGCGTCTCGCGGGCGGGCGGATGGGGGCGCACCCAGCCCTTGATGTCGATGTCGTAGTAGTCGCCCCGGTAGCGGATCGGCTCGCCCGCGTGGGCCTGGCTCATGATCAGCCGGGTCGCCTCGATCGCCTCGCGCAGGTGCGGCGCCGGGCGGCCGTAGTCGGCGTTGTGCCAGGTCTCGTTGAGGCGCTTGACGCCGGAGCCGAGGCCGAGCCGGAACCGCCCTCCCGACATCTCGTCGATGTCGAGGGCGCTTACCGCGTGGATGAAGGGGCTGCGGGTGAAGGCCCAGGCGATCCCGGTGCCGACGCCGATCCGCTCGGTCCTGGCCGCCAGGAAGGCCGCCTGGGTGTCGGCGGCACGGAAGAGCTCCGGCGCCCAGACGCACTCCACCCCGGCCGCCTCGGCGCGCAGCGTCTCCGCCTCGAGGTCGGCGACGGTGGTGCCGATCGCGGCGACCGAGATGCGTTCCAGCGCGCTCACGCCGCGGCGGGCGCCAGGACCTTCGTGGCGACCTGCTCGCGGTGCCAGCGCGCGTCGCCGTACATCGAGGCGTTGGCGCGGCCGCGCTTGAGGAAGAAGTGGAGGTCGTGCTCCCAGGTGAAGCCGATGCCGCCGTGGACCTGGATCGAGGCGTCGGGGACGCGCCAGCCGGCGTCGGAGGCGTAGGCCTTCGCCATCGAGGCCGACAGCGGCAGGGCGTCGGGGTCGGCGTCGGCGGCCCAGGCCGCCCCGTAGACGGCCGAGCGCGAGTTCTCCGTCTCCAGCAGCATCTGGGCGCAGCGGTGCGAGACCGCCTGGTAGGCGCCGATCGGCCGACCGAACTGTTCGCGATCTTTGGCGTAGGCGACCGCCATGTCGAGGGCGCGCTGGGCCACCCCGGTCGACTCGGCGGCGAGCGCCACCGCGCCGAGCAGGAAGACCCGCTGGAACTCGGCGCCGTGGCCGGGCAGCGTCTGGTCGGCGGGGACGCGGACCCCGTCGAAGGTGACGGTCGCGAGGCGGCGGGTGGTGTCGATCGAGACCTCCGGCGAGATGCCGACCCCGGCGGCGTCGGCGGGGACGATGTGGCGGCGACCGTCCGAGGTCGCGACGAGGAAGAAGGCCGCCCCGGCCGCGTCGGCGACCAGGTCCTTGCGGCCGTTCAGCACCACCCCGTCGCCGTCGGCCTCGTCCTTCATCGGGTAGGCCCCCGGCGTCCCGGTCGAGCCCGCGTCGACCATCGCCTGGGTGCCGCGCGCGGTCCCCTCGGCGAGCGGCCGCAGCCAGCGCTCCTTCTGCTCCTCGGAGCCGCTCTGCGCCAGCGCCAGGCCGACCACGGTGTTGGAGAAGAGCGGCGAGGGCGCGAGCGCGTAGCCCATCTCCTCGAAGAGGACGGCGAGGTCGACGATCCCGAGCCCCTGGCCGCCGAACCCCTCCGGCAGCGCCAGGCCGGCCCAGCCGAGCTCCGCCATCTCCTGCCAGCCCTGCGGGTCGGTGCCGTCGTCGGAGCCGGCGATCTCCCGCATCCGCTCCGATTTGAAGCGCGAGGCGAGGAAGTCGCGGGCGGTCGCGCGGATCGCTTCCTGCTCGTCGGTGAGGTCGAAGTACATGTCCCGGCGCCCCTCTCCCCTAGCGCATCCGCGGCAGGCCGAGCACCCGCTCGGCGATGATGTTCTTGAGGATGTCGGTGGTGCCGCCCTCGATCGAGTTGGCGCGCGAGCGGAGGAAGCTGTACTGCCAGGCGCCGTTGGCGACGGCCCCCTCGGAGCCGCGCCCGAGCGGCGCCCAGGCGCCCTCGATCTCCAGCGCCAGCTCGGTCAGGTCCTGGTTGATGTCTGCCCACTGCCACTTGCCGAGCGACCCCTCCGGACCGGGGATCCCCGACTCCATCGTCTTGGTCAGCCCGCGGTAGGCGTTCAGCCGCATCGTCTCCGCCTCGATGAAGAGCTGGGCGATCCGCTGGCGGAACCAGGCGTCCTCGGCGGCGGTCGAGCCGCCCTCCTCGCGCACCTCGGCGGCCAGCGCCGCCAGGCGCCCGAGGCTGTTGTGGATCTGGGCGATCGCCCCGAAGGCGAGCCCGGCGCGCTCGTTCATCAGCGTCGTGATCGCCACCGTCCAGCCTTCGCCGACGTTGCCGACGACGTTCTCGTCCGGGATCCGCGCCTCGTTGATGAAGACCTCGTTGAACTCGCCCTCGCCGGTGATCTGGACCAGCGGTTTCGCTTCCACGCCGTCCTGCTCCATGTCCATCAGGAAGTAGGTGAGCCCCTGGTGCTTGGGCGCGTCGGGATCGGTGCGGGCGACCAGCATGCACCACTTCGCGTACTGGGCGAACGTGGTCCAGACCTTCTGCCCGGTGACCACCCATTCGTCGCCGTCCTTGACCGCGCGGGTCTTCAGCGAGGCGAGGTCGGAGCCCGACTCGGGCTCGGAGAAGCCCTGGCACCAGATCTCCTCGCCGGTCAGGATCGGCTCCAGGTAGCGCGCCTTCTGCGCGTCGGTGCCGTGGGCGATCACCACCGGACCGCCCATCGCCAGCCCGAGCACGTTGGCCGGGCTGGGCGCTTCCTGCGCCGCGGCCTCGCCGGTGAAGATCGCCTGCTCGATCATCGTCGCGCCGCGGCCGCCGAACTCCTTCGGCCAGGAGATCCCCGCCCAGCCGGCGCCGTGCAGCTTGCGCTGCCACTCACCACGGAACCGCATGACCTCGTCGAGCGAGCCCTCCGGTTCCGGGCCGGGGTTGTTCTCACGCAGCCAGGTCGCGACCTCGTCGCGGAAGCTCTCCTCCGATGGCGACAGCGTCAGGTCCATCGGCCGCCCAGCATATAGCGCTCCTGGCTGGGCGGCCGGCGACCTCAGCTGCCGCAGTTCCGGAGGCCGTAGGCCTTCGCCTTCTTCCTCGCCCCTTCGAGGGTGCCTTCGCCGGGGACGCCGTCGGCTTCTTCGGCTTCCGCGACTTCGGCGGAGAGCGTGTCGGTGATGTCTTCGACCTTCGCCTCGTCGCCTTCCGGGGGAGTCAGCGCGGCGATTTCTTCGGCCTGCCTGGCGATGTTCGGCAGCACCACCGCGTGGAAGAGCTCGATCTCCTGATCTTTGCTCGGCCCTTCTTCGGTGATCGGGATGTTGTGCTTTTTGGCGTAGTCGGCGACTTCTTCGGCGAGCTTCGCGTCCGCGGCGCGACAGATCTTGTCGGCTTCCTTGATGAAGACGACCTTGGTCGACCCTTCGCCGCCCGCGTCGCCCGAACCACCGCTTTCGCTTTCGCCGGCGGTGGCAGTGGAGCCGCCGGAACTGCTGCCGCCGCCGCCACAGCCGGCGATCAGCGCGCCGAGAGCCAGCAGCGCGACGAGGGTAAGGACGAGTTTGCGCTTGTGCAAAGGAGATCTCCTCGGATCGGGAACGAAAGAGGCGCCAAGCTAGCGACCCCGTCGGCCCGTACCCCGATTGACGGGTCGGTCAACCGCACGGCGTTGGCGTGAAAAGAACTGATAGGAACCCGGCCGATGAGCGAGAGACAGGGGTACGAAAGTCCGGGGATCGCGGGGAGCGGCGCCATCGCCACTGGCCTTGCCGCGGTCTCGACCACTACTGCCGACACGATAGTCCTGGCGCGGTCGGAGGCCTCGGCCTGGCGCGCGGAGGAGAAAGTCGTCGCCGCCTGCGCCAAGATCGAGGGGGCCGAGCCCTCCCGCCTGCGGGTCACCACCGACCCCAAGGACCTGGCCGACTGCGACGTCGTCGTCGAGGCGATCGTCGAGGAGGTCGATGCCAAGGCCGAACTGATCAAGACGCTCGACGAGGCCTGTCCGAACGCCGACCTGGCGACGACCACCTCCTCACTCGGCATCGGCGACATCGCCGGCAAGGCCGGGGTGCCGCGCCTCTACGGCCTCCACGTCTTCAACCCGGTGCCGCGGATGGCGCTGGTCGAGGTCTGCATCCCGGACGGCGCCGAGGCGGCCCGCGAGCGGGCGATGGCCTGGTGCGCGGCGCTCGGCAAGACCGCGGTCGAGGTCCCCGACCAGGCGGGCTTCGTCGTCAACCGCCTCCTCTTCCCCTACCTCTTCGACGGCGTGCGGCTGATGGAGCGGACCGGGATGGAAGCGGGCGAGGTCGACACCTGCATGAAACTCGGGGCCGGCCACCCGATGGGCCCGCTGGCCCTGCTCGACTTCGTCGGCCTCGACGTCGCCGAGGCGATCGGCGACGCCCTCTACGCCGACTCGAGCGACCCGGCGCACAAGCCGCCCGGGCTGATCGTCGAGATGATCGGCGAAGAGAAGCTGGGCCGCAAGAGCGGCGCCGGCTTCTACAGCTACGACTGACCCACCCGCGCCCGCACCCATGTTGATGGGCCGAAAAGCGCTGATATAGAGCGCTTTTCGGCCCATCGACGGCGGGTTACTCTGCGGGGGTCCTGCCTTTGCCGCCGGAGAGGTCCCAGATCACGTCGGCCTCGGAGACGTTCTGGCGGCGGGCGGCGATTTCGACCTCCTCCCAAGGCAACGCGGCCTCGGGGAGCTCGTCCCAACGGGCGAGGTCGAGGGCCTCGATCGAGCCTCGGAGCGCCGGGCCGAGGTGCTCCTCGGAGCGCAGCAGCGCCCTCAACACCTCGAGCTGCTTGTCGGTCAGGCGAACAACCCACATCGGGGGCACCTCCAGCTTGAGCGGATCGCGGGTTGCCCGAAGAAATTAGGCGTCGCCACGGACGGAAGAACTGCCCGAGGACCGACTGATCCGCACCGCCTCGATCCGGTTCTCCCGCACCGCCTCGACCCGCAGCGTGTAGCCGTCGACGGTGATCGAGTCGCCGCGCTTGGGCAGTCGGCCCAGCTCGCCGAAGACGAAGCCGCCGATCGAGTTGTAGGTGTCGGAGTCGGCGTCGGGGAGGTCGATCCCGGCGTCCTCCAGGTCGCCGAGGCTGACGTGGCCGCGCACGAACCAGTCGCCGTTGGTGAGCCGGCGGACGGCGGCGGCGCGCGGGTCGGTCTCGTCCTCGATCTCCCCCACCACCTCCTCGAGGATGTCCTCGACGGTGACGATGCCGACCGTCCGCCCGTACTCGTCGACGACCACCGAGAGCGAGGTCCGCTGCACCTGCAGGTCGTGCAGGAGGTCGTCGAGCGGGCGGGTCTCGGGGACGATCAGCGCGTCGCGGATCACCGTCTCGATCGTCGCCTCCGGCCCGTCGCTCATGTAGACGCGGGCGAGGCTGTTGTTGTGGACGACGCCGCGGACGCGGTCGGCGTTCTCGTCCTCGATCACCACCAGGCGGGTGTGCCCGGAGGTGACGCAGCGCCGCAGCGCCGCCTCGACGGTCTCGTCGGCGTCGACCGTGACCACCGCCGGGATCGGCGTCATCACCTCGCGCGCCTCCTGTTCGTGCAGGTGGAAGACCCCCGCCAGGTGGCCCGCTTCGTCGGGGTCGAGGCCGCCCTGTTTGGCGCCCCGGGCGATGATCAGCCGCAGCTCCTCGGGCGAGGTCTGCTCGGCGTCCTCGACCTGGATCCGCAGCACTTTGTGGACCAGGAAGTTGGCGGGCGCGTTGGTGGCGACGATCAGCGGATGGAGCACGCGCCCGAGGAAGATCAGCGGCCCGGTGACCCGGATCAGGACGTTCTCGGCACGGCCGATCGCGACCATCTTCGGCGACTGCTCGCCGAGGATCACGTGCAGGAAGGTGACGATGATGAAGGCGAGGGCGATCGAGAGCCCGAGCGCCACCGCGTGGTTGGCGAAGCCCGTGAAGAGGGGTTCCAGCAGCTCGGCCAGCGCCGGCTCGCCGAGGAAGCCGATGCCCAGCGAGGCGAGCGTGATCCCGACCTGACTGGTGGCGACGAACTCGTCGACCCGGTCGAGCTGTTCGAGCGCCCGGGCGGCGCCCCGCACGCCCTCGTCACGCATCTGCTCCAGCCGCGCCCGGCGCGAGCGCACCACCGCGAACTCGGCGGCGACGAAGAAGCCGTTGATCGCGATCAACAGCAGCAGGAGGACGAGCAGCAGGACGCTCATCGGCTATGCGGCCCGGTACTTCGGGCTGGAACGTCGTCGGCCATTCGGCTCTCCCAATATAGCCGGAGTTCCCACGGATCCCCGCGAGGCTGCCATATTCAGGGCAGGACGATGAAGGTCGCGACGCTGAACGAGATGCTGGAAGAAGTGGTCCGCCTCGGCGAGGCGACCGGGACCGGCGAGGAGGCGCACGAGCTGCGCGGCGAACTCGAGGGCCGCCTGGCGACCGTGCGCGCGGCCGTCGCCGGAGCCACCGTGCCGCGCGTCGTCGCGCTGGAGCGGCTGATCGAGCCGGCCCGCGTGGCGGGCTTCTGGGTGCCGGAGATGATCGCGATCGCGGGCGGCGAGGACGTCGCCGGCGCGCCCGGCCTGGCCCCCGCCGAGGTCGGCTGGGGCGAGCTCGCCAGCCTCGGTCCCGATGTCGTGATCGTCATGGTCGACGGCTACCTCGAGGACGTCCAGGCCCAGGCGATGGAGGTCTGGGAGCACATCGAGAGCCTCGGCGCCGACCGCGCCTTCGCCGTCGCCGCCCAAGCGGCCTTCACCGACCCCGGCCCGCGCCTCGTCGACGGCGTCGAGCTGATCGGCCACCTCCTCCATCCCGACCTCATGGACGCGCCCGGGAACACCCCGTTCACCCGCCTGCGCTCGCCGGCGCCGCGGACGGCTTCGGCGTAGGGGGCGGGCCCGCCTTCAGGCGACGGCCAGGCCGAGGACGAACGAGAGGACGCCGAGAGCGGCCATCGCTGCCAGCTCGATCCAGAGACGGTCCTTGGGGCTGCGGGGACCCAACTTGCCCCGCTCGCCCGCGGCGATCAGGAAGCCGCAGAGGACCCCGCAGACGAGGCCGCCGACATGGGCGCCGATGCTGATCGTGGAGTCGGAGAAGGTGAAGACGAGGTTGATCAGGATGAGGATCCCGATCTGGCCGGCGATCGCGTCGAGGCGCCGGCCGCGGGCGATGACGAAGGTGGCGCCGAGGACGCCGAAGATCGCTCCCGAGGCGCCGGCGCCGACCGTGTTCGGTTCGATCAGCAGGGCGGCGAACGAGCCCGCCAGCAGCGAGGCGAAGTAGAGGACGACGAAGCGCGGCGTCCCGATCGAGGGCTCCATCAGCCGACCGAGGATGAACAGCAGGTACATGTTGAAGGCGATGTGGATGACGCTGACGTGGACGAAGCCGGCGGTGATCATCCGCCACCACTCGCCGCCTTCGGCCACCGCCGGGCCGAAGAGCGCGCCCATGTTGAAGAGTTCGATCGTGCCGATGTTGGTGCCGCCGCCCCCCTTGGCGATCTCGACCAGGTAGACGATCACGTTGATCGCGATCAGCACCGCGGTCGCCGGGAAGGCGCCGAAGCCGCTCGCCGTGCCGGTCGGGTTGCGGACCACCCGCGTGCGCTGGTTGGCGCACTCCGGGCAGCGCATGCCGACCGGGGTCGGGGTCATGCACTCGGGGCAGATCGGCCGCCCGCAGGAAGAGCAGGAGACGGCGGTCTCGCGGTTCGGATGTCGGTAACAGGTCTGTGGCACCGGCCGCTCAGCCTACAATCGCGCCCGATGGAGCCCGCCACTCCCGCCCGCCTCTACGCCACCGCGGTCGGCGCCCTGCTCGTCCTGCTCGGCATCGTCGGCTTCTTCTACGGCTCCTCCTTCGGCTCTCCAGGGCCGCTCACCCACACCCTCGGAGCCCTGCGCACCAACGCCTGGCTGGACCTCCTCTGGGTCGCGATCGGGTCGCTCGGCCTGCTCCTGGCGGGCACCGCCTCCCGCGCCTACGCCCTGGCCACCGGCCTGCTCCTCACCGTCCTCGGCGTCTGGGGCCTGATCCTCGACCCCGGCGCCGCGATCCTCGGCTTCCTCCCCGCGGCCGGGGCCGACGAAGCCTTCCATCTCACCCTCGGCCTGCTCGGCCTCCTGGCCGCCGCCGGGTCGCCCCGCGCCCCCGCGGGCGCCGGCAGGCATGGGCCGCCACGAAGGCGGACCCCAGCCGGCGAGGCACCCGGCCCCTCCCGGTGAGTTCGCATTTATCACCGCATAGCGGTGATAAATGCGAACTCACCGGGAGGGAGGGGAGGCCGGGATCCGGCGGAAGGCGCGCGGAAGCGCCCATCCGCCGAGACGACTTACGGCAGAAGGTCGCGGACGCCGCCCGCCAGGCCCTTCAGCCCGCTCGCCTCCTGCCGCCCGCGGCGCCGCAGCTCGAACAGCACCAGCGCCCCGGTCGCCACCCCGCCCACGCTCACCGCGACCACCGGCCGCACCCAGTTGCGCGGATCCTTCAGCGCGCTCAGCTCCGACTCCGAGAGCTCCTCGGCCCAGTCCGACAGCTCGCTCGCCGCCGCCGCGGAGAGGGCCGTGAAGGTGTCCTCGATCCGCCCCGAGAGCCGCTCCGGCGGCTCGATCGGCTTCAGCGCGTCGCCGAGCAGCGCCTCGACGTCCCAGACCTTCTCCCGCGGCCCCTCACCCGGAGTCATCGCCCATCTCCTCCTGCAGCTGTTTGATCGCGCGATGGATCAGCACCTTGGTCGCCCCGTCGGAGCGCCCCAGCGCCCGCGCGATCTCGCGGTTGTCCATGCCGAGGGCGAAGCGCATGATCAGCGCCTCGCGGCGGTCGTCGGAGAGCGCGTCGAGGTTGGCCATCACCTGCCGCAGCTCCTCCCGCCCGGCGACCAGGTCCTCGGTGTCGTGCCGGGTGGCGATCGGGTCGGCGCTCTCCAGCGGCGTCTGCGGCCGCCGCGAGCGGTCGCGGTAGTAGTTCGAGGCGAGGTTGTGGGCGATCCGGATCAGCCACGGTCGCAGCGGCCGGCCGTCGGACTCGCGCCGCGCGCGGTCGAAGTGCCGATAGGCCTGCAGGAAGGCCTGCTCGGTGAGGTCCTCGGCGTCGTGATGGTTCCCCACCCGGTAGTAGGCGTAGGAGTAGACGTCGCGCAGGTGCTCCCGGTAGAAGCCCTCGAAGGCGCGGTCCAGCTCCGCCTTCGCCGCCGGAGCCATCTGCGCGGGCTCGACGTTCTCCTCGGGACCGCTCACCCGGCAAGCCTAGATGAGGGATCAAATCGCGCCGCGCCGTCATCTCCGGTCCTTCCCCACCGCGCCTCAGGCAGCCTGCCGAGCGCGCTCCGCGCGGCGCAGCCCGGCGACCCAGTCCTCGGCCGCGACCTCGCCGCGGATCAGCTTCGCCAGCCCCTCCAGCGCCTCGCCTTCGACCCCGGAGGCGGCGACGGCGTCGGCCAGGAGCGGGGTGGTGTCGAGGCCCTCGGACGCCTGGCCGATCAGGGCCGGGATCTCCTCGGCCGGGGTGCCGGTGCCGAGCAGCTCCCCGGCGCGCCGGTTGCGCCCGGTCGGCGAGAGCATGGTCGCGGTCAGGTCGCCGACCCCGGCGAGCCCGGCGAAGGTCTCCGGCTCGGCGCCGTGGGCGAGCCCGCAGGCGATGCACTCGCGCCAGATCTCGGCCACCGCGATGCCCGCCGCGTTCAGCCCGTGCGGCTCGGCCGCGGCGGCGGCCAGCGCGGCGGCGTTCTTGGCGGCGCCCGCCATCTCCACCCCGGCGACATCGCCGGAGCGCTCGCAGACGAGGCCGGCGCGGTCGAAGACCTCGCCGAGCTGGGCGCGCAGGTCGGGGTCGGCGGAGCCGAGCACCAGGGCGGCGGAGCCGGAGACCGCCTCGGCCGCGTGGGCCGGACCGCCGAGGCAGGCGATCGCCCGCGCCCGCACCCGTTCGCTCACGTACTCGGAGGGCAGCTGGCCCTGCGGCGCGATCAGGCCCTTCGTGAGCAGCAGGATCGAGGAGCGGGCACCGGCCCGGTCGGCGATCGAGCCGACCGCCGCGGGGAGCGATTTGGAGGGGATCGCGAGGATGATCAGGTCGAGGCCGGCGAGCTCGATCTCGGCCGCCGGGCGGACGTCGATCGACTCCGGCAGCGGCACGTCGGGCAGGTAGCGGCGGTTCTCGCCGGCCTCGATCAGCTCCGCCGCGCCGGCCGCGGTGCGCGCCCCGAGCTGCACCTCGAGGCCGCCGCGGGCGAGCAGCACGGCGATCGCCGTGCCCCAGCTGCCCGCCCCGATCACGGCGGCCCGCCGCATCGGCGGCAACCCTCCCAGGTCTTCCCACTGCAGGAGCACGTTGGGCCAGATCCGCGAGGTGACCGTGACCGCGAGCGCCTGCGAGGGCTCCTCGGCCTGCGGGAAGGTCATCGCCTTGCCGAGGCGGACCTTGACCTTGCGCGGCCGGATGCGCCAGCCGCGGCGCACGCCTTCGGTGCCGATCACCGCGGTCGGCAGGACCGGCGCGCCGGTCTGCAGGGCGAGCCGACCGACCCCGCGCTTCGGGCTGGCGAGGCTGCCGCGGCGGATCCGGGTCCCCTCGGGGAAGATGCAGAGCGTGCCGCCCCGTTCGACCACCATGCGGGCGGTCTCCATCGACTCCTCGTCGGATTCGCCGCGGCGGATCGGGAAGGCGCCGAGGCGGGAGAGGAACCAGGCCTGCAGCGGCTTCTGGAAGAGCTCGACCTTGGCGACATAGTTCATCGGCCGGCTCCAGGGCAGGCAGGCGCCGACGACGAAGGGGTCGAGGAAGCTGCGGTGGTTGGCGGCGACGATCAGCCCGCCTTTGACGTGGCGGGCGTGCGCGCGGCCGGTGCGCGAGAGGCGGAAGTAGACGAGGAAGAAGGGGACGAAAAGCAGCCGGATGACCACGTAAAGCGGCCAATTGACACTGTGCTTGCGCGTGTAGGCGTGCAGCGCCGCGAGGCGCTCGTCGGTGATCACGCTGTCGGCTACACGGGACCCGGGACGGGGTTACGTCTGCCGCGCGCGCGGGTTGACGACCGGCCGCAGGTTCGGCTCGACCTCGTCGCGCAGGTGCTCGAAGGCGGGCGGCAACGAGAGCTTCTCGCCGAGGTGCTCGAGCGGCTCGTCGACGGTGAAGCCGGGGCCCATCGTGGCGATCTCGAACAGCACCCCGCCGGGCTCGCGGAAGTAGATCGACTTGAAGTAGAAGCGGTCGATCTCCGGGGTCGGACGGGCGCCCGCGGCGATCGCCTTCTCGCGCCAGGCCAGGTGCTCGTCGACGGTCGAGGCCCAGGCGACGTGGTGGACCGAGCCCGCGCCCTGGACCGGGCGCTCCCGCGGCGGCGGATCGAAGACGTAGAGGCCGCCGCGCTCGGCGCCGCGCGCCTCCCAGCCCTCGTCGGTCGGCTCGAACTCGAGCGCCTCCAGGAGGCCGGTGCTGGTCTCCGGGGCCGCCGCGTAGGCGCGCACGGCGTGGAAGCCCCGCAGGGCGAGCTCGCGCGGGACCTCCGGATGGTCGGCGATCAGCGGCGCGTCGGGCACGTCGGCGACGAAGAGCTCGTGGTCGAGGCCCTCCGGATCGGCGAAGTGGAGGCTGTCGCCTTCGCGCCGGGTGGCGATGTCGTGGGCGCCGAGCCGCCCCTCCCAGAAGTCGAGCGACTCGGGCGCGCCGACCCGCCAGACGATCCGGTGCACCATCCCCGCGCCCGGGGTCCCGGGCGCCGCCCCGGGGTACTCGAAGAAGGTCAGGTCGGCGCCGGGATCGCCCTGCTCGTCGGCGAAGAAGAGGTGGTAGACGGTGGGGCTGTCCTGGTTGACCGTTTTCTTCACCAGCCGCAGGCCCATCACCCCGGCGTAGAAGTCGACGTTCCGTTGCGCGTCCTTGGTGATCGCGGTGATGTGGTGGATGCCCTCTAGCTTCATGTGCCACGTATACCATCCGGCCGATGAAGCCCTGGCGACGAAGGACGGTCAAAGGGCTCATCGTCCTCGGCTCCCTGCTCGCCTTCCTCAGCGTCTTCGCGATCTGGGTGGAGCGCCAGGCGCTCGACACCGGTGAGTGGGTCCATACCTCGGGCAACCTGATCCGCAACGCGACGATCCGCACCGCGGTCGGCGACTACCTGGTCGAACAGCTCTACGAAAACGTCAACGTCGAAAAGGAACTGGAAGGCATCCTGCCCGGCGACACCAAGGAACTGGCCGGGCCGGCCGCGGGCGGGCTGCGCCAGGTGGCCGGGACCGGGGCCGAAAAAGTGCTCGAAACGGGCACCGCCCAGTCGCTCTGGGAAACGGCCAACCGGACCGCCCACGAACAGCTGATGGCGGTGCTGGAAAACAAGAAAGAAGCGGTCAGCACCGCCAACGGGGAAGTGAAACTGAACCTCGGCAGCATGCTGACCAACCTGGCCGGGCAGATCGGGCTGGGCAAGAGCCTCGCCGAACAGCTGCCCCCCGACGCGGGCCAGATCACGATCCTCAAGTCCGAACAGCTGAAGACCGCCCAGGACATCGTGATCGCGATCAAGGGCCTGGCGCTGCTGCTCTCGATCCTGACCTTCCTCGTCTTCGGCCTGGCGATCTACCTGACCCAGGGCGGGCGCTGGGTGACGGTGCTCTTCAGCGGCATCGGGCTGATCGTCGCCGGGCTCCTGGTGATGGTCCTCCGCCACGTCGCCGGTGGGGTCGTCGTCGACCAGCTGGTGAAGCAGGAGAGCGTGAAGCCGGCGGCCGAAGCGGCATGGTCGATCGGCACCTCGCTGATGGTCTCGATCGCGACCACGGTCATCATCGTCGGCGCCTTCTTCGCGGCGGCCGGCTGGCTCTCCTCGCCGACCGGCTCGGCGCGGGGGACGCGGCGGGTGCTGGCGCCCGCGCTCGACCGCTACCTGCCCTACTGCTACGGCGGCCTCGCGGTGATCCTCGGGATCTACCTGCTCACGGCCTCGGGGGTCGGGCTGCGGACCTTCCTCACCGTGGTCGTGATCGGGGTGATGGCGGCGTTCGGCCTGCGGGAGCTGAGCAAGCAGACGGCGGAGGAATTCCCCGGGCTGACCTACGGCGAGGTCCTGGCGCCGACGCGGAAGGCGATCGCCACCGCGGTCTCGGACGCGAACCTCGGCGAGCGGGCCTCGAAGATCAAACTGCCGGAGGTCAAACGGCCGAGCGGGATGAGCCTGCCGGACGTGCGGCGGGGCGGTGGGCACGGACCGCGCGAGCGCGGTCCCGGCCCGGCCCGGGGCAGCCATGGCGAAGGCGCGCCGGCGGCGCCCGGCCCGGAGGCGCCGACCCGGGTGATGAGCGAGGAGGACGCCCGCCTCACCCGGCTCGAACGGCTCGCCACCCTGCACGAAAAGGGCATCCTCAGCGACGAGGAGTTCGCCGCCGAGAAGGCCCGCCTGCTGCGGGACTAGGCTCGGTCCCTTGATCGCCCTCGCCGCGAAACGGCTCCTCCCCGCCCTGCTCGCGCTCGTGCTCGCCCTGGCCCTCGCCTCCTGCGGCGGCGGCGGCTCGACCACGATCACCCGGAACGAGACGGTCATGCGCCACGCGAAGCGGCATCCGGTCCAGACCTTCCTTCCCGACGTCGCCACCGATCGCCGCTTCGTCGAACCGGTGACCTACGGCTTCTCCGTCGACGGCGACCTGGTCGCCAAGGGCCTCCGCTGGCACGACTGGGGCGAAGCGAAGGCGACCGCCTTCGGGACGATCGCCGAGCGCCCGGCCTCGGGCCTGGTCGACACCTTCCAGGGCAGCGTCACCGCCGCGGCCCCGAAGGCCTGCCAGGGCGCCCGCTACTACACCGAGGTCTTCGCCCACGTGCCGAAGCAGGCGGACTTCGTGCCGAGCGAACCGACGAAGCTGTCCACTCCCTGCGACTAGCCCGAGACCGGCACCGGCAGCGCCTCCGCCGCCAGGACCTTCGCCGCCGCGACCAGGTTCTGCGCCGCCGTTTCGCCGGTGGTGCGCGACCACTCGTGGCCTGAATCGTCTTCGAGGTAGCTCTTCCCCGGCCCGGGGCCGCGGTTCCAGTAGGTCCAGGCCTGGCCGGGGATCGTGTAGCCGACGTCGATCAGAGCGCCCATCACCTCGGAGATGACGTGGTGGGCGCCGTCCTCGTTGCCGGTGACGACGACGCCCGCGACCTTGCCGTAGGCGACCGGCCGTTCCTCCTCGTCGGTCTCGGCGATCATCGCGTCCATCCGCTCCAGCACCCGCTGGGTCACACTCGCCGGCCGCGCCAGCCAGGTAGGGGTGGCGATCACGAGGATGTCGGCGGCGAGCAGCGCCTCGTGGATCGGCGGCCACCCGTCCCCCTCCCCCATGTCGGTCTCCACCCCGGGCTTGATGTCTGCGTCGACCGCCCGGATTTCACTCACCTCGACCCCTTCCTCGCGCAATTTGCCGGCGACCACCGCGGCGAGCGCCTCCGTGTTTGAGGTCTCCGGGCTGGGTTTCAGGGTGCAGTTGACGATCATCGCTTTCATGGCTTCCCGGTACCCGTCCCGCCCAGGTTCGACCATCGGCGCGCCGGGTATCTCCCGCCCATGGCAATCGTCCGCACCACCGACAAACGCAAGTTCGAGGTCGAGGTCAGCGCCAAGAAAACCGACGAAGAAATCGTCCGCGTGGGCGGCCGGGCGATCCCGATCGTCGACCTGAAGCTGGCCGGCAAGGACGAGATGGTCTACATCAACGCCGCCCACATCGTCTCGATCGAAGACGACGACTAAAGCGCTGAACTTCGTTGATCATTTAGGCTCATTCCTTCAACGTCTTCGGGAGGAAGAGATGAAGCGATATCTGGCCTTGACGGTCGTGGGCATCTGCGCGGCAATTTCGTCGGCAAGCATCGGGTCGGCAGCGGCGCGGCCGGTGCCGGAGCTGCGGAAGGTCTGCTCGGCCTATGCCGAAGAACACTTCCACGACGTCACCGCGCACCTGCCTGACGGGATCAGGTGCATCGGCGTCGGCGAGTACTGCTCGCACGGCCGCGGCTTCGCCCGCGCCTACCGCGAATACGGCTTCGTCTGCAGGGCGAACGGCAGGCTCGCGGAAATCTGACCCGACCCGGCGCTCAGCCCACCGGGCCGGTAGGGGTGTCCAGGTGGCGGGTCTCGTTGAAGCTGCGCAGGAGCCAGCTGCCGTCGGCGTGGACGACGAGGCTCGAGATCGAGCCGTTGTCGGCGTTGAGGAAGGCGAAGGGACGGCTGCCGGTGGCGAGGGCGCAGAGGTCGCCGATCACGGCACCGTGGACGAAGGCGACGGCCGTGGTGCCGGCCGGGACGGCGGCGGCGATCGCGGCGATCGCCGCCTTCAGCCGGCCGGAGAACCGCTGCGGTGACTCGGCGCCCGGGATCACGTCCCACCGTTCCTGGCGCCCGATCTCGGCGACGAGCGGATCGCCTTCGGCGACCTTGATCCGATACTCGCCGCCCTCCAGCTCACCGAGGTTGACCTCACGCAGGTCGGCCAGGACCGTGACCTCGAGGCCGGTGACCGCGGCGAGCGGCGCCGCCGTTTCCTGGGTCCGCCGCAGCGTCGAGGCGAAGATCCCGGAGAACGACCCGCCGCCCAGCGCGGCCGCCACCGAGCGCGCCTGCCGCTCGCCGACCCCCGACAGCGCCGGGTCGCCCTGCCCGTCGACCATCGCGAATCTCTGCCCGGGAACCGCCGCCTCGGATGCCCCGTGGCGGACCAGCACGACCTCGACCGCGTCGGCCGGCGGCGCGTAGCGCTGCTGCTCGAATCCCCTTGCTTCGCTCGTCTCTGAGGTCATCGGATGAGAAAACCGATGCTCCAACCTACCGGCGAAGCCGACGCTCCCTCCGTCCGCCCGCCGGGAACAGGCCCGCAGTCCGTCGGCGCGGAGCGCGTCAGGCCTTCAAGCCCGCCGCCGGGATCGAACCGGCAACCTCCTGATTACAAATCAGGTGCTCTCCCAGGTTGAGCTAGGCGGGCGCAGGGCCGATGATGTGGCTAGATGGATGTCACTTTTCGCTTTCTCGGCCCGGATGAGGGTGGCGTCCTGACCGAGGCGATAGAAGCAGCTTACGGGACGACGTACGACGTCCGGTGGGTTTACGACCCGCTGGAGGTCGGCGCCCGGCTCGCCGAGGGGCGCTACGTCTCCTGCGTTGCCGAGACCGCGGCGGGCGAATTGCTCTGCCACGAGGGGATGAGCCTGGCCGCGGCGGGGGACGCGGTGGCCCACTCGGGGCAGGCGGTGACCCTGGAGGCGGCTCGCGGCCAGCACCTCTTCACCCGCACCAAGCAGGTGCTGATGGACTGGGGCACGGAGCGCGGCCTGGCCGGGATGTACAGCGAGGCGACCGCCGCCCATCCCTACAGCCAGAAGGCGAACATCGAGCTCGGCGCCCACGAGACCGGTTTCCTGCTCGGCTGGATCCCGGCCTCGGTGGAGAACGACGCCGCGGCGGACGGGAGACTGCGGCGGAACTCGGCGGCGCTCTTCTACACCAAGCTGAACGACGGCCACGATCGGCGCGTCTACGCTCCCGAGCGCCATCACGAGATCATCGGCCAGACCCTCGCCCTCTGCGAACTGCGGGGGACCCTTGCGCACCCGCCCGCCGCCTGCGAGCTGCCCGCGCGCACGGTGATGCACACCGCGGTCGACGCCGACCACAACCTGGCGCTGATCACGGTGACGGTGCCCGGCGCCGACCTGGAGGAGGTGGTGCGGGCCCAGCGCCACCACCTCTTCCACCGCGCCTGCCTCGACGCGGTCTACCTCGATCTACCGCTCGACACGCCGGCGACCGCCCTCGTCGCCGACCACCTCGAGCGGCTCGGGATGAGCTACTCCGGGATCTTCCCCAACCCCAGGGCCGACGGCGACGTGCTGCGGATGCAGTCGCTGCACCGGGTCCGAGTCAAGGCCGACGACGTTGCCGTCGCCTCCGACCACGGGCGCGAGCTGCTCGACTACGTGCTGGCGGACCTGGAGCGCCGCGACTAGGCCGGCGCGCTCAGACCGCCACCTCGCGCGAGGAAAGGTGGGCGCCGACCTTGCGCTTCACCCGCTGCAGGGCGTTGTCGACGGTCTTCGTGTCGCATTCGAGCCGCTCGGCGATCTGCTCGTAGGAGTGACCGTCGAGGTAGAGCGACAGCACCCGGCTCTCCAGGTCCGAGAGCACCCCGGAGACGCCCGAGAGGCAGGAGACGAGGCTCTCCAGCTCTTCGGTGGCGATCACCTGGTTGACCGGATCGTGGACGCTCGGTCCCGGCAGGATCTCGTCGAGGGTGGTTTCCGAGTCGCCACCGGCGGCCGGGGTCTGGCTGAACGAGACGTACTGGTTAAGCGGCGTGTGCTTGTTGCGCGTCGCCGTCTTCACCGCGGTGATGATCTGCCGGGTGATGCAGAGCTCGGCGAAGTTGCGGAAGCTCGACTCGCGATCGGAGCGGTAGTCGCGGATCGCCTTGTAGAGGCCGAGCAGGCCCTCCTGGATCAGGTCGTCCGACTCCCCCCCGAGGAGGAAGTACGAAGAGGCCTTCAGGCGCACGAAACCGCGGTACCGGCGGACGATCGTGTCGTAGGCGTCGGTGCGGCCGTCCTTGGCGAGGGCGACGAGATAGTGATCATCAAGCTCAGCTTGAGGGTTAGCTCGAGCTGCCACGGCCGAGCCACGGCCTGCCATGGTCGGCCGAAATTCCTGCTTAGGCGTCGATAGTGCCACAGATCCTTCTCCTTGCTGAAGGGTCGTGGCGCCACTTACCTCCCCCGAGGCGCCTTACTTATCCGGTGGGCTTCCTCAGACTAAAGCTGAGGTTCACCCTTTATTGAGGCGGCAGTTTACGCACCCGCAGAGTTCTGTCAACCCCAAATTGCGACTTTTTGCAAAGTTCCGTGCATTTCCCCACCCCAAGCAGGAGTGCGTTCGCACTTTTCCCCGGTATGCGGCGAGAACTGCGAACGCACCGGGGGGTGGGGCGCTAGGAGCGTTGGCGGACGGACTCGAAGAGGAGCGCGGTGGCGGCGGCGGAGACGTTCAGGGACTCGATCTGGCCGAGGGTCGGCAGGGCGATGAGGGCGTCGCAGGCGGAGGCCACCCGGGGGCGGAGGCCCTTGCCCTCGCCGCCGAGGACGAGGACGGTGGGGCCGGTGAGGTCGACTGCCCAGGGCGGCTGCCGACCGTCGGCATCGGCGCCCCAGATCCAGAACCCGGCCTCCTTCGCCGCCGCCAGCCAGTCGGCCAGGTTCCGCACGTGGGCGACCTCGAGGTGCTCGACCGCTCCCGCCGAGGTCTTGCAGGCCACCGGCGTCACCATCGCCGCCCGCCGCTCCGGGATCACGACGCCCGCCGCCCCGGCGGACTCGGCCGAGCGACAGACGGCACCGAGGTTGCGCGGGTCCTGCACCTGATCGAGCGCCACGATCAGGGCATCGGGCCTGCGCAGCATCGCCTCGGCGTCACCGTAGGGATACGGATCGACCTCGGCGACCACTCCCTGGTGGTCGGGTGACCCGCAGAGCCGCTCCAGCTCCGCCCCCGAAGTCTGCGGCGCCCGCCAAACCTTGTGGACCCGCCGTCTCCCCCGTTCCGCCTCGCCGACCGGCTGGACGCCGTAGATGATCTGGGACGCCATCAGCGCCTAACCAGGCGGGGGCCGTCGGCAGAGTCCCGGACCTCCCAGCCGATGGCGGCAAGCTGATCACGGATCTCGTCGGCCCGGGCGAAGTCCTTGGCGGCTCGAGCCTCCTGGCGTTCCCGCAGCAGCTTCTCGGCCTCGGGGTCGGTCGCGTCTTGACCCTCGGCAAGCGACCCGAGCCCGACCAGCTCAAGCATCTCCGCCAGCGCCTCGGCCGCGCCCGGAACGTCACCGCGATTCGCTTCCCCGACGAGCTCGAACACCTCCGCCATCGCCCGCGGGGTGTTGAAGTCGTCCGCCAGCGCATCCTTGAACGCCTCGAGGCGCAGGGAGGCGGAGCTCCCGGCGGAACCTCCCCCCTGCTGTTCCGCCGGGGCCTCCCCCTCCATGCGCCCCACCGGGTGCTCCCTGAAGAAATTCCGCAGCCGCTCCACCCGAGCCACCGCTTCCTCCATCGGCAGCTCCCCGAAAGCCAACGGCTGCCGATAGTGCCCGGACACCAGGTACGCCACCACGGCCTCCGCCCCGTAGCGGTCGAGCGCCTCCTTCAGCTGGAAGATGTTGCCCTCCGATTTGGACATCTTCTCCGCCCCTACGTCGACCATCCCGTTGTGCATCCAGGCGTGGGCGAAGGGCCGCCCGGCCGACTCGGACTGGGCGATCTCGTTCTCGTGGTGGGGGAAGACCAGGTCTGAGCCGCCGCCGTGGACGGCGAAGGAGGCACCCAGCTCCCGCTCGGCCATCACCGAGCACTCGATGTGCCAGGCGGGCCGGCCCGGGCCCCAGGGCGAGTCCCAACTGGTGTCCTCGCCCTCCTTGGTCGCTTTCCAGAGGGCGAAGTCGAGCCGCTCCTCCTTCAGGCCGGCCGATCCCGACTCCTCGCCTTGGTCCATGTCCTCGGGCCGCCGGTTGGAGAGCTTGCCGTAGCCGGGGAAGCTGCGGACGCGGAAGTAGACGTCGCCGCCCGACTCGTAGGCGTGCCCGCCCTCGATCAGCTCGGCGATCAGCTCGATGATCCCGTCGACGGTCTCGGTAGCCTTCGGCTCCGCGTCGGGCCGCCCCACCCCGAGCCGGTCGGTGTCTTCGACATAGGCGGCGGTCATCCGCGCGGCGAAGGCCGCCGAGCCCTCCCCCGCCCGCGCCGCGGCGGCGTAGATCTTGTCGTTGATGTCGGTGACGTTGACGACCAGGCGCGCCTTGTACCCCTCCGAGCGCAGGAACCGGGCGAAGAGCGAGAAGATGACGAACGGCCGCGCGTTGCCGATGTGGATGCGGCTGTAGACGGTCGGACCGCAGGCGTAGATACCAACCTCGTGCTCGGGGTCGATCGTCTGCAGCGCCCCGCTCAGCGTGTCCCTGATCCGCACCTCGCGCATGCGGGCGAGGTTATCCGGCCAGGCGCCGCGAGCGCCGGTTCGTGCGGCGCCGATGGCGGTGGGTGGCCGATTCCACGACAAGCGCGTCGGGACGGGGAGGGACGGGGCAAGGGACGGGGCCATTCCGGAGACGGCCCGGGCAGGCCGAGGCCGCCTCCGGAATGGCCGGGTCTGGTGGGGACGGCGAGGGTGCGAGGCGACGTTCCGTGGTCGAGCCGCCGAGAGTCCGTGACGAAGCCGACGTGAACGTCACAAGGTTGCGAGGGAGACGCCATGGATGCGAGGCCCCTCGGCGGGCCCCGAGGGTGCGTTCGCACTTTTCCCCGGTATCCGG
>Ga0335075_10003426_pt1 | contig 25167 bp, 21 predicted proteins | sample Lox_Sample_24_FD_206723 | JGI IMG/M metagenome (GOLD analysis project Ga0335075, IMG submission 206723) | Soil microbial communities from Loxahatchee National Wildlife Refuge, Florida, United States - Lox_Sample_2.4 | ecosystem: Environmental > Terrestrial > Soil > Wetlands | place: USA...
GACCTGTCCGTGGTCAAGCCGGATTTCGTGCCGGTCAGCTGGTACAAGGTATTCGGCTACCCGACCGGTGTCGGCTGCCTGATCGCGCGCCGGGAGGCGCTGGGGCGGCTGTGGCGGCCCTGGTTCGAGGAGGGCACGCTCAGCTTCCTGCAGATACCCGATGTAGAGATGGGGCTGTCCTGGGTCCACGGCATCGGGATGGACCTGATCCATGAGCGGGTGCGGTGCCTGACCGGCTGGCTCCTCGACCGGCTCACCGCGCTCCGGCACGGCAACGGCGAGCGGATGGCACGGATCTACGGACCGGTGGGCACTCGCGCCCGCGGCGGCATCATCGCGTTCAACCTACTGGATCCAGCCGGGCGGATCGTCGACGAGCGCGCCGTCGCGCAGGCCACCGCCGCCGCCGGGATCTCGATCCGTACCGGTCGTCACTGCAATCCGGGCGCCAGCGAGGCCGCGTCCCGGCTCAACCGGCAAGACTGGCGCAGAGCGGCGCGGGCAGGCGTCCAGACGATCGATGAGTACCTCGGCTTCGTGGGCCTGCCCAGCGCTGGCGCCCTGCGCGCGTCGGTGGGCCTGGCCTCCAGCGTCGACGACGTGGAGCGGTTCCTGGCCTTCGTGGAGATGACCTACCGGGATCGCGTTGTCCCCCCCGGCGGCCTGCCGCCCCGGCGGGGCTGCTGAATTCAGGTCGCCCGGCGGCGGACCAGCCACACGGTCATGGCGATCAACAGCGCCGACAGCACGAGCAGCCAGCCGCCCTCGATCCACTGGAACGGCCAGAACCTGCTGGCGGGCTGAAAGCTGGTCCACTGCGTGTAGCCGTGCGGGGTGAGGCACTGCGCGAGGCCAACCTGCTTCGGCTTGCCGTTAGGCCCTACCGGGCCCGGAGGGCCTGCCGGGCAGTACTTGGCGAAGAGACTTTCCGGGGGCCAGCCGGAGAAGGCGAACGTGCCGTTTTTCGTCCACCACTGGCTCTGGACCCACGCCGAGCCAGGTATGTTCAGGCTGCTGGTGACCGCTGGCGGCAGGTAGTGCGGGCGCAGCCACCCGCCCGCCGCGAAGGCGAGCGCGGCGTAGGCGACGATGGTGGCGGCGATCGCGGGGACGACCCGGCGGATGAGCATTCCGGCCAGCGCGCCGATCGCGAAGGCGACCAGCGTCCAGGCGGCGAACCCGATCCCGCGCAGGCCGAACAGCGCGGGGTAGAACGGGGTCAGCTCTTCGAGTCCCATGTTCTGGTTGGCCGCGACGAAATATGGCTGGTAGTACCAGTCGAGCACCAGGCTGAACACCCCGGCGGCGGTGGCGAGCACCACCGCGAGCGGCACTAGCTTGGCGAGCGTCCAGCGCCACGGGCCGAAGCCCTGGGTCCAGGCGTACCGGAACGTGCCGGTCTCCAGCTCACGCGCCAGCAGCGGCGCGCCGGCGAACGCCCCGATCAGCACCGGCGTCGCCTGCAGGATGCCGCCATTCGCGAGGAAGCCGTTCGCGCCATCGAAGGCGATGGTCGCATTCGGGCAGGTGAGCGAGTTCGCCGGCGGTCGGCAGGCGGCGACCGCGGTGACATAGGCCTGGTGCAACTGATGGCCGGTGAGCAACAGGCCGACCGCCAGCGCACCGAGGAACACGACCACCCAGGCCAGCGTGGCCCGGTGCTGCCGCCAGGTGACCCAGCCCATCCGCTGCCACGGCACGGGCCGCAGGCTGGTGTCATCCTCCGCCCGGGCGATCACGGTCAGCGCGGTCATCGGGTTACCTCCGTCTGCTCGCGCAGGTAGGCGAGGGCGAGTTCTTCCAGGCCGACTGGGTGTGCCTCCCAGCCAGGCGCGACCGGGTCGTCCGCGGTGGACCGGACCAGGAGATGCGCCTGGGCCTCACCACGACGGGCATGCACCACGCTCAGCCGTTCGGCATACCGGTCGGCCTCGGCGGCCGGCCCGGTCAGCACGCGGTGCGAGGCGAGCAGGTCATCGACCTCGCCGGCCAGCTGCACGCGGCCCCTGGACATCAAGATGAGGTAGTCCGCCACGCGCTCCAGCTCGGCCAGCACGTGGGAGGACAGCACCACGGAGACCCCGTCGGCGACCATCGCCGTCATCACCGAAGCCATGAAGTCGTGCCTGGCGATCGGGTCCAGCATCGCCATCGGCTCATCGAGCACCAGCAGCCGGGGCCGCCTGGCCAGCGCCAGGGTCAGCGCGAGCTGCGCCTGCTGGCCGCCGGACAGCTTCCCGGCCTTCCGCTTCAGCGGGATGCCCAGCTCGCCCAGCCGGGCCTCGGCGTACTGCTGGTCGAAGCGCCGGTTCAGGTTGCGGGTCAGGTGCAGCATGTCCCTGGCCGACAGGTTCTTGTACATCGGCATGTCCTGGGCGACGAACGCGATCCCGTCTAGCGCCGCCGGCGACCCGGCAGGGCGGCCGCCGAGCACGGTCACGCCGCCCGCGGACGGCGCCGCCAGCCCGGCCGCCAGGTTCAGCAGGGTGGTCTTGCCCGCGCCGTTCGGGCCGACCAGCGCGGCCACGTGCCCGGCCGGGATCGCCAGCGTGCAATCGCGCAGCGCCCAGGTGCTGTGGTACCGCTTACTCAGGCCGCTCGACTCGATCACGTTCATGCGACGCCCTCCGATTCGCCGCTCGCAACGCCCCGGTTCGCAACGCCGCGGCCGGCCGGGCCGCGGCTCTTATAGAAATCCCGTAGGACGCTGGTGAACAGCGCCACCACCCCGTCCTCGTCAAGTCCCGCCGCGTCGGCGTCGGTGAGCCAGCCGAGCAGGGATTTACGCAGCCCGCCGAGCTCCGGCAGGGCGACCTGGCTCAGCGCTGCCTGGATGAACGTGCCCTGGCCGGGCCGGCCGGCCGTCAGGCCCTTGGTCTCCAGCTCCTTGTAGGCCTTCAGCACCGTGTTCGGGTTGATCGCCAGGGAGGCGACCACGTCCCTGACCTTCGGCAGCTGATCGCCCGGCTCGAGGTACCCCAGCCGCAGCGCGTGCTCCACCTGCTGTACAAGCTGCAGGTAGGTCGGGACCCCGGAGGCCGGATCGAGCCGGAACTCGATCGGCGACGCGCCGCCACCCGGACTGACCCCTTTATCTATTTTCATAGGACAAGATTACAGCGATGGGCGCCGGTGTCAACCAGCAACGGCGTTCGCGGTGGCATCAGAAACGCCGCTTGGTTGAGGGATGCGCTGGGCGGTGCGGGTGACGCAGCCTGACTACGTCAGTCCCGCCGGAAAGGAGCAGCACGATGGGCCTCGCCTGGCAGCAAGGACCGCTGGCCCCGGGTGCGATCGGCCGGTTCCTCGTCCCCGATCCGCTACCGCCGCGGCTGCTGTACGCCGAGCCGCTGCGCCGCCGCATGCGCGTCCGCTTCGCCGGCACCTGGATCGCCGATAGCGACGACGTCACGCTCCTGCACGAGCCTGGCCGCTATCCGGTGGCGTATTTCCCGGCTGGCGACATCGCCGACGGCGTGCTCGAGCCCAGCGAGCACACCACGCGGCACCAGGACCTCGGCCCGACGTCCTGGTACACCGTGCGGGCGGGCGAGCACGCGGTGCAGCGCGCGGCCTGGCAGCACACCGGGCTGCCTGGCTACGCCCGCGAACTGAAGGGACGGGTCGCGTTCGCGTGGCGGGCGATGGACGCCTTTTACGAGGAAGACGAGCGGATCGTCGGCCATGCCGCTGACATGTACCACCGCATCGACATCCGGCAGACCAGCCGGCACCTGGTCGTCCGCTACCAGGACCGGGACATCGCCGACACCACCCGGCCGCTGGCGCTCTATGAGTCCGGGTTCGCGCCGCGCTGGTACGTCCCGCGCGCCGACGTCGACGATTCGGCGCTGACCGCTGTCCAGGGGCAGACGTTCTGCCCGTACAAGGGCCTGTGCAGCTATTTCGACATCGGGGACGCGCACCGTGCCGCGTGGTCCTACGCGGATCCGTACAACGAGGTCCGGCGCGTCTCCGGGCTGATTTCGTTCGAGCCGGACAAGGTAGAGGTGAGTCTGGACGGCGCACGCCTGCGGCTGGAACCCGGCCAGACCGTGATCCCGCACGGGCCGGACCGCGACCTCACCACCGACGAAGTCGCTCCCCGCAGGCAGCCGTTGCCGGGCGCCAGCGAGAATTAGCTATGGCTCAGCAGACAGCCCCGGCCGCGTCGCTGGTGTCGGTGAACGTGGGGATGCCGAAGGACGTGCCGTGGCAGGGCAAGACGGTGCACACCGGGATCTGGAAGTCTCCGGTGGACGGCCCGGTGATGGCCCGGCGGCTGAACATCGACGGTGACGGGCAGGGTGACCTGGCCGGGCACGGCGGTGAGCAGCGGGCGGTGATGGTCTACCAGCTCGATTCTTACCGGCACTGGCAGCAGCACCTGGGGCGTGACGACTTCACCCACGGCATGTTCGGGGAGAATCTGACCGTCGACGGGCTGCCCGATGACCAGGTGTGCATCGGTGACCGGTACCGGATCGGGGAGGCGGAGTTCGAGGTCACCCAGCCGCGGGTGACCTGTTACCGGGTGGGGATCCGGCTGAACGAGCCGCAGATGCCGGCGCTGCTGGTGGCCCACCACCGGCCCGGCTTCTACATGCGCGTGATCACCGAGGGGCACATCCAGGCCGGCGACGCGATCGTCAAGACCACGGCCGGACCCGGTGCCCTGTCGGTGGCCGACACCGACGCGTTGCTGTACCTGCCAGGCCACGACCCGGCCAAGCTGCGGGTCGCGCTGCAGATCCCGGCGCTCAGCCCGGGCTGGCAGGGCTCGTTCCGCGACCTGCTGGCCGAGTCGGCCGCGCCGGCCCCGCCGCCTGAGCCGGCCTGGCCGGGGTTCCGCAAGCTGCGGGTCACCAAGGTCGTGACGGAAGACGCGACGGTGTGCTCGATCTACCTGGCGGCCGACGACGGCTCTCCCTTGCCGGCCCCCGAGGCGGGCCAGTACCTGACGCTGCGGGTCACCGGCGCCGCGCAGCCGCCGCCGGTGCGCAGTTACTCGCTGTCGTCGGCGCCGGACGCCGGGACCTACCGGATCAGCATCAAGCAAGAGCCGCACGGCGCGGCCAGCGGCTGGCTGCACGGCCACGCGCAGCCAGGGATGCTGCTGGACGTGGCGGCGCCGCGCGGCGAGTTCATCCTCGACGACGGTGATGGCCCGGTGCTGCTGATCTCGGCCGGGATCGGCGTCACCCCGGTGCTGGCCATGCTGCACCAGCTCGCCGAATCCCGCAGCGAGCGGGAGGTGTGCTGGCTGTACGGGGCCCGCGGCCCCGCCGAGCATCCGTTCGCCGCCGAGGCCCACGACCTGCTGACCGGCCTGCCGAACACCAGCGAGCACGTGTTCTACAGCGCCGGCACGCCTCCCGAGGACCGCGTGCACGCTACCCGCGGCCGGCTCACCAAGGAGGCGCTGACGGCGCTGGGCATTCCGGCGGGCGCGTCCGCCTACATCTGCGGGCCGTCCTCGTTCATGTCCGACATGCGCGACGCGCTGACCGCCCTCGGCCTCGGCGCCGCGGACATCCACACCGAGTTGTTCGTGGCGCTGCCCGCCACCACCCCCGGGATCACCGGGCAGCACCCCGTCGCGCCGCACCAGCCGCCCGGACCACCCGCCGGCGGGCCGCAGGTGACCTTCGCCCGCAGCGGCATCACCACCGGGTTCGGCGACCGCTGGCGCAGCGTGCTCGACCTCGCCGACGCCTGCGACGTGCCCACCCGCTGGAGCTGCCGCACCGGCGTCTGCCACACCTGCGTCACCCCGCTGCTATCCGGCGACATCACCTACAACCCCGGGCCGCTCGAACCCCCGGCCAGCGGAGAGATCCTCATCTGCTGTGCCCAGCCCAGCACCGACCTCGTCCTGGACATGTGACCCGTAAAACAACGTGAATCGTACATTGGATACTGTCGCCTATATCCTTAGGGAGTGGCGATAGCACGATCGCGAGCGGCGATTCAGCCGGTGGCGCGGCCGGTACCCCTGCGGCAGTCGGTCTACGAGACGCTCGTGGACCTCATCGTCAACGCCGACCTCAGCCCCAATCAGCACTTGGTGGAGACGGACCTGGCCCGGCAGCTCGGAGTCAGCAGGCAGCCGGTCCGTGAGGCGCTGCACCGGCTGCAAGCGGAAGGCTGGGTCGAGCTTCGCCCCGCCCAGGGGGCGTTCGTGCACGTGCCCACCGATCAGGAAGTCGACGAACTGCTCGACGTGCGCCAGTTGCTCGAGGCGGAGACCGCGCGGCTGGCCGCTCATAACGCGACACCAGAGCAGGTGAAGCAGCTTCGGGAACTCTGGCGCAGCGGGCGGTCCGCCGCCGACGCCGACGACGTCACGGCCGCCGTCGCCGGCAACAGCGCCTTTCACGCCGCGGTCGCCGAAATCGCCGGGAACTCCGTGCTCGCCAACCTGGCCGGCATCGTGGGCAACCGGGTCCGCTGGTACTACCGGCTCGTCGCCCCGGCCCGCGCGCACCGGTCGTGGGAAGAGCACGGCGAGCTCATCGCCGCGATCGAGGCCCACGATGAAACCCGCGCGATGCAACTCGCCCGCAGGCACAGCGAGCGCACCCGCCGCGCCTACCACGATCCGGGAAGCCGGCCGTTAGTCAGGGCAACTAGTCAGGGCAGCCGCACCACGCTCACCGGGTCGGGAGCGTACGGGTCGTTGGCGTTGTCGACCACCTCGATCTCGCCGCGGTCGGACATGATGTGGAACGAGCCGTCCGCGCGGTACTCGCGGATGACGGTCGACGTCCCGTCGGCGTGCTGGTACCGCTCTTCGGTATACGAGCCAGTCGTCTCCTTCGAAGCGCCGACCGCCGGCTCGTCCCGCCACACGAACCGGTACGGCGCGAGCGGCAGCCTCACCTCATGCGGCCAGCTGTCAGCCATCCGGACCTCACTTTGTCGATAAGCTTGGAACTCAGGCGGCCAGGGCTTTCGACGCGACCGCCTTGTCGGGGGCGGCCGCGACCGCGGCCTCCATCTCCTGCTCGGTTGGCCGCCTGACCAGGAAGATCAGTGTCAGCGCCGCGAGCAAGCCGAGCGCGGCGCCGAAGAAGAAGCCCCGCGGCCAGTTGTAACTCGCCGCGCCCCAGAGCGTGCCGGTCATCACCAGCGCGGCACCGCCGCCGGCGAAGCTGCCGCCGAGCGCCTTGAACGCGTAGATCGAGCCGTAGTTGATCGCGTTGTTGTTCTCGCCGTAGTAGTCGGCGACGATCGCCGCGGTCATCGGGAAGTTCGCGCCGGACAGGCCGCCGGAGATGACCGCGCAGATCGCGAACAGCACGCCGTTGTGCGCTTCGCCCGCCCACAGCGCGAGCAGCTGGAAGGCGAAGTTGCCGAGATAGGCGTAGATCATCGTTTTCCGCCGCCCGATGAACTCGGAGATGTACCCGTAGATCGGCCGGCACAGGCCGTCGCACAGCGCGAACCCGGCCGCGCCGCCGACCACGGCGTAGCTGCCCAAGTGCATCGCCGACCCGAAGCCGTAGTAGTACGCGACGCCGAACAGCGAGCAGCCGATGTAGAGGGCGTACTGGATGCCGAGCCACTTCGCGGCCTTGGTCCGCCACATCTGGCCGAGGGTGTAGTGCCGGAGCGCGGGCGGGTTATTTTGCAGGTCACGCGTGCTGTGCTTGTGCCAGTTCAGCGGGTCGACGGTTGTCGGCCACCAGTTCTTCGGCGGGTCCTTCAGGAACCAGCCGGCGATGCCGATGCCGACCGTCATGATGATGCCCTGGACGATGATGAACACCTTCACTGAGTGCGGGCTCATCGTGCCGAGAGCGCCGGCGCCGGTGCTGAAGCCGCCGATCGCGATGATGAACGGCACCGACCCGTAGGCCCAGCCGCCGTTCACGAACCCGGTACGCCATCCCTTCTTCTCCGGGTACCACTTGGGGACGATGTTGATGCAGCTGGAGTACACCATGCCGGAGCCGATGCCGCCGAGCACCGCGTACCCCAGGTAGGCGGTCCAGATGCTGGTGGACGTGGCCAGGATGCCGTACCCGATGATGCCGCAGATCAGCCCGCCGGTGATCGTGGCCCACCGGACCGGCAGCAGCCCGCGATTGCGCAGGAAACCGGTGCCGATCTGGACGAAGGACTCGAAGACCACGAAGAACGAGAAAAGCCAGAACGTCGGGGCATCGCCCCAGTTATGCGCCGCCTGCAGCGATCCGGACAGCGCGGCCCAGGTGTACTCGAGCAGGCCCGCCAGGGCCATGGCCAGCCAGGCTGCCCAGATGACGACCCCGCGCGGGTAGCCAAGGATCTGCTTGGGAGTCTCACCGACCCGGAAGACGCGGCCGGTGGAGTTTGTGACTTCTTGGTAGGGAAGAGCTGCTGTTGTAGCCATTGATTGCCACCGGTACCTCTCGGGGAGCTGGGGAGCAGGGCGCGAACAAGGGGCTACGTGGCGGATCCCTGGCGGCCAGCGCGCAGGGCATCCGGTGACGGTGGCATCTGCGTTGGTCCTTCATGCCCGTCTCCACCGGAGGGCCCCGGCGCTCGCGCCGGGGCGGTGGCTAAGTAACAGCAGGCAAGCTCACTCCAGCAAGCCAAGGATGCGGAGAAGTTGGTCCTGCGCTGGCCCCGGCTCGGCGGCCCTGGCCAGTTCGTCGAGTCCCCAGCCGGCCTCGTCGAGCAGGCCCATCGCCTGCTCGAACAGCGGCGCCCGCGACGACGGCGGCACCGAGCGCAGCACCAGGTGGCCCACCACCTGGAGCACTGCCTCGCGCAGCATCGTGCGGCGGTCGCCAGGCGACCGGGCGACCCCTGGTATCAGCGGGATGATCTTGCCGGGCGCTGGGGGAGTCACCCCCGTACGTTCGGGATAATTCATGGCAGCCCAAGTTCCGAGCGGAGGCGGCCCACCTCGCCTTCGCGGGCAAGGTCTATCACCTCCACCAGCTTGAAGCGGCGGCCGCCGAACGAGCCGTCCGCCAGCGTCACGGGAGCGGCCTCGGCGAACACCTCGAACCGCGGGCTCGCGGCCCGGGGACCGACGGCGAGGATGTAGCGGAGCACGGCGGTGCGGTCCGGCAGGTACCGGTGCTGGTGCCCGCCGTCGAACCGCACCTGCCAGGCCTCCGCGGATGTCATGCCCCGACGCCCCGGTTCAGCGGCATCGAGTACTCCTCTTCCTTCAGCCGCTTGTGCCGTTCCGGGTCCTCGAGGTCGCGTAGCCACCGCGGGACGTCCATGCCGATGTCCGCCCAGTTCCGGTTGGCGCCGGCCTGGATCCTGGCCACGTGCTCGGGGAGCATGTGGCCGAACCGGCCTTGCATGGCCAGGTAGTCGGTGACCGGGCGCTGCAGCGGCGGGTGGAAGTACTCGTACTCCCGGGATTCCGGGTCGTATTCCCAGACCGGCCACAGCCCGGACTCGACCACCCGGCGGCCGAGTTCCACCGTCATCGAGGTCTGGTACACCCAGCCCTTCTGGCAGGGGGTGTAGCAGTGCAGGAACGCCGCGCCGACGTGGTTCAGGCCCTTGCGGGTCTTGTTCATCAGGTCGACCGGGTAGCCGACGGTGGTCGTCGACACATAGCAGTGCGGGTGCCCCTCGGCCATCATCTTGGCGAGGTTCTTCGGCGGCAGCTTCTTGCCCTCGGGGATCGCCGTGCCGAACGGCGTGAACGTCGTCATCCCGGCGTACGGCGTGGTCGGCGAGGTCTGAATGCCGGTGTTGGCGTAGCACTCGTTGTCGTAGCAGATGAACAGCGCGTCGTGATCGCGGTACAGCGCCCCGGAGATCGACCCGATGCCGATGTCGGAGGCGGAGCCGTCGCCGGCCATCACGATGATGTTCGGGTACGGGCCGGGGTAACGGCCCTTGCGGATCATCGCCTCGTAGCCGGCCGCCATCCCGGAGGTGAACGAGCCGCCAGAGGCGATCGGGGTGTGCGCCCACGGGACCGTGTACGGCGTGCACAGGTACGTGGAGTTCGCCACGTACATGCAGCCGGTCGGCCCGGCGACCACGGTGTCGTCGCCCGCGGCCTTGAGCACCCAGCGGTACTGGATGGCCGGGCCGCAGCCGGCGCAGGTGCGGTGCCCGGCGGCGTACGGATCCTCTTGCGGCAGGTCGGGCAGGTAGTGCAGGTCGCGGCCATGCTCGTCGTCGGTGGCGCCGGCCCGGCCGTCTTCGTCGAAGAGCGGAAGCCGCTGACGCTCCACTTCGTAAGCCATAGTGAGCTCCTTTCAGTCCTCGAAGCCGACCCAGTGCGCGGCCTTCTCGACCCGGCCGCGCGCCACGGCCTCGCCGAGCTTGCCGGCCATCCACTCGAATTCGGCCACCGGCACGGTCTCGCCGCCGAGGCCCGCCATGAACGACGTGGCCAGCGGCCGGTCGCCGTCCAGGTGGTACAGCGCGGTCGTCACGTCCAGGGAGAGGATGCCGCCGTAGGAGGCTCCGCCCAGGCCGAGGTTGGTCTCCACCACGCCGACCGCCCTGACGCCGCGCAGAGCCTGCTGCAGGTCGGACGTCGGGAACGGCCGGATCCACAGCAGCCGGACCATGCCGATCCGCACCCCGGCCTCGCGCAGCCGGTCGATCGCCGCGCGGCAGGTCACCGAGTGCCCGCCGGAGATCACGATCGCGATCTCCGCGTCCTCCATCCGGTACGCCTCGACAAAGTGCGAGTAGTGCCGTCCGAAGATCTCCCCGAACAGGTCGGTCTTCTCCCGGATCACCGGGATCGCGTCCTCCATCGCGCGGGCCCGCTCGAGCTGCAGCGGCGGCCCCTGCTCGGGGTGGATCTGCGGTCCGTGCGAGACCGGGCGCCGCGGGTCCAGCGGGAACGGCAGCTGATAGGGCGGCAGGAACGTGTCCACCTGGTCCGGCGACGGCATCTCCACCTCACCCGCGATGTGCGAGACGAAGTAGCCGTCCTGCACCACCATCTGCGGCAGCAGCACCCGCGGGTCCTCGCCGATCGCGTAGGCGATCAGCGACTTGTCGAACACCTCCTGCGGGGTGGCGGCCCAGCCCATGAGCCAGCCCATGTCCCTGGTGCACAGCGCGTCGGTGTGCTCGGAGCCGAAGTCGCCGGGCGGGTCCAGCGTCCGGTCCGCGATCGACATCTGGATCGGGATCCGGGCGCCGGAGATGATCGAGTACATCTCGTACCCGTAGGTGACGCCGACGCCGGATGACCCGGTGAACGCCCGTGCGCCGCACGACCCGGCGCCGAAGGCGGCGGAGAACTGGGAGTGCTCGCCGTCGGCGTGCAGGTACTCGGCGTCCAGGATGCCGTCGGCGATGAACTGCGCCAGGTTCATCATGATCGCCGTGTACGGCCGGATCGGGTACGCGGTGATCACGTCGACGTTCGCGTACAAGGCCGCGTACGCGGCGGCCGCGCAGCCGTTCTGCCGCACCCGGGTGCCCGCGATCCTGGCCAGGAACCGCTCCCCTTCCGTGGTCCGGATGCCAGCGCCGGTGCCTGTTGGCATATGCGCGGTGCCCTCGCCCGGGCTGACGTGCACGGTGGTCATTCGCCCGGCCCTCCGTTCCCGTTCGCGTGTCCGTTCCCGGTCGCTCGCACGCGGGACGCGTCGTAGCGGGCGATCGATTCCTCGATGAGCTGGCGGGTGAACGGCGCCTGCTCGGCGTGCGCGCCGTCGTACGGAGCGAACGCGGTTTCCATCCGGACCACCGCGTCCGGCTCGTCGAAGTCCATCTCGGGGACCTTCTCCAGGCAGCCGGTGGGGCATTCCTGCACGCAGACCAGGCAGCCTTTGCAGTAATGCGTGCGGATCGAGTAGCGCCCGTTCTCCCTGGCGTCCCGCATCACGCTCACATCCGGGCAGACGATGTAGCAGTTGTCGCAGCCGTTGCACACGCCACAGCTCATGCAGCGGTCCGCCTCGGCCACGGCCTCTTCGCGGCTGTAGGCGAGGGTGACCTCGACCTTCTGCCCGCGGGTCCGCTCGTTCACGGGCGTGACGGGGATCGGCGTCCGGCTGGCGTGCCGGAAGTACGCGGTGTTCAGCTTCTCGTACGGCATCACCTCGACCGGGCCGTCGTGCTCCAGCGGGACCGCGGACAGCACCCGGTCGATGTCCCGCGCGGCCCGCTTGCCGTCGCCGAGCGCGTCCACGACCATCGACGGGCCGCGCAGCGCGTCGCCCCCGGCGAACACCGCCCCGCTGTCGTGCGGCGCCCGGCCGAACTCGTCCGCCTTGAGCAGGCCGCGCTCGGCGCACCCGTCCGGCAGCCAGTCCAGCACCTGGACCTGCCCGATCGCGATCAGGATCGTGTCGCAGGCGACGGTCGTCTCGGTGCCGGCGCTCAGTTCCGGGCGCACCGTGCCGTCGGCGCCCTTGGCGAGCCTCGCCTCGCAGAGCACGGCCCCGGTCACGTTGCCGTCGGCGTCGGTGGTGACCCGGACGAGGGAGGAGTTCGGCCGTAGCCGGACGCCCTCGTCGCGGGCCTGCTCCAGGTCTTCCGGGACGACGAGCAGCTCGTCTTCGGACTCCAGCGACACGATCGTCGCCGTCGCGCCGTCGCCGCCGAGCCTGATCGCGGACCGCGCCGCGTCGCTGGCGGTGTTGCCGCCGCCGATCACCAGGGCGTTCCGCCCGATCCGCACCGGGCGGCCGAGGCCGGTCTCGCGGAGAAACTCCAGCGCGCCCATGACGCCGCGGGCGTCGTTGCCCGGGACGTCCAGCCGCCGTCCCTTGTCCTGGCCGAGAGCCAGGAAGACGGCGTCGTAGTCCCGGGTGAGCTGATCCACGTCGTCGACAGGAGTGCCGCACCGTATCTCTATCCCGCCGAGGTCGGTGAGCCAGGCGATCTGGGCGTCGAGCACGTCCTCCGGCAGGTGCCAGGCGGGGATCCCGGCCCGCAGCATGCCGCCGGGTTTGCCGAGCGCCTCGAAGATCACGCTGGCGTAGCCCTGCCGCCGCAAGTGGTAGGCGCAGGCCAGGCCGCCGGGACCGGATCCGGCGATCGCGACCGTCTTGCCATTCAGCGCGGGCAGGTCGCCCTTGACCGGGTTTTCCTCGAGCGCGAGCCCGAAGTCGCCGAGGAACCGCTCCACGGACCTGATGCCGATCGGCTCGTCGTGCGCCGCCCGGTTGCACGCCGTCTCGCATGGGTGATAGCAGACCCGGCCGGTTACCGACGGCATGAAGTTGTCCTCGAGGATCGTCAGGTAGCCGTCGAGGTACCGGTCGTGCTTGACGAAGTCCAGGTAGCGTTGGATGTTCTCGCCGGTGGGGCAGGCGTGATTGCACGGCGGCGTCTTGTCCTTGTAGACCGGCCGGAAGAACCGGAAGTTCCCGGTCGGGAACAGCCGCTGACCCTCCTTCTCGGTGGGCGGCGGCGTGACGCCGGCGATCGGCAGCCGCAGGTGCTCGGGAACGTGGGTGCCGCGTACGGACATGGGCTTGGCTCCTTCACGAACTCGCGTACTCGAGGACCTGGTGCTGCTCGACGCCGCGCAGCATGGCGTCCCGGTCGGCGACGACGGCGGCGACCTCGTCCACGGGAAGCTCCCCGGTCGCGGCCACCAGCGCCCCGATCAGCGGGGCGGAGATGCCCATGCCGATGGCCAGGCGCTCGACGGCGCCTTCGGTGGACATCCGGTCGAAGGCCAGCTCGGAGAGGTCGCGAACAAACATCCAGGGGGAGGAGCCGCGCTGTTCCGCCAGCCCGACGGCGTCCACCACGACAAGCTTGGACAGCTTGCGCGTCATGGTGTCCGGCAGGAATTTGAGCAGGTATCCGGGGTCGCGCGCGGAATTGACCACGAGGATCCCTTTGCCGTCCTCGGTCCCGCGGAAGAAGTTGACCGCCTTGATGATCGTTTCCTCGACGAGGACGACCCAGTCCGGGTGCGGGTTCTCGTAGACGAAGCGGTCCAGGATCGGGGTGTCGGCGAACCGCGCGTACCTTCTGACCAGGCAGTTGGTGCGGTCCGGGTCGTCGACGTAGTCGCTGACGTTCTCCGCGTAGTAGCCGAGCTTGCGGGCCGCGGTGGCGATAGAAGTGGAGACGTCGCGGGCTTCCTTGTCCATGATGATCCCGCGGGACCAGACGGTGAGCTCGTGGTGCACGGGTGACTCCCTCCGTGCCGGCCGGGCGTTGACCGGATTGTATACCGTCGGCAGAATACGGTTATCGTACGTCCGCAGAGCATCCCGTCAAGGGTGCCGAACTCGGCCATTGACAGCCGTGTTCGCTGCGCCATGGTGGGTCTGTCAGGAGGGCTGAGCCTGTGACGCCGGGGCTGCTGCCGCGAGATGTGCCGGGCTTCACCGGCCGCGACGGTGAGCTGGCACGGCTGACTCGGCTGGCCGAGCGCGGGCGGGTAGCGGTGACGGCGGTCAGCGGAACCGCCGGGGTAGGCAAGACGGCCCTGGCGGTGCACGCGGCGCACCGGCTCCGGCCGCGGTTCCCGGACGGGCAGCTGTACGCGGACCTGCGCGGCTGCACCGAAGACCAGGCGCCGCCCGAGCCGGGCGGGGTGCTGGGCATGTTCCTGCGCTGCCTCGGCGTGTCCGCCCCGGAGATGCCTGCCGGGACGGAGGAGCGGTCGGGATTGCTGCGGCGGTTGCTGGCCTCGCGGCGCGTGCTGATGCTGCTGGACGATGCCGCGGCCGAGGCGCAGGTCCGTCCCTTGCTGCCCGGCGCCGGAGCCTCACTGGTGCTGATTACCAGCCGGTCGATGCTGCCCGGCCTGGCGATCGTGGACGAGCGGATCGGCTTGGACGTCCTTGGTGCGGAGCAGGCCGAGGCGCTGCTGACCGGGCTGATCGGGAACGAGCGGGCGGCGGCGGAGCCGGAAGCGATGGCCCGGGTGCGGGAGTCGTGCGGGCGGCTGCCGCTGGCGCTGCGGATCGCCGGACGGGTGCTGGCCGCCCGCCCCGACTGGCCGGTGGCCTGGCTGGCGGGGCTGCTGGACGACGAGCGCGACCGGCTGGCACCGCTGCCGGCCGGTAACACGCAGGTCCGCGCCGCGGTCGAGGTGTCCTGCCGGCAGCTGGCTGATGCTGATGCGCGACTGTTCCGGCTGCTCGGCCTGCTCCCCGGGCCGGATTTTGTCGTACCGGCAGCCGCCAGCCTGAGCGGACTCGGCCTGGCGGCGGCGGGCCCGATGCTGGACAGGCTCGCGCTGGCCTCGCTGGTCACCGAGGACGCTGCGGGCCGGTTCGGCATGCATGACCTGCTGCGCGTGCTCGCCCGTCAGATGTGTCACGAGGCCGACGACCAGAGCGTCAGGGACGCCGCCGAGGCCCGCCTGGTCGGCCATTACGCAGAAGTCGCGGATCTGCTCGATGCGTGTCTTGACCAGGAGCTACTCCCGGAGGCGGCGCAGGTTCCCGGGCAGGCCGGCGGATCGCTTCCAGCGCCAGGGGAGGCGCTCGCGGTCTTCGAGACCGAACGGCCCGGCCTGCTGGCCGCGGTCGGCCTGGCCGAACGGCGCGGCTGGGATCAGCAGGTATGGCGGCTGTGCGACAGCATGGGCAGGCCGCTCGAGCGGCTCTGCTATCTCGATGACGTGCTCACCGTGCAGGAAGCGGCGCTGGCCGCCGTCCGCCGCGCCGGGATCACGCCCGCCGCCGAGGGCAGCACGCTGGGCAACCTCGGCAGCGCCTACCTCGAGCTGCGGCGGTTTGAGGAGGCCATCGCCTGCTTCCGGGACGCGCTAGCGGTATTCCGGCACGTCGGCGACCGGCGCGCGGAAGCCGTGACCCTGGACGGCCTCGGCAGCGCCTACGCCGGGTCGCGGCGGTTTGAGGAGGCCGCCGGCTGCTTCCGGGACGCGCTGGCGATATTCCGGGAGATCGGCGACTGGCACCGCGAGGGCCTGACGCTGACCAACCTCGGGGTCGCCTACGGCGGGTTGCGGCGCTTCGAGGAGGAAATCAGCTGCTGCCGGCACGCGCTGGCGATCCACCGGGAGACCGGCGGTCCGCACGACCTCGGGCTGCCCCTGCGGAACCTCGGCCTGGCCTACTACAACGTGGGACGGCTCGAGGAGGCGATCGCGTGCGACCGGGACGCGGTGGCGTTCTACCGGGAGGCCGGCGACGGGTACGGCGAGGGCCTGACACTGACCAACCTCGGCGCCGCCTACCACAAGCTAGGACGGCTCGAGGAAGCCGTCGCCTGCTACCAGGACGCGGCGTCGGTGCTGCGTGACGCCGGTGACCACGAGCAGGCCGCCCACCTGGAGCAGGCCGCCGCGAACACCCAGGCTCAGCGGCGCCGCACCTGAGCCGCGGCATCGACGAGCGGGTCGTGGAATGGATTGGCTATGCTCCGTACGTGCGCGGGATTGGAACCGGTGTCCGCCGCACGGGCACGGGATCAACGCGGTCTGCAGTGATTATCTTGACGGTTCTGTGCGCGGCCACGCTGGCCGCGTGCTCCACTACCGGGTCTCCCGCCGGGTCGGCCCCCAAGGCCGTGGCCGCTACCGGCACGGCGCACGGTTGCACGCAGTCCGTCACCCTGCCGAAGGACGAGGCGCCGCATTCTGCTCCGGTCGAGTGGTGGTACTTCAGCGGGCACTTGAGCGGCACCGACGCGCAGGGCCATGTGCACACCTACGGCTACGAGGATGTCGTCTTCCAGCTCCTTGGCCTCGCGCCGCAGCCCATCTACCTCGGGGACCTGTCCATCACGGATCTCACCCGCAAGACCTTCCAGTTCGCCGGCGAGCAGGACTCTTACGCCGTCCCGCAGACCACCGGCAGGTTCGCCCTGCACGCGGGGAGCTGGACGATGAGCGGCGGGTCCGGCAGTGACACGCTCAAGGCAGGCATGTCTGGTTACAGTCTCGACCTCGGGCTCCGCACGACCGAGCCTGCGGTTGTCGAGGGCAACAAGTGCGGCTATATCTCGCTGGCGGGGCTCGGGTCGTCGTATTACTACTCGTGGACATCGCTGGCGACCACCGGCACGATCGTGGACCACGGCGTCACGCTGAAGGTCACGGGGACCTCCTGGATGGACCACCAGTGGGGGCCGATAGCCATAACCGGCGGCGGTAGCGGCGGCTGGGACTGGTTCAGCATGCAGCTGTCCAACGGCCAGCAGTACATGCTGTTCTTCATCAAGAACAAGAACGGCCAGATCGTGGACACGGCCGGCACGCGGGTCGCGCCCGGCGGGAAGGACACCACGTACCTGACCGCCGCCAACATCAGCGAGAAGGCCACCGGTTCCTGGACCAGCCCGGCGACCGGCATCAAGTACGGTTCCGGCTGGCAGGTCACCGTCCCCGGCGGCGAACTGACCGTCACCCCTGACCTGCGCAACCAGGAAGTGGACCTGCTGAAGACTCAGATGAACGTCTACTGGGAGGGCGACGTCACGATCAAGGGCAAGATCGGCGGCGCCCCGGTCAGCGGCGACGGATACACGGAGCTTCTCCCGCCGGGTGCCTAGGCGCATCCCCTGGGCCGCCCCCTGCCGGGTGAGATCTATCGCGGCGTAATTTCGCGTTGGCGAGCAACCAAAGAGGCGCACACTTCGTGTGGTGTACATGAAACCCACGTTGCGTCCTGCCGAGGACCTTGGCGAGGTGTTCCACGCACACCAGGCCGGACTCGTCCGGCTGGCCGCGTTCATCCTCGGGGACCGGGGCACCGCGGAAGACGTCGTCCAGGACGTGTTCGTGCGGATGCACCAGCGCGGGCACCCGATGGACGGCGACCCGCTGCCGTACCTGCGCGCCGCGGTGGTCAACAGTTGCCGTAGCGCGCTGCGGCGGCGGCTGCTGATCCGCCGTCACGCGGAAAAGGACTCACCGTGCCCGCCGCTGACCGCGGAAGAAGCCGCGATGCTGTCCGAGGACCGCAGGCAGGTCCTGGCGGCGCTGGCGGCTCTCCCCTCGCGGCGCCGGGAAGTACTGGTGCTCCGCTTTTACCTGGAGCTGTCGGAGGCGGAGATCGCCGCCATGCTCGGCATCAGCCGCGGCACCGTCAAGTCCACCACCGCCCGAGGCCTGGCGGCTCTCGCCCGCGCGCTTAAGGAGACGTCGTGACCAGTCAGGATGAGATCACGCGGACCGCGGATCGGCTCAAGGACGCCTTCGGCGCCGCTGCCGACGTCATGATGGCCGGCGACGGCCCCGTCTGGGGCGCCACCGCGGACGTCATCACGTCCGTCGACAAGCTAGCTGGCGTCCCGGGGCACAAAATCGGCCACCCGTGGAGGTGGCTGGTTCCGCTGACCGCCGCCGCCGCCGTCGCGGTGATCGCGTTGGTAACAGTGCTCGTCGGCCGCCCGGCCGGGAACGCCGTGGCCGGCGGCCCGTTCACGCAGGTGTTCAGTGGCGTCGGCAAAACCCAGCTAGTGAATGTCCCGGCGCCCGATCCCGCCGTGCTGACCAGCCCCGGTGCCCAGGCGGCGGAGAGCCGCGTCGTGAAGATTCAGGGCACCGCCCCGGAATGCGGCAGGAACATCGAGGGATCCGGCTTCGTCTACGCGCCCCAGCACGTGATCACGAACGCGCACATAGTCGCCGGTGTCACCCAGAGGCAGACGGTGACCACGGCCGGCGGCGTGACGTACCGCGCGCAGGTCGTCTTCTACGACCCGCGGACCGACATCGCCGTGCTTGACGTGCCCGGCCTGAACGTGACCCCGCTGCGGTTCAGCACCCAGGCGAACCCGGGCGACGACGCGGAGGTGGCCGGCTATCCCCTCGATCACCCGTTCACGGTCGCACCGGCCCGGATCGCTCAGGCGCTCCGGGTCGAGGGTCCGGACATTTACGGGTCCGGCCACGTCGCCAGGGAGATCTACCAGATCCGCGGGATTGTCAGGCCAGGCAACTCCGGCGGGCCGCTGCTAACTTCCGCCGGAACTGTCAGCGGCGTGGTGCTCGCGTCGGCGGCCGGGGTGCGGGACACGGCGTTCGCGCTCACCGCGTCCGAGGTACAGGCCGACGCCAGCGCGGGCGCCAGCGCGAGGATGCCCGTCTCCACCCAGGGCTGTACCCTCGGGTGATGTTGTCGATGCGCCGGGGCTGGGCGGAGGCCGCGGTGTCGCGGTCGCGCGGCACGCGGCGGGCCGTACTCGCGGTCGCCGCGCTGGTGCTGGCCGCCGACCAGGCCAGTAAGTCACTGGTCGCGGCGGCTCACCCGGCAGGGGACGGGGGTGGCGTCGTCTCGGTCCGGCTGGTGCATAACAACGGGGCGAGCTTCGGGATCGGCTCCGGGCACCCGCTGCTGATCACGCTGACAGCCGCCGGGGTGCTCGCGCTCGCGGTGCTGCTGCTGGTCCGCACCCGCAGCCGGGCCGTCGCGCTGTCGCTGGCCGCGGTCGCCGGGGGCGCGGCCGGCAACCTCGCGGACCGCCTTCTGCGCGGGCCCGGGCTAGGCCGCGGCGCCGTGGTGGACTGGATTCACGTGGCCGGCTACCCAGCCACGTTCAACCTCGCGGACATCGCGATCCGCCTCGGCGCGGTCTGCGCTGTCATCGCTTTTGCCGGCGCCTCGCGGCGCCCGCACGAAAAGCCGGTCCCGGTTTCGTGATGCTGTCGGTTACAGTGAGCGCATGTGCTGCTGCTGCGCTGCGATGACGACCGGTACCACCGCCTAGCGGCGGTACCGAGGCTGCGGTAATCGCGGCCTCATTGCCTGCCCCCGGTGCCGGGGTGTGCCAGGACGTACCGCCGGATCAGTGTCCCGCCGGCAGCCACTCGCGTATTCATCTCTTTCATCTCTGCGCTGCCGGATCGTCCTGCCTGATCAGGGGAATCATGTCTCAGTCGCAGCGATCCGAATCACAGTCACAAGCCACGATGATCCTGATGGTCGGGCTTCCCGCCGCCGGGAAGACCACCCGGGCCAGAGAACTCGCGGCGGCGCACCAGGCCCTGCGGCTGACCCCGGATCACTGGATGATCCCGCTGTTCGGCAATTTCATTGGTGACTTCCAGCGGCCGGGTGGTGAGCGGTGGGTGCTCGAAGGGCGGCTCATCTCGGTTGCCCTGCAGGCGCTGCGGCTGGGGACCAGCGTCGTGCTCGACTTCGGGCTCTGGGGCCGCGATGAACGATGGGCACTGCGCTGGCTGGCCCGATCGGCCGGGGCATCCTGTCAGGTGGTCTACCTGCCCGTGGACAAGGATGTCCAGCTCGCCCGGATCGCGCACCGCCAGGCAACGGAACCGCACCAGACGTTCCCGATGACCGAGGCCGAGGTAGACGAGTGGCGGAAGCAGTTCCAAGTGCCTGACGCCGACGAGCTCCACGGCGGTGAAATCCCCGGCCCGCCAGCAGGGTGGCGCGGCTGGGAGCAATGGGCAATGGACCACTGGCCCACATGCACCGACAGCTAACCGCTTTAGTGGGCAACCGGCTGGCCGGCCAGCTTAGCCAGCAGGTTGTACCGGTACACCATGATCACGTAGCCGTCCACGCGGTACGTGTGAGCTGGGGGGCCGAAGAACTGCTGCCCGGCGCTCACCGCGATGCCGCCGAGCGGTCCGTTCGGGTTCGCCATGGCGACCACGAAGTTCGCCCGATGCGTGCCGGGGTCGTACCAGGCGGCGTCCGCCTCCCAGGCGTAAACGGAGCTGCCCGAAGGGGTTACCGGGGCGACGAGCGTCTTGCCGCCGCTGTCCACCGTGGTGCTGCTGGCCTGCCAGTAGCCCGCCAGGCCGTCGGTGTACCCGTGCGCGGTGAGCCACCTGGCCAGGGGAACGTTCTCGGGAGCGGACGGGGTCCCGGTCGCCGCGTAGCAGAGCGCGACCAGGGTGACCGCGAGCCATGCGCCTCCGACCGGCAGCAGCGCCCGGCGGACGGTGCGGAGCTTGCCGGGCAGCAGCCCTGGTAGCACGCGGCCGACCAGCACCGCGCCGAACGGCAGCAGCACGGCGACCTCATGTGCCTGGCCGACCGATGCCAGCTCGATGGTGAAGATCGCCGCGGCGATCATGGCTGCTGTCCCGACGACAATGATCTGCGTCACCCGGTCCGCGCGGGTCAGGTACCACGTGATGGCGGCCAGCAGCGTGAGACCGGCGAGCGCCAGGCCGATCAGGTGAAACCACGTGAGGAAGGCCAGGCCGCCGTACCCCTGCCGATTGGCGCCGAAGAGCAGCAGCAGCGTCTCCCCCAGCGCCCGGATGTGACCCGGCACCTGCGATCTTGTGACGAGCAGCTGCTGCGGAAGGGGAAGCAGATCGAAGCCGCCGAGCGCGCGGATCGCCTTCTCAGCGCCGGCGGCTAGCAGGATTGAGGCCGAGGCGGCCGCGCCGAGCGCGGCGTCGTACCAGAACTCCCGGGGCGGGCGCAGCCTGATGGCAAGCACCGTCAGCCGGACCACCGCCACCGCGCCGACCGGCCCTGCCACCGCGACCAGGGCGGTCTCGTCGGCTATTTGCACCCAGGCCAGCAGCACGCACACCGCCACCGGCACATACCAGCGTTCCCGGGCCCGGTCGATAACCAGCAGGATCAGCAAGATAGGCACGGCGGTGCCGAAGTGGTCGGGATTCTCCAAGAGCACCGCCGTGCCGCCGGCGATCGATGGCGCGAGCATGACGCCGGCGGCTAGCAGGGCGCGGACCAGGCCAGCCGGGCCCGTGGCCCGGCCGCGCGCCAGCAGTGCCGCGAGCAACACGGCCAGCGTGTAGGTGAGGGCGCCGCAGATGTGCACCACATCCGGCCGAAGGCCGCGGATGAGATCGACGAGCATATATTCGGGCAACTCGGTGGTGTAGAACGAGACGTCCCCAGTCCACCACCCGCGAAGCAGCAGGTTGCCGTGCAGCATGTCCTGGGCCTGCAGCACCTGAGCGGCGCCGTCGGAATTGAACGACCCGATCCGCGACTGCCGGAGGTAAAGGATGAACAGCCCGGCAGTGGCGAGCAGCAGGCCGCATAGCCGCAGGACCCGCAGCCGCCAGCCCGGCTGCGGGGGCCCTTCCGCTGGTGTCCTGGCCGCGACGCTGGCATCGACCGCGTTTTGTACCGGGTGCATCCGGCTGCCAACAGTAGCTGGAAGCTGCCATCCCGGTGGTGGGCGTAATGAATCGAATAGATTCTGGCTGACTGAACGGCCTCATCGCGCGAATGTGGTCTGTTGATTACAGCCTCGTGGCCGGGGGGTGAACGGTGATCGCCTGATCCGCGTGATTCCACGGCACATGGTGTCCTGCCTGGGGTTTGTTTGGTTTTGCCGGGGCCCGGGATGCGATGATATTCATTGTGGATCCTGCGGGCGGTCCGGGTGCCGCGGCGACGGCGGTGGTGTCGCGTCCGGCGCTCCTGGAGCGGCTCTCGGGTCCGGCACGGGTGACGGTGGTGGCGGCGCCGGCGGGTAGCGGGAAGACGGTGCTGCTGCGGTCGTGGCTGGGCCAGGCGGGGCTGGACGGGCGGGCGGCGTGGGTGGCGGCGGGGCGCCAGGGGCGGGACCCGCAGCGGTTCTGGCTGTCGGTGTTCGGCGCGCTGCGCCAGACGGGCCCGGGGACGGGACCGGTGCGGGCGGTGTCCCCGGCGCCGGACCTGGACGGGTGGACGCTGGCGGAGGGGCTGCTGAGCGACCTGGCGCCGCTGGACGAGCGGCTGTGGCTGGTGATCGATGACGTGCACGAGCTGGACCAGGACGCGCTGCGACAGCTGCAGCTGCTGATCATGCGGGCACCCCCGGAGCTGCGGTTCGCGCTGGCGGCCCGGCATGATGTGCGGCTGGGCCTGCACCGGCTGCGGCTAGAAGGCGGGCTGACCGAGATCCGCGCCGTTGACTTGAAGTTCACCCTGGCCGAGGCGGGGGAGTTGTTCACCGCGGCCGGGGTGGAGCTGGATGAGCCGACCCTGGCGCTGCTGCACGAGCGGACCGAGGGATGGGCGGCTGGGCTGCGGCTCGCGGCGCTGTCGCTGGCCGGGCACCCCGATCCGGCGCGGTTCGCGGCCGAATTTTCCGGCACCGAACGGACGGTGGCCGAGTACCTGCTGGCGGAGGTGCTGGACCGGCAGCCGGCGGCGGTGCGGCGGCTGCTGCTGCGCACGTCCATCCTGGACCGGGTGAACGGGGAGCTAGCGGACCTGCTGACCGGGGATGAGGGCGGCGAGCGGGTGCTGCAGGACCTGGAGGCGGCAGGCGCGTTCGTGGTGTCGCTGGACGCGGAAAGGTCGTGGTTCCGCTACCACCAGATGTTCGCCGCGCTGCTTCGGCTGGAACTGCGCCGCGCCGAGCCGAGTGCGGTTACCGGGCTGCACGCCGCCTCCGCTGGCTGGCTCGCGGCCCGGGGGTTCGCGGTGGAGGCGGTCCGGCATGCCCAGGCGGCGGAAGACTGGCAGCTGGCCGCCCGGCTGCTGGCCGGTCACTGGCCGGCCTTGCACCTGGACGGGCAGGCGGCGACCGTGCACGACCTGGTGGCCGGGTTCCCGGCCGAGACCCGGGCGGCGGACGCGGAGCTGGCCGTGGTGGCCGCGGCGGATGAGCTGGCGCAGGGATCGCTGGAGGCCGCGGATCGGTACCTGGCCCTGGCCGAACGGCACTCAGGATCGGTGCCGGCCGGCCGGGCAGAATACGCGCGGCTGCTGCTCGCGGTGGTCCGGCTGCTGGTGGACCGCCAGCGCGGGAACCTGTCGGCCGTCGCCACCGACGTGCGAGAACTGCAGGCCATGACCGAGGTCGCGGACGCCTCGCGACGCGGGCTTGGCGCGGACCTGCGCGCGCTGGCGCTGATCAGCCTCGGTGGCACGGAGTTCTGGGCGGACGCCTATGATGACGCGGCGCGGCATCTGGAGCAGGGCGTTGCGCTGGCCCGCCGGATCGGGCGGCCTTACCTGCAGTTCACCGGCCTGGCGCAGTGGTCGGCGGTCGCGATTGTCGAGTCGTTCACGCGGGCAGTCGAGCTCGGCACGGAGGCGGCCGAGCTAGCCGAGCGGCACGGCTGGACCGGCGACCCGGCCTTCGGCCTTGTCGGTGCGAGCCTCGGAGCTGTGCTGACGTGGCAGTGGCGGGCGGAGGAGGCGGAACGCTGGCTCCTGACAGCCGAGCGCATCCTCGGAGCCGACCAACCCGGTATGGCGGCAGCGATGCGCTTCGTCCGCGGGGAGCTTGAGCTCTTGCGAAATCGCGACTCTGCGGCGGTGGCCGCGTTTCAGGCCGCGGATCTGCTGGCCGGCCAGCTTGCCTCTCCGCACATGCTCATCCCCTGGATACGGGCATTGCTGTTGCTGGCCATGGTGCGTCTCGGCCAGACCGGGCCCGCCGGGCAGTTCCTGGCCGGGCTGAGCGACAACGACCGCGAGCGGGGCGAGATCCGCATGGCCGAGGCGGCACTGCGGCTCGCCGGAGACGACCCGCGCGCCGCGACCGCCGCGCTCGCCCCTGTCCTGGACGGCTCAGCTCCGGTGGTCATGGAAAACGGACGGGCGCTGGCGTACGTGCTGGAGGCGGTCGCCCGGGATGCGGTCGGCGACGCCGACGCCGCCGACCGCGCCCTGGAGCGCGCGCTGGGCCTGGCCGAGCCCGACGGTTTGCTGCTGCCCTTCCTGCTGCTCCCCGCGGAGGGCCTGCTCGAGCGCCGCGCCGGGCACCGCACCGCGCATGCCGCCTTGGTCGCTGAGATCCGTGGCATGCTCGCCGGGCCAGCGGGTGATGGGGGGACAGCCGGGGGATACGGGGGCCCGGGGGGATACGGGGGGCGGGCAGCCCCCGGTGCAAGGAGCGACAGCCGTCGCGCCGGAGACTCTCGTCCCACGGTGAGCAGAGCGGGTCCGGGGGAAATCGTCGCCCCGACGCTGCTTGAGCCGCTGAGCGAAAGCGAGGTCCGCGTGCTGCGCTACCTGCCCACCAACCTGACCGCGCCGGAGATCGCCCGCGAGCTGTCGGTCTCCATTAACACCGTCAAGACCCACCTCCGGAACCTGTACGGCAAGTTTGGCACGCACCACCGCGCCGAGACCGTCGAGCACGCCCGCGCCATGGGCCTGCTCGCCCCCTCCAGAACTGGTCGCGCGACCCGCTAGGCCCCAGCTGCTGCACTTTGCTGCTGCACCAAGATCAAAAGGCCGGTCCCACGCACGGAACCGGCCTCTGGTCTGGGTGGAGCTGAGGGGATTTGAACCCCTGACCCCCTCGATGCGAACGAGGTGCGCTACCGGACTGCGCTACAGCCCCGAGAACCTGAGCTAGCGTAGCAAACTTTGCAGCCTGCTCGTGCCACCG
>Ga0335075_10003427_pt1 | contig 25165 bp, 17 predicted proteins | sample Lox_Sample_24_FD_206723 | JGI IMG/M metagenome (GOLD analysis project Ga0335075, IMG submission 206723) | Soil microbial communities from Loxahatchee National Wildlife Refuge, Florida, United States - Lox_Sample_2.4 | ecosystem: Environmental > Terrestrial > Soil > Wetlands | place: USA...
ATCTATTACCCGCCCGGCTCGGCGAAGGCCAGGCTGTGTGTCGCCGGCAAACACCTTCTGTACGCTTATTGCGAAGCGCGCGGGGTCGGCCACAGCCGATGCGGCAAGTTGATCGTCGCGACCGACGAGATGCAGGCGAAGGCGCTCGAGAAGATCGAGGCAACCGCCCGCGCCAACGGCGTCGACGACCTCCGTCGCCTCACCGGTGCGGAGGCGATGGCAATGGAACCTGCTGTGAGCTGCGTGGCCGCATTGCTCTCTCCCTCCACCGGCATCGTGGACAGCCACGGTCTCATGCTCGCGCTGCAGGGCGATCTGGAGACCGCCGGTGGCGCGGTCGCCGTTCGCTCGCCTGTCAGATCCGGACACTGCGGCCGCGACGCCATCCACCTCGAGGCCGGCGCCGACGACCTCGTCGAGCTCGCGGCGCGGGTCGTCGTCAACAGCGCCGGCCTGCAGGCGCAGGAAGTGGCGCGGCGAATCGAGGGCATTCCGCCGGAAAGCATCCCGCCGTCGGTGTATGCGAAGGGCAGCTACTACGTGTTGCAGGGGCGATCGCCTTTCCGGCGTCTCATCTACCCGGTACCGGAGCGCGGCGGCCTCGGTGTGCATCTCACGCTCGACCTCGCCGGCCAGGCGAGATTCGGACCCGACGTCGAGTGGGTCGACCGGTTGGATTACGCCGTCGATCCCGCCCGGGCCGGGAGCTTCTATCGCCTGATCCGCCGCTACTGGCCGGGATTGCCGGACGACTCGCTGCATCCGGGTTATGCGGGGATCCGTCCAAAGCTGAGCAGCGAAGGCATCACCAGCGCCGATTTCCTCATCCAGGGAGCGCAAGCCCACGGGGTGCCGGGCCTCGTCAATCTCTACGGCATCGAATCACCCGGGCTCACCTCGTCACTGGCGATCGGCGAGCAGGTCGCGGACGCCATCGAGTCATAGCCGCCGCCTGTCTGCTTCTCCAGACAGCTCTGGTCCGCCGGCCGCGGCGGAGCTAAGGTAGCCGCGGACCCTGCACCCGCAGACGAGGAGGAGTCGCCATGGCCAGACGTCCACTCAAGGGAAGCGAGCGAAGCCCGCTGCCTCATTCGCAAGTACTGGGACCCGCCGACCCGGCGGAGCGGCTGGAAGTCACGGTGGTCGTGCGCGGCACCGACCGGCAGGGCCTGCAGGACCGCATCCGAAAGCCCGGCAGGAGCCCGGGCTCCGCGGCGCACCTCTCGCGCGCCGAGTATGCCCGGCGTCATGGGGCCAGCCAGGCGGATCGGGATGCGGTGCGGGAATTCGCCGAGGCACACGGCCTCGCCGTGGTGCAGGAGCATGCCGGGCGCCGGACCCTGGTGTTGGCCGGCACGGTCGCGCAATTCAACGACGCCTTCGATGTGGAGCTGCAGCGGTGCTCGCATCCCGGCGGGACGTATCGCGGGCGGACGGGCCCCCTCCACGTTCCCGCCGAGCTGAGCGGCATCATCGAGGCGGTGCTCGGTCTCGACAACCGTCCGCAGGCGGAGCCGCACTTTCGAATGAAGACCCCGCAGGCGAAGCGGCGCTCACGGCCCGCGCAGGCCGGAGCAACTTCCTTCACCCCCGTGCAGCTCGCCGCGATCTACGGCTTCCCGCAGGGCGACGGCAAGGGCGAATGCATCGCCCTCATCGAGCTCGGCGGCGGCTATCGGCCGCAGGACCTGCAAACCTACTTCACCGGTCTCGGCGTTCCCCTCCCGGCCGTCACGGCGGTCTCGGTCGATCAGGGCTCGAATCAGCCCACCGGCGATCCCAACGGGCCCGACGGCGAAGTCATGTTGGATATCGAAGTGGCCGGCGCCATCGCGCCTGCCGCCGCCATCGCCGTGTACTTTGCACCCAACACCGACGCCGGATTCCTCGACGCAGTGACCACGGCGATTCATGACGACGTGCGCAAGCCGTCCGTCGTCTCGATCAGCTGGGGCGGTCCCGAATCGACCTGGACGCAACAGGCGATGTCGACGATGGACCAGGAGTTTCAGGCTGCCGCCGCTATGGGAATAACGGTGTGCATCGCTGCGGGCGACAGCGGGTCGACCGATGGCGTGAGCGACGGGAGCAATCACGTGGATTTTCCCGCCTCCAGCTCCCACGTGCTGGCGTGTGGAGGAACCAGTCTGCAGGCCAAGGGAACGGCCATAGTGCAGGAGGTCGTCTGGAACGACGGCAATCCGGCGAACGGTGCGGGCGGGGGAGGTGTCAGTACCGTCTTCGCCTTGCCATCGTGGCAGCAGGGTCTCGAAAGCACTGACGCGGAGGGGACGAGTACGCCGTTGTCGATGCGCGGTGTTCCTGATGTCTCCGGGGACGCCGATCCGCAGACCGGTTACAACGTGTTGGTCGATGGGACAACCGCCGTGTACGGCGGCACCAGCGCCGTGGCTCCGCTCTGGGCCGGCCTCATCGCGCGCATCAACGCGTTGACCGGACGGACTGCGGGATTGATCAATCCCGCGCTCTATGCCCAACCCTCCGCTCTGCACGACATCACCCAGGGTAACAACGGCGGTTTCGCCGCCTCGGCCGGCTGGGACGCATGCACCGGTCTCGGCAGCCCCGATGGTGCGAAGGTAGCGGCCCTCAGCGGGATCTGATTCCGCCGCGGCAATCCGCCGCCGGTGCGACAATGGCCGCTTCAACGGCCGAGCCGTGCCACATTCCGTTGCCGCGATGAGCGAGAGCGCCTTCGTGCGGGTCGCCCGCATCGCCGATGTCCCCCGGGGAAGGATGCTCGAGGTTACCGTGGGCACGCGCAGCATCGTGCTCTGCCATACCCGCGAGGGCTGGTTCGCGGTCGACAACGTGTGTACGCACGCGTATGCCAAACTGAGCGAAGGACGTCTGCGCAAGACGCGGCTCATCTGTCCTTTGCACGGCGGCTCGTTTGATTGTCGCACCGGGGCGGCGACCGGCACGCCCGCGGTCGCGCCGCTTGCAACGTATGCGATCCGGCTGACGGGCGACGATGTGGAAATCGCCCTGGAAATGCCTGCCGCCGGTTCATGACCAGTTCAAGCGGCGGCGCATAGCATGCGAAGCCATGTCGTCGCCGTGCCACACAAATGCAAATGCTTCGCTCACCATGAGGGATCTTCAGGATTCTTCACACAGTGTCCCGGCTCAGGGCCGGCCCCCTTCGCGTAAAATCGCGCACTCTGTCGCCGCTCCCGTCATCGGTGGACCGGCAACGGCGTTGTGAACCGAAAGATGACGGAAGTAGTGATGGAAAAGCCCCTCATGCGAACGTTTCAGAACCAACAGACGATTTCCGGATCCGTGGCCGGCGCCCTGGCGGTCGTCCCGCCCGCCAACATGACCGGCCCGCCCCGGGAGCCGGGCGAGCTGTGGTCGTACGCGGTCTACGCCCTGATCGCGATCGGCTGCGTCATCGTCGGCTACTACCAGTTCCACATCATCGTGTTGCGCGTCCTGGCGCTCGCGGAGAAGCAACACGGGATGCGCGCGCTCGCCTATCTCGGACTTTTCTGGCTCGGCCTCGGGTTCGCGCTGCTCGTGATCCGGACCGCTTTCTGGATCGCGTATCGACCGGCGCCGCCGGCCACGCGGGAAAGCGCGCCCAGCCTCACCGTGATCATCCCCGCCTACAACGAAGGGGCGATGGTCCTGCAGTCGATCGAGTCGGTGGCGAAGGCCGACTATCCCCACGACCGCCTGGAGATCCTGGTGGTCGACGACGGCAGCAAGGACGACACCTGGAAATACATCTCGCAGGCGGCGGAGCGCTATCCGGGCCTCGTCACCCCGCTGCGCCACGAGCGAAATCGCGGCAAGCGCGAGGCGCTCGCCCTGGGGTTCAGCCGCGCCCGCGGCGAAGTCCTGGTGACGATCGATTCCGACAGCGTGATCGAGCGTGGCGCGCTGCTCGCTCTCGCAGGCCCGTTCCGCGACCCGAAGGTCGGCGCGGTCGCGGGCAGGGTGGAGGTCTACAACCGCTCCCACGGCATCATTCCGCAAATGCTGCATGTTCGCTACATGCTCTCCTTCGACGTGCTGCGTGCCGTGGAATCCCAGTACCGCAACGTCTACTGCTGTCCCGGCGCGCTCACCGGGCTGCGCGCCTCGGGCGTGCGCCGGGTGCTCGAGCGCTGGAAGAATCAGCAGTTCCTCGGGTCCCGCTGCACCTTCGGCGAGGACCGCGCGATGACCAACTACCTCCTCGACAGCGGCTACGACACGGTGTATCAGCGTACCGCGGTCGTTCGCACCCTGGTGCCGATCTCCTACGCGAAGCTGTGCAAGATGCTGCTGCGGTGGGACCGCTCCTACGTACGCGAGGAGATCCGTTTCACCCGCATCGTCTGGAAGCGGCCGTGGCCCACGCGCGTGATGGCGCTCTTCGACCGCGCCGTCACCAACTTCCGCTACCCCGCATCGTATTCCAGTCTCGGCCTGCTGCCGGTGCTGGTGATGCAGGATCCGGCCGTGACGATGCCGATCGTGGCCACCATGGGCGCGATGTCGCTCTTCAGCGTGCTCTACTTCCTGCGCACGGAGCGCTCGCTGAGCTTCCTGTACGGCGTCCTCTATACGTACTATTCGGCGATCGCGCTCTTCTGGATCATGCCCTACGCCGTCGCCACGGTCCGCTCACGCAAGTGGATGACGCGCTGAGGCGAAGAACTCGGCGTGCTCGCGCCGATACTTCTGATACCTCTCGCTGGTCGCCCGGATGTCGGCGACGATGGCTTCCTCGGCGGCGGCCGGGCGGCGCGCGCGAATGGCTTCGAGCGCCTCCTGGTGATGGGTGGTGGCGCCGCGCTTGATCTTCTCCACCCCGAGGTCCACGAACAGCGCCACGGTGCAGGGCCCGCACCGCACCCACAGCGGCTCGATCAGCTCCAACATCGTCGGCTGGTGAGCGGCCTCGTAGATGGCGAAGTGGAACTCCCGGTTCCGCTGTTGGATGACGGTCGGCGCGCTCGGCACCTTCGCGGTGAGGAAGGCGCGGCTCGCCTCCTCGATCCTCTCCAGCTCCGCGGCATCGGCACGCTCCGCCGCGAGGCGCGCCATGTGCCCTTCGAGCAGCATGCGGGCCTCGCAGATCTCCGCGAACTCCTCCGCTGACAGCACCGGCACGCGCACGGAGCGCGTCGGCAGCAGCTCCAACACCCGCTCCACGGTCAGCTTCTGCAGCGCTTCGCGCACCGGCATGATGCTGGTGCCGAGCCTCTGCGCCAGCTCGCGGATGGTCAGCACCTGGCCCGGCTTGAACTCCGAGTGGATCAGGGCCTGGCGGATGCGCAGATACACCCGCTCCTGCAGCGTATCGCGCGCAACGGGTTGCAGGGAGTGAGTCTGGGGCTTCAGCTCCATGATGCATTCTGCCTGAAAGACAATCGGTACCGTTGGGGTGACATGCCGCTCTTGGCATGGAAGAGGCGCGAGAAATACGCCGCATCCTCGAATCCGAGGTCGAGCGCGATGGCGCCGATCGGCAGCGACGAGCCGATGAGACGGCGCTTGGCTTCGCGCATGAGACACTCGTGGATCAGCCGCACCGGCGGGGCGCCGGTGACCCTGACGCACAGCGCCCGCAGGTGGCCGGTGGAGACTCTGAGGGCGTTCGCGTAGTCGGTGAGCCGCCAGTGGTCGCGGCAGTGCGCTTCCGCCAGTGCCGCGAACTGCGCAACCAGCTGCTCGGGGCGGTTCGCCGCGCAGGCGGTGCCGTCCGCTGCGGGCGCGAATGACGGGTCGTTTGCCGCCAGCGAAAAGTCCAAATCACTCCTCCGAATCGTCCATTGGGTGATCTCTCTCCGGGCGCTATTGTGATCACAGGTGCTGATATTACGTATGCTACCCTCGAGGGTAGCCCGAGGCCAGGGGTTGATCGTGAATATGATGCAGCCGATTGCGATGGGCGCGCTCTCCGTCGTAGCCTCGACGGCCGCCCTGGGGGCGGCGGCGCATGCCGCGCGGCCCCTCACCATGGCCCAGATCGCGAGCGCACCCTTCCCCTACGAGCTGACCGCCTCCCCGGTCGACGCGTCGGTCGCCTGGATTTATAACGAGCGCGGGGCGCGCAACGTCTGGGTGGCGCAGCGCGGCACGCATGGCGGTTATGCCGCCAGAAGGCTCACCCCCTACACCGCCGACGATGGCAATGTCATCTCGAACCTCGCCTGGAACGGCGATGGCCAATCGCTTTTCTATACGCGCGGCGGCGTGTCGTGGAACGCGGAGATCGCAGTCAACCCGCTGAGCCTGCCGGGCGGCCCCCAGGCGGGCGCTGTCTGGCAGGTCTCTCTGGACGGAGGGGAGCCGCGCCGGATCGGCGAGGGCACGCTGCCGGCCCCGTCACCCAAGGGTGATGTCGTCGTATTCCTCCATGACGGCCAGCCGTGGGTGGCTTCGAGCCGCGGAGCCGCCAGGCCCGCGCCCCTCTTCATCGATCGCGGGCGGGTAGGCTCGCTTGCCTGGTCGCCGGACGGCAGCCGCCTCGCCTTCGTGAGCGACCGGCCCGCGCACAGCATCGTTGGCGTCTATGATTTCGCGACGAAATCGATCCGCTGGATCGCGCCCGGGATCGACTACGACATCGATCCCGTATGGTCGCCGGACGGCAAGCGCATCGCGTTCGTACGCATCCCGTCCGATCCGGTCGTCCCCTTCACTTCCAACCGCGAGGGCGCGCCCTGGGAGATCTGGGTCGCCGATGCCGGCACGGGTCAGGGCCGAGGGATCTGGCGCGCGAACGAGGGGGTCGGCAGCCGCTTCCGCCTCCTCTTCAACAGCCGCGACAGCCTCTTCTGGGGCGCCGGCGACCGGCTCGTCTTTCCCTGGGAAGTCACGGGGTGGGTGCGGCTCTATTCGATTGCCGCCGCGGGCGGCGAGCCGACGTTGCTGACACCCGGACAGTCGGAGGTCTTCGGCGCGCAGCTCGGCAAAGATCGAGTGCACCTCGTCTACTCGTCCAACCAGGGCGATCTCGACCGGCGCCACATCTGGCAGCTCTCGGTGACGCAGGGCCGGCCGCGGCAGCTCACCCACGGCGATGGCGTGGAGGACATGCCGGCGATCGCGGTCGATGACCGGATCTTCGCCCTGCGCGGCGACGCGCGCAAACCCCTGCGGCCGGTTCAGGTCACGGGTGACGGCATGAGCGATCTGGCGCCCGAAGCCATGCCTGCGGACTTTCCCTCGAGCGATCTCGTGGTGCCGCAGCTCATCACCTTCCAGGCGGCCGACGGCGCCACGATCCACGGCCAGCTCTTCGTTCCCAGGGGGCGTACGGCCCGCGGGCCCGGCCTGTTGTTCTTCCACGGCGGTCCCACCAACAGGCAGATGTTCGCCGCCTGGGATCCGTTCGAGACGCACAGCCATCTCTATGAGTCGAGCCAGTACCTCGCCAACCATGGGTACGTGGTCCTGTCGGTCAATTACCGCGGCGGCGCCGGCTACGGCTTCGAGTATCGCGAGCCGCCGCGGTTCGGCGCGGGCGGCGCGTCGGAGCTGGATGACATCATCGGGGCCGCGAAATACATGCAGTCCCGGCCGGACGTCGATCCGAAGCGCCTCGGCGTCTGGGGCGGCAGCTACGGCGGACGGATGACGCTGCTCGCGCTCGCGCAGGCGCCGCAGTACTTTGCGGCCGGCGCGAGCTATTCGGGCATCTACGACTGGCTGGCCATGCCGGAATTCGCCGGCGTCGCTCCGCGGCCCGGCAACGAGGCGGCCCTGAAGCTCGCCTATGACTCCGGGCCGGTCGCGCACATGGACCAGTGGCGGGCGCCGGTGCTTCTCATGCTGGGGGATGCCGACCCCATCGTCAACATCCAACAGACCACGGCGCTGGCCGCCGTCCTGCGCCGAAAGAAGATTCCCGTCGAAGTGCTGATGATCCCCGACGAAGTCCACTTCCTGCTCAGAGACAGCTCCTGGAACACGGTCTTCGAAGCGACCCGGGACTACTTCGACAAACACCTATGACACTCGATCGAACACACGCACGCGCGACTGCCGCCGCCGCCACCACCGCCGTTGCTCTGGTCATGGCCGCCGCTCTGGCGCCGCGGGTGGCGTACGCCGCCTCGCTGCCGGAGCTCACGGTAACGCTGACGCCGGCGGCAGCGGCCGCGAATGGCAACATCCCCTATGTCGACGTACAGGTGGTCGCGCCTGACATGAACGCGGCGGCCGGCAAGCCGCTGCTGCGCCTGCCGCTCGTCTCCAGCAACGTGACCACCATTGCGGACAGCCTCGAGGACCTGCGCGTCACGGATTCCGCGGGTGCGCTGTCGCTGACGACCCGGGACGATCAGCCGTCGGGTCTCATGTTCTTCAGGCACTGGTATGCCGGCCGCGCGGTCAACGGTACTCTGACCATCCGCTATCGCGCGCCGATCACCAACGCTCTCAACCCCAGGGGCGCCGCTCCGCCGCTCGAGCTGCGCACCGAAGACGGCGGCTTCTCGGCGGATGCCAGCACCTTCCTGGTGCTGCCCGATTCCGATGTCACTTACCGCATCGCGCTGCAATGGAATTTTGCCGCCCTCGGGCCGAAGGCCGTCGGCCTGTCGACTCTGGGCGCCGGCAACGTCGGCACCGCGGCCACGGACGCGAGCACGCGCAAGCTGAATCAGGTCTACGACAGCGGTTTATATGTGATGGGCGGGCGGGTGCATGTCTATCCCTCGCCGCTGCCCGCGGATGGATTCATGTCCGCGTGGCAGGGAAGTCCGCCGTTCGACGCCGACGGACTGATGCGCTGGACGCAGTCGCTTTACGGCAGCTATCTGCGCTTCTTCCGCGCGCCGCCCCGGCAGCCGTACGAAGTGTTTCTGCGCCGCAATCTCGTCAACGCGGGGGGCGGAGTGGAAGTCGGCCGCTCGTTCGTCGGCACTTTCGACAAACGGACGAAAGAGCAGGATCTGAAGCTGACGCTCGCGCACGAGATGGTACATACCTTCGTCGGCGGGCTCGATGCGCCTGGGGGACTGCTCTCGTCATGGTACGCGGAGGGGCTCGCAGTGTTCTACGAGCGCGTTCTGCCCTGGCGCGCCGGCCTGTTGTCGACGGCCGGCTTTCTGGCCGATCTCAACAAGACCGCGGCGCGCTACTACACCGACCGGCTGAACGACACGCCGAACGGTCAGATCCCGGCGCGCTTCTGGGCGGACACCCGGGTCCGCGTGCTGCCGTACGATCGCGGCTCGCTCTATTTCGCGCAGCTGAACGCCGAGATCCGCCGCAGCACTCACGGCCGGCGCTCGCTCGATGACCTCGTTCTGCGGATGATCGCCCGGCGCCGCCAGGGGCAGCCGGTCGACGAGGCGGCGTGGGTGTCGCTGGTGCGGCAGGCGTTGGGGAGCCGGGGCGTGGCGCAGCTCACCGCCATGATGAACGGCAAGCTCGTGCTGCCTTCGTCCGACGCGTTCGGCCCTTGCTTCGAGCGTACGACGGCACCCCTTCGCCGTTATGAGCTCGGCTTCGATAGCCAGGTGCTGATGGAGCCGGCGCGTATCGTGCGCGGACTCGTTCCGGGCTCGGCCGCTGCTCGCGCGGGGCTGCGCAATGGCGATCGGATCGTGAAGCCGGTGCCCCAGGACGAAATCCAGGCCGAGCAGCGCGCAACGCTGACCCTGCTCATCGAGCGCGGTGGCCGGACGTTTCCGATCACCTACCTGCCGCGCGGCGCCACGGTGCAGGCCTACCAGTGGCGGCGCCGGCCCGGCGTTGCGGACCGCGATTGCGGCCTCTGATCGGGGCGCGGCATCGAAAAGTCCAAGTGCCCGCGCTGCTTCGTCCATTTGCGCTCGGGCGCGACAGTGCTACTGTGATCACAGATTAATCTATTACATGGCCCCGGGGGACCTCGAGATGAACGTGCGCTCGATCGTGCGAATGCTGTTGCGCGGCGGACCGACTCCGGCGGCCGCGCTGCTGTTGCTCGCTGCCTCGGCCGTGGCCGGCGCGCAGACCGCGGCGCCGGCCGGCTCGCCGCAGGGAAATGCGGCCGCGCCGATGCAGCTCCAGGAGATCATCGTCACCGCCGAGAAGCGCCGGCAGCCGCTTCTCGAGGCGCCGGTGTCGGTGACGGTCGTCTCCGGGCAAACGCTCGATCAGCGGCACGAAGTCAAGCTGGCCGACTACCTGGCGCAGATTCCGGGAATCTCCGTGCAGGACAACGGCTACGGCCAGGTCGACTTCTCGATCCGGGGCATCGGCTCCTCCCCCAACCTCGCACCGACGGTTGGAGTCGAGGTCGACGGCGTGCCGATCGGCTCGAGCAACGCCGCGGGCGATGCGGCGCTCAAGCCCGACATCGATCCGAACGACATGGCGAACATCCAGGTGCTGTATGGCCCGCAGGGCACTCTCTACGGCGACGATGCGATGGGCGGCCTGATCGAGTACACGACCGTGAAGCCGGACCTCAGTCATTTCTCCGGCCGCGTCGAGGCGGATGTCTCGCAGGTGCAGGGCGGCGGTGTCGGCGACGCGCAGCGGGCCATGGTCAATCTGCCGGTCATCGACGGCGCGCTCGCGCTGCGGATCACGGGTTTCCTGCGGCACGACCCAGGCTTCATCGACGATGTGGAGTCGGGACAGGACAACGTCAACGACGACTCCGCCAAGGGCGGCCGCGTCGATGTGCTGTGGCAGATCGCGAGCAACGCCTCGCTGCGCCTCAATGCGCTCGCCCAGGATGGCGCCGCCAACGGCGATGCCGAAGAGATCCTGAATCCGGACTATCAGTCGGTCAATGGCGACCTGAAGGCTCTCGGCCGGGCCGGGTTCAACGGCTTCCAGAGCAAATACCGCTTCTACACCGCCACGCTCGACATCGACCTCGGCTGGGCACATCTGCTGTCCCTGTCCGGTTACAACACCACGGACTTCGACGCCAAGCTGGATCTGACACAGGTCTTCGGACCGATCTTCGGAACGCCGCCGTTCGTTCTCTATCCGCTGGGTCAGACCGACGGCACCAACAAGTTCAGCCAGGAGATCCGGCTGACCTCGCCGTCGAATCAGCCTCTCGAGTGGATCGGCGGACTGTACTACACCCGCGAGCAGACCAGCTTCGCGCAGACGCTCACGGACGTCGATACCACGACCGGTCAGGGCTTTGCGGGATTCCCGACGTCCATACTCTCAGCGCCGCTGGTGAATCCGCCTACCGCCTTCCATGACTACGCCGGCTACCTGACGCTGACTTATCATTTCAGTCCCAAGTTCGATCTCGAGGCGGGCGGCCGATATACCAGTGAGACGACTGACGTCCCCTATTCGAGCGCGACCGGGCTGATCGCCGGCGCCCCGACGCCCGCAAGCAGCGAGAAGGACACTTCGACGACTTTTCTGGCTTCCGGCCGATACCACATCAACCCGGATCAGATGGCCTACCTGCGCATAGCGTCGGGATTCCGGCCAGGCGGAAGCAACGGCGTCCTGCCGGGCGTACCGGCCACCTACGGACCCGACAAGACGGTCAACTACGAGCTCGGATACAAGGGAGCCTTCCTCGACCGGCGGCTCGAGCTCGAGACGGCGCTGTTTTACATCGATTGGACCAATATCCAGCTCAGCGCGCTCAATGAATACGACGAAGGCTTCACCGTCAATGGCAACAAGGCGAGGAGCCAGGGTGCGCAGTTCAGCGGTCAGTACCTGATCGGCGATGGCTTCTCGGCGCAGCTCTCCCTCACGTACGCCGACGCCGCCATGATCCAGGCGGGACCGCCGAGCTCCGGCGCCGTGGCCGGCGCGGCGCTCCCCTATGCGAACAAGTGGAGCGGCAGCTTCAGTCTCGAGAAGCGCTTCCCCATCACCCCGCGGTGGCAGGGCTCGGCGCAGGTCGTATACGATTTCTTCGGCGACCGTTATGGCCCGTTCAACTCCATCGTGCCGCCGGCTCCGCAGCAGCCCCAGGTCTTCATCCCCCACTACAGCACGGTGGATTTCCTGGCCGGCATCACCGACGGCCGCTACGCGCTGAACCTCTTCCTGCGTAATCTGAGCAACGAGCGCGGCATCACCAGCCTGCAGGCGGAAGGCGGCGGCGGCAACGGCAATCTGCAGGCGACCATCATCACGCCGCGCACCATAGGCCTGTCTCTCACTGCGAACTTCTGAGATGCGAAATCCCGGGACGACGATGCGGCTGTCGAGGCTTTCGTTGCTGGCTTGCGGGATGCTGGTGGCGACGGCGTGGGCCGCCGACCTGCCGGCACCGCGGTCGGCCGTCACCCATCACGTGGGCGAGTTCAATGGCGCCCGGGTGAGCTACACCGCGTGGGTCGAGGACAATTTCGTCAGCGACTCGCACGGCAAGCCGGGCGCTTCCATCATCACCGTCGCTTATACCCGCGATGGCGTCGCCGATCCGAAGCAGCGCCCCGTGCTCTTCGCCTTCAACGGCGGTCCCGGAGCGGCCGGATCGATGCTCAACTTCAGCGGCATCGGACCGGTGCGCCTGGTGGGCAGTGGACAGGCGGGACCCGGTGTCCGCCCCGGCCTGCCGGCATCGGGGCAGTATCAGGACAACCCCGACAGCCTCATCGATGCGGTCGACCTCGTGTTCATCGACCCGGTGAGCACCGGGTTCAGCCGCGCCTTCCCCGGTGAGAATCCGAAGCAGTGGTATTCGAACGCGACGGATGCCGACTCGGTGACCCAGGCGATCGGGCACTGGCTCACGGCGCACCATCGCTGGTCGTCGCCGCGCTATCTCGTCGGCGAGAGCTATGGCACCGACCGTGTCGGCAGCATGCTCGCCAGAGACAAGCGCCTGCACTTCCAGGGCGCGGTGCTGATTGCGCTCGCCGTGCCGGAGGACGGCCGGCTCATTCCCTATGTGACCTCGCTCCCCACCATGGCCGCTGGAGCCTGGTACCACAACAGGATCGCGCGCCACGGCCGCACGGTGGAGCAGGTATTCGATGCGGCCGCGCAGTTCGCTCGCACGGATTATCTGACGGCGCTCTACCAAGGCAGCAGTCTGCCCGCGGTCCGGCGCGCGCAGATCGCGCAACGCCTGTCGGAGCTCACCGGCCTTCCGGCCGCCCTGATCGCGGCCGACGATCTGCGCATCGAGAAGAACACCTACATGTTCAACCTGCTGAAGGACCAGCATCTGCGCACCGGGCTGCTCGACGTGCGGGTCACCGGACCGCTGATCGCCAATGGCCAGGGCGCCATCGACGATCCCGCGCTCGGCGCGCTCCCCAAGAAGCTCCTCGGCTCCAAGCACCTGACGGCCGCCAGCATGGGTATCCTCAAGAACCCGAAGATCGGCGCCTATATCAGCCGGCAGCTGCATTTTCACACCACGCAGGACTACTACAGCATCAACTTCATCGCCAACTCGCAGTGGCAGTACGAGCATGACTTCGATCCGGTGGCGGCGGTGAGCGCGGCCATGAAGGCCCAGCCCGGACTTCGCCTGATGTGGGTTCAGGGCCTGTACGATCTGACGTGTCCGGCCGATCTGGCGCGCTACACCATCGATCAGGACGGCATCCCGGCCGGCCGCCTGACGGCCGTCCTCCTGCCCGGGCCGCACAGCGCCTACACGACACCGGAGACCATGCCGATATTCGCGGCGGCGCTGCGGAAGTTCGTCGGCCGTTAGGAGAAGCCGGATGCGGGCCGCGCGGAATCAAACGCGGAATCGACAGGCTACCGCGAAGGCATGGCCGGCCCCCCAGGCGTGGGCGGCCCCCACGGCGTGGGCCATGGCCGTCCTCCTCGCCGCGTGTGCCTCGGCTGCCGCCTCGGCAGCGCAGGTGCAGGACGGATTCAGCTTTGCGGCCGGCGGCGATCTCATCGGGCCGAACCACACCCTTGCCGGCGCTCCCGATCCGCAGCTGAAGGCCGTAGCCGGGCACTTCCGCGCTGCGGACCTGGGCTTCGCCAACATGGAGGGATCGCTCTTCGATCTGTCCGATTTCAGGGGTTGGCAGGCGGCCGAGACCGGCGGCGGATACCCGATCGCGCCGGCTGCGGTGGCGAAGGATCTCAAGGCCCTCGGAATCACGGTGGTCTCCAAGGCCAACAATCACGCCACCGATTGGGGCACGGAGGGACTCGTGGCGACGCTCGCGTCCCTTCGCGCCGCCGGCGTGGCCGAAGCGGGCGCGGGCATGACGTTGTTGCAGGCCCGAGGGCCCGTGTACCTGAAGACGCGCAGGGGCGTGGCCGCACTGGTCGATGCCGCGTCCACCTTTACGCCGATGTCCGTGGCCTGTCCGCCGCCGAACGCGCGTTATGGTCCTTCTGCCCGCGGCTGTCCGGGGATCAGCGCGCTGCATGTCCGCCCGGTCCACTTGTTACCCTACGCCCGGTTCGACGAGTTGCGCGGTCTCGTCGCCGGCCTCAGGGTGACGTCGCCGCAGCAGTCGTGGTCGGGCGAGCTGGAGAGCGCGCTGGCGGGGCAGGGCAAAGGGGATCTGTTCGTCGGCGACACCGTCTTTCGCGGCGCGTCGACGCCCGGGTTGACATGGGAGATGGACCCGGACGATTTCCACGCCGTGATCGATGGGGTCCGCGAAGCCAGGCAGCATGCCAACTTCGTGCTGTTCTCCATCCACGCTCACGAGATCACTCCCTACGAAAATCCCTCGCAGGGAAACGACAACGATACCGCACGCCCGGCAAGCTTCGAGCCGACCCTCTTTCACGCCGCCATCGACGCCGGCGCCGATGCCGTCGTACGCAACGGTCCACACGTGCTCGGCGGCATCGAGATCTACAAGGGCAAGCCGATCTTCTACAGTCTGGGCAGCTTCTTCTTCGAGTTCGGCGGCACGCGCAGCTACAAGGTGCCGGGCGGCATGCTGCTCCGCTTCTCGGACGCATGGTTCCAGACGGTCGTCCCGGTCGTGACGTACCGGCACGGGCAGATGAGCGAGATCCGGCTGTACCCGATGATCATCGAGTCCAGCCACGCACCGACCGACGGGCGGCCCCGCCCCGCGCCCCCCGCGCAGGCACGCCAGATTCTGTTGCGGCTGCAGAGCCTGTCGGCACCCTATGGAACGCGGATTCAGATCATCAAGAGCGTTGGCATCATTCACGGGCCAGGATAGTCGACCAGCATAGACGGGCAAGATAGACGCCAGGATAGACGACATGACTCTCGACAACCGCCGCTGCGGCATCTCCGGTCTGCCTGCGCTCTGGTCAGCCGCCGTGCTGGCACTGCTGCTGGGGCCGGCCTCCGTGCCCGCCGCCGCCAATCCCGCGGACGACGCGCCCATCACTACGCCGCACGACGTGAGGATCGGCAACCAGCAGTTGGCGTACACGGCGGAAGTCGGACGCGTCGCCATCCGCGATGTCGCGACGGGCGAGCCACACGGGTACATGTTCTATACCGCGTACCGAGTCGTCTCGGGTGACGATGCGTCCCAACGAAGCGTTGACGCTGGATCGAAACGTGCCCCCGCGCAGCGTCCGGTGATGTTCGTATGGGACGGCGGCCCGGGCGCGCCGTCCGCGTGGCTCCATTTCTATATCGCCGGCCCGAAGCTTCTGCAGGGCACGCGGTGGGTCGACAACCCCGACACCTGGCTCGCCGCGACCGACCTGGTGATGGTCGATCCGATCGGCACGGGATTCAGCCGCCCGACGCGTGCGGCCTACGAGCGGGAGTTCTACGGCACCGTAGGCGATGTCGCTTCCGTCACGGAGTTCGTGCGGTGCTGGCTCATCCTGCACGACGCCGTCGGCGCCCCTGTATTCCTCGCCGGCGAGAGCTGGGGTGCGGGCCGCGCCGCGAGCGTCGCGTACGCCCTCGAGAAGCGCGGCATCCACGTCAACGGCGTGGTGCTGATCTCCGGCGGCTTCGGGCTCGATCAGCGTTATGGCTCGCCGGCCCTGCTCCAGGCGCTCGGCGTCGTCGACATGGCGAGTACGGCGCTCTACTGGCATCGCAGCGCGCGCGGCCTGGGCAGCGATCCGGCCACGGTGCGCCGCGCGGCCGAAGCCTGGGTGCGCGGCACGTACGCACCCGCTCTGGCGCGGCTCGACCGGCTGTCGGCAAACGAGCGCGACCGGATCGCCGCGCAACTCGCGCGCTTCACCGGCATCGCGCCCGCATCCATCGATCGCCGCACGCTCGTCATCTCCCCCCACCAGTTCCGCACGCAGCTGCTGCAGAAGGAGGGCAGGACACTCTATCTGCTCGACGGCCGCCGAACGACTCCGCCGAGCGATGCCGGTACGCCGGAGATGCTGCATTACCTGCGCGATACTCTGGGCTATCGCACCGATCTGCCCTATCTCGACCTCGAGGACCTGACTCAGGGCTTCGCTCCCTCCGGTACGTATCCGGCGAGTGCCGGCGAGCAGTGGAACTACGCCACCGCGCCCATGACGGCCGAGCAGGTCAAGGCCGCGATCGCGGCGGCGGTCGCCTCGGGCGCCGGTCCGCCGCAGTTGGGACCGCCGTTGCCCGGCACGCGGCAGGCGCTCACACTCAACCCGCATCTCAAAGCGCTGGTGGCGGTAGGCATGTATGACCCCTATCAGCAGTGCGCCCGCGGGCAGGCGATCGAGGACGCGTTGCCCCCCGACCTGCATCGCGCCATCACTTTCAAATGCTACGCGGGCGGACACGCGATGTATCTTGGCAGTGCCGCCATACGCGGCGAGCTGAGCCGCGACGTACTGAAGCTGGTCGAGGAGGCGCGTTAGCGCCAGGGGATGGAAATGCGTCTGATGTCTCGATCGATGAAGGCGGAGCGATGTGCGGCCTTCGTGCCCGCGCTGCTGGCGCTGTCCGTGCTGCTTGCGGCTGCCGCCGCTCCCGCCGGAGCAGAAACTGCCGCGCAGCTGTTTCCGCCGCCGCCGCTGGCGCCGCTCGCGATGACAGGCGTGGACGGAGCACACGTGTTCAGCACGGAACACGACGGCGTCTTCAATGGGCATCGCATCCGTTACCGCGCGACGGTTGCCGAGACGGTGGTCGAGGATCCGGGCGCGGTGCCGGCGGCGGATCTTTACTCCTTCAGCTACGTCGCCGAAGGGATCGCCGATGCGGCCGCGCGACCCGTCATGTTCATCTTCAACGGCGGCCCGGGCGCTTCGTCGGTGTTCCTGCACCTCTGTTCCCTCGGCCCCAGAATCCTGCGCGATTGCACGCCTGCGGGCACCTCCAATCCCGCGACGCCGCTGGTCGACAATCCCGCCAGCCCGCTCGATGTCGCCGACCTGGTTTTCATCGATCCGACCGACACCGGCTGGAGCCATACGCTCCCCGGCGTCTCGCCCGCGCAGTTTCATTCCGTCGACGGCGACTCCGACGAGGTGACCGCGCTCATCGTGTGGTGGCTGCGCAAGCACGGACGCCTCGGCTCTCCGGTATACGTTTACGGTGAGAGTTACGGCAGCATGCGCGGCGTGGCGGTGGTTCGCGATCTCGCCCGCAGCAACCCCAAGGTGCCGGTGGCCGGTCTCATGCTCGGAGGCTTCGCGATCACCTTCGGCCGGGGTAACGGAACTCCGGACCCGATCTGGGACGCTCTGCGCCTGCCGACCGCCGCGTCCATGGCGTGGCACTACGGCAGGATCGACAACAAACATCAGACCTGGGAGCAGGCCGTCGACAAGGCTGCCGTGTTTGCGCGGACGCAGTATGTCGGCGCTCTGATGCTGGGACACCAGCTCGATGCCGCGACCCGCCGGCGGATCATCGGGCGCCTGCCCGCATTGTGCGGCATCCCACGGAGCTATTTCGTCTCCCACGACACCATCGAGGTCGGAGATTTCGCCAGCGCGCTGCTGCAGGACCAGGGGCTGGTGCTCGATGGCGACAACGGGCTCTGGACACGGCGCGCGGGTGCGAAATCTCCCAGGGACGGCTACATCGCTTACTCCACCGGCATCAACCGATACGCCGGCGACGAGCTGCGGGTACGGGGGCTGGGCGCCTACCAGATCCTGACTCCCAACGGCATGCGGGTATTCGAGTCCTGGAACTTCCGCACCAGCGGGGCTTCCTCCCTCGAGGACACCCTGGCCCGGGAGATGCGCAACGATCCGCACGTCCGCCTGATGGTGGTGCAGGGCCGGTACGACACCCAGACTCAGGTGGCCGATACACGCTACGTCCTGGACCAGACGGACATTCCGCGGCGGCGGCTCACGATGGCCTACTTCGACGGCGGCCACATGCTGCAGCCGAAACCCGAGGTGATGTCGGCCATTCACGGGTTTCTCGCGGGGGGCCGGTAATGGCCCAGCGGACCGCGGCGGCTCTCGAGGCGGCCCGCGCCTCCTTCCCGTTCGTCGACGAGGCGGTGTATCTCAACACCGCCACCGCCGGGCTGGCATGGAAGGGCCTCGGCCAGGCATCCGCGGCGTTCTACGAGGCGAAGCTGCGCGGCATCTGCGGCCGCGGCGATTGGGTCGCGACCGCGGCCCGCGCCCGCGCCGGTCTCGCGGCGCTCTTGGGTGTTCAGGAGGACGCCGTCTCCTTCACCGGCAGCGCAACGGAGGCGCTGAATCTCGCCTGCCTCGGGCTGCCGCTGCCGGCGGGCAGCCGGATCGCCATTGCAGCCGATGAGTTCCCCTCCGTCTGGCAGGCCTGTCTCGCGCTGCGCAAGTCGGGAGTCGACATCACGCCCGTCGACATCCCCGCCGAGGCCGGGCGCAGCGACGCGATCGCGCAGGCGGCCGCCGGGGCGCAGGCCGTGGCCGTCTCTCACGTCCATTGGCGCACCGGCACGACGGTCGATCTCGAGCAGATCGGCGCGGCGTGCCGCGCGAGCGGCGCGTGGCTGATCGTGGACGGCGTGCAGGCGGTCGGCGCCGTACCGGTACGCGCGGGGTTGGCCGATGCCTACTGCGGCTCCTCCTTCAAGTGGCTGCTCGGTGGCTTCGGCCTGGGCTTCATGACCCTGAGCGAGCGCCTGGCGCGGGAGTGGACGCCGCCGTTCCGCGGCTACGCCAATGAGTGGCCGAGCCGCGATCCCCAGTACGGACATCTGGACTACCCGGGCATCTACGCCCTCGGTGCCTCGCTGGCGTTCCTCGGCTCGCTGGGATGGGACACGATATTCGGGCGCGTGGCGCAGCTCGCCGGCGGGCTGTCCGACCGCCTGCGGCGCGATGGCTTCGACGTATTGACGCCGCGCCCGGCCACCGCCGGAATCGTCTCCATCCGTCGCGACGATGCGGCGGCGCTCGTGGCGCGTCTGGCGCGGAAATCGATCTTCGTCGAGGACCGCGACTCGATCCTCCGCGCCTCGCCACACTTCTACAACACCGAGGCGGAGATCGACCGTCTCGCGGAGGCGCTCGCGCAGCGATGAGCGCGGCGGCGGATACGCGGCCGGGGCGGCGCCTCGACTGGTCCGGATTCGGCTGGGCCGCCGGCGAGGTCGGACTCGCCTGTTACGCGGCCATCTCCACCATCTATCTGCTTTACTTCGCGGTCCAGGTGCTGCATTTCCCGCCCGTATGGGCCGGTCTCGCGCTGCTCGTGCCTCGTGTCTGGAACGTCGTCGCGGACCCGATCGCCGGGGTCGTTTCCGACCGCACGCGCACGCGCTTCGGCCGGAGGCGGCCCTATCTCCTCGGCGGCGCGCTGTTCTGGGGCGTCGCTTTCGCGGTTCTCTTCAACCTGCCGCGCGGCCACGCGCCGGCGCTCGACATTCTCTGGTTCGGAGCCGTCTTTCTGCTCAACAACACGGGCCTGTCCCTCTATCAGGTCCCGTATTCCACCATGCTCGCGGAGATCTCGCGCGACCAACAGGTCAGGACACGCCTCGCGGGCTATCGCGAGATCGTCGCGCGCGCAGCAGTCCTCCTGACGCTGTCGTTCGGTCCCTGGCTGCTCGGGCGCTTCCCGTCGGAGGCGACGGGCTTCGGCGTGATCGGCGGCGTCTTCGGCGGCGCCATCGTTGTCAGCGGATTGGTCGCATTCCTTGCAACCGCCGGCGCCCCCGAGCCCGAATTGAAGCTCGAATCCAACCTCAATTCCAACCTCAATTCCAACCTCGAATCCAGGCCCGAATCCAGGCCTGGGCCCGGCCCCGTCACCCATGACCACGGCCTGCGCGCCCAGCTCGCGACCCTGGCGGCCAATGGGCCGCTCGCCTGGCTCTCGGCGAGCTTCCTCTTCGTCAATGTTGGCGACGCGGTGTTCAGCGGTGCGCTGACGTTCTATCTGACGCGGATCCTCGGGGAGGGTCCGGCGGCGATCATGAAGTACTATCCGGTCAGCTCCGTCACCGGCATCCTGATGGCGCCGCTCTGGTGGTACACGGCCAACCGGCTGGGGAAGATCCCGCTCTGCCGCGTGGCGTTCGCCCTCAACGCGCTCTGCTGCCTGCTGCCCCTCTGGATCACCCCGGCGCATGCCGGGCTGATGTACCCGTTCATGGTGCTCTACGGCCTGTCCAACACGGGCGCCCGCCTGTTGCCGAACGCCATGGCGCCCGACACGGCGGACCTCGATCAGGCCCGCTCCGGTGAGCGGCGCGAGGGAGCGATATTCGGCATCTTCGTGTTCGTGCAGCAGACGGGATTCGCGGTCGGCGGGTTTCTCCTCAGCCTCTTTCTCTCGGCGGGCCAGCACACGGGTGCCGTCTACGGGTCCGCGGCGCACGAGCCCACCACGGGCGCCATCCTCCTGACCTTCACCCTCGCGTCCGCGGCCCTCTATGGCGGCGCATTCGCGGCAGTCCTGCCCTACCGCATGCCGGCTCAGCCGATGCGGTCCACGTCCACTCCCAGCTGAGCCCGCGGCTCCCGCCGTCCGAGGCCGCTCACACGAGCTTTGCCACCGTGGCCTCGATCCACTCCTGGATCTCGCGGTTGACTTCGCGGACGTCGCGATTGCCGGGAGCGACCGGCTCGCCGATGACGACCCGGATGGTTCCCGGTTTCTTCAGCAGCCCTCGCCGCGGCCAGAAGCGGCCGGCGTTGTGAGCGACGGGGACGATCAGCCTGCCGGTCTCCGCCGCCAGCAGACTGCCGCTGACTCCATAGCGGCGCGTCTCCCCCAGAGGCATGCGCGTGCCCTCAGGGAACACGATGATCCAGTCGCCCTCGGCGATGCGCTCGCGCCCCTGGGCGATCACCTGGGACACGGCGGAGTGGCCCGACTTGCGGTCGATGGCGATGGCATGCAGCTGCCGGATGCCCCAACCCACCACCGGGACCCACAGCAGCTCCCGCTTCAGCACCCAGACCTGCCGCGGGAAGACCACGCACATCGCGATCGTTTCCCAGGAAGAGGAATGCTTCCACAGCGCGATGTGGTTGCCCCGGGGCAGCCGCTCCGCGCCCTCGACCTGGAAATCCAACCTGCAGGTCCACTTCAGCGCCTCGAGCAGCACCCATGCCCAGACCCGCGCCAGCACGAACCGGTGCCGGAACGGCAGCAGCGAGCAGGCGATCACGAAGAAGATGGAGTAAGAGAACGTCCAGACGAAGAAGAATGTCGTGAAGACGATCGAGCCGAAGAACTGCATGGCCGCGCGAGGATCAACCCGGCAGCCGCGACAGGTCCGCGACGCCGGCGAACAGCTCGCGCATGCGGGCCAGGAGCGCCAGCCTGTTGGCGCGCAGCCTCGGATCCTCGTCCATGACCATCACCTGGTCGAAGAATGCGTCCACCGCCGGCCGCAGCTGCGCGAGCAGCGTGAGCGAGCCGGTGTAGTCCCTGCGGGCCGCGGCTGCCGCGACACCGTCACGCCGCTCCCGCATGGCCTCGAACAGTTGCCGCTCGGCCGCGGCCTGCAGCGCCGCCGGATCGACCTCCGCCGGCGCGCTCTCGCCCGCCTTGCGCAGGATGTTGGCAACGCGTTTGTTGGCGGCGGTCAGGCTGGCCGCCTCCGGCAGAGTCAGGAATCGGCGCAGCGCCTTCAGGCGGACGTCGAAGTCCAGCGGGGAGGCCGGGTGGGTCGCGAGCACGGCGTCGAACATCTCGGTGGTGAACGCCGCCGCCGCAGGTTCCGATGCCGCCTTGCCCGCAGGCGTGGCTGCGGTATTCGCCTCGGCGGTGCTGCCGGCACCCTCGAGGTAGTAGACGCGCAGCCGCTCGAGGATGTAGTCGTACACCTCAACTGCGACGCTCGCGGGCGCTATTGCCGGCGCAGGCTTGCCGGCCGCAGCCGCCGACTTCTCGATGTCGTGACGCACCGATGTCACGGCCTGACCCAACAGACTGAGGACGTCGAGCTCGAGCCGCTTCTCGATGACGATGCGCACGATGCCGATGGCCGCCCGGCGCAGCCCGAAGGGGTCCTTGGTGCCCGTGGGTTTTTCGCCGATGGCGAATATGCCGGCCAGCGTATCCAGCTTGTCCGCAATCGCCAGTGTCGTACCGGTGTCGGTGGCCGGCAGCTTGTCGCCCGCGCCGCGCGGCTGATAGTGCTCCCGGATTGCCGTCGCAACCTCCGGCTGCTCGCCATCCGCCAGGGCGTAATAACTGCCCATGATGCCCTGCAGCTCCGGAAACTCCCCGACCAGCGAAGTGATGAGATCGCACTTGCAGAGTTCGGCCGCACGCCGCGCATAGCCGACCACCGCGCTGCTGCTCGCCGCGTCGCGCTTTGCCGCGCCGGACTCGCCAAACTCGCCGGACCCGCCGGACCCGGCGCGCCCCGCGGCAATCGCAGTCGCCAGGTCACGGATGCGCCGCGTCTTGTCGGCGAGCGAGCCGAGCTTGGCCTGGAAGGTGACTTTCGCCAGCCCCTCGATGCGCGCGGCCAGAGGGGACTTGCGGTCCTGCTCCCAGAAGAACGCGGCGTCCGCGAGCCGCGGCCCCACGACGCGCTGGTTACCCTCTACGACCTTCGATGGATCCAGGCTCTCTATGTTGGCTACCGCGATGAAGTGGGGCAGCAGCCTGCCGTCCGTGCCTTCGACCGGGAAGTAGCGCTGGTGATCCTCCAGAGTGGAGATCAGGACTTCGCGCGGCAGGGACAGGAAGCGCTCTTCGAAGCGGCCGGCGAGCGGCACGGGCCATTCGACCAATGAGGTGACTTCATCGAGCAGCTCAGCGCTCATCAGCGGCTTGCCACCGACGCCGGCGGCGACGGCGTCGACGCGCTCGCGTATCAATGACCGCCGCGCCTCGAAGTCGGCAATGACGTAGCCCCGCTGGCGCAGCGCCCGTTCGTACACGGATGGGCTCGATACGCGCAGCGGCTTCGGTGCGTGGAATCGATGGCCGCGGGTGAGGTTTCCCGACGGAGTGTCGAGGAGGCTGGCCGGAACGACCTCCTTCCCAAACAACATCGTGATCCAGTGAACGGGGCGCACGAACTGCGCCTCCCCGGCGCCCCACCGCATCCGCCTCGGAATGGGCAACGCATCGAGTGCGCTCTGAACCAGGCCGGGCAACAGCTCCACGGCCGGGGCGCCCGCTTTGACGCCGACGTAGTAAAGAAACGTGCCTTTCGGCTCCTCGCGGCGCTGCAGGTCCTCGATGGAAGCCTTGACGCTCGCGGCGAAAGCCTGCGCGGCTCGAGTCGGCAGGCCTTCGGCGTCGAACGCCGCGTTGACCGGCGGTCCGCGCCGTTCGATCTTCTGATCAGGCTGACGCGCTGCCAGACGGTGAACGAGAACAGCCAGGCGCCTTGGCGTGGCGAAGGAACGCACCTCGCCATGTTTCAGCCCCGCCTTGGACAGCCCGGACACCACCTCGCCGGCAAACGCCCGCTCCAGCAGATGCAGCGCCTTCGGCGGCAGCTCCTCTGTCCCGATCTCGACCAGAAAGTCGCGCTTCTCCAGGCTCATGGGATAGTGGCTCCGCCGGTGCCCGCCGGCATCTCCGTCCCGAGCCCGCCGATAGGCGTCTGCCCGCCGCCTTGCGGCCCGCTCTCGGTTGCCGGCGTTCCTTCCCGCGCCAGCATCGGAAATCCCAACGCCTTGCGGCTCTCGTAGTAGGCCCGCGCCACGCCGCCCGCGAGTGCGCGCATGCGCAGGATGTAGCGCTGCCGTTCCGTCACCGAGATCGCGCGCCGCGCATCCAGCAGGTTGAAAGTGTGGGAGGCCTGCAGCACCTGCTCATAGGCGGGCAGCGCCAGCCCCGCCTCCAGCAACTCCCTGCAGATGCGCTCGTGGTCGTCAAAGTGGCGGAACAGCGTCGCGACGTCGGCCTGCTCGAAGTTCAATCGCGACTGCTCGACCTCGTTCTGGTGGAACACGTCGCCGTAGGTCACTCTGCCCAGCGGGCCGTCGGTCCACACGATGTCGTAGATGCTCTCCACGCCCTGCAGGTACATGGCGAGCCGCTCGAGGCCGTAGGTGATCTCGCCCGTGACCGGCCGGCAGTCCAGGCCGCCCACCTGTTGGAAGTAGGTGAACTGGGTGATCTCCATCCCGTTCAGCCACACCTCCCAGCCGAGGCCCCATGCGCCCAGGGTCGGCGATTCCCAGTTGTCCTCGACGAAGCGCACGTCGTGCACCAGGGGGTCGAAGCCCAGCGCGCGCAGGCTGCCGAGATACTGATCCAGGATGTCGAGCGGCGAAGGCTTGATGACCACCTGGAACTGGTAATAGTGCTGCAGGCGGAAAGGGTTCTCGCCATAGCGGCCGTCGGCCGGCCGGCGCGAGGGCTGGACGTAGGCGGCGCTCCACGGCTCGGGCCCGATGGACCGCAGGAAGGTTGCCGTGTGGAAGGTGCCGGCCCCCACCTGCATGTCATAGGGCTGCAGGACGACACAGCCGCGCTCGGACCAGTAGCGCTGCAGTGCGAAGATCAGCTCCTGGAAGGTGCGGGGCGCCGTGCCGATTCTCATGATGGGGTCGAACGCTCAAAAGAGCCGGCGAGTATAGCCCGCGGAAACCGCAACGGCGGTAGCCCGGCGGCTGCACTAAAACGAGGCGTCCGGCGGGCATCGGCGGCCAGCGGGACCCGCCCCCGCCGGTTGGCGCTGCACCGAATTGGTGCCAGAATGGAATAGTCTGCACCACGACAGTGCGGATAGGCCGCGGCTTCGCTGCTAACCCCTTGATCCGTCTGGCGGTTGAAGCTGGCACAGCGCCTGCACTGCCACAGCGCTCCGCCACATGCCCGGGTGACCGCCCTCAGGTTCTCGAGATCGCACGGCGCGAGTCACCTTCTTTCTTATCTTCCGGAGGAGATATGACACCGGCCGACGTGCTCAAACTGATCAGAGAAAAAGAAATCAAATTCGCGGACCTGAGATTCACC